>Ga0302325_10000877_pt1 | contig 80418 bp, 67 predicted proteins | sample Palsa_T0_2_FD_201948 | JGI IMG/M metagenome (GOLD analysis project Ga0302325, IMG submission 201948) | Peat permafrost microbial communities from Stordalen Mire near Abisko, Sweden - Palsa_T0_2 | ecosystem: Environmental > Terrestrial > Soil > Palsa > Peat permafrost | place: Sweden: Abisko... | reverse complement strand
CAACGTGATTTAACAAGTAGCGGCCCGACCCCTTTGCGTCCAATGACGCACCTGGAGCGGCTGCAGGCGGACTTCACCCACCTGTCCCTGACCACCGGGACGCATCCGATGAAGCTCATGCGGGCGAGCCTGCCCGATGTGATCCCCGCCGCGGAACTGCCCAACATCCCGGCTGGGAGCCGAATCAGGATCGGCGGCTCCGTGATCTGCCGCCAGCGCCCCGGCACGGCGAAGGGCTTCTGCTTCATCACCGTCGAGGACGAGACGGGCCTCGCCAATGCGATCGTCCGGCCCGCGCTCTTCGAGAGGGAACGGCTCACCATCAATCTCGAGGCGGCCCTGATCATCACCGGCCGCCTGCAAAACGAGCAGGGCGTGATCCACGTCATGGCCGAGCAAATCGCCGCCCTGCCGGGGCTAGGGCTGCCGGAGCAGTCGAGTCATGATTTTCACTGAGGGCCCGATCCGGCCCGGGCCTCAAATTTTAACTGGCCCACAGCCACGCGCGAACGCGCCGGAGATCCAATATTCAAGCAGCCTGCAATTCGCGCACGTGGGCTATTTCTCGGGGGGCGATGGGCCGGAGCTGCGGCGGCAGCAGCGTCACCACCGTCACCGTCTCTCCAGCCAGAGTTATGAATTCCACCTCATAGCCAGCTCCACCTTCATGAATATGCACGACTGTGCCAATGTCGCCGGCTTTCAGGCCCTCGGCGGCCAAGTCTTGGGTGAGAACCACGCAATCGTGTTCCTTGATCATGACCCCAAAGGGTAGGCGGTGATCAGCCGGGGAGCAAGCTGTCCTTTGTCCCATTGCCAGACCGTCCGCACCCGCGGAGCGCGACCATCGGGTGCAGGCAATAGACCATCGACCTGATAGCGGGGTCCAAAACCGGTTTCCACAACCTTGCTGACCTCATGTCCTCTTCCGTGCTGGCGCAGAGCATCAGCCAACTGCTCCCATTTTTCCGCCACGAAACCGTACGAAGAAAAGAACTGCGCCTTACTTGCGCCGAAACGGTGCCGCGGGTTCAGCAAGTAAGCCTGGATCTTTTCGCGCTCGATTACCGCCACATCGGCATGGGGTAATTTCATTCCCCGCATTCTTTCCACGGATCAGTTTTTGTCCAGCGAGTCATCCCAGCGATGAATTTCATGGCGAATCCAGACCGCTGCCCCTCGATGTGGCGTGCCGCGCCGATCAAATCGGTTCGAAACGCTAAATGATCTTTTTAAGGGATTTCCCCTTGCGCGGGTTGATACCGCCTGGCCAGAAGACCGGTTGCCGCGGCCAAGTCTAGGTCAGCGAGAAGCAAGCCCGGTATGCCGTAGGGCTGGAAGGCCAGCAGCGTACCGTCCGGACGCGCGATGGCTGATGTCGTTGCTGAGCCGGCAGCGGCGCAGTTCACGCTCGCGAAGTAGCAAGTATTTTCCGCGGCACGGCACAGGATTGCCTTTTCATGGAAGGTGTTCGTCGGGTCGGCAAAGCCAAGCTTGTAACCGCCGGGCGTGCCTTCGTCGAAATGGGAATCGGAAGATTCGCAAGCGCGATACGAAACGCATTCATTCGCAGCGCAAGCGTACTTCCCCTCTGTCCGAATTGTAGAGTTAAGACCGATTCCGGCCCGCGCATCCAATCTTAAAGTGGGGCGTGCTCCTGGGGTGCTATGTTTTTCCCCTCCCGGCCAACACGAAAACACATCGAAACGATGGCACCAGCGATGGCCCAACGAACGGCCGAGGTGACGCCCGAAAAGAATGCCCCTTGCACCGTGGTCATATTGAAGAGCAATAACATGGAAGCCAGCGCAATAAGCCAACCGATCAAAGCCCCGGTCTTGGCGGAGCTTGCTATATTGGCTATCGCATCCGATTTGATCAGCGCCGAAGTTAGCAGAAATCCGAACAAGAGTTCCCCCACGATCATTGACGCCAGCTTCACTGCGCCATTGGTTGCGAACGCAGTCGACGACCCGTTTATAAACGTCTGGCGGAGATAAATCAAATAATCGAGAAGCACTAAGCTGGCTGCTCCAACGAGTGTTCCGACGACGTATCTTTTCATTCCGGGTAGGGCTTAGGGTGATCTATTGCCGAGTGGAAAGCAGCCAAACCGTCATTGGTTCGCGGGGAGGGGTAAATGGAGCGCGAGACAACGGTGCGAGAGGAAGGCGCAGACGGGAAGCCTAATTTCATCCGGGCGGACACCAAAACGGACACCAGCCGAGTTAGGATCCGTTCGCGCGGGTTAAAGTGGTCTAGGCTTGGTTCCCTCTGAAAAACCGCAAACTTAAAGCCGCAACGTGGCGATAAACGGCCGCAACCGGCCCAAAATCCGCCGGGCTTCAGATGAGCTTCTCCGGAACGTACACAATGTCGCCCGGCTTGAGCAGGAGGGAGTCGTCATAGGGCGCTATGTCGCTCTTTCCCGTGATGATGCCCTGGACATCGACATGCTGGACGCTGTTCGCGCCGCTGGCGTGGGTGATCCGGACGTCGCTGCCCTTGGCGATATCCGTGAAGCCGCCCGCCTTGGCGAGCAGCTCGATGACGGAGAAGGCCGATCCCGGCGGCAGTTCGTAGCGCCCTGGATTCTTCACCGCTCCCTGGATCGAAACCAAGCGGACGGCTGCCTCGGGGATCGGCGCGCTGGCGGAATTTGCGACCGATCGTCCTTCCTGGCCGCCGCGGGAAGCCGCCAACGCGGTTTCCAACTGAGCGATCTTCGTGTTCGCAGCGGTTAGGCGCACACGGAAGTCATCGCGCTCCAGAGTGACCGAGCCGAGCGATGCCGTGGCGAGTTGGGCGCGATTGGATTGATAGACATTCCCCAGGATCGAGAGAGCCGCGACGACGCCGGCAACCCCCGTGATTGTTTTAGCGGTGGTCATAAATTTTAGGAGTTCGAAGGCCATTCCGGGACCAACTCCGATCGCAGGGGCGCTCAGGGCCGCCATCGTGATTGAGCCAGCGAGCCCGTTTGGCGCCACCAGCGCCGCCCGGCTGGCCAAAACGCCGGTTAAAGCAGCCGCGGTGGAATTGAAGCCGCGGTGCGACAAGGACCGGCGCATTTTCGCCAGGGTGCGGTCGACCCGCGATCGCGCGCCCTCCTCGCTGAGATTGAGCTTAGCGCCGATTTCCGCGAAGGAGTATCCCTTGAAGAAGCGCAGGAGGACCGCCATCCGATCCTGTTCATTCAGATCATCCATGGCTTGACTGATGACCGGCTGCAGGCCGTCCCAATTGATGCCGGACGAAGAAGGTTCGGAAAGTTCGCTCATCTGCTGCGCCCCTTGTTCGCGACCGCGCCGGCGACGCTCCGTCCGCACTGCCTTGGCGGCGATGAAGCGGGTTGTCGTATAGAGCCACCCGGCCAATACGGTTCGCCCGACCAAAGCGTGGGCTTGGCGGGCCAGAGCGATAAAAACCTGCTGGCTGACGTCCCGGGCGAGGTGCTCGTCACCGCCGACCCGAGGCAGCGCGCAGGCATAGACAAAATTGACCTGGCGCCGCACCAATTCGGCGAAGGCTTCCTCCGAGCGATCCCGGGCGTAGCGACGGAGCAGTTCGATGTCATCAGTCATGCCATTTGTCATCCTAAGGTACCCGCCATTTTGCAAAACGTGCAAAAACCTGTCATTCCCGGCATCCCATCCAATAACGTCGGTCACCTTTTGGCCATCCAAGCGTCTAGCGGCCTTGCCACGACACGTGTCCGTCTTTTAGTTTTTTCGGTACCCCGCCGCGCTTAGCGCTCCCCAGCCCAAGGAAACCCCATGCCCCTCCGCTCCATTCGCGTCGCCTTCCTGCTCGCTTTCGTGCCCACCCTCGCGCTGGCGCAGGCCCCGGCCGGAAATCCCGAACCCGGCCTCCTTTTTTACCTGTCCGGCGATCACGGCACGACGGCCGACTTTTCCGCGGGACACACCGCCGCCCCCAATTTTGATTTCGGGATCACGCAGATCTCCGACGGCGCCAAGGGCGCCGCGCTCAGCTGCTCCGACACGCAGCAGCTGGCCTACTGGGCGCCGGGCAACATCTATGCCCAGCGCGGCACGCTTTCCTTCTACTGGCGGTCGCGCACTCCCGTGGGAGCGACCGCCTTTCCCGTCTTCCGGGTCGGTTATGCCGAGCACTCGAGCTGGGACATGGTTTGGCTGCGGATCGACTACAATGGCCACGGTTTTGACGCCTTTGTGACCGACGCCAGCCTGGCGCGGACGCGCGTCTCGGTGACCCTCGACCCGTTTCCGGCGCCGAACCAATGGACCCATCTGGCCTTCTCCTGGGACGAGACCCGGGGCATCCGGTTCTACGTGAACGGGAAATTGGCCGCAGCGAAGGAGACGGCGGCGGTCTACAACGCGGCGCTCGACCAATTCGGGCCGCACTCGCGCATCATCTCCCCATGGCATGTGCAGAGTGACTACAATTTCGTCCGGGGCGGCGACATCGACGAGGTGCGGATCTATGACCGCATGCTCGCGGACGGCAACGTCGCGGCTCTGGCCCGGGGCGAAGCGGCTGGAGAGATTCCCGCGGCCCCCGCCCGCGATCTCGCCGAGGCGCGCTGGCAGGACGAGTGGGCGGCGCGCTATGGCTGGAACCGGCCCTCGGATCCGCCGCCCTACCTCGCCGGCGCCGCGGTCAGCATCCGCAAGGTCGAGATCCACGATGCGTATGACTTCAAGCGCTGGTGGTTCAAGGCCACCGATGGAATCCGTGAAACCACCTGGCCGGGCGTCTACAACCGCTCGCGCCTGCCGGGCCGGAACGACTACTTCCAGCTCCCCGATTGGGACTGCTATTCGCTCTCGGGCAAATCGATCACTTTTTACATGCCGGATGAGCCCTGGAACCACCTGGAAATTTCCGGAGCCGCCTATGGCACCATGACCCTGCTGGCGGATTCCAAGGCCAACCCGCAGGTGGCGCAGGACAAGGTCCTCTTCGAGCGGCCGAAAGACCAGGAGCGGACGATCCATGTCCTGGATATGCCGATCACGGGCCACAAGATCAGGTTCGACAATGTCATGCAGGAGGAGCCGATCGGTGAACTCTCCGCCTACAACGTCACCGAGGGCCGCGAGCCCGCCGGCAGCCTCAAGCTGGCCTACCGTCTCGCCGCCGTCGCGCCCGACAATCCCAGCCTCGCGGAACTCGTGACCTTCATCGCCGGGCGCAGCGCTCCGGATGAACGCGCCACCCTGGTGGCCGAGCCCGCCAACTCCGCTCCATCCGGCGCCGCCGTCATGGCCTCCGGCCGGTCGCTGCCCATCGTCAACATCCTCGTCCCGCGCCTGACCAGCGATCCCACGTACAACCTGGACGCGGTGGACGGTGGCCTCGACGGCATCGCGATCGACCTGCCGGCGCTCAACGTCAAACCGACGCATGGCGCCTTCTTTCCCCTGAACATCCAGGTGAAGGATCCCCTCTGGCCGCTGCGCGACCTGCTGGACTTCACGTTCAGCGTGAAGCCGGGCGAGGCGAAGACCCTCTGGCTCGATCTGCGGGACCGCCTCCTGCCGCCGGGCAAGAGTCTTTACCTCACGATCTCCGGCGCCGGCGCGGATTTCGGAGCTCCTTCGCTGGCCGGGGCCAGGATCCGCCTCGTTTTCAAGCCCAAGGCGGAGGCCCTGGCCGAGGACGAGCTCGACCGCTTCACCGAGGCGCGGGACGAGTTTGCCATGCTGGTCGAGGAGCACCCGAACAGCGACAAATACCACCTCTGGTCCCGCTTCGCGGACGACATCAAGGACCTGATGCGGGTAAATCCAAATCACTATCCGGGCCGCAATTATTATGCGGTCGCCTTTCCGGGGACGCCCTGGCCGGCCTACAGTGAGCCGACTCCACCCGCGGGCGTGCCGCTCTGGGCGTTTCGGCAGGTCGAGGCGCTCGGCCATGTGAAATACTTCGTCAACTGGTGGATCGACAACCGCCAGGTGGAAAATGGCGAGTACGGCGGCGGCCTATCCGATGACACCGACCTGACCAACAGCTGGCCGGGGATGGCGCTCATGGGCATCACGCCGGACAAGATCGGGGCGGCCCTCAAGCTCGAGCTCGATGCCTGCTATCGCGAGGGCATGATCGTCAACGGCCTCTGCGCCATCCAGGCCGACGAGCTCCACGGCTACGAGGAAGGCACCAACTGCCTCGGCCAAAACCTGATCCTCAACTACGGGAGTCCCAAGATGCTCGAGCGCGCCATGGAAAACGCACGCGGGATCGCGTGGCTCTCCGCCATCAACCCGGCCGGCAATCGCTTCTTCCAATCCTGCTACTACAACGGGGCCAAGCTGGGGGGCGACACCGAGTGGGGCTACACCAAATCCGCCGAGTACCTGATCCTTCAGCCGCAGCAGCTGCTGATCGAATACAACGGCAATCCCACCGCAAAAAAAGTCGAGCTCGAGATGGCGGACGGGCTCCTCGCGCACCGGCACAAGGATGAGTCCGGGCGCTTTGTCATTCCTTCCGCGGTGCATTTCTCGGATGACAAGGAAGCCGTCACGGCTCGGGCCGCCCTCCCCTGGCCGCTCTTCTGGACGGCCTACAAGTGGACCGGCGACCGCAAGTATCTTGCCCCGATCTTCGACGGCGGCGCCGCCGCCTTGACCACGGTGAACGCCAATCTCCTGGACCTCCTCGACCTGCGCCAGGAATGGGGCCAGCGCATGGGGCAGGCCGTCGGCATCGCCCGCGGCGGCGGCCGCGTCCTCACCACAAAAATCGGTGTGGGCGATTACGGGAACACCAACGTCGGCGAACACTTCCAGTGGCAGGTGACCGGCGACAAGCATCCCCTGGAGGTCCTCTATGACCGGGAGATCCGCGAGGAGGTGCTCGGCGAGTTCATCAACACCCAGGGCAGCCTTTGGATCGACCGCGTGGGCGTGCCCTATGCGGCGCTCCAGCGCGCCCGGCTCGGTGGCATCGCGCTGACCCGCGGCAACACTTTCCCGGGACATGTCGTGAGCTGGAAATTCGCCGCCCCCGCGAACGACCAGAGCGTCGCGATCCTCGTGCCGCATGCGACGCCGAAGGAATTCAAGGTGATCGCCTACAACCTCGAGACCTCCCCGGTCCACGCGCTGATGACGGGGTGGAACGTCGATCCGGGAGTCTGGGAGGTCACCCAGGGGATCGACACGACCGGCTCGGACAAGGCCGACCAGGCGATCGAGACCCGATCCGTGCCCTTCGAGCGCAGCCAGGGCCTCGACCTCACCTTCGCTCCGCGAGCAACCACCGTGCTCACCTTCGCCCTGAAGCGGCCCGGCACTCCCTATTGGCAGCGCCCCGACCTGGGCATCGATCCGGAGGATGTCCTCGTGAACGGGCGCGAGGTCCTGGTGCGCGTCCACAGCTTGGGATCGGTCGACTCGCCCGAGACCACCGTCGTCTTCCGCAACCCCGCCGGCCGCATTGTCGCGACCGAGACAGTACCCTCGATCCCGGCGCCGATCGACCTCCATCCGAAGCTCCGCGACATCCGCATGACGCTGCCCGACGGCATGACGGCCGAGGGCGGATCGGTGGAGATCGATCCCGATCACAAATTGGAGGAAATCACCCGGCTCAACAACGTCGTCAAGGTCCTCCCCGCCTCCATGCCCTACAGCATGCCGGATCCACCGCCGCTCGAGGATTCGCATTCCCACAACTAAAGAATCTTAGACAAATCCGCAGCCGGACAATCCAATTGGAGAGAGCGCTTTAGGGTCGCGCGCTTGGGGGTAGCGCGCTTTGTCCCAAAGCGCTTCTGTTGAGAATGAGGGTGCGACTCGATCTCGGTGAAATCTTTGTGAACTAGGACTTTGCGATTGCCGGGCCGCGCGATGCCTGTTTCTGGAGGGCATGCGATTGTGCAGAATCCTGATCGGCCTTACCGGAGCCGCTGCGGCAGCCATAGCCGACGATTCCACGCCCGCAAACTGGACTCTCCACGAGCAGAGCACGCTGATCGACCAGTGGGACTATTCCTTCCCTTCACCCTACGTCGGGACGAATAGTTTTCGGCCCGGCCCCGATTCGGAGCGCACCTTTTCCTTCACGCTTTTTTCCGGTTACCGGCTCTGGGCGGGCGCCGGCCTGTTCTTCAATCCGGAGATCCTCCAGGGGCACGGCCTCAGCCAGACGCTCGGCATCGCCGGTTTTCCCAACGGCGAGGCGGTGAAAGCTGCTTTTCCCAACCTGCACTACAATACCTCGCGCCTCTATATCCAGCAGGTGATCGGCCTCGGCGGAGGGACCGAGAAGGTGGAGGACGACCAGAATCAGCTGGCGGGCACGCGCGACGTCAACCGCCTGACCTTCACCGTCGGCAAGTTTTCCGGCGATGATTTCTTCGACGACAACGCCTATAGCCACGACACGCGCTCCCAGTTTCTAAATTGGTCGCTCTGGGAAAGCGGGGCTTGGGACTATCCGGCCGACGTCCTCGGCTACACCGGCGGTTTCGTCGCCGAGTGGAATACGCCCGGCTGGGCCCTCCACTATGGCATCATGATGGAGCCGACGGTCGCCAACGGGCCCTCGCTCGACACCCACCTGGCCGAGGCGTGGGGCCAGATCCTCCAATTGGACCGGCATTATACCTGGCGCGGACATCCTGGGACCGTGCGGCCCTTCGCCTTCTGGAATCACGCGGACATGGGCAATTATGAGGATACTCTCGAGCATCCGGCCTTCGACGAGGATATCACCCGGACGCGCAGCTACCGCTCGAAGGTCGGCCTGGGTGTGAGCTGGGACCAGGAGCTGACCTCTGATCTCGGCATTTTCTCCCGGCTGAGCTGGAACGACGGTCGCACGGAGACTTGGGCCTTCACCGAGATCGACCGCTCCGTCGCGTCGGGCCTGAGCCTGAAGGGCGCGCGGTGGGGCCGGCCGAACGACACCGCTGCCCTGGCCGTGGTGGTCAACGGGCTTTCTTCGGAGCATCGAGCCTACCTGGCCGCTGGTGGCGTGGGCATGATCCTCGGCGATGGCGCGCTCAGCTATGCGCCCGAGGAGATCCTCGAGGCCTACTACGATTTCCAGGTCTGCCGATGGCTCTGGCTCACGCCGGACTACCAGTACATCGAGCATCCCGGCTACAACACCGCCCGCGGGGGGGTTGCCATCTACGCCATTCGCGCCCATGTAGAATTCTAGAATGATCGCCCTGCCTGATCGCCCACGCGCCTCCGCGGGCCGTTTCGAGATCTGGCGCGGCAATTTCTGGCGCAGGGTCATAGCCGGGTCGGACCTGCGGCTGCGCCGCCAGCTGATCGCGATCACCGTGGCGATGGTCGCGGTCATCGGAGTGGTGGATTTCGCCACCGGCTTCCAGCTATCCCTGCTCGTCTTCTATTTCCTGCCGGTCTGCATCGCGGTGGCCGCCGTCGGGCAGGCGTTCGGCGTCTTCATCGCCTTTATGAGCGTCGCGACCTGGCTCGTCGGCGACTTCGCGGCGGGGGCGCACTACGCCAACCCCCTGGTGCCGGGCTGGAATGCGCTCATCGCCCTGGTGACCTTCCTCGTCGTCGTCTGGCTCTTTTCCATCGTCCTGGGCCTGCACCGTGAGATGGAAAAACGCGTCCGCGTGCGCACCTCCGCGCTCACCCAGGAAATCGTCGAGCGCGAGCGGCTGGAGCTCGCCGTGCTCGAAGTCAGCGAGCGGGAGCGCCGGAACATCGGCCACGATCTCCACGACGGCCTGAGCCAGCATCTCACCGGCACCGCGCTGGTCGCGCAAGCCGTCGAGGCCCAGCTTTCGGCGCGAAGCGCGCCCGAAACGGCCGAGGTGAGAAGGATCGTCGAGCTGATCGAGCAGGGCATCGAGGAGACGCGCAGCCTGGCCAAGGGCCTGCTGCTTCCCGAAATCGAGCGGGACGGCCTGGCCATGGCTCTCCAGGAACTGGCGGGGGTCATCCGGGCGCAATTCCGCGTGGGCTGCGAATTCTCCTGCGAGGACCACATCAGCCTGGAGGAAAACGGCACGGCGACGCACTTCTACCACATTGCCCAGGAGGCGGCGCGCAACGCCGTCCGCCACGGAGCCGCGCGCCACGTTTCGATCCGGCTCTCCCTGCAGTCGGGGAACATCATCCTGACGGTGCGCGACGACGGCACCGGCCTGCCGCCGCCGCCCGCGCGCGGGCATGGCCTGGGGCTGCAGATCATGGCGCACCGCGCGGCCATCGTCGGAGCGCGATTTCGCGTCGAGGCTCAGGCCGGAGGGGGCACCCTCGCGGTCTGCGAACTTCCCCTAAACCGCGGGCGCCGATGACCAACCCGTCCCTCGCCGGCCCCGAGGCGGCGCCCCGCCGCCGCATCTTTCTGGTGGATGATCACGCGCTGGTCCGCGAGGGCCTGGCCAAGCTGATCGACCAGGAGGCCGACTTTCGCGTCTGCGGCGAAGCCGAGGACGCGGCCCAGGCCTATGCGCGCATCGCCCACACCCAGCCGGATGCGGTCATCGTGGACCTGTCCCTGCGCGGCGATTCCGGCCTGGAGCTGATCAAGCGCCTCCAGGGCCTGCCGCGGCCCCCTCCCGTCCTCGTCCTTTCGATGCACGACGAGACGATCTATGCCACGCGGGCGCTGCGGGCCGGCGCCCGGGGCTATGTCATGAAGCGGGAGACATCGGGGAAAATCATCGCCGGGCTCCGCCAAATCCTGGAGGGCCAGTTCTACCTCAACGAACAGGTCGTCGCCCAGGCGGCGGAAATCTTCCGCGGCGCCCGCCAGGGAGCCGACGCCTCTCCGGTCCGCCAGCTCAGCGACCGGGAGCTGGAGATATTCCGCCGCATCGGCCTGGGCCAGGAAAACCGACAGATCGCGGAGGCGCTGCATCTCAGCTTGAAAACTGTCCAAACGCACTGCGCTCATATCAAGGACAAGCTCGGATTGCCCAGCGCGACTCTTCTTATGCGCGAGGCCGTCCGGTGGGTGGACAGCGAGGCGGGCGTCTGATCACACGCCGCATCGGGCCGCGCCTGATGCTCGAATCCGACCGCGCCGGATAGACGCCGCCCGGGGGCGCCTGCTATGCTGGTATCATGGGGGTTTTTCGCGGGTGGCCACCAGAGAAGACGGCGGCAGCGCCGTGGCGCGGGCGGCTGGCCGCGGCGGTCCTCCTCTCGGCTCTCGGCCTCCCGGCTGCGACGGCCCAGACCGCGCCCCTGACCCTGGCCCGGGCGCAGCAGCTCGCCCTGCAGCGCAACACCGACTTTCGGGTCGAGCAAGCCCAGGTCCAGGCTGCGCTGGCGCTGCTGAAGGCCGCGCGGGAATTCCCCAATCCCACCCTCAGCCTCTCCACGGCCAAGATCAACACCGATGGAACGCCGCAAGGCACCCCCCTGGGCAACAGCCTCCTCGACCGGAGCTACGATAGCATCGCCTCGCTCAGCCAGCTGTTTCTCGTGGCCAAGCGCGGGCTGATGCGCGACGCCGCCACGGCCGGCGTGCACGCCGCGGAATTCCAGCGCGACAACGCAAAGCGCCTGTTGCTCCAGGCCGTGACCCAGGCCTACGCCGCGGCCCTGGCGGCGCGGGAGGAGGCGGACGTCCTGACCGATTCGGCCGCCAAGCTGCGGCATGAGGCCGATATCGCGGCCCGGCGCCAGCAGGCCGGCGACCTGTCGGCGGCCGACCAGTCGCAGCTCGAGATCGCGGCCGACCAGGATGAGCTTAACGCCGCGTCCGAGCGGGCCACGGCGAAAACCGCGGTCATCACGCTCGAGATCCTGCTCGGCGAGCCGCAGCCCGCCGGCGCGACGGTCCTGGCCGATTCGCTCGACCAGTGGATGCAGACGCTCCCGCCCGACCTCGCGCAGGGCGCCGTCGGCTCCCGACCCGATATCGCGGCCGCGGAATCGGCGGTCAAACAGGCCGAGACCAACGTCACGCTGCAGCAGCACCAGCGCATCCCGGACGTGACCGCCAGCGTTCAGTATGAGCGCAATCCGCCCACGCAGACCAACACCGTGGGCGTGGGGATATCGCTGCCGCTGCCCCTTTGGCAGCATTACAACGGGGAGATTCTCGGCGCCAAGGCCGCGCGCAGCGTGGCGCAGGCCCAGCTCGACCAGGCGCGCATCCAGGCCGCGGCGGACGTGGCCGCGGCCCGGGTCGCCTACGAGGAAGCCGCGCAGCGCGCGGAGCGCTATCGCACCTCGCTCGTCCCGCGGTCGGCCGAGGTGGTCAAAAGCATGACCTATGCCTTCGGCCGGGGCGGGGCGACGCTCATCGACCTCCTTGAGGCGGAGCGCAACGACAATGCCATACGCGTGGCGGCGGTGCAGGCGCGGGCCGACGCGGCCAGCGCCGCCGCGAGCCTGCTGGCGGCCCTCGGCCGCCTCGAGGCGCCAGCCGACAATGCCAACGCCAAGTGATTTTCCGACCAATCCCAGGAGTTTTTCCCATGAAGCCTCATCATCTTTTCTTAGGTCTGGCCGTGTTGGCGGCCCTCGCCGGCTGCGGCAAGCCGGCGTCAGCCCCCGAACCGCCGGCCGCCCGCGTCGAGGGCGCGCAGGTCATCTTTGCCGCGCAGGCACCCCAGCTCACCTCCCTCACCATCCAGGCCGCGGAGCCCCGGCGCCTGGCGATTTCCCACCTGACGGGCCGCCTCTATCTGCCGGACGATGCCACCGTCCGCATTTTCACGCCGGTCGCCGGGCAGGTGACCGCCATCCGGGCCGAGGTCGGGCAGGCCGTCGCGGCCGGCGCCCCCCTGGCCGAGATCAATTCGCCCGACTACGGCCAGGCCCTGGCGGAGGCGCGGGCGGCGGAAGCCAACCGGGCCGTGGCGGACAAGGCGTATGCCCGCGAGCAGGATCTTCTCGCGCACGGAGCCGCCGCGGCGAAGGACGTCGAGGCGGCCCAGGCCGCTGCCGCGGCCGCCGCCGCCGAGAGGGACCGGGCGGCGGCGCGGCTACAGCTCTACCATGGCAGCGAGACCGGGCGGGATCAGGTCTACGTCCTGAGGTCGCCGCTCGCCGGCACCGTCGTCGAAAAGAATATCAATCCCGGGCAGGAAGTACGCGCCGACCAGATGCTGGCCAACGCGACGAACCTGTTCGCGCCCCTCTTCGTCGTGAGCGACCCCGCCAAGCTCTGGCTGCAGGTCGACGCCGCCGAGACGGACCTCGCCGAGCTCCAGCCGGGGCAGAAGATCCACGTCGCTTCCCGGGCCTTTCCGGGCCGCGTCTTTGACGGCGAGATCGCCAACATCGGCCCCTCGCTGGATCCGGTGACCCGCACGGTCCGGGTCCGGGGCGTCGTCGATAACCCCGGCGGACTCCTCAAGGCGGAGATGTACGTGACGGCCGACGTGGTGCGGGACGAGACCAAGGTGGCCGGGGCCGGCGTCGAGATCCCCTCGAAGGCGATTTTCACGATCGCGGACAAGTCTTATCTGTTCGTCGAAGTCGCGCCCGGCCGCTTCGAGCGCCGCGCGGTCGAGATCGGCACCGAACAGGACGGGAAGGTCCCGGTGCTCACCGGCGTCGCCGCGGGGGACCGGGTGGTCACCGAGGGCGCCCTGCTGCTGCAGGCCGTCCTCGAGCCCGCCAGCTGACGACGGCCGCATCATGATCGGAAAGCTCACCTCCTGGGCCCTGCACAATCGGGCCATCGTGCTCGTCGGCCTCGTCGCCTTCGTCATGGTCGGGATCCAGTCCTATCGCGAGCTGCCGGTGGAGGCCTATCCCGATGTGACCAACGTGAGCGTGCAGATCATCACGCTTTTTCCGGGACACGCCGCGGAAGAGGTGGAGCGGCTGGTGACGATTCCCATCGAAAGCGCGATGAACGGGATCCCCGGCCGGGTTTCGATGCGCTCGATCTCCCTCTTCGGCCTGTCGCAGATCACGCTGGTGTTCGAGGACAACGCGGACAACGCCACCATCCGCAACCTGGCCAACCAGCTCTTGGGCCAGGCCACCCTCCCGCCCGGCGCCACCGCCAGCCTGTCGCCCGACGCGACCCCCATCGGGGAAATCTATCGCTACACCCTCTCCGCGCCCCCGGGCTTTCCCGCCACCGAGGTGCGCGCGCTGGAGGACTGGGTGGTGGAGAAAAAATTCCGCTCCGTACCGGGCGTGGTCGATGTCAACCCGTTCGGAGGCCTGACCAAGCAGTACCAAGTGCTGATCGATCCGGCCAAGCTGAAATCCTATGCCCTGACGCTGCAGCAGGTCTTCACCGCCCTGGCCAACAGCAACACCAACGCGGGCGGCTCCTATGTGGAGCACGGATCCGAGCTCTATGTCGTCCGCGGCCTGGGCCTGGTGGGCAGCATCGCGGACATCGAGGCGGTGGCGGTCGACACGCGCGGCGGCACGCCGATCCGCATCGGCGATATCGGCCGGGTGATCATCGGCCACGCCGTCCGCCTGGGCCAGGTGGGACGGACCGACACGGACGTCGCGGGCTATCCGGGCGGGATTCGCGACGAGGACGACGTGGCCGAAGGCATCGTGATCATGCGCCGGGGCGAAAATCCCGTGGACGTCTGCCAGCGGGTCGAGGCCATGGCCGCGCAGATCAACGCCCACTACCTGCCCCCCGGAGTCCGGCTGTCGATGTATTACGACCGGACCGCTCTCGTGGATCGCTCGCTGCACACCGTGAGGCACAACGTGATCGAGGGCGTCGCCTTGGTCCTGGTGGTGCTCGTCCTCTTCCTCGGGGTGGGGAACTACCGCTCCGCCCTGGTGGTGGCCCTGGCCGTGCCGACGGCGCTGCTCGGGGCCTTCATGTTCCTCGATCTGCGGGGCATCCCCGCCAACCTGATTTCCCTCGGGGCCATCGATTTCGGCATCATCGTCGACTCGGCCGTCGTCGTGATCGAGAACATCCTGCGCCTGCTCGAGCAGCGCAAGGGACAGTTTCGCTCGCTGCCCGCCCTGATCACGGAGGCCACCGTGCAGATGGGCCGGCCGATCCTCTTTTCCAAGGCGATCCTGCTGACGGCCTTCATCCCGCTCTACACCCTGCAGCGCGTGGAGGGGCGGATCTTCCGTCCGATGGCGGTGACCCTGAGCTTTGCCCTGATCGTCGGCACGGTGTTCGGCCTCCTGGTGGTTCCGGTGCTCGCGAGCTACGCGGTCAAGGGCGGAGTGGCCGAGCACGAATCCTGGATCGTGCGCTGGCTGCTGCGCCTCTACCGGCCGGCGCTGGCCTTCGCCCTGCGCTCGGGCCGCCTCGTGCTGCTGGTCGCCCTGGGGCTGCTGGCGGCGGGGGCGGTCACCTATCGCTTCCTCGGCAGCGAATTCCTGCCCAAGCTGGACGAGGGGGACCTTTGGGTGCGCACGTTCGCCCCGCCCTCGATCTCGCCCTCGGAAGCCACGCGGATTGTGCGGGACGTCCGCCTCCGCATCGCCTCCTTTCCGGAGGTGCGCTATGTGGTGAGCCAGACCGGCCGGCCCGACGACGGCACCGACGTCAACGGCTGGGACGTGACCGAATACAGCGTCGGCCTGAAGCCGCGGGACCAATGGAAGACGGCCCACGGTCGCGAGGAGCTCGACGGGGCGATCGCACGGAAGTTGCAGGAAATTCCCGGGATCGACACGCAGTTCAGCCAATATATCGAGGACAATGTCGACGAGGCCGTCTCCGGCGTGAAAAGCGAGCTGGCCATCAAGCTGTTCGGCGACGACCCGGGCAAGCTCCAGCAGTATGCCGACCAGATCGTCGCCGTCATCCGCACCGTGCCGGGCGCCGCGGACGTCGGCACCGATCTCCTGCTGGGGCAGCCGCAGATCCAGATCTCCGTGAATCGCGCGGCCATCGCGCGCTATGGCCTGGCCGTGGCCGACATCCAGACCGTGATCGCGACCGCGATCGGCGGCCAGACGGCAACCCAGGTGCTCGAGGGCGAGCGGACCTTCGACCTCGTGGTGAAGCTGAATCCCGCGTCGGTCTCCGACATCGAGTCGATCCGCAACGTCCCGATCTATGGGTCGAACGGGGAACGCCTGACCCTGGGGACCATCGCCGCGGTGGATGTCCGGCCCGGGCTGGCCCGGATCAATCGCGAGGACAACGAGCGCCGCACCGATATCAAGCTGTCGGTCCGCGACCGCGATCTCGATTCGGTCGTGCGGGAGGCCGAGGCCAAGGTGGCCGCCGCGGTGCATCTGCCGACCGGCTATCGCCTGGAATGGACCGGATCCTTCGAGAACGAGCAGCGGGCCGAGCGGCGGCTGGCCGTGATCGTGCCGTTCACCCTGCTCGCGATCTTCTTCCTCCTGTTCATCACGTTCAATTCGGCCAGCTTCGCCTGCCTCATCCTCCTGACCGTCCCCTTTGCGGCCGCGGGCGGCCTGATGGCCCTCCCGCTCGCCGGGCTGAACCTCTCGGTCGCCGCGCTGGTGGGCTTCATCGCGCTCTTCGGGATCTCGATCCAGAACAGCGTCATCCTGGTGTCGCGGATCGCCGAACTGCGGCGGGACCGGGACCAGGAGATGGCGCAGGCGGTGGCCGAAGGCGCGACCTCCCGCGTCCGCCCCATGATGATGACGGCGCTCATGGCGATGCTCGGTCTCCTGCCGATGGCCCTCTCGACGGGAGTCGGCGCGGAAACCGCCCGGCCCTTCGCCGTCGTCATCATCGGAGGCCTCCTGACCGGAACCGTGCTGACGCTCTTCATCCTGCCCCTGCTCTACCCGCGGTTTGAGCCCAAGGCGCCGCTGGAGCCGGCGGCGCCCGAGTAAGCCGTCTGCTCGAGCGGCAGTTCCCGCAGGACGAGCTGCGGGTTCTTTTCCGCGAAATACCGCAGGGTCCAATCGTTGGGAAAGAGGATGACGGGCTGGTCGAGCTTGTCCGCGCCAAAACTGACGCCGCTCACCAGGGTGATCGCCGACCGGTTTTGCAGGTCCGGGTGGGGCTCGACCCAGCGCAGGAGCACCCAGGGCGTGGCCTCGAGGCGAGACTCCGCCGCATATTCGCTCTGGAGGCGGTACTGGACGACCTCGAACTGGAGCGGGCCGACCGCGGCCAGCAGGGTCGCCCCGGGCGGGGCGTTCCGGGCGGTGAACGACTGCACGACGCCCTCCTGCAGCAGTTGCTCGAGCCCGGCCCGGAATTTCTTGGAGTCGGACGGATTCGGATTCGAGATATAGGTGAAGACCTCCGGCGGGAAGCGTGGAATCTCGTCGAAGAGGATGGTGCGGTCCTCCGTCAGCGTGTCGCCGATCCCGAAGGCGCCGTGGCCGACCATGCCGATGACATCTCCGGGCCAGGCCTCATCGACCGTCTCCCGGTCGCGGCCGAAGAGCTTGTGCGAGGAGGAAAGGCGCACCGTCTTGCCGGTCTGGGCATGCAGGACCGGCATGTCGCGGTGGAACCGGCCCGAGCACACCCGCAGGAACGCGATGCGGTCGCGGTGGCGGGGATCCATGTTGGCCTGGATCTTGAAGACGAGCCCGGAGAACTTGTCCGAATCGACCGGCACCTCGCACGGAATCCCGCCGAAGACCGAGCGGCGCGGCTGCGGCGGGATCGAATCCCGCAGGAATCCGTCCAGGAGGAGCTGGATGCCGAAATTGTTCACCGCGCTCCCGAAGTACACGGGGGTCTGCTGGCCGGCGTGGACCGCGGCGAGGTCAAAGGGATGGCCGGCGCCATCCAGCATCGCGAGCTGCTCGCTCGCCTCGGCGTACGCGTCCTCGTCCAGCCTTTCGCGCACCGCCGGATCGTCCAGCGAGGACACCCGCACCGGGGCGCGGTAGGCGTTGCCCGCCACCCGCTCGAAAAGATGCACCTGGCGCTCGCTCCGGTCGAAAACCCCGCGGAACGAGGGTCCGTTGCCCAAGGGCCAGACGCGGGGCGACGACTGGATGCCGAGGACCGACTCCAGCTCATCGAGCAGGGCGAGCGGGTTGAGGGTCGGCCGGTCGCACTTGTTCATGAAGGTGAAGATCGGGATCCCGCGCCGCCGGCACACCTCGAACAGCTTCCGCGTCTGGGTCTCGACGCCCTTGCCGGCGTCGATCACCATCAGCGCGGCATCGACCGCCGTCAGGACGCGGTAGGTGTCCTCGGAAAAGTCCTTGTGCCCCGGGGTGTCGAGGAGGTTGACCGCGTAGCCGCCGTATTCGAACTGCAGCACGGTCGAGCTGATCGAAATGCCGCGCTGGCGCTCGAGCTCCATCCAGTCCGAGGTCGTCGCCCGCTGGTTCTTGCGGTCCTTCACCGCCCCAGCCAGATGGATGGCGTTACCATATAGCAGGAATTTTTCCGTGAGCGTGGTTTTGCCCGCGTCGGGATGCGAGATGATCGCGAAGGTGCGCCGGCGCGCGATTTCGGCGGGAAGGGCCATCGGAACCCGCCAGCATGCGGGATCGCGCGGGCAGGTCGAGTAAAGTGTGGCGGACGGCTTCCGCGCTGGCGCCCGGGGCCGCGGTCGGTTAAGCACTGGGCCGCCGAGCCCACCCCTTGACCGTTCCACGCCGCCTCCGATGACAACAGCCGACCTCGCCGCCCGGAACAGCGCATTCTACGACCATCTTTGGTCCCGGACCTACCTGACCCGTCCAGAGCGCTTCAATACGTGGCCATTGATCGCCGCTCTGCTGCCCGGCGCCCCCCTGCGGCTGGAAGTCGGCCCCGGCCTGCGCCCGCGCCTGCCGATCGCCGGCACCCACTTCCTCGACATCAGCCGGCCCGCGGTCGCCCGGCTGAACGCGCGCGGCGGCCTCGCGCGGGAGGGCGGCATCTCCGCCCTCCCCTTTGGCGACGGCACCTTTGACCTGGTCCTCGCCTGCGATGTGATCGAGCACGTCGCGGACGACCGGCTCGCCTTTGCGGAATTGACCCGCGTCCTCAAGCCCGCGGGCGTCCTCATCTTCTCCGTGCCCCTGCATGCGGCCCATTGGACCGTCTTCGACGACTACGTCGGGCACGCGCGCCGGTATGCGCCCGCGGCGCTGCTGGAGCTGATCGCGAGCCATGGATTGGCGATCGAGCAGAGCGCCGTCTTCGGCATGCAGGCGAACAGTCCGCGCCTGCTGCGCTTCACTGTCCGGGGCATGACCAAATTTCCCATCGCGGCCATCCGCGGGTACAATTGGCTGTTCCTGCCACTGGGGTTGCTCCTCCAGAAGCCGCTGCGGCTGGCGGACGGGCTGATCGACCTGGCCGGCGTGCACGAAGTCCTTCTCGTCTGCCGGCGCCCCGCCTGAACATCTGGCTAGGGCGCTTGGTCCCAAAGCGCCGGCGGGTTGGGACAACCCGCGCGCATCGTGAAAGCGGGTCTGACCTTCATCGTGTCCATCGCCTCGGGGCGGCTGATGGTCAAAGCTTCGTCTCGGTGCCGACCAGGGCGGGAGCCAGGGCCTCGCCCTTGAGCCGGATGCCCGCGAGCTTGGTCACGATGAGCGCGGCGTGCTCCTGCGCGACATCGGCCAGAGTGTGCCGCTGATGAATGTCGATCGCTCCGACGACGGAGGCGGGCAGGCGGGTGACGCCGGCCACCTTGCCAACGATGTCGGCAGGAGTGATCAGGTGCTTGCGGCCGACGTTCAGGAAGATCGTGACCATGCCCGGCTCGCGGCCGGTGCGCTGCGGGCGCTCGTACTTGGAGCGCCGGGCGGCGCCTTCCTCCTCCGTTTCCCCCGCCGGAGCGGGCGCGGGCGGGGGCGGCTGCGGCGGATCCGGCGCAACGGCGGCCTCGGCCCTCTTCTCCGCCGCATGCGGCCGCGGGCCGCCGTAGGCGCGCTTGGGCCGGGCGTCGGCGTCGTCCGCCGCCCGCGGCGGCGCTGGCGCGCCCGCCGGAGCCTTGGGCCCGGTGGCCGCGCCTTTTTTCGGCGGCGGAGCGTTGAGCATGTGGATCAGGGCCGAGCAGATATCCGTGCTCGCGTAGCCCTGGTCGAGCAGCCGGTCCACCATGCGGTCATAGGAATCAAACTGCTTCGCCTCCAGGGTGGCGCGGATCTTCTCGAAGAACACGTTGGCCCGCGCCTCCTCCACCTGGTCGAGCGAGGGTATGCTCTCGCGGCGGATCTTCAGCCGCGCGACCTGCATCATCCCCTGCAGCTTGTAGAGCTCGCGCCCGGAGACGAAAGTGAAGGCCCGGCCCGACTTGCCCGCGCGGGCGGTCCGGCCGATGCGGTGGGTGTAATCCTCGGCGTCGTTCGGCAGGTCGAAATTGAAGACCACCTCGAGGTCGTCCACGTCGAGGCCCCGCGCGGCCACATCGGTCGCGACCAGGAACTCGAAGGTCCGGCGGCGAAACTTGTCCATCACGCGCTCGCGCTGCGCCTGGCTGATGTCGCCGTGCAGCCGGTCCGTCGCGTAGCCGCGGGCGTGCAGATGTTCGTCCAGCTCGTCCACCATGATCTTGGTGCTGCAGAAGATGATGCCGTAGCGGAAATCGTGCACGTCGATCAGCCGCGTCAGCGCCTCGATCTTCGAGCGCCGGTCGACCTCGAAGTAGACCTGCTCCACCTGCGGGGCGTTCTGCGCGACCGATTCGATCTGGATCCACTCCGGATCATGCGAATAGCGGCTGATCAGGTCCTGGATCGCGCGCGGGATCGTCGCCGAAAAGAACAGGAGCTGCCGCTTTTCGGGCATCGCCTTGAGGATGTGCTCGATGTCGTCGCGGAAACCCATGTCCAGCATCCGGTCGGTCTCGTCCAGGACCACGATCTTGAGCTTCTCGAAGCTAAGCGTGCCCCGGTCCATGTGGTCCATCACGCGGCCGGGCGTGCCGATCACGACCTGCGTCCCCGCGGCCAGCGCCCGAAACTGCCGGTCGTAGGACTGGCCGCCGTAAATTGGGACGGCCTGGATCCCGCGCTTGAAGAACGACAGCTTGCCCACCTCCTCCGCCACCTGCACCGCCAATTCCCGCGTCGGGCAGAGGATGAGCACCTGGACCCCGCGCAGGTGCGGATCCACCCGCTCCAGCGCGGGAATGGCAAAGGCCGCCGTCTTGCCCGATCCGGTCGAGGACATCCCGACCACGTCGCGGCCGGTGAGGGCGACGGGAATTACGGCCGTCTGGATCGGCGAAGCCTCCTCGAAGCCCATCTTGGCGACGGCTTTGAGGATCTCCGGAGAGAGGCCGAGTTCGGCGAAGGGGCGCTTTTCCATTCCGCAGGATAGCCCGGAAGAATGGGAATGGAGAGCTTAAAGCGCGGCGGCGCCATCCGGCGCGCGCCCCGCATGTTCTCCGGCGAAGGCGATCTCAGGCAAACGCCCGTCCGTATTGCTTGGGCACGGCGCCCGTGGCCCCGAGCGCCTTCGCCGCATGCAGCGGCCAGTAGGGATCGCGCAGCATCTCACGGGCGAGGAGGACGGCGTCCGCCTGGCCGGCCGCGATGATTTCCTCGGCCTGGTCGGGCTGGGTGATCAGCCCCACCGCGCCGGTGGCGATCCCGGCCTCCCGGCGGATCGCCGCGGCAAACGGCACCTGGTAGCCGGGAGTGCTCGGAATCCTGACGCCGGGGATGAGGGCGCCGCTCGAGCAGTCGATCAGGTCGGCGCCGGCCCCCTGGAGAGCCTTCGCCAGCTCGATCGACTGGGGCAGGTCCCAGCCTCCCTCGGCCCAGTCGGTGACCGACAGGCGGACAAAGAGCGGCAGGTCCTCCGGCCAGACCTCGCGCACGGCGCGAGCCACGCGCACCGTGAAGCGCAGTCGATTCTCCAGCGATCCGCCGTACGCATCCGTCCGCCGATTCGAAAGCGGCGAAAGAAACTCGTGCAGCAGGTAGCCGTGCGCCGCATGGATCTCGATCACCTGGAAACCAGCGGCCACGCAGCGGCGGGCGGCCGCGACAAACTCCCCCACGACCCGGTCGATGTCGGCGAGAGTCATTTCGCGGGGCGCCGGATGACCGTGGTCAAAGGGAATCGGACTGGGGCCGATGGGAATCCAGCCGCCGTCCCGCGGCCCGACCGGCTTCCCGCCGAGCCAGGGCGCCGCCGTCGAGGCCTTGCGTCCGGCGTGCGCGAGCTGCAGGCCCGGAGCGGCGCCCTGCTCCCGCACGAATTGGGCGATCCGCGACCAGGCGGCCCGATGGGCGTCCGACCAGATGCCCGCGTCGTCGGGCGAGATCCGGCCCTCGGGCGACACCGCGGTCGCCTCGGTGAGGACCAGGGCGGCGCCACCCACCGCCCGGCTGCCCAGGTGGACGAGATGCCAGTCCGTCGGGATCCCCCCCGGGCTGGAATACTCGCACATCGGGGACACAAAAACCCGATTGCGAAACTCGAGGCCGCGCAGGCGGAAGGGCGTGAACAACCGGCTCATCGGCTAGTCGGAGGTCACCAGGGCGAGAGCGAAGCCGTCGTGCCCCTTGCAGCCAACCGTCTGGAGTTCGGTCGCGCTGACGCGCCGTTCCGCGGCGAGCACCGCATTGAAGCGGCGGATACCCTGCACGGCGGCGTCCGCGCTCCCGGCGTCGGTCACCGCCCCCTGGCGCACGACATTGTCGACGATGATGACGCTGCCGCGCCGGGACAGCTTGAGCGCCCAGGCAAAATAGTCGGCGGTGCACGGCTTGTCGGCATCCACAAAAATGAGGTCGAACGGACCGAGGCCCTCGGCCGCGATCCGGGGCAGGGTCTCGGCGGCCCGGCCCAGCCGCAGCTCGACGCTGGCGGCCAGGCCCGCCCGCGCGATATTTGCCCGGGCGACCTCGGCGTGCTTCGGATCCGCCTCCAAAGTGATCAGCCGGCCACCGGCCGGCAGGGCGCGCGCCAGCCAAATCGTGCTGTAGCCGCCCAGGGTGCCGATTTCCAGGATCCGCCGCGCCCCCTGGATCCGCGCCAGGAGGTGGAGGAGCTTGCCCTGGTTTGGCGCCACGCTGATCGGGGGCAGGCCGGCCGCCCCGCTCGCCTGGAGGGCGGCGTCGAGCGCCGGATCGGGCGCCACCAGCAGGTCGGCGATATACCGGTCAACCTCGGTCCAAATTTCCTGGCTCATGGGACGCACAACCTTCCATGAAATCTCCCCGGGTCAATGGCGCAGAGCACCGGTGGTCGTATCCTGATTTGCCGGAATGGGCCCTCGCAGCGGCCTCGCTGGCCTCATCGGCCGCGTCTGGGCCGCCTCGCACGGGGCGGCCGGCCTTGCGGACGAGATTGGGATTGGCCAGCAAAGACGCGGAGAGGGTCCATTCCGGCAAATCAGGATACGATCGCGTCGGTGCGCACCTTGCAGCCGGGAGCATTTGGAGCATGCTTTCCCCTTATCGCGCCATCCATGTCCCAGAGCCCATCCCCTCCCTTCTCCGTCCTCGATCTGTCCCCGATCCTGCGCGGCGGCGACGCCGCGCAGGCCCTGCGGAACACGCTGGACCTGGCCCGGCACGCCGAGCGCTGGGGTTATCACCGCTACTGGCTGGCCGAACACCATAACATGCCCGGGATCGCCAGCGCCGCGACCTCGGTGGTCATCGGCCATGTGGCCGGCGGAACCTCCACGATCCGGGTCGGATCGGGCGGCATCATGCTCCCGAACCATTCGCCGCTCGTGATCGCCGAGCAGTTCGGGACCCTCGCCTCCCTCTACCCCGGACGCATCGACCTCGGACTCGGGCGCGCGCCGGGGACCGACCCCCGCACGACCCACGCACTGAGGCGGGAGCGGATGGAGAGCGCGGATTCCTTCCCGCGCGACGTCCTGGAGCTGCAGGGATATTTCCGTCCGGTCGCGGCGGGCCAGGCGGTGCGGGCGGTGCCGGGCGCCGGGCTCGACGTCCCCATCTGGCTGCTCGGCTCGAGCCTCTTCAGCGCGCAGCTGGCGGCCGCGCTCGGCCTCCCCTACGCCTTTGCCGCCCATTTCGCCCCCGACCACCTGGACGCGGCGCTGGAGCTCTACCGCGGCGAATTCAAGCCCTCGGACGCGCTCGCGCGTCCGAGGGCGATGGTCGCCATCGGCGTCTACGCCGCCGCGACCGACGCCGGGGCGGCGCGGCTGTTCACATCGGCCCAGCAGCAGATCCTCAACCTGCGGCGCGGCGAACCCACTCCGCTCAATCCGCCGGTCGACACCATGGACGGCCGCTGGTCTCCCGCGGAAAAGGCCATGGTCGAGCAGGCGCAGCGCGAGACGATCGTGGGCTCGCCCGGGAAAGTCCGCCGCGGTCTGGATGCCCTGATCGAGCGGACCGCCGCGGACGAGATCATCGTGGCGGCGCAGATCTTCGACCACGCGGCCCGGCTGCGGTCGTACGAGATCGTCGCCGAGCTGCGCCAGGCGCCCGCCGTCGCGGCCGGCGCCCGCTAGCCCCCCAAGGGCCCAGCACGACCGGGCCGATCGATCAGGCGACGGCCATGGACGAGGGGGCGACGACCGGCCACCGGCCCCGGTCCGCGATCTCCTCGTCAAAGGCCTCGCCGATCGCCGCGGCCAGCTGCGGCCCGTTGAACGGCCGGGCCAGGATCACGCGGACGCCGAGCCGGGCGGACAGCGAAAGGTAGTAGTCCGGGAACAGCCGGTTGAAACGGCAGAGGCCAAGAATGCGCGGCCGGCCCGCCTGGCGGCTCCGCGCGACCAGCGCCTCGATCGTCCGCATCCCCGGAAAGAGCACATCGATGATCAGGAGATCGAAGGATTCGTGCAGGATCGCCCCGGCGCCCTGATGGGCATCGCAGGCCTTGGCGATCCGATGGCCTTCCGCCACCAGCATCCGCGCGATGTCGGCGCGCACGAGGGCGTCGTTTTCCACGAGGAGGATCGAGCGCGAGTGCGGACTTACGGCGAATTTGACCACGCCTCTGTTCTGGCCCTTCCCGGAAGAATTCCCAGGGGAACTTCTACGTACATCATGCGCTGGGTAGGACTACGGAGCGGGCGTACGTAGTGTTAGCTTTTGCGGAAGCGCGGGCGAAAAGTTGGCATGAGCCTGATGCTGATGCATGCAAAAAATCCAATGCAGGGCAACGGCTCGCCAACTCCCATTCCCAATCCAAAGCAGGCCATCGCTTCCACCATGCAGAAATTGACCGACCAAATCACCGTCCGCCTTCATCCCGAGCTGCGGGCCGCCATGCAGGAGATCGAGGCCCGCCACCGGATCGGCGCCGCCGAGTTCGTGCGGGGCCTCGTCGAGGCCGGCGTCGAGATGTACCGCCGGCGCGGCGCCTTCGGCTTTCCCGTCGAGGTTATGCCGGCAAAGCTGACCGCCCGCCGGCGCTGACCGGCCCCGGCGGGCGGGCCCCCTCCGGGCCCGCGCGGCAGAAGTCGATGTAGCCGCGCTCCACGTCGACGAGGCAGAGCTCGACCCGCAGGGTGTCGCCGACCCTGGCGCCCTCGAAGCCGCGCAGGAGCTTTCCCTCGATCGGCGGCTGCAACAGCCGGACCCAGGTGCCCTTGGCGGAGGCGCCGGTCACGAGGGCGTCAAACCGCTCGCCGATCCTCGGACGCAGCAGCAGGGCGGCGCCGGATTTGGCGACCTGCCGCTCGACTTTCTTGGCCGCGTCTTCCGCCTCCGTGCAATGCTTGGCCAGGGCTTCCAGCTCGGCGTCAGGATAGGGCGGCGGACCGCCGGCCAGGACCGCCTTCAGCAGCCGCTGGGTGATCACGTCGGGATAGCGGCGGTTGGGGGCGGTCGAATGGGTGTAGTCCCGCACGGCCAGGCCAAAATGCCCGGTCGTGGCCCCGCCTGGGCGCTCCAGGACGTACTCCCCGGCGCCCATCAGCTTGATGACGCTCAGGGAGAGATCGGGAAAGCGGAGCGGGTCCTCCCGTTTGGCCGCGACGAGGAATCCCTCCAGCGCCGCGGCGTCGGGCTCCGCCGGGAGCGTCGCCCCGCGGGCGGCCGCCAACGCGACGATGAGATCCCAGTGCTTCGGGCTGCGGACGATCCGCCGCAGCGAGGAGCGCTGGCGGGAGGCCAGAAACCGCGCGGTCGCGCCGTTGGCGGCGATCATCAGGTCCTCGATGATGGTCTTCGCCCGGTTCGGGGCGTCGGCCACCAGATCCTTCAGCAGGGCCCCCTCAAAGATCGGCCGGGCCTGGATGGTCTCGAGGTCGAGCGCGCCGACCTGATGGCGCCGCGCCTTCAGCTTCTGCGTCAGCTGGTCCTGGAGGCGGAGGTTCGCCTCCAGCCCCGCGACGCGGCCGATCTCCGCTGGCGGGGCGCCGGCGCCGTCCAGCCAGGCGGCGACGCCGTTGTAGGCGAGCTTCGCGCGGTTCCGGACCACCGCCCGGTAGTGGTTCGATTTTTGGAGCGATCCATCGGCGGCGAAGGTCAGTTCCGCCACCACGGCGAGGCGGTCCACCTCGGGGCCCAGCGAGGTGAGGTCGGTGGAGAGTTTCTCGGGCAGCATCGGAAAGACCGCCGGGACGGTGTACACCGAAGTGGTGTTCTGCCGCGCATGGCCGTCGAGCGCCGACTGTTTTCGGACCAGCGCGTCGACGTCGGCGATGGCCACGTACGCCACGACCGCCCCGTCCGCCTTCGCCTCCGCGACCGTGAGCTGGTCCAGGTCCCTGGAATCGTCGTTGTCGATCGAGCACCAGAGCAGCCCCCGCAGGTCGCGCGTCGTCGCATCCGGCGCGGCCGGACCATGGATCCGGTCGAGCTCCGCCAGGGCCGGGCCGGAAAAATCCGGGCAAAGACCCCGCTCAAGCATCACCCGGTGGGCGATGCGCTGCAGCAGGAGGCGGTCCGACGGATCAGGGGATGTCGTCATTCGATTCGGGGGCTGGACGTATTCCGGGCCGGCGAAAGGCCTAGTGCCCCAACCCGCGCTTGGCGATCCTTGGATCGCCGGCCGGCCTGGGTGGTTCGTTAAACCGGTCAAGCCGTCGCAGCCCAGGGAAGAGCCGCATCCAGAGAACGGCCACGATCAGCGTCCCCACGCCGCCGAGCACCGTGGCCGGGACGAGCCCGAAGAGCGAGGCAGTCACGCCCGACTCGAATTCCCCCAGCTGGTTGGAGGTGCCGATAAAGAGCTGGTTCACCGCGCCCACCCGCCCCCGCATCTCGTCGGGCGTCTGCAATTGCACGAGCGAACTGCGGATGACGACGCTGATCGTGTCCGCCGCCCCCAGGACGAGGAGGGACCCGAACGAAAGCGCAAACGAGCGCGACAGGCCGAAGACCACGGTGGCGAACCCAAAGACGATCACCGCACCGAACATCGTCGCGCCGACCCGGCGCTGCGGCGGGCGGTGGGCGAGGCCGATCGACATCGCCAGCGAGCCGATGGCGGGTGCGGACCGGAGGGCGCCGAGCCCCCAGACTCCGACCCCCAGCAGATCCGCGAAGGCCGGAAGGAGCGCCGTCGCCCCGCCGAGCAGCACGGCAAAAAGGTCGAGCGAGATGCTGCCGAGGATAGCGGGAGTTTTCCGGATGAAGTGGACGCCGGAAAACAGCGAAGCCAGGTCCGCCGCGGGCCGCGGCCTGACGCTCCGCTCCTGGCGCATGAGGGAGACAAAGCCCGCGCCGATCAAAGCCAGGACGGAAGCGGCGGCAAATGGCACCGCCGGCCCGAAACCATAGAGCAGGCCGCCGACCGAGGGCCCGACGATCGAGGCGGTCTGGAAGGCGGATGTGGCCCAGGCGATCGCCTTCGGCACCAGCGGGGCCGGGACCAGGGTCGGCATCAGGGCCTGATTGGCGGGGCCCTGGAAGGAGCGCGCGGCGCCCGTAAGCGCGGCAACGGCAAAGATGCCCGGCACCGTCAGCCAGTGAAACCAGGCGCCCGCGGCCAGGGCCCCGGAGGCAAGGCCCTGGACCCCGAGCGTGATTCCATAGATGGTCCTGCGATCGTAGCGGTCCACGGCGTGGCCGGCCGGCAGGGTGAGCAGGACAATCGGCAGGAATTGCACGAGCCCGACCATGCCCAGCTGGAAGGTGCTATGGGTGAGGGTGTAGACCTGCCAGCCCACCGCCACCGCCTGCATCTGGAACGACAGGCCAGAGCCGACGCGGGCGCACCAGAACAGGCCAAAGGCCGGATGCGCAAAGAGCAGAAGCCTGGGCCTGGTTTCCGGCGGGGGGCGAAGCGAACTGTTCCGCATCGTCGGCCCGCCTCAGCCGACCGGATGGTGGTGCAACTTGTGGTTGGAGATGCTCGGGTGCGCGTAATGGACGCCCTGGCGCGTCTTCAGCCAGCGCGGTCTCCAGAACCGCGGATCGACCGCGTGCTGATGCGCGCGATCGAGCACCGTGCGGATGGCCACGAGATGGCTGGTGTCGGCAAAGCCCGCACCGGCGTAGAAACCCTCCAGCGCCGCCGGATCGACCCGCGCGTGCTTGCCCTCGGGCGCATTGGCGATGTCGCGGTGCAGCTGGACCGGATCAGTCGCCGCCTCGCCCGTGGGCTGCTTCAGGTTGAGCAGATGCAGATAGAGCTCGTGGGTTTCGGCGGCGATCGGGTCGGGAGTCGTGGTCATCCCCCCAAGCTGCCACCCATCGCAGGCATTAGCAACCTATGCCGGAGGCCCATTCGCCCTTGCCAGGAATAATCATGGCTCCTACCAGCTGAGGTCATGAAAACCCCCTTGGCCCCGGCCCTGTTTCTATGCCTTCTCGCGCTCCTCCCCTCCCTATCGGCCCGAGCTGAGCCGGAGGGCGCGGCGCCCGACTCGCACCTCATCTTCTTTGGCACCTATACCCTCGGGAACAGCCGCGGGATCTATGAGGCCAGCCTCGATGGAGCCACGGGAACCCTCTCCACCCCCGTCCTCGCCGCGGAGACGCCGAATCCGAGTTTCCTCGCGCTGCACCCCAACCACCGTTTCCTCTACGCTCATTGCGATCTCGGCACCACGGCCGACGGCAAGGTGGGCGGGGCCATCCGGGCCTTCGCCCTGGATCCGGCTTCCGGCCGGCTGACCGTCCTCAATACCGTGGCCACCGGTGATCCCTTTTGCAGCAACGTCGCCGTCGATCCCACCGGCCGCGTGCTGATGACGGTGAGCGGATCGGGAGGCCATATCTTTTCCTTCCCCATCGAGCCCGACGGGAGCCTGGGGCCCCGGGCGGCCCGCCTGCGCAACGACGGACCGCCCGGTCCGGTGGTCACCCGCCAGCAGAAAACCTATCCGCATTCCAGCACCTTTTCGCCTGACGACCGCTTCGTCATGGTCGCCGATCTCGGCCTCGACCGCGTGTTCGCCTATCGCTGCGACCTCGCGACCGCCGTCCTGGAACCCCTCGACCGGCCCTACGCGCAGTTCAAGCCCGGCACCGGCCCGCGGCACAGCAAGTTCTCCGCCGACGGCCGGTTCTTCTACGTCGTCGGCGAACTGGCCAACACGGTCACCGCCTGCGCCTATGACGCCCCGACCGGCCGGGTCACGCCCTTCCAGACGCTTTCGACCATACCCGCCGGATACAAGGCCGAGACCACTTCCTCGGAGATCCGGATTCATCCGAACGGCCGCTTTGTCTACGCCGCCAGCCGCGGCGCCGACTGCATCGCCGTCTTTGCCCGCGACTTTGAGAGCGGTCGGCTGACCCCCGTCGAGATCGTCCCGAGCGGAGGGCACTTCCCGCGCAATTTCGCCCTGTCTCCGGATGGCCGGTGGCTGGTCTGCGGCCATCAGGAATCCGGCAACGCCACGGTGTTCCGCGTCGATCCCGCCACCGGCCGGCTGGCCCGGGCGCCCTCGACGCAGATGGTGCCGGAGGCGATCTGCGTTCTCTTCGTCAATTGACCGCGGCCGGCGGGCGCCCCAGCAGCGCGGCGATGCCTCCCAGGGCGGCGCCGGCGAAGAGGTCCACGGCCACGTGCTGCCGGGTGGCGATCGTCGAATAGAGGATGCCGGTGCACCAGCAGCCGTTCAAGGCGCGCGGGAGCCAGGGCGCGCGCAGCCGCCGCAGCAGCCGGCCGATCCAGGCGGCCGAAAAGATCGCGAAGGCCGCGTGCAACGAGGGGCAGGCGTTGCCCGAGGCGTCGACCGCCTTTAGGGGCGCGAAGGCCGCGTAGCGCGACCAATCGATGTCCCATGGCGGCACCGCGGTCGGCCAGCAGAAAAAGATCGCCAGCCCGGCGACGGCCAGCGCGACCGCGGCGAGGGCGTGGACCGCCAGCTCGGCGGTGTCGTCCATCAGGGCGGTCGGCAGGAGGACGTAGAGCCAGAGAGAGACATAGAGCGCCAGGGACCCGGGATGAAAGCCGATCCAGCGGTCCAACGCGGTGACCGGCATGATCGTCACGCGCGACCAGGGGTGGTTCAGCACCAGAAAGTATCCCAGGAAGAACGCGGCCATGAAGAGCGGCACCCAGGTCAGCTTGAGGCGCCAATGCGCCGCCAGCCGCGGAGGGATGCCGCGGTACCAGGGGATGTCGTCCATCGGCGGCCACGATGGCCGCCAGCAAAGGTTTGTCGAACCCCATGACGTTGCCCCAGGATGCGGCGATGCCCGCCTTCGCCTATGCGCTGCGCCCGGTGACCGAGGCCGACTATGCCTGGCTCTGGGAGCTCAAACGGCGGACGATGCGCGCCTATGTCGAGCAGACCTGGGGCCAGTGGGACGACGGCGTGCAGGAGATCTTCTTTCGCCAGGGCTTTTCCCCGGGAAAATTACGGATCATCGTGGCCGGCGGCCGCGACGCCGGACTCCTCGAGGTCGAGCGGAACGGCCGCGAGATCTTTCTGCGGCGGATCGAGATCGCGCCGGAGTTCCAGCGGCGCGGCCTGGGGACCGCGGTGGTGGGCGACCTGGCCGCGGAGGCGGTGGCCGCGCGCGCTCCGCTGCGCCTGCAGGTGCTCAAGGTCAATCCCGCGCGCCGGCTCTATGCGCGACTCGGCCTGCGCGCCGTCGGCGAAACCGCGACGCACGTGCAGATGCAGTTGGACGGGCGCTGAAAAAGCGCCCAGGCTGGCCCGGCTTTTTCACCCCATGAAATCCTCCGCCCCGGTCCTGGGCCTGCTCCTGGGCCTCTCCCTCCTGGCGCGCGCCGGCGCCGGCGAGGCCGACCATCGCCTCGACATCTATTGGAACGACGTCGAAGGCGGCGGCGCGACTCTCATCGTCACGCCGGCCGGCGAATCGATCCTCATCGACGCGGGCAACCCCGGGACCCGCGATCCCGGCCGGATCCACGACACGGCCGCGCGGGTCGCCGGCCTGAAGCGGATCGATTATTTCATCCTGACCCATTTTCATCTCGATCACTTCGGTGGCGCGGCCCAATTGGCGACGCTCATGCCCATCGGCCAGGTCTACGACCGCGGCATACCGGAGCGCGATCCCGACTTCCGGAACGAAGCGATTTGGATTCGCACGAGCGCACCCTACCGCTCCTTCCCGGCCGACGGGCGCAACCTCGTCACCGCCGGCCTGGTGCTGCCGCTGCGGCAGGCGGCCGGGGCGCCGCCGCTTTCCCTCCGCTGCGTCGCGAGCGGCCAGAAGTTTGTCGACGCCCCGCCCGGCACTCCCCCCAATCCCCTCGCCGGGGAGAACTCCCACCACGATCTTCCCCCCTCCGACAATGACCAGAGCAGCTCCTGGGTCCTCAGCTTCGGGCCCTTCCGCTTTTACGACGGTGGGGACCTCACCTGGAACATGGAGGGGGCCCTGGTCACGCCCGTGAACCGCGTCGGCCAGGTCGACGTCTACCAGGTCGACCATCACGGGCTCGAGCTCAGCAACAACCCCGTCCTGGTCCACAGCCTCGCGCCCACGGTCTCGGTCATGAACAATGGGATCACCAAGGGCACGGCCCCCTCCACGATGGCGGCCCTGCGGACCTCGCCGGGGCTCCAGGCGATGTACCAGGTCCACAAGAACCTGCGGCCCGAAGATCCGCAGGATAATACGGCCGACGAATTCATCGCGAACCGGGGCTCCGATCCGAATCACGCGGACGCCAACACGATCAAGCTGTCGGTCGATCCCACCGGGAAGACGTACACGATTTCGATCCCCGCCACGGGATTTGCGCGAACCTACGCCACGCGGCCGGACAAGCCCTGAACCTTCCGTCCGGCCCCTGCGTCTTGCTCCGCTTCGGTCCCCTCGCCTCTCCGCTCCCCCATGTTTCACCAACTTTTGACGCCGGTCGCAAACAGCCTCGGCCTATCCTTTTTTGTGGCGTCCCTGCCGGTCCTGACGGTCCTCGTCCTGCTGGGCGTGCTGCGGCGGCCGGCCTGGGAGGCGGCGCTGGCCGGCCTGATCGTCGGTCTCGTCATCGCGGTCCTCTTCTGGCGGATGCCGGCAGGGCTCGCGCTAAACTCCGCGCTCTACGGCTCGATCTACGCCCTCTGGCCGGTGATGTGGATCGTGGTCAATGCCCTGCTGCTCTATAATATCGCGGTGCGGTCGGGGCGGTTCGACGCCTTCCGTGTCTGGGTGCTCACCCATCTGCCGAGGGACCGGCGGGTGGTCTTGGTCGTCATCGGCTTTTGCTTCGGCGCCCTGCTCGAGGGGATCTCCGGCTTCGGCACGCCGGTGGCGATCACCAGTTCGCTGCTGATTCTCGTGGGATTCCCGCCGCTGGAGGCCCTGGTGTTCGTTCTGATCTTCAACACCGCACCGGTGGCGTTCGGCGCGCTCGGGACGCCGGTGACGATGCTCGGGGCCGTGACGGGCCTGCCCGCCGCCACGCTGGCGGCGATGATCGGGCGGCAGCTGCCCGTGATGGCGATCATCCTGCCGTTCTACGTCATGGCGCTCTATGGCGGCTGGCGCTCGGTGCGCGCGCTCTGGCCCGTGCTGCTGGTTGCCGGCGGCAGCTTTGGCCTTTCGCAGTTCCTGGCTTCCAACTACATCGACTACAAGCTCACCGACGTGCTGGCCTCCCTCGGCTCCCTGATTATCACGCTGGTGTTTCTGCAGTGGTGGCGCTCGGCGCCGGACCCTGAATTCGCGATCGCGGCGGCGCCGCTGGCGGGCGGACTCCGGGCCTCGGCCGTACCCGCCTGGCAGGGTTGGCTGCCCTGGGTGCTCGTCTCGGCCATCGTGATCCTCTGGACCCGGTTCAATGTCGCGGCGCTCGGCCAGCAGACCATTCCGTGGCCGGCCTTGCACCATGCGATTTCGATCACGCTCTACCACGACAAACCCTATGACGCCGTCTGGAACTTCCAACCCCTGGCGACGGGGACGGCCATCCTGGTGGCATGCGTGATGACGGCGGCAGTCGTTCGCTTGTCGCCGGCGGCGTTTCTGGGCTGCGTGGGAGAAACGATTCGCCAGGTCTGGCTGGCGGTCATCACCGTGATGCTCATCGTCGCCCTGGCTTACCTGATGAACTACTCCGGGCTGGCCTACACGCTGGGCCAGGGGGTGGCCTCCACGGGCGGGTATTTCGTGCTGTTCTCGCCGTTCCTCGGCTGGGTGGCCGTGATGCTCTCGGGCAGCGATACCTCGGGCAACGCCCTGTTCGGCAATCTGCAGGTGGTGGCCGCCAGGCAGCTCAACCTCAATCCCGTCCTGTTTGCCGCGACCAATTCATCGGGCGGGGTCATGGGCAAGATGATTTCCCCGCAAAATATCTCAACGGGCGTCTGTGTGACCCACCTCAACGGCCAGGAGGGCGCGGTCTTCGCCCGCACCTTCGGGCACAGCATCGTGCTCACGCTCATGCTCGTCGTGCTGGTGGTCATCCAGCAGTACCTGATTCCCGGGATCATCCCGCGGTAGCGCGGGTTGTCCCAACCCGCGGCGCTTCGGGACAAAGCGCCCTACCGCGGCTGCGGCAGGAATTGCACGCAGACGGCCGAGCGGACCTCGAGGCTTTGCCCGGTGGGAGCGGGAATTCCGGTGGCCGGATCGAGGGAGAAGACGGCGACGTTGTTCGTGTCTTGGTTGGCCGCGAGCAGCCATCGACCCTCCGGATCCAGGCAGAATCCTCGCGGCGTCCGGCCGCCGCTCGGCACCTGGGCCACGGCTTGCAGCCGGCCGTCGGCGCCGATCGCGAAAACCGCGATCGTATTCAGGCCCCGGTTGGAGGCGTAGAGGAACCGGCCGGAGGGATCCGCCAGCACCTCCGCCGCCGTGTTCTTGCCCTGGAATCCGGCCGGCAGCGTCGAGACGGTCTGCAGCGGGCGAAACCGGCCCCGGGCGGCATCGTACCCGAGGACGGCGATCGTGCTGTCGATCTCGCCGAGACAGTAGGCCGTCCGCCCGTCCGGACGAAAGGTGAAATGGCGCGGCGCCGAACCGGGCGCCAGGGAAACGAAGGGGGGATCGGCCGGCCGCAGGGTGCCGGCGGCGGCGTCAAATCCGTACACCATCAGCCGATCCGTGCCGAATTCCGCCTCGAAGGCATAGCGGTCGTCCGGCGAAATGTTGAACGAATGCGCATGCGGCCCGGCCTGCCGGGGATTCGGCCCGGAGCCCGCGTCCTGGATGAAGGCCGAGGCCGGCCGCAATCCGCCGGCGGCATCGATCGGCAGGACGGCCACGCTGCCGCCGCCAAAATTTGCGGCGAGAAGGTTTCGGCCCGCGTGGTCGGATCGGACGTAGCAGGTGCCGGCGCCGCCGGCGGAAACCTGGTTCAGGAACGTCAGCCGGCCCGATTCCGGATCGACCGCGTAGGCGCTGACCGCGCCGGACGGCTTGCCCTGAAACTGGTAGATTTCGTTGGCGGCATAGAGAAACCGTCCCGACGGCGAGAAGGTCACATAGGTGGGATTGCGGGTTTCCGCCGCCAATCCCAGTGCCGTCAGCCTCCCGCTGTCCCGGTCGAAGCGGAAGACGTAGATTCCCCGGCTTGCGCCGCCCGGCGGGCTCCGGTGGTTCGGCAGCTCCTCCCAGTGGGTATAGGTGCCCACGTAGACGAAAGCGGGCGGGGCGGCGGCCAGGCGCCCGGCCCCGACCAGTGCCAGCGCGAGGAGGGCGAGCGGGAAACGGAAGCGGCTCACGACGGGAGAAGCTATGGCTTAAGGCCCTGCCGCGTCGAGGTCGAAGACGCCGGAGCGATGCGGCCGGCGGAGGGATGACTTCGGGGCCGCGGCGAGAAATGATTTTGAGTTCCCGCGGTTTGGCGCGTTTACTCCCGCTCGATGCAGAGCCCCCTTCGTCGCTTCGCCCTGCTGGGTCGGCTTATCCTCGTCGCCGCCCCGCTGCCCCGGCTCACGCACGCCGAGGAGGCCTCTCCTCCCCCCGTCGTCCTGCGGATCGACGCCGGCCATGTGACGGGACGGGTCAGCCCGACGCTCTATGGGCTGATGACGGAGGAGATCAATTATTCCTATGACGGGGGCCTCTACGCCGAATTGGTTCGCAACCGCGTCTTCGAGGACAGTCCCACCGAACCGGAGCACTGGTCGGTCGTGCAGGAGGGGGGCGCCGCCGGTTCGATCACCCTCGATCGCGGCCAGCCCCTGAACGCCATGTTGCCCGTTAGCCTGCGCCTGGACGTGACCCGCCTCGGCGCCAACCAGCGCGCCGGCGTCGCCAATGAGGGCTTCTGGGGCATTCCGGTCCGGCCGAACACCACCTACCATGCTTCTTTTTACGCAAAGTCCGCGCCGGGTTTTTCCGGCTCCCTCGTCCTCAGTCTCGAGAGCAGCGATGGCGCGACCACCCAGGCCCGGGCGGAGGTCTCCACCATCGGCTCCGACTGGCAGAAGTACACGGTCTCGCTCGCGACCGCGGCCCTGACGGCCTCGTCGGCCAATCGGCTGGTCATCGCCGCGACCAAGCCCGGCACGGTCTGGCTCGACCTGGTCTCGCTCTTTCCCCCGACCTTCAACGACCGGCCGAACGGCAACCGGATCGACATCATGCGGCTCCTCGCCGGCATGAAGCCGGCCTTTCTCCGCTTTCCCGGCGGCAACTACGTCGAGGGGAAGACGGTCGAAACCCGTTTCGACTGGAAGCGCACGATCGGCGACCTCGCGGAGCGGCCCGGCCATATGGGCACCTGGACCTACCGCTCGTCCGACGGGATGGGTCTCCTCGAATTTCTGGAATGGTGCGAGGATCTGCACATGGAGCCGGTCCTCGCCGTCTTCGCCGGCCTGACGCTGGACCGCCGGCCCACGGCGTCGGCGATCGCGGCCGGTCCGGCGCTGCAACCCTTTGTGCAGGACGCGCTCGACGAGATCGAATACGTGACCGGCAGCGCGGGCACCCGCTGGGGCGCGGAACGCGCCCGCGACGGCCATCCCCAACCCTTCCCGCTCACCTATGTTGAGATTGGCAACGAGGACAATTTCGACCGGAAACCCGGCAGCTATGACGGCCGTTTCGCCCAGTTCTACGACGCCATCAAGGCGCGCTATCCCCGGCTCCAGCTGATCGCCACGGCCAAGGTCGCCAGCCGCACGCCGGACGTCCAGGACGACCACTACTACCGCCGGGCGATGCAATTCTACGCGGACGCCGGCCATTACGACCGCTATAGCCGGACCGGCCCGAAGATCTTCGTCGGGGAATGGGCCACCCGCGAGACCGAGGTCGTGCCGACCCCGAATCTGAGGGCCGCGCTCGGCGACGCCGCCTGGATGACGGGGATGGAGCGCAATTCCGATCTGATCGTGATGGCCAGCTACGCGCCGCTCTTCGTCAACGTGAGCCCCGGCGCCATGCAGTGGCGGGTCAACCTGATCGGCTATGACGCGCTGACGAGCTACGGCTCGCCTTCGTACTACGCCCAGCAGATGTTCAGCCTCCACCACGGCGACGAGATCCTCGCGACGAGCTCCGAGGGCATCGGCACGCAGGAGTGGCAGCCGCCCGCGCCGCGGGGAGGAGGCCCGCCGCCGCCCGCGCAGCAGGTGCCGACCCTCTTCTTCGATGCCACCCGCCAAAGCACCAGCGGCCTCGTCATCCTCAAGGTCGTGAATCCGATCGGCGCCGCGCAGGCGGCCCGCCTCGAGTTCGCCGGAGTCGCCACGGTCGAGCCGCAAGGACGCACGCTGGTCCTTTCCGCGCCGGATCCCGCCGCGACGAATTCGATCGGCGAGCCGGCGAAGGTCGTGCCCGTCGCGGGCGAGGCCGCGGGGCTCGGGCCGGACTTCGTCTACACCTTCCCGCCGTATTCCATCACGGTCCTGGAGCTCCAGACCCGGCCCTAATTCCGGGAGGCGGGCAGCGCGTCCGACAGGCTGTGGGCGCGGTCGTCGTGGCCCTGGATCGTCGCGAGATTCATGCTCGCAAACCCCTGGACGTCGGCATCCTTGCCCTTGTCGATCTCTTTCTTGAAGGCCTGCAGCGTCCCGTCGTGGCCCTCGACCATGTCCTTCAGGTAGGCCTTGTCGAAATCGGCGCCCTGCTTCTTCGCCAGGCTGGCGACGCCCTTCTTCTCCCCCTTTGCCACCGCGGCCACGATGTCGACGCCCTTGCGGCTGGCGAGATCGGCTAGCCGGGTGTTGAGGACCCCGTGATCGCGGATCATCATTTGCGCGAAATCCTTCACGTCCTGGCTGCCGGCGTTGGTGGCCGCGAGCAGCGAAAGGGCGACCTCCTGGTGGCTGCCCTCGGCGACGGCGAGGACGAAGCTCTTGTCCCCATGGGCGAGGCTGCCGCTTGCGCTCGGGTCGGCCGCGACCGCAGGCATGCCCGAGGCCGACGACATGCCCGGGCCAGTGGCGGTGGTCGGGGCCGGAGGCGTCCCGTCGCTCATCGATTGGGCTCGGGCGGAATGGGTGCAGGTCAAGGCGAGGCCGAGGCTCAGCGCCGCTAGGGATTTGGGAGACAGGTTCATTCCCCCATGGACAACTAATCCGGGATTTGGCTCCCCCCCATGGCTGACCGGGCCGCCGCCTAGGGCAGGTTCCCGTTCACGGCCGGAAAGGACCGGCGGCGCAAGTCGGCGTGGGCGACCTCGTTGGCCACGCCCACGAGCTCGTCGATCAGGATCGTCGGATCCTCCTCATAGCGCAGGCGGAGGAAGCTCTCGCGCAGCCGCTGGTAGGCACCGGGATCGCGCAGCCAGTTGTCGATGATGGCGGCGAAATCCGCGGCGTCCTCGATCTTAAGCGAGGCGCCGCCATTGCGGAAGAACTTCCAGGTGAGCTCCTCCTGCGGCATGATTCCGCCGAAGGCATTGAAGATGATCGGGCACTTGAAGTGGAGCGCCTTGGCGCACGTGGTCGTGCCGCCGCGGGTGACGATGACGTCGCTCGCCTGCATCAGGAGGTGCACGGTGTCGGAATAGCCCTCGATGTAGCAGTTGAACTCGGGGTGGTTGGCCCGCCAATGCACCAGGTCGTTGTAGGTCTCCTTATTGCGCCCGCAGATGACGATCGCCTGGTACTTGTCGGCATGGCCGACGATGGACGGCAGCAGCTGGAAATGGTTGTTGGCGCCGTTGCCCCCGGTGGCGAGGAAGATGGTGAAGAGGTCCGGGCGCAGTCCCAGGCGTTTTTCGCGGTAGGCGTCCCGGTCCTTGATGACGTCGAGGTGCGCCCGCGGCTGCATGAGGTAACCGCGCACCAGCGACTTCTCCCGCGGGATACCCTTCTTGACCGCGTACTCGGCGGCGGTGGGGGTGCGCGACACGTAGAGGTCCACGCTCGGCTCGATCCAGTTGCGCGAATAGCCCCAGCCCCCGGAAAATTCCCCGCAGTAGGTCGCGCAGCGGACCTCATTCGCGCCCAGGGTCTCCCGCGCGAGCTGGAAATAGCCCCGATTGAGGCAGTCGTGCACGCTGAAGATCAGATGCGGCCGGTAGTCGCGCAGCACCTCGAGGTAATAGCTCTTGCCGAAGGTCACGTCGCTGCGATTGAGCAGGCTGAGCATCTCGACCACCGTGTAGAAGATCTTGTGGAACCAGGGCGCGGCCTTCTGAATGCTGTTGTAGAGATTCACCCCCGCGCGGTTGAAGGCCGAGGACTTCTCCAACATTTGCTCGATCCGCACGTCCACGTCGTGGCGATAGAGGCGGAAGCACCATTCCGCGAAAGCCTCGGCCCGGGCATCGTGGCCGCTGCCGGTCGAGGACGTGAGGACGAGGATGCGGACCTTCGACACGCGGGGGGTTAGCAGCCGAAATAACGGGCCGAGGCCGAGCGCATCCAGTCGGCCGGAAGCAGCCGGGCGGCGAGGGGCGCGAGGCGGGCCTGGAAAAACGAGCCCGAGCGGACGATGCCGCGCCGGCCGCCGCCGAGCGCACTCCGCAGGTCGGCCGCGGCCCGGGCGGGCAGCGGGGCCGTGCGAAACATCGCGTCGAGCGCGCGCCAGGCGCGCGCCGTCGGCGCGGCCTCCGGTGGGGTTGTCGGGTTCTGCATGGCTTGATTGAAGGCGGTGCGGTAGTCGCCCGGCCGAAAGTCCAGGATCCTGACCGCCGTGCCGCGGGATTCAAAGAGCAAACTTTCGCTCAGGGCCGAGAGGCCCGACTTCGCGACGTTGTAGCCGCTCATGAAGGGCAGCGGAAATTCGGCCGCCAGGGAAGAGATGTTCACGAGGCACCCGCGGCCCTGCGCCCGCATCGCCCGGTAGGCGGCATGAGCCAGCGCCAGGTTCGTGCCGAGCATGGCGTCGAGCTGCGCCTGCCAGACCGGCCAGTCCGTGGCCGCAAAATCCCCGAAGACCCCGTAGCCCGCGTTGTTGATCACCAGGTCGAAGGCGCCGCCCGCCTCGGCGGCGGCGCGGCGCCAGGCGGCCTCCGCCGCGGCCGGGGCGGCCAGATCGAGGGCAACGGGGGTGAACCGCTCCGGCCCCAGCCCGGCCAGGCGCGCGGGATCGCGGGAGGTGCCCCAGACGCGCACACCCTCGGCCAGCAGCATCTCCGCGAAAGCCCGGCCCAGGCCGGAGCTGGCCCCCGTCAGGAATGCGGTGCGATAAGCGGCGGAAAGGGGGCGGGACATGGCCGGGGATTCACGGCCGCCGGAAGAGCAGAGCCACGTTGGCACCCCCGAAGCCGCTGCTGTTCTTCAGGACGACGCCGGGGGGGGTGGGAAGGGTCGAGCGGATGATATTCAACCCCTCGCACTCGGGATCGAGCCGGGAGATATGGGCGGAGCCCGGCGTGAAGCCATCGCGCATCGCCAGCGCGCAAAAGGCGCTCTCCATCGCCCCGGCCAGCGAAAGCCCGTGGCCGGTGAGCGCCTTCGTGGAGCTGATGGCGGGACGGAGCGCGGCATCCTTGAAGACGGCGCGCAGGGCCCGCGCCTCGGAGACATCGCCGATGAGGGTCGAGGTGGCATGCGCGCTGACATAATCGACCTCCTCGGGAGCGACGCCGGTCGCGGCCAGCGCCCGCGCCATGGCCGCCGCCGAGCCGTGGCCTTCGGGATGCGAAATCGCGACGTTGTATCCATCCGAGGCCTGGCCCCAGCCGAGCACCTCGGCATAGGGCGCCGCCCCGCGGCGCGCCATCTCCTCCTCGCTCTCGAGCACGAGCACGGCCGCGCCCCCGGTGCCGACGAAGCCGTCCCGCGCCGCGTCAAAGGGGCGCGAGGCCAGATTGGGATCCGTCTGGAGCGAGAGCGTGCGCATCCCGGCAAAAGGAAGGATGGCGTCCAGGTTGCCGTCCTCCGCGCCGACCACGAACATGCGCCGCTGGCGGCCCAGCGCGATGTCGTCAAAGGCGAACCCCAGGGCATGGGCCGAGGAGGCGCAGGCCGAGGAAAAGCCGCAGGACGCCCCAAGTATCCTAAAGGAGGCGACAAGGTTGAAGTTAAGGGTCCCGACAATGGAGGCCACGATGCCGAGCGGCGAGCAGCGGGCGACGCCCAGGCGGATCATGCGGTCGTGGTGATAGGCCGTGAGCATCGGCGACCCGCCGGAGGCGGCGTACAGCCCGGTTCCCGGCTCGGAGACGTCCGCCTCACCGAGCCCGGCATCCGCCACGGCCTGCAGCAGGGCGCAGTGCGCAAAGAGTCCGTGGGGGGCCATGGTTCTGAGCATCTCCCGCTTGATGGCGTAACGGGCCGGCCACTTCCAGTCCTCCTGATCGACCGAATCGGTCTCGAACTCCTTGATCGTCCCGATCACCTTGCAGGGCACGTTTTCCCTCTGGAAAGGCGGATAGGTCTCGAAGCCGTGGCGCAGCTCGCGCAGGTTGAGCGAAACCGCCTGGGCGTCGTTGCCGATGCTGGTGACGAAGCCAAGTCCGGTAATGAAAACTCTTGGCATGCAGATGGTTCAAATGTGCCAATTCCCCGCCGCCGGTCAATCCGCCAGCGGCCCGTCGCCCACCCCGCGCGACACTAACTGTTGATCGCGGCGCGCAGCGGCGGCGGAGCGGAGGGCGCTTCCTCGCCGTTCCTCGCGGGCTGGGTCACCCCGCTCATCCGCTCGGTCCGCGTATCGCTCTCGATATAGCCAAAGGTCAGCGTGATTTCCTCGGCGATGACCGCCTTCTCCTGGCCCACGCGGATTGAGCCCTCGAAGGTGGCCAGCGGCATCTTCATGCGCTTGGGCTTGATCGAGAGGGTGAGGATGTCGCCCGGCTTGCAGACGCGGTGGGCGCGCACGCCCTCGCAGCCGGTGAAGAAAATCATCTGCGGGTTGATCACCTTGCCCGATTCGGTCGGCGCCCCCTCGAGGAGGAACAGGACCGCCAGCTGGCCCAGCGCCTCGAGCATGATCGAGGCCGGCATGATCGGGTTGTCCTTGAAATGCCCCTGGAGGAAAAATTCCTGGCCGGAAATCTTGTATTTGCCGTTGGCGGCGGTGGAGCTGACCGAGGCCTCGTTGAGGAAGAGGAAAGGCGGCTGGACCGGCATCACCGAACCGATGCCCTCGATCGGCATGAACTTGGTCGGCTTGGGCAGGGGGAGCCCGCGAATCTTGCAGTCGATAAAGGTCTTCACGTCGCCGACCATGCGCAGGTTGCGCAGTTCGTCGTTGTTGATCGTCATCTGGAGGACATCCTCCACCAGGATGACGATCTCCATCATCGTCAGCGAATCGATCCCCAGATCCTCGATCAGGCGCAGATCGTCGTCGGCGTCCTTCAGCTTGATCCTCAGGTCCGGCTCGACGAACCGCTCGATCACGCCGATCACCACCGCGGGCACATGCTCGGGGTTGCCCGTTTTGCGGTATTGGACGGCCGCCTCGAAAGTCGACGGGGAGCAGCGCTTAAGCGCTTCGCGCAAAGCAACTTCGTCTTCAGGAGCAAAGGGCCGTGCCAAGGCCACAAACGGCTTGTTGCCGCTCTGGTTCGATTGGGCTAGGTCGGGCATGTTCCCTTCGTTTATGAGGTTGGGGTCTTGAAAGTAAATCCCTTTCTGGCATCCGGCGCCGGCCAAGACGGGCCCGACGAGCCCGTATGAGTCACGCCGGGAACCGCAATGTTCCTAGGCCGTTCCGAGCCGGGGTCGGGGTTCACGAGAATCTTGCCAACCCCTTGTTACCGGCCCAGCATCTTCGGCGTCATCATCGACGGCGCATGAGCGCACTGTCCACTACCCTGCCCGGAAAGTCTGTTTATCTTATTACGCACGAGTTCTATCCGGTGCGGGGTGGGATTGCGACCTTCACCGAGGAAATCGCCAAGGCGAGCGCGAGCCTGGGCTACGATGTGGAGGTCTGGGCCCAATCGTCGGCGGTCGCGCTCGAGAAGAAATGGCCCTTTCGGCTGCAGCGGCTGCCGCTCAAGGGCTCGCATGATCTGCTCTGCCAGCTGCGGCTCGCCTACAAGGTGGTCCGCGCACGCCGCCAGCTCCGCCACGCCATCGTCTACCTGCCGGAGCCGGGTCCCATGCTGACGATGATGCTGCTGCAGTTCTTCCACGCCTTCCGGCCCAAGCGGCTGGTGCTCACCTTCCACGGCTCCGAGATCCTGAAATTTGCCGGAAGCCCCTTCCGCGGCTGGCTGGCCCGCCGGCTGATCAGCAAGGCTACCCGCATCAGCACGCTCAGCCGGTACACCCAGCGCCTGCTGCTGGAGCATTTCCCGGAGGCGGCGGAAAAGATCTTCCTCACCCCGGGCGCCCTTCGCTCCGAATTCGTCGTCGTCGCCCCCCGGCCCGCCGGCTTGAGGGACAAGATCGTGGTCCTGACGGTCGGCCGCCTCCACCCCCGCAAGGGCCAGCTCCGCACGCTGGAAGCGCTGCAGATGCTGCCGGCCGACGTCCGTTCGCGGCTGGAGTACTGGGTCGTCGGCAGCCAGAGCAAGGGCGGCTATGAGTCGGTCCTGCGCGGCGCGGCCGCCACCCGGCCCGACCTGACGGTGCGCTTTTTCCACAATATCCCCGACGAGGAGCTTTCCCAGATCTACGACCGCGCGGACATCTTCGCCATGACCAGCATCAACCACGGCCACAGCGTCGAGGGCTTCGGCCTGGTCTACCTCGAGGCGGCGGCGCACGGCCTGCCGGTCATCGCCCACGACATCGGCGGCGTTTCCGAAGCGGTGCTGGACGGACTCACCGGCCTGCTGGTCCCGCCCGATCGACCCGCCCAGCTGGCAGCCGCCTTCGAGAAGCTGATCCACGACGAGCCCCTGCGCCGGCAGCTGGGGGCGGCCGGCCGCGAATGGGCCCTGCGCAATTGCTGGAAACAGTCGGCGGAGGCCCTCTTTCGGACCGAAGCGTCCGGCTGAAGAACGGCATTGAGCCGCGCGGCCGGCTCGTCAGTTTGACCGGCTATGATTCGCAGCCGCACGGCGGTCACCGTCCGCTACGCCGAGACCGACATGATGGGTGTGGTCTACCACGCCAATTATCTCCCCTGGTTCGAGATTGGCCGGACCGGGCTGCTCAAGGAGATCGGCATCGCCTATCGCGACCTCGAGACGGCCGGCTACCGGCTGCCGGTGCTGGAGCTGGCGGCCAAATATCTGCGCCCGGCCCGCTACGACGATACCCTGGAGGTGGTCACCTTGCTGCGCGAGAAGCCGCTCGTGCGCATCCGCCTCGAATATGAGGTGAAACGCGGCGAGGAGCTGCTCGCGACCGGGAGCACCATGCACGCCTTCGTGGATCGGGAGGGCGGCATCGTCCGTCCGCCCGCCTGGGTCGTGGAGCGATTCGCGGAGCAAATGGACCGGGACTAGCGGCGGGCGAACTCTTCCGCCTCCCGCTGCCAGATGCGCACGACATGGGCCACCACTTCGCGCAACGGGCGCGCATCGGTCATGACCAGGGTGCCGACGGCCCGATAGATCGGCTCGCGCTCCGCCAGAAGGGCACGCACGCGCTCGGCGGGGTCGGGGACGTCGAGAAGCGGCCGGCCGTCTTGCCGCCCGGTGCGCTCGAGGATCGTCCCGATCGAGGCATGCAGGCAGACCGTCACCCCCCGCTCGGCCAGGAGGGCCGGCAGGCCCGGCTGGACCACCAGCCCGCCGCCGCAGGCCACGACCGTGCGCGCCGCCGGATGCCCGCCCTCGACAAACGCCCGCTCCATGGCGCGAAATGCCGGTTCGCCGTCGCGGGCGAAGATATCCGCGATCGATCGGCCCTGCGCGCGCTCGATTTCATGATCGCTGTCGACGAAGGTAAATCCCAGCCGTTGGGCCGCCGCGCGGCCCACTGTGGTCTTGCCCGTCCCCATGAAGCCGACGAGGTAGAGATTGACGTCCGCTGCGTTCATTGCGTCAAAAAAAAGGGATCAGGTTGAAAATGTTGACGTCGCAGCGACGTCAACATTTTCAACCTGACCCCTTCCCGTTGCCCGCCTACTTGGCGGTCGGCATGCTGAGCTGCATGCCGGTCGGAGCCCCTGCGGCCGCCGGGGTCGGCTGGATGTCGATGAGGTCGACGTCGAAGATGAGCGCCGAGCCGGGGGGGATGCCGGAGCGGCCTTCATCGCCATAGGCCATGCTGGCCGGCACGTAGAGACGGATCGAGCCGCCCTTGGCCACTTTCTGCAGGCCCTCTTTCCATCCGTCGATCACGCTGTTCGGACCATCGAGCGGGAAAGTAGCCGGCGCCGGCGTCGCGCCGGGCTGGCGCGCCTGGAGGGAGGTGTCGAAGATGGTGCCGTTGAGTAGTTTGCCGGTGTAGTTCACCGTGACGGTGTCCGACGGCTTGGGCATCGGGCCCGTGCCCTCCTTGATCATTTCGTAGCGAAGGCCGCTCGGCAGCTCGACCACGTTTTTGTTTTCCTTCAGCTTGGCGAAGAAGGCGGTGGACTCCGAGGCGGACTGCGCCTTGAGCTTGGTCAGATAGGCGTTCTGCTTTTTCGTCATGAACGCGTCCATCTGGGGACCGACCTGCTGGAGCTCGTAGGGCGAGTCCTTGCCTGCGACCGCCGTGGCGATGCCCTTGACCAATGCGTCCGTCTCGGTGGGCGTGAACTGCAGGTCGGCGATGCCGACGCGCTTGGCCATGAACCAGCCAAATTCCTCTGCGAGCTGCGCGTCGGTGAAAGTGGTGGGAGCGGCGGCGGCCGGCTGGGCCGGGGCGCCGGCGCCCGGCGCGGGAAACTTGATGTCCTGGGCGCGGGCGGCGGCAGCGAGGGCGCACGCAACCAGGGCGGCGGTGAGAGAGGAAGCGATCTTCATAAGATAAACGCCTAACCTTGGCTTTTCTTCGGGAAAAGCAATCCCCGTTTGGACTTCCTTTCTTGTCTCCGGCCCTCCGCCCTCTACCCTCTACCCCTTGTCACGATGAACTCCGATCAATTCTGGACCAGCCTGGACGGCCAGATCCTCACGGTTAAGAACAAGGACGAGCGCACCGTGGCGCTGACGCTGGCCTTCTGGCCGCGGAATCCCGCCGAATTCGAGTTTCTCAAGGCCCACCTCGCGGAGCTCCGGTTCACGGAGCGCAGTTCCCTGGCGCGCATCGGCATCGAGATGGCCCTGCAGGGGCCCCCGGTGATCGATGGACACCGGGTGGTCCTGGTGGCGGATGCCTTCATCTACGACGCCAGCTTCCCCAATTCGCCCTATTGGAAGAAGCTCCTGCGGCTGGGCGCCCCGGTCGGCCGTCTCTTCCACGCCCCCGCCGCGGCCAAGCTGGCGACAGCCGAGATCTGGTCCGCGATCGAGCAGAACGAGCTCAAGCTGCCCAGCACGATCAGCATCGACCGGCTGGGGCGGGTCTTCCTCACCCCTCACCAAGTCAGCTATACCCTGAACCCCAAGCTGCCCCGGCTGACCTTCGAGCGCATCGTCAGCGGCGACGCCGGGCGCTCGCTGCTCGACAAGGTGCAGCTGCGCCACGACTCCTCGCCCCTCATCATTCCGCCGCGATCGGGCATCCTCACCAGCTGTTCGATGTACCTCAAGGAGCACTATGTCGTGCTCAATCCCGGCGAGGGCAATTTCGGCCTCCACACCAGCGCCGTCCTCCTCGATCCGATCAAGACCTTCGGAACCAATGTCATGCTCGAGATCTACAACACGGGCGACCAGCCGGTGGTGAACCCCATGGTCTCGGTCGAGGTCTTCCGGGCCCCCGCCTTCACCGATCCGGAATTCAAGACCCTGGCCAAGAAGCGCGTGCGCCTGCTCGCGACCGCCAGCGAGCTCTACAAGCACATGGACGAGGCGGCCCCGCGCGACAGCGGCGAAGCCCACCCGAAGACCCGCATCTCGGTCCGCGGGCAGAGCGCCACCATGGAGAATCGCTCGCTCCTGGCCAGGGCCAACGACGACCTGAAGAAGCTGCTGATCAGCGATTCCCCCGGGGTCTGCGGCTACCGCACCATGATCCAGGCGATCGACGGGGCGCCCGAGGAGGCGGACACCCTGATGGTCGACTTCTTCCCCGACCTGCTCGAGCACACCGAGCTGATCACCCGCCTGGCCGATCTCCGGCTGAAGCGCATCATCTTCCGCAAGGCCTCCCGGACCCATGGCTACTTCCTCTCCAGCAACGCCCACGCGCGGCTCGACACCCTCGATGCCGTCGGGGTGCAGGTCTATTGGTACGACGAATTGACCCGGGAGCTCTACCTGCACACGTACAAGAAGGACCATGGCTTCTTCGTCCGCGAGGAGCTCGGCCGCAAGTTCCAGGAGACGACGATCCTCGCCTTCTACGGCTCGGCCGTCGGCCTGGACCAGGCCGACAGCGACCGGATCTCCGGGCTGGTGGAAAAGCTGGCCGCCTTCATCGGGCCCAACGTCGGCGTCCTCACCGGCGGCGGCGGCGGCGTCATGCGCGTGGCCACCGACCAGGCCCGCAGCAAGGGGGCACTGACCGGCGCCTGCTTTCTCGAACTCGAGGCCCAGCCGCCGGAGCTCGGGGTGGATTTCTTCAACACTTTCCAGGAATCGTCCCGGCACTTTCGCCAAAAGTGGTTCGAGGTCGCCGATTTTTGCATCTTCAACGTCGGCGGCGTCGGCACGCTCGAGGAGGTCGGCATCGAGCTCTGCAATCTCAAGCTCGGCATCCGCCCGCGCGTGCCGTACGTGTTTTTCAACGCCAGGTTCTGGAGCGACCTACGCCACCAGATCCGCGAAATGATCCGCTCGAAGCGCGCGCCGGCCTGGATGGCGGATTATATCCTCTTTACCGACGACCCTGACGAAGTCATGGCGTTCTACCGGAGAAAGCTGCAGGTGCTGTGACCGGTTCCCCCCTCCCCCGCTCTGTCCTGGTCGTCGGTTCCGGCGGCCGTGAACACGCCCTGGTGCGCGCCCTCGCCGCTTCGCCCGGCCGTCCGCGGGTCCTGTGCGCTCCCGGCAACGCCGGAATTGCGGCGGATGCTCCCTGTTTTCCGGTGGCGGCGGACGACATCGCCGGGCTCGTGGCGCTGGCCCGGCGCGAAGGGGCCGAATTCGTCGTCGTCGGCCCCGAAATTTCCCTCGCGCTCGGGCTGGTCGACGCCCTGATCGCAGCGGGCCTCACCGCCTTTGGCCCCAAGGCCGATGGCGCGCGGCTGGAGGCCTCGAAGATCTATACCAAGGAGATCCTGCGCCGGCACGGCATTCCCACGGCGGCCTCGTCCGCCTTCACCGCCGCGGACGCCGCGATCGCCTGGCTGCGGGGGCGGCCCGCTCCGATCGTGGTCAAGGCCGACGGGCTCGCCGCGGGCAAGGGCGTCGTCGTGGCCCACAGCCACGCCGAGGCGGAGGCCGCCGTCCGCGATCTGTTCGCCCTGGCGTCGGCGGCGGACGGACCGCCGCGGATCCTGCTCGAGGAATGCCTCACCGGCGAAGAGACTTCCCTGCTGGTCATCGTCTCCGGCCGCGACTACGTGATCCTGCCTCCGGCGCAGGACCACAAGCGCGCGGGCGAGGGCGATACCGGGCCGAACACCGGCGGCATGGGCGCCTGCTCGCCTGCCGCCGTGGTCTCTCCCGCCCTGCTGCGCCGGATCGAGGACGAGATCGTGCGGCCATCGGTCACGGCCATCGCCGCGGAGGGCATCGATTTCCGTGGGACGCTCTTCATCGGGCTCATGCTCACGGCCTCCGGACCGATGGTGCTGGAATACAACACCCGCTTCGGCGACCCCGAAACCCAGGCGGTGCTCCCCCTTCTCGCCACCGACCTGCTCGCGCTCCTCTGGGCCGCGGCGCGCGGCGAGCTTGGGGGGTTCAGGCTCGAGATCCGGCCTGATCATGCGATCTGCGTGGTCGTCGCGGCGCGGGGTTACCCGGGAGCCTATGCGCGCGGCGACCCGATCACGCTCCCCTCCAGTCTCCCCGCCGGTGTCGCCGTGCTCCACGCCGGCACCGCGCGCAACTCCGCGGGCCAATTCGTGACGAACGGCGGCCGGGTGCTGGGTGTCGTCGCGCTCGCTCCCACGCTCCGCGCCGCCGCCGACCGGGCCTATGCCGTCTGCCGGCAGATTGTCTGCGCCAGCAAGTATTACCGCCGGGATATCGGCGCCCGGCAGTTCGCCTCCCCATGAAGACTCTCTTCCTCCTTCTTCTGGCCGCCGGTCTCGCCGCCGGCGTCCGCGCCGCACCGCTCGAACGGGACCTCGGCCGGGGCCTCACCTACCTCCGCGTGCACGCCCTGCCGGCCGACCTCGCGGCTCCGGAGGCGGCCGGGCACCCCTTTATCCTCGACGTTCGGTATGCGCGCGGGGGAGCGGGCGATGCGGCCGGCCTGCTGGCGTGGCTCCGGCAGCACGCCAGCCCGCGCCATCCGGTTTTCCTCCTGGCCAACACCGCCACGAGCGCCGCCCTGCTCGCGCCCCTCAATTCGCCCGAGGCCGTCACCGGCCTCGTCATCCTGGGCGCCGCCGCGCCCGGCTTCGACCCGGACATCGCGGTGGCCGTCTCGGCCGAAGAAGAGCAGCGCGCCTACGACGCCCTGGAGAGGGGCGCCGCCGTCGACTCGCTGGTCAATGCCCGGGTCGAAAAGCTGCGCAACGACGAGGCTGCGCTCGCCAAGGCGCGCCTGACCGACAACTCGGACAACGACAACGAGCCGAAGCTGGACGAAAGGCCGAAACCCGTGCCGGCCCCGCAGCTGATCGACCCCGTCCTCCAGCGAGCGGTGCAGCTGCACCGCTCGCTTCTGGCCCTAAAGCGGATCTAGGAAAAGGGGTCAGGTCCCAAAATCTTAAAATCGGAAATCGGTTTTAAGATTTTGGGACCTGACCCCTTTTTGCCGTTATACGAGCTTGGCGTACGCCGCAGCGTCCAGCAGCGCAGCCGCGTCGGCCGGGTTGGCCAGCTTGACCCGGATCATCCAGCCGCCCTCGAACGGCTCGTGGTTCACGGTCTCCGGCGCCTGGTCAAGCGCCGCATTGGCCGCCACGACAGTGCCCGCCACCGGAGCGTAGAGATCCGAGGCGGCCTTGACTGACTCGACCACCCCGAAGGTGTCCCCCGCCTTGAGGACCGTGCCGGCCTTAGGCAACTGCACGAAGGTGATGTCGCCGAGGGCCCCCTGGGCGTAGTCGGTGATGCCGATCGTCGCCGTGCCGTCGCCCTCGGGCTTCAGCCATTCATGGGATTTCGCGTAGCGGAGGCCGGGTGGGATGTTGCTCATGCCGATGATTTCTTTAGGGGGACGAAGGGAGGTTTGACGAGCTGCAAGTCGATGTGGGCACCGCGTATATCGACGGCCAGCGGCTGGGCGAGGGCCGCGGCGTCGACCAGGGCGGAGCCGATGGCCTCGTTCAGCACCGGCGACAGCGTCCCCGACCGGACCGTGCCGACGGCCGCACCCGCGGCGCCCAGGACCGGAGCCTCGGGCCGCACGATCCGGCGGTCCCCCGTCTTGAAGAAGACGATGCGGCGCGCGGATCCGAGCTCCTTTTCGGCGGCCAGCGCCGCCCGGCCGATGAAATCGGCTCCCTTGTCGAACTTCACCGTCCAACCGAGCCCGGCCGCGAGCGGCGAGACCTCGGCGTCGATCTCGTGCCCGTAAAGGGGATAGCCGGCTTCCAGGCGCAGGCTGTCCCGCGCGCCCAGTCCGCAGAGCTCCAGGCCATGCGGGGCCCCGGCGGCCAGCAGCGCCTCGGCCAGCGCGACCGCGTCATCCGCGGCGTGGTAGAGCTCGAAGCCGTCCTCGCCGGTGTACCCGGTGCGGCTGATCAGGCAGTGGATGTTGGCCACCGTGCCCTCGACGAAATGATAAGAGGGGACGGCGCCGAGCCGGGCGCCGGTGAGCGACTGCACGATCGCCGCCGCCCGCGGTCCCTGCACCGCCAGCAATGCATAGTCGGCCGAGCGGTCGGTGATCGTGACGGCGAGCCGGGAGGCGGCCGCCTGCTCCCGGATCCAGGCGAGGTCCTTGGCGATGTTGCCCGCGTTGATGCAGAGGAAGTAGTCGTGGGGCGCGCGCAGATAGACCAGGAGGTCGTCGACCACCCCGCCGTTCGGATAGCACATCGGGGTATAGAGCGCCCGGCCCGGAAAGAGCTTCGCCACGTCATTCGTGACCAGGCGATTCAGGAAGGATCCGGCATCGGGGCCCGCCACGGTCACCTCTCCCATGTGGCTCACGTCAAAGAGCCCGGCGGCGCGGCGCACCGCCCGGTGCTCCTCGAGGATGCTGCGGTACTGAACGGGCATCTCCCAGCCGGCAAAATCCACCAGCCGGGCGCCGTGGGCGGCATGGAAATCGCGAAGGGGAGTTTTTTGCATGGCGCGGGGAGGGGGACGCAAAGGCCGGGGAGGCTCGCCTTTCCCGGCCGTTTATGGCAACCTTCTTTCATCCTCCATCCCCCTTCTTCCGTCCCCCTCATGCCCTGGCTCATCCTCGTAGTGGTGCTCACACTGGGGATATCCTTCGTGTGCTCGCTCTTCGAGGCGGTCGTCCTCAGCACCACGGTAGCGGACATCGAAGCCCTGAAGAAGGCCCGGCCCAAGCGGGGCGCGCGCTTCGAGACGATCAAGGTGGAGATCGACGAGACGATCTCCGCCATCCTCACCCTCAACACCCTGGCCAACGGCGTCGGCTCGATGATCATCGGCTACCTGGCGAGCGACGTCTTCGGGAAGGGGCACGCCTTCTTTTTCGCCACCGCCGCCTTCGCCATCATGCTGTTTGTCGGTTCCGAGGTCCTGCCGAAGAATGTCGGTGTCGCCTACCGGCGCCCGCTCCAGCCGCTGATCGTCTATCCGCTCTGGACGCTGCGGCGGGTCCTCCGGCCGATCACCTGGCTCTGCAACCTGTTCGTGCGCCTGTTCGTGCCCGAGCCGAAGCGGCAGCAGGGATCGGACGAGGAGATCATCCTCCTCGCCGAGCGCGGCGCCGAGGAGGGCACCCTGACCAAGAGCGAATCCAACATCATCACGAACGTCCTTTCCCTGGACGATGTGCGCGTCGGCGCGATCATGACGCCCCGCACGGTCGTGACCGCCCTGCGCCGTCAGGCGACGGTCGCCGAGATCTTCACCGAATACCCCACCCTCCCGTTCGGCCGGATGCCGGTCTTCGGCAAGAACCTCGACGACATCGCCGGGCTGGCCCGCCGCCGCGACCTGCTCAAGGCCAAGGCCAACGACCAGGATGCGATGCTGGTCGAGCAGGTGATGCACGAGGTCCACTTCATTCCCGAGACGGTGACGGTGGCCAACGCCCTGCAGGTCTTTCTCAAGACGCACCAGCAGCTCCTGGTGGTGGTCGACGAGTTCGGCGCGACCGCGGGCGTCGTCACGATGGAGGACGTCATCGAGCGGCTGCTCGGCCGGGAGATATTTGAAAAGGACGACATGGCGGTGGACATGCGGGAATTGGCGCGCTCCCGGCAGACGAAACCCGCGCGCGCGCGGGCGGCGCCGCCCGCGGCCTGAGCCATGCGTCCGATCATGCCCCTGGCCTATTGGGTCGACGACCTCAGCCCGTTTCTCATCCGCTTCCACGGTAATTTCGGGATCCGCTGGTACGGGCTCTGTTACGTCTTTGGATTTATCGCCGGCGCCTGGCTCCTCTACCGTTACGCCCGCGCCGGCCGCTCCCTCGTCCCCCCGTCGGCGATTCCCGATCTCATGACGGCGGCGGTCGTCGGCGTCATCGTCGGCGGCCGGCTCGGCTCCTACTTCCTCTATGACGGGTGGCGGACCTTCTTTTCCGACCCGCTGCAGATCTTCAGGGTCTGGGACAGCGGCATGGCCAGCCACGGAGGCATGCTCGGGGTCGCCGTCGCCCTGGCCTGGTACGCCCGGAAGCGGCGGGTTTCCTTTTTTCATCTCGGCGACATCATAACCTCGGCGGCGCCGCCGGGCCTCTGCTTCGTCCGCCTGGCGAACTTCGTCAACGGCGAGCTCTGGGGGCACGTGACCTCCGTGCGCTGGGCGGTGATCTTTCCGCGCAGCATGCCCGAGGGAACTCCCCTGGCCCTGATCCCGCCGCGCCATCCCTCGCAATTCTACGAGGCGGGACTCGAGGGCGTTTTCCTGTTCGTCTACCTCCAGCTCCGTTTCTGGAAAAGCGACGTCGTGCGGGCGCATCCCGGCCGGCTGGCCGGGGAATTCTTCATCCTCTACGCGCTGGTCCGCATCTGCAGCGAGCAATTCCGGGAGCCGGATGCCGGGATCAGCCTGATCCTGGGCCTGAGCCGGGGGATTTTCTATTCCCTCTTCCTGATCGTCGCCGGACTGTGGCTCTGGATCCGACCCGCGCGGCCCCTGTCGATGGTGGTCCGCCCATGAATATTTTTGGCCCGTTTTGATGCCGCCGAGCGCCCCAACCCGGTCGTGGACCGGAGTGCTCCTGGCGGCGGTCTACGCCGCGACGGTCAACCTGGCCGTTCCCGTCGTCCTGGCCTCGTTGCTCGCGGGCGTCCTCTACCGCCACATCCATCCGAATATCCGGGACCAGGCGCCCGACGGCAGCGGTTATGGACCGATCACCCTGCATCTGCGGCTCTCCGGCACCAATGCCGGCATCCCGGAGCCGATCATCATCTGCGGGGTCCCGGGGAAGGCCTCCCTCGTCTATATCCGCGTCCTCCGGAAAGACCGGGCGCAAATGGGGATCGAATTCTGGGGACTCAAGGCGATCGAAGGCGAGGACTTTGCCATTCCGGCGAATAACGAGATCGACCTGACCTGTTCCCTCCCGGCATATTTTCCCAAGGAAGGAAGCCGCCGCTGGGGCGGCGCGCCGGCCAGCCTGCAGCGGCAGCGGCGCACCGAGTACGAGATTACCGTCGACGGCGTCGTGAGGCTGAAGGGTCCGATCAATTACGAGCAGCCCGAGCATTCGCGCCTCTATTTCGGAGTGAATGCCGTGGGAGGGTCCTGGGTCTCCTCCCGATTCACGGGCATGGTGCTGAAAGTCTCCCAATCATTCTAGCATGGCGGCCCTAACGCTAAGATACCGGCCGCATATCGACGGGCTCCGGGCCGTCGCGGTCCTCGCCGTGGTCGGCTACCACGCCTTTCCCGCCGCCGTGCCGGGCGGCTTCATCGGCGTGGACATCTTCTTCGTCATCTCCGGCTTTTTGATTTCCACGATCCTCTATCGGGAATTTGCCGCCCCGGGATCCCGGGGGCTCGGTGTGATCCTGAATTTCTACGGCCGCCGCGTGAGGCGGATATTTCCGGCGCTGATCGTCGTCCTGCTCGCCTGTTATGTCCTGGGCTTCCGGACGCTGCTCCCCAGCGAATTCAAGCTGCTCTCCCTGCACGTGGCCGCCAGCGCGGGATTCTTCGTCAATATCATTTTCGCCGGCGAATCCGGCTATTTTAACGGCGAGTCGGCGGCAAATCCCCTGCTTCACCTCTGGTCCCTGGGCGTCGAGGAGCAATTCTACCTGCTCTGGCCGCTGGTGATCTGGCTCCTGGTCCGATGCCGGATCAAGCTCCTTCCCGCCGCCGTCTTCCTGGCGGCGTTTTCCTTCTGCTGGAACGCCCATAAGCCCGAAACTTCGGCGGCGACAGCGGCGGCCTTTTTCCTGCCGCAGAATCGACTCTGGGAGCTCCTGATCGGCTCGATCGCCGCGATCGTATTCCCCCTCTTGCCCCAGGCCGCGCTCGGCGGGGGCCCGACCCCTTGCTATCCACACGGCGGGCACGCCCTGGCGAATATCCTCTCTGGCCTGGGCCTCGTCCTGATCGGGCTCGGCCTCTGGCTGATCACAAACAAGATGGACCTGCCGAACCGATGGACGCTTTTGCCGACCGTCGGCGCCGCCTGCATCGTCTGCTCGGGTGAAACGGCCTGGGTAAATCGCCGCATCCTCTCGCTGCGGATCCTGGTCTGGATCGGCCTGATCAGTTATCCTCTCTATCTCTGGCACTGGCCGCTGCTGTCGTTTGCGCGGAACGCCCTTGATCATCCCGATTCACCCCTGCTCAAGGCCGCTGCGATCGCCGCGTCGGTGCTCCTCGCCTGGCTCACCTACCGGCTGATCGAGAATCCGATCCGGCACGGAGCCCACCGGCGCCGAAAGATCGCCTGCCTGCTCGGTGCCATGCTGCCGGTGGCGGGCCTGGGATACTACTCCTACCACCGGGACGGCTTCCCCTCGCGCTTTCCGCCCCTGATGCAGGAACTTTCCCACTTCGATTACGACGCCTCACCCTGGAAGCGGCCCGGCTATTATCTGCTCGATGGAGAGGATGAAACCGATTTCAAGCGGGACCGCAGCCCAGCCCCGGGCAAGCCCACGCTCTATCTCTGGGGTGACTCCCATGCCGCCGGCCTTTACCCGGGGCTGGAGGAATTTTTTGGACGCAAGTATGAGATCGTGCAAAGGACTTCCGCCAATCTGGCCCCGTTCACCGAGGATCCCGTCAGTTCATCCACACACGCGAGAATCAACCGATTCATTCTCGATGCGATCGCGAGGGAAAAGCCCGCCTGCGTGGTGCTCGAGGCCAACTGGCCCCAATATGAATGGAGGAACATCGCGCCGACCATCGCCGCGCTTCGTGCCGCCGGAATTCAGCACATCGTCCTGGTCGGTCCGCTGCCTCATTGGATTGTGAGCCTTCCCCAGCAGCTGTGCAACTACGTCAGGAAACATCGGGACGAACCCGTGCCGATGAGGCTGAAGACCGGCCTCCAGCCCGAGCCGATGCAAATCGATGCGGCCATGGCGGCCTTCGCCGCGCAAGTGGGGGTCGAATACATCTCGCCCTGCCGGATCCTGGAAAACCAGGATGGTTTCCTTGTCCGGGTGGGCGACACCGCGGATTCGTTGGTCGCCTTCGACTACGGGCATTTGACGGCGGCGGGCTCCAAGTACTTGGCCGCCCACTTTCCGCAGCTGTGAAAAAGGGGTCGGGCCGCTACTTGTTAATTCGCGAATGCGAATTAACAAGTAGCGGCCCGACCCCTTCCTATAGAGTCGTCCCCGGCGGCAGCGTCGCCCCCTTGGGCACGAGCAGGATCCCGTCGCGGATGATGATGGCGCCCCCGGCGTACGGGCCGTCCGCCTTGCCCGCGGGAGAGAGGACGCAGCCCTCGCCGATGCGGGTGTTCTTGTCGATGATCGCCCGCGTGATCCGGCAGCCCTTGGCGATGCCCAGGTTGGGCCGGCCCTTCGCGAGGTTGGCCTGCATTTGCTCCTCCGTCTCGTAGTAGTCGGAGCCCATCACGATGACGTCCTCCAGTTGCGAGTCCTCGCCGATGTAGGACCGGATCCCGAGGATGCAGTGCTTGAGCGTGGAATTGGTGAGGATGGAGCCGTCGCCGATCACCACGTGATCGATGGCGCACTTGTTCAGCTTCGAGGCCGGCAGGTACCGGTCCTGGGTATAGATCGGCGCGGTTGGATCGAAGAAGTTGAACGGCGGCAGCGGCTGGGCCAATGCCAGGTTGGCCTCGAAAAAGGCGCGGACCGTGCCGATGTCCTCCCAGTAGCCCTCGAAGATATAGGAGAAAAGGCGCTTTTTGCCGAGCAGGCTCGGGATGATCTCCTTGCCGAAGTCGGCCATGTGGTTGTCGAGCGCCCCGGCCAGGGCCTCGCGGTTGAAGACATAGATGCCCATCGAGACCAGGCAGTGCTTCTCCTCGTGGCTGGTATGCAGCCGGGCCTCGACGCTCGGGCTGAGCGTGTAGCGGGCGATGACGGCCGGATCCTTGGGCTTTTCGACGAATTCCTGGATGGCGAGGTCGTCGCCCACGCGCATCAGGCCGAACTGGTCGGCCTTGCTCGCCGGAAAGGGGATGGCGGCGACGGTCACGTCGGCGTTGTTGGCGCTGTGCGCCTCGATGATCTTGCGAAAATCCATCCGGTAGAGCTGGTCGCCGGAGAGGATGAGGACGAACTCGTGCGGGAAGGCCCGGAAATGGAGGAGATTGCGCCGCACCGCGTCCGCCGTGCCCTGGTACCACTCAACGGTCTTCTCCGTCTGCTCGGCGGAGAGGATATCGACAAACCCGCCGCCAAAGGGATCAAAAACGTAGGTCGTCTGGATGTGGCGGTGGAGGGAGGCGGTGTTGAACTGCGTCAGGACGAAGATCCGGTTGATCTCCGAGTTGAGGCAGTTGCTGATCGGGATGTCGACGAGCCGGTACTTGCCCGCGAGCGGCACGGCCGGCTTGCAGCGCTCCTGCGTCAGCGGGGAGAGGCGGGTGCCGCGGCCACCGCCCATGATGACCGCGAGGACTCGTTTTTGGATGCTCATGCGGGGGGTCTCTCCTCTTCTTATCTTGCCCAAGCTTTGTCGCCACGGTTAGTTTCGCCAGTCAAATGTGCGGAATTGTCGGCTATGTGGGCCAGCAGAAGGCCTCGTCCATCATCGTGGAGGCGCTGAAGCGGCTCGAATACCGGGGGTATGACTCCGCGGGCATCGCCGTGCTCCAGGACGCGACGATCGCCGTGGTCAAGAAGGCCGGCCGGGTGGAGGTCATGGCCAAGGCCGCCGCCCAGCGGCATTTTACCGGCACCACCGGGATCGGGCACACCCGTTGGGCCACGCACGGCGGGGTGACCGACGCCAATGCCCATCCCCACGTGAGCAGCGACGGCAAGTTCGCCCTGATCCACAATGGCGTCATCGAGAACTACGCGCCGATCAAGAAATTCCTGCTCGGCAAGGGCTTCACCTTCCTGTCCGAGACCGACACGGAGGTGCTTTGCAACCTGGTGGCCTACCATTATGCGAAGGAGCCCGTCGGCGGCAACGGCCACAACCGGCTGCTCGAGAGCGTGCGGAAGGCGCTGCGCCACGTCCAGGGCACCTACGGGATCGCGGTCCTCTGCATCGATTTCCCCGGCGAAATGGTCGCGGCCCGCAAGGCCTCGCCCCTCATTCTCGGCGTGGGCGATGGCGAGTACCTCCTCGCGAGCGACGCCTCCGCCCTGATCAGCCGCACCCGCAACGTCGTGTATCTGAAGGACGGCGAGCTGGTGCACGTCACCCGCGACAATTTCTCCATCATCACGCTCGACCAGATGGACGTGTCCCCGGTGGTGGACCGGATCACCTGGTCGATCGCCGACGCCGAGCTGAACGGCTATGCCCATTTCATGGAAAAGGAGATCTTCGAGCAGCCTCAGGCGCTGGAGAACACCATGCGCGGCCGCTTCTCCGAGGACGCCAGCACGGCCCAGTTCGGAGGCCTGAACCTCACCTCCGGCGAATTCCGCCAGGTCGACCGCCTCGTCTTCTGCGCCTGCGGGACGGCCTGGCACGCCTGCCTCGTGGCCGAGCACCTGATCGAGCGCTTCGCCCGCCTCCCGGTCGAGGTGGATTACGCCTCGGAGTTCCGCTATCGTAACTCGCCCCTCGACCGCCGCACCCTCTTCTTTGTCATGAGCCAGTCGGGCGAGACCATCGACACCCTGGGCGCCCTGCGCGAGGCCAAGCGCAAGGGCTACCGCGTGCTGGCGATCAACAACGTCGTCGGCTCGAGCATCGCGCGCGAGGCCGACGGGGGCATCTACCAGCACGTGGGCCCGGAGATCGGCGTCGCCTCGACCAAGGCCTTCACCTCCCAATTGCTGCTCGGGGCCATGGTGGCCCTGTACCTCGCCCGGCTGCGCGACATGAGCTTCAACGACGGCGTCCAGTACGTGGACGCGCTGAAGGGGGCGCCCGACCTGGTGCGCCGGGTCCTGAAGCAGGCGCCGCAGATCCATGAGATCGCCAAGCGCTACGCCCAAGCCACCGATTTCCTCTTCCTCGGCCGCCTCTCCCTCTTCCCCATCGCCCTCGAGGGCGCGCTCAAGCTGAAGGAAATTTCCTACATCCATGCCGAAGGCTATCCCGCGGCTGAGATCAAGCACGGCCCGATCGCCCTGGTCACCGAGAAATGCCCGAGCGTCTTTCTCGTCCCCAAGGGCGAGATCTTCAATAAGATCGTCTCGAGCATGCAGGAGATCAAGGTGCGGAAGGGCCCGGTCATCGCCATCGCGACCGAGGGCTGCGAGCTGCCCCCCGGCCTCGCCGACGCGGTGATCCCGATCCCGGACTGCCACGAGGCCGTCCTGCCGATCATCGCCTCGATCCCCGTCCAGCTGCTCAGCTACTACATCGCGCTGGAGCGCGGCTGCGACGTGGACAAGCCCCGCAATCTGGCGAAGTCGGTCACGGTGGAATGATGGGTTTGTCCTGGCCGCTCTGGCAGTCGCTTGGCCTGACGCTGCGGCTCGCGGCCGTCACCACCGTCCTCCTCGGCCTCATCGGCCTGCCGCTGGCGCACTGGCTCAACGTCAGCCGCTGGCGGCTGGCCCCGGTCTTCGAGACCGTCTTCACCCTGCCGATCGTCCTGCCGCCGACGGTCATCGGCTTCTATCTCCTCGTGGCCTTCTCGCCCAACCATCCGCCGGGGAGCTGGTGGCGGGCCGCGACCGGCCAGCCGCTGGCCTTCTCGTTCGCCGGGCTGGTCGTCGCCTCGGTGTTCTATTCCCTGCCCTTCGCTGTCCAGCCCTTCCAGGCGGCCCTGCGCGCGGTGCCCGGCGAACTCCTCGACGCCGGCACGGCCCTCGGCGCGGGCTCCTGGCGGGTCTGGCGGCGGCTGCACCTTCCCCTCGCCTCGCGCGGCATCGCGGCCGGCCTCACCCTCGGCTTCGCCCACACCCTGGGCGAATTCGGCGTCGTGCTCATGATCGGCGGCTCGATCCCGGGCGTGACCCGGGTGGCCAGCATCGCCCTCTATGACGAGGTCCAGGTCCTGAACTACCGCGAGGCGCACACCTTCGCCGCCCTCCTGCTCGCGCTTTCCTTCTGCTTGCTGCTCGCCGTGACGCTGCTACAGAGAAGGCGCCAGCGCTAGGGCGATTTCAAAACAAACCGGTCATGCATTCCTCCAAGGTCGCGCGCGTTGTCCCAACGCGCAGCCGCTCTGTCCGCCAGACGCGCGGCGGCAGGTTTGCGATCGTCGCCGTCATCGCGGCTATCCTGGCGGTGGGCGCGGCCCTCTACGAGCGGAGCGCGGCCCGGGGCGCCAAGGCCGCCATGCTCGCTGAAAGTCGCGCCTTCGAGGTGGCGCAGAGCCAAGCGCGGGGCTCGGCGCAGCGGGACGAGGCAGCCAACCGGAGCCAAGATGGAATCCAGCCGGCAGGCCAGGCCGGCCCCCCCGACGCCGGCGCGCCTGGCGCCCGGCCGGCGAACCCAAAATCCGGCCCCAGCGCCGCCGACCAAAAGGCCGATTGGCAGAGATTCCTGGCGCTGCATCCCGAAGTGCATGACGTGCTCGACGCCTACGCGAAGCGCGAATTCGCGCACGAGTTCGGCGCCTTCTTCAAATCGGCCGGCCTGACGGCGGCGCAGGCCGATCAGGTCGAGAGCATCACCTTCGAGAAATGGTTCGCCAATCTGGGCATTGGACCGCAGGGCAACATTCGATCGGGCGATGAGGTGCTGCTGCCGCCCGTGGAGCAGCTGCGCGGCATCCTGGGCGATCAGGGCGCCCAGCAACTGGAGGACTACAATCGCGCGATGCCCGCGCAGGGCGTGGTCAACCAGATTGCCGCCAAGGCCGGCTTTGCCTCCGCGCCCCTTTCCCCCGAACAGGCGTCCCAGCTCGCCCAGGTCATGGCCGCCAACAGCCCGGAATACGCGGCGGGCAAGAGTGTCAACGTCTCCACGGTCGATTGGGCGGCCACCTCGAATCAGGTCGGCGCCTTTCTCTCACCCGCGCAGGCGCAGGCGGCCCAGCGCCAGATCCTGATTCTCCAGTACCAATTCGCGCTGGCGCAGGCCCGGCAGGCTGCCGGCGGCTCGAAGTAGCCCATGACCATCAAAAAAATTATCGGGGCCGGCGCATGGGTCGTCGCGATCGGCGCCCTGATCGTGGCCTGGCAGGGATTCACCGAGGCCCGCTATGCCGAGCGGGCCCGCGCCACGATCGTGAAAAATCGCGCCGCGCTCGTCAGTTCCCAGCGGAGCGCGCGGGACGCGGCCACGGCGAAGGGCGGCGTGAACGCGGGCGCCGGATCCTCGTCCCCGTCGGCCGTCGGCAGCGGCGGGAAGGTCGCCCGCGGCAAGCCGCCCAGCGTGGCCGCTCTCCTCGCCTCTGATCCGAAGTTGATGGCTCTCTACCTCAAGTCGTTCCGGGCGGCCCTTCCGGACCGCTATGGCGCCACCTATGCCCGGCTGGGACTGTCCCCTGAGATGATCGACAAGGTCGAGGCAGGGATAACCGAGCACGAGGGAGAGACCATGGACCTCCAGGCGGCCGCGGAGGCCCAGGGCCTGGCCAACGACGACCCAGGCGTGGCCGCCATGCGGCGCCAGTCCGAGCGCGATTTCCAGGCGACGATGCTGGCGTGGGCCGCGACGGCCGGCTTCACGCCCAGCCAGCTGAAAGACGAGAGAGCCCTGGCCAGCCAGCCGCTGCAGAACCTGATCGGCAATCTGGCCGCCTCGGTGGCTCTGACCGCCGCTCCCATGACCTATGCGCAGGCCGGCCAGCTGGCTCCGATCCTGGCGGCCGCGAGCCCCACCTTCCCGACCAACGGATCGGTCGACCGCAACACCCTCGACTGGGACAAGGCCGTGGCCCAGGCGTCCGGGGTCCTTCCCCCGGCGCAGCTCGAGGGCCTGCAGACGATGGCGGCCGTGTCCAAGATTCAAAGCATGGCGAAGCAGTTCTACACCCAGGCGCACCCGGTTCCCGGCCCCTAGCGATTTCCGAGGAGGGGCGGGTTGTCCCCAACCCGCCGGCGGCTCTGTCCGCGTCCGAATTCCGCGCGGCGCTTTGGGACAAAGCGCGCCTGCCTTTTGCCACCGCGTCTTGACAGCGCGGCGATGATGCTCCCCTTTTCACTTTCTTCGTGAGCCGCCAGAAACATTTCCTGGAGCTGATGCGCCGCCTGATCGCGGCCGGCGGCGTGGCTTTGGTCCTGGCCCTGACGGTCCTGGCGGTCAGCCCGGCGCTGCATGCCTGGCTGCACGGGGAAAATCAGCTGGATCCCAATGATGATTGCGCGGTAGTCCTCTTCGCGCACGGTCTCACGCCGGCGCTGGCCGCCCTGGTGCTGCTCGGCCTGGTTCTTCGCCCGCGTCTGGAGCAGCCTTCTGCTCCGGACCTACTCTTTCTCGTCGCGCCGAGTTTCGATCTCCCGCCGGGCTGCGGGCCGCCGCTGAGCTGAGTTGATTGGTCGTTCCGCGGTCAGCGCGCCATCGCGCGCCCGCGTTCCGCCGGAGCGGCGCCCTCGCGCGCCGGCTGCGGTGAGTACCTGCCACGCAAAACTCAGTCTTACCATGCACACCCGTTTTCTCCCGCTTCTCTTCCTTTCCGTCGCCGCCTCGCTGGCGGCCCAGACGGCGACGCCGGTTCCCGCCTCAAGCGACAGCGACAGCGCCCCGCCTTCGGCGGCCGCCGGCCAGCCCCTCATGCTCGATTCGGTGATGGTCACGAGCCATCTCGACGAAGGGCGTGAAACTATCATGCCCAGCCTTGGCGCCACGTCCTTCTACATCGACAAGCAGCAGATCGAAAATCTGCCTCAGGGAGCCGACGCCCCCTTCAATCAAATTCTCCTGCGCGCCCCGGGCGTGGCCGAGGACTCGGCGGCCAACGGCGACCTGCACGTGCGGGGCGAACACGCCGATCTGCAATATCGCATCAACGATGTCCTGTTGCCGGAGGGCATATCGGGTTTCGGCCTCGAACTCGATCCGCGCTTCGTCAACAGCCTGCAGCTCGTCACCGGATCGCTGCCGGCGCAATATGGCTTCCGCACGGCCGGCATCGTGGACATCAAGACAAAGAGCGGCGCCTTCGACGAAGGCGGCGCTACCTCGCTTTATGCCGGCAGCTTCGACACGATCCGCCCGAGCTTCGATGCCGCCGGCTCGTCCGGAGGCTTGAGCTATTTCGTGGACGGCAGCTATGAGCACAACGGCCTCGGCGTCGAAAACCCGACACCCAGCGCCACGGCGCTCCATGACGCCTCCGAACAATCCAAGACCTTCGCCTATCTCGCGAAGATCCTGGACGACTCGAGCCGCCTCAGCTTCATGGCCAGCGCCTCCTACAGCGACTTCCAGGTGCCCGACACGCCGGGCCTGCCCGCCGGGACCGCGCCGGACGGACGGCCCTGGCTGCCGGGCACTTTCAACTCGTCCGGGCTGAACGAGAATCAGAACGAGCAGAATTATTTTGCCGTCGCCAGCTACCAGAAGTCGGCGGGCGACCTGAACTTCCAGGCTTCCCTCTTCGGCCGGGAAAGCGAAGTGCACTTCACGCCCGACCCGATCGGCGACCTCTATTTCAACGGCGTGGCCAGCGACGTCGACCGCCAGCTCGATTCCGGCGGCCTCCAGCTTGACGGCAGCTATGCCCTGGGCGACCGCCACACGCTCCGCGGCGGCGGGATGTTCCTGGATGAATCCGTCTCCGCCGCCGCGACCACGATGGTGTTTCCCGTCGACGCCAACGGCAATGCCACCGGGCCGGCCTTCCCCCTCGCGGACCGCGACACGCTCCACGGTTCGTTTTCGGGCGTCTACCTGCAGGACGAATGGAAAATCGCCCACGGGCTGACGCTCAATTACGGGGGCCGCCTGGATGCATTCCACTCGAGCTTTGACGACGAAAGCCAGCTCAGCCCGCGGGTGAACCTGATCGAGCAGACGGCGGGCGGGACGACGCTGCACGCCGGGTATGCGCGCTACTTCACTCCCCCTCCGGTGGAGAATGTGCCGGGCAGCACGGTCGCGCAATTCAGCGGCACCTCCAACGCCTCGCCCGTCCAGCAGGACGACCCGGTCAAGGCGGAGCGGTCGGACTACTTCGACGCCGGAGTCAGCCAAAAGCTGGCGTCCGGCTGGCAGGTCGGAGTGGACGGCTATTACAAGCAGGCCAGGAACCAGCTCGACGACGGCCTCTTCGGACAGACGCTCATCCTCTCGGCGTTCAACTACGCCCAGGGCCGGATCTACGGCGTGGAATTCACCACCTCCTACACGATCGGCGGGTTCTCGACCTACGCCAACCTTGCCCATTCGGTGGCGCAGGGCAAGGACTGGACCTCGGCCGAGTTTCTCTTTGCTCCGGCCGACCTGGCCTACGTCAAGGACCACTGGATCTTCCTCGATCACGACCAGGCGCTGTCCGGCACCTTCGGCACGGCCTACCTTTGGCGGGAGAGCCGGGGCAGCACGCGTCTCTACAGCGACGTCGTCTATGGGAGCGGCCTGAGAACGGACGCGACCGCTCCCGACGGCACGAACATCCCGAACGGCGGAACGGTCCCCTCCTACGCCACCCTGAACCTGGGGGCGGAGCAGTCCTGCAAGCTCGGCGCCCGGCGCGCGATCAAGTTCCGTCTCGACGTGGTGAACGTCGCCGACAAGGCGTATGAACTCCGCAGCGGCACCGGCGTCGGCGTCAATGCCGCACAGTTCGGCATGCGCCGCGGCTTCTTCGGCAGCGTCGGCTACGCGTTCTAGGTCGCACAACCGGGCTGGCGTGGGTGCATCCCAAGGGTCAGGATCCGCCCATGACCACCCCGTCACGCCCGGTCCTCGCCCTGGTCTCCCTTCTCTCCTTCCTCATTGCCGCACGCGTCTTCGCCGACACCGCGTCCCTGCAGGGCGCCTTCGCCCGCCCGCCCGACGACGCCCGGATCATGATGCGCTGGTGGTGGTTCGGACCGGCCGTGACCAAGCCCGAGCTCGAGCGGGAGATGCGGATGATGAAGGCGGGCGGCATGGGCGGATTCGAGGTTCAGCCCGTGTATCCACTCGCGCTGGACGGGGAGCGTCCCGGCCTGCGCAACCTTCCCTTTCTCTCGCCCGAGTTCCTGGACATGCTGCGCTTCGCCGCGGCGGAGGCCAAGGAGCTTGGGCTGCGGATGGACCTCACCCTGGGCAGCGGCTGGCCCTATGGCGGCCCGATGTTCACGGCCGCGGAGGGCGCCGGCGCCCTGCGGGTCCAGAATGCCTCCGTCGCGGATGGCCAGCCGTCCGCCGCCCTGCCGGCCCTCCGGCCCGGCGAAAGCCTGCTCGCCGCCTTCATGGGCCCGGCGCCGGGCGCGGAAGCGATCACGGACGCCTATCGGGATTTTCAACAGCGGATGGAGATCCGCGGTCAGGCGGCATGGCTGCCCAACGGCATCAAGGGGCCCGCCCCGGTCGTCTTCTTTATCGCCGGCCGCACGGGCATGAAAGTCAAGCGGGCCGCCGTCGGAGCGGAGGGCACCGTGATCGACCACTACGATGCCGCCGCGGTGGCGAAGTTCATCCGCACGGTGGCCGAGCCGGAGCTCGCGGCCTGCGGTCCCAATGTCCCCACTTCCGTCTTCTGCGACAGCCTGGAGGTTTTCAACACCGACTGGACGCCCGGGCTCCTCGATGAATTCAAGCGGAGGCGCGGCTATGACCTCACCCCCCACCTTCCCGCCCTGATCGGCGAAGACGGCCCGAGGACAGCGGACATCCGCCGCGACTGGGGCCGAACCCTGACCGAGGTCTTCGACGACCATTTCATCGTCCCGATCCAGGCCTGGGCCGCCGCCCATGGCACCGGCTTCCGGATTCAGGCCTACGGCACGCCCCCGGCGGCGCTCTTCAGCTATGCCAATGCGGCCCTGCCCGAGGGCGAGGGAGACGGCTGGAAAATCTTTCGCACAACCCGCTGGGCCTCCTCGGCCAGCCACCTCCTGGGCCGGCCCGTCACCTCGAGCGAGACCTGGACATGGCTGCACTCGGCGGTCTTTCGGGCCACGCCCCTCGACATGAAGGCGGCGGCCGACACCTATTTTCTGCAGGGCAGCAACCAGCTGATCGGCCACGGCTGGCCCTACACCGCCGCGGGCGTGCCCGATCCGGGCTGGCGCTTTTACGCCGCCGCGGTCTTCGATGAGAAAAACCCCTGGTGGATCGTCATGCCGGACGTCGCCGCCTACCTGCAGCGGGTGAGCTTTATCCTCCGCCAGGGAGACCCCGCCAACGACGTCGCCCTCTACCTGGGAGAGGACGATGCCTGGGCCAGGTTCACCGCCGGCCACGTCGCACTGAGCGCGATGGTCGGCCAGGGACTCGGGCCCGATATCCTGCGCGAGATCCTCGAGTCGGGCTACAATCTGGACTTCTTCGACGATACGCTGCTGGAAAAGCGCGGGCAGGTGGAATCCGGTGCGCTCGTTTTTGGCAATCTCCGCTACCGCGCCGTGGTCCTGGCCGGCGTCGAACGGATGCCCCTGGCCACGCTGCGCCGGCTGGAGGCCTTTGCCCGGCAGGGCGGCACCCTCGTCGCCACCCGGCGCCTGCCGGCGATCGTTCCCGGCTTCAATGCCACCGAGGCGGACCAAGCCGAAGTCCGCGCCATCGTGCAGCGGCTCTTCGTCGACCCCGGTGCCCCCGGCATTTTTCTCCCCCTTGAGGAACAGATCGGAAATGCCCTGTCTCAGCATCTGGTCCCGGACGTCCTCTTCTCCTCGCCCGCCCCGGACGTCGGCTTCGTCCACCGGCACGTGGGCGAAGCTGAGGTCTATTTCATCGCCAACACGGGCAACACGCCCGTGAGCACGCGCGCGACTTTTCGCATAACCCGCGCACAGCGGGGGCCGCAATGGTGGGATCCCATGAGCGGGCTCGTGAGCCCAGCCGCCCTGACCCGCACCACTCCGGAAAGCGAGACGGTCCGCTTGGACCTCGCGCCCTATGCTTCCCGGGTTCTGGTCTTTGACCAAAACGCCGGCAGTCTCAGGACGCGGCCTGCCGTGTCTCAACCGATCACAGTCGATCTGAGCCGTGACTGGACCATCGCCTTTGGCGCGGCCGCGCCGGTGCCGCTGGAGCACCTGACGTCGTGGACGGAAGCTCCCACCACGAAGAATTTTTCCGGCGTGGCGACCTACGAAAAGACCGTGTCTGTTCCGGCTGACATGATCCAACCCGAAGTGCCGGTCTGGCTCGATTTCGGACCCGCCCGGACCGTGGAAAATCCCCGCGGCCGCGGCCGTTTCCAAGCCCGCCTCGAAGCTCCCGTCCGCGAGGCCGCTGTCGTCTATATCAATGATGCGAGGGCCGGCTCCGTCTGGTGCCCCCCTTACAGGCTCGACGTTAGCCCCTTCCTGAAGGCCGGCGAGAACCACCTCCGCATCGAAGTCGCCAACCTTGCCGTCAACGCCATGGCCGCCCATCCCCTCCCCGACTACACCGCCCTCAACGCCCGCTACGGCGAGCGCTTCCAGCCCCAGGAGATGAACGAAATCCAACCCGTCCCCTCCGGCCTTCTGGGCCCGATCACACTTTCCAATCAGTAGCACATAAAATAAAACCGTAGCTGCACATTGACCCAGGAAGGGCGCCTTGTCCCGAGGTAGCGCGCCTTGTCCCCAAGGCGCTGGGCAGACTTTTCGCGCGGACGGAGCCGCAGCGGGTTGAGGACAACCCGCGCTACCTCGGAGGAGTGCACGGCGATGCCTTTCCTCTAGGCGAGCAGACCCCGGACGTCGCCGGGCTGGGCCGTGGTGAGTTCGGAGGGTCCTGCAGGGGGCATAAGCGTAGCCTCATCCGCGCCTCTGGGCGGCGTCGACCGGCGCCGCCTGCTGGCGCGGAGATTGGGCCTTGGCGAAGCGTAGCCCCCGGAAGGACCCTCCGAACTCACCACGGCCCAGCCCGCTTTTGTCTCCGTCTCAATCCTCTATCCCAAACACCGCCTTCGCATAACTCTCCGCGTCAAAGGGCTGCAGGTCCTCCGCCTGCTCTCCCAGCCCCACAAAATAGATCGGCAGCTTGAGCTGCCGCCAGATGCCGACCAGCGCCCCGCCCCGGCTCGTCCCGTCGAGCTTGGTCACAACGATGCCCGTGAGGCCGAAGCTCTGGTGGAACACCCTGGCCTGCTCGATCGAATTGGCGCCGAGCGAGCCGTCGACGACGAGCCAGGCGTGGTGCGGCGCGGCCGGGTCGTGCTTCTTCAGCACGCGGCGGATCTTGGCCAGCTCCTCCATGAGATTGCTCTTGTTGTGCAGCCGGCCGGCCGTGTCCACCACGAGAAAATCCCGGCCGCGCGCCTTGGCCGCCTGCCAGGCGTCGAACGCCACGGAAGCCGCGTCCGCGCCGCTGTGGCTGGACACGACTTCGAGCTCGAGCCGGCCGCCCCAGACCTTGAGCTGCTCGACCGCCGCCGCGCGAAACGTGTCCGCCGCCGCCAGGACCGCGGTGCGGCCCCCCTGCTTCAGCCGCCACGCCAGCTTGGCCGCGGTCGTGGTCTTGCCCGAGCCGTTCACCCCGACCAGGCAGATCACGGTGGGCGGCTGCGGCGCGGCCTCGAGGCGGCCCTCGGCGCCCGCGAGCACGCGCCGCAGGACGGCGGCCCCGATTTCCGCGGCCTGCCGGCCGCGCAGCTCCGGGTCCTTCCGGTACGCCGTCCTGATCTCCTCCACGATCTCGGCCGTCGTCTCGACGCCGAAATCGGCCGCGTAGAGCGCCTCCTCGAGCTCTTCGAGCGAGGCCGCGGCGATCCGGCGGCCGCCAAAAAGGCCGCCGGTCTTGGCGGCGATGGCCGAGACCGTCTTGGCGAACCCGCTCCGAAATTTCTGGAAAAACGCGGCCACGAACTCGCCCGGCTAGTCCGCCGAGGCCTTGCGCGCGTCGCGCCCCAGGTTGTCCTTCAGGCGGTCGAGGATCCCGTTGATGAAGCGCTTGGCGTCGGCGTTGGAGAACTCCTTCGAGAGGTCGATGGCCTCGTTGATCGAGACCACCGGCGGGATGTCCCGGCGGAAGAGCATCTCGTAGATGGCCACGCGCATGATCGCCAGGTCGATCTTCGCGATGCGCTCGAATTCCCAGTTCTGGGCCAGGACGCGGATGCGGCCGTCGATCTCCGCCACGTGCTCGATCGCGCCCTGGATGAGCTCCTCGCCGAAGGCGTAGTGCTCGCGCGGATGCTCGAGGCTGGTGAAGAAGACCTCCAGGTCGTTCGCCAGGTTGTCCGGGTGGTTGAGGCTCCAGGCGTAGAGGTATTGCACCGCGGCGACGCGGCCATCCCGGCGCAGGACGAACTGGGCCTTGCTCATGACCGGGCCCTTCGCAGGCGGCGCCCGAGCGCCGCCATCTCGAGGGCGGCGGCGGCGAATTCCGCCCCGCGGTCGATCCGCCCCAGGCAGCGCGCCTCGGCCTGGGCCTCGCTCTCCGCCACCACGACGCCGTTGATCACCGGCCGGCGCGCATCCAGGGCCACGCGCTGGAGCGCCCGCGCCGAGGCGTGGGCGAGCAATTCGTAATGCAACGTCTCGCCGCGGATGATGACGCCCAGGGCAATGATGACGTCGGGCCGCCGGGCCGCCAGCCACTGCGCCGCGACGGGCAGCTCGCCCGAGCCCGGCACGCGGACGACCGTGAGGTTCCTTTCCTTCACGCCGGCCGCGCGCAGCGCCGCGACCGTCCGGGCCAGCAGCGGCTCGACGAGGCGGTCGTTGTAGCGGGCCGCGGCAATTCCAATGCGAAAAGGACCGCCGGAGGCGGCGGTGGATACGCGTGCGGGGGAGTGAAGACTCATGGAAAACTCGGGGAAACCGGCGCCGAGCCGCTAGATGGGAACCTGCTCGACGATCTCAAGCCCATGGCCGTCGAGGCCGATCACCTTGCGCGGGTTGTTGGTCAGGAGGCGGATCTTGCGCAGGCCCAACGCCGCCAGGATCTGCGCGCCGACCCCGTAATCGCGGAAATTGAGGGGCGGCGCCTCCCCCGGGCCGGCCGCCAGCCGCAGGAGCAGGTCGGCGGCTCCCGGAGCGCGTTCGAGGTAGAGCACGGCGCCGCGGCCGGCGCCGGCCACCGCCTCCAGCGAGGCGGCGAGGACGCGTTGGGTATCCAGGCCGCGCAGGCGGAAGACATCGCCCAGGGTGTTCTCGGCTTGCACCCGCACCAGCGTCGGCTCGGGGCCGAGCGTGCCCATGGTGAGGGCGAGGTGATGGCGTTGGTCAAGCACGCTGCGGAAGACGTGCAGCGTGAACTCCCCGAATTCGCACGGGAAGGGCCGCGTGCCGACCGGGACGACCAGCCGGTCGCGACGCGCGCGATATTCGATCAGCTGCGCGATCGAGATCAGCTTCATTCCGAAGCGGTTCCGGAACTTGATGATCTCGGGCAGCCGCTGGACGGTGCCGTTGTCGTTGACCAGCTCGCAGAGGACGCCGGCCGGGGACTGGCCGGCGAGGATCGCCAGGTCGACCGCCGCCTCAGTATGACCGGCCCGCTCGAGGACGCCGCCGGGCCGGGCGCGCAGCGGGAAGACGTGGCCCGGCTGCACCAGCTGCTCCGGACGCGCGGCCGGATCGGCGAGGATGCGGATCGCACGCGTCCGATCCTGGGCGCTGATGCCGCTCGTCACGCCCTCGGCCGCGTCGACACTGACGGTGAAGTCGGTGCGGTGGGCCTCGCGGTTCCTGACGGACATCGGGCCGAGCCCAAGGCGCCGCAGCTGCGCCTCCACGGTCGGCACGCAGACGATCCCGCTGCCATAGCGGATCATCATCCCGACGGCCTCGGGTGTGGCCTGCGACGCCGACATGATGAGGTCCCCCTCGTTCTCGCGATTCTCGTCGTCGGTCACGATCACGAGGCGGCCGGCCGCGACGTCGGCGACGGCGGCCTCGACGGTGTCGAAGGGATTGGCGACAGTGGACATGGGAGCGTGGCTCATCTCAGGTCTCCACCGGAGGAGTTCCGGTTTCGACCTGGTCGAGGGCAAAGGTGTGGCCGATCGTGTTCAGCTGCCCGCTGATCCTGCGCAGGACGTTGACGAGGTCGAGAAACACCTGGCTGCCCGCCACGGCGTGCGGCTCGGGGGCGGTGAGCCGCTGATAGTGGCTCTTCTGCATCGCGATGCACCAGTCCTTCAACAGGTCGCCCTCGCTCAGGAACTGGCGCGCCAGGGCCCGGTCGCGGGTCGCGAGGACGGAGATCGCAGCCTCCATCCGGCGGAGCACCTTGTCATAGAGGGTGTCGAGGATGGCGCGATCCTCCGCGCCGAGCGCGAGCCGCTCATGGGCATGCTTGATGACCGCGCTGCAGATGTTCTTGTCGATGATGTCGCCGATGGACTCGAGCTGGCTGCAGAAGTTCAGCAGGCCGAACTGGAGCTGGCTGTCGCGGGACGTCAGCGCATCGCTCGGGATCCGGCTGAGGTAGAGCTTGATCGCGGTGTTGAGATCGTCGATCCGGTCGTCGTGCTTTTGCACCTCGCGCGCCAGCGCGACGTCGTTTCCGCCGAGCGCGCGCCAGGCCCCCTCGAACATGCTCTTGACCTCGTCGGCCAGCCGCAGGGTCTCGCGCGCCGCATTGGCCAGGGCAAAAACCGGGCTGCTCAACGCGGCCGGATCCAGATGGGTGGCCACCGGCTTGACGCCGGGCGCTCCCGCCTGGGGGGCGCGCGCCACGAGCCGGGAGACGAAGGATCCGAGCGCCATGCCGAGGAGCGCGACCGCGACGTTGAAGCCGGTATGAAAATTGGCGGCCTGGCGGGCGATCGAGCCCGGGGAATGCCCGAGCCAGGCCTCGAGCGGACCAAAGGCGGCGAGGCAAAGAACGATGGCCGCGCTCTTTAGGGCCAGATTCGCAAAAGCCAGCTGCCGGCCCGCCACGGTGGGCCAGCCGGCGACGACGGAATTAAGGCCGATGCCGAAGTTGGCGCCGAGCACGACCGGAATCAGGAGGGAGAGCGAGCCGGCGCCGGCCTCGCCCAGGGCCAGCGCCAGTCCGATCGCCGCGGTCGAACTCTGCGTCAGGAAAGTCATCAATCCCGCGAAGAAGACCAGCAGCAACCGGTGGTGCAGGACCACCCCGAAGACCGTGTCGAAATCGGCATCGCGCGTCAGGTCGCGCGCAGCCTGGCTCATGATGCTCATCGCCAGGTAGATGAAGCCCAGCCCCAGCACGGACTGGCCGATGCCCCGCACGGTCTCGCCCCGGCAGAACTGGAAACCCACCACCCCTACGATCAGGAAGACCGTATAATAGTCGAAAAAGTGCAGCGCGATCAGCTGCACCATCGCCGTGATGCCGATATTGGCTCCCAGCAAGAAGACCAGGACCCGCTCCGGCGGGATCTGCGCGGACGTCAGGAGCTGGAGTGAAAGGAGGGTTTGCGCCGTCGAGGACGGAGCCACGGCCCCGACCGCTGCCCCGGACAATACCGTCGTGACCGGCCGCTGTGCCATCCGCTCGAGCCACGCGTGGAGGCCATGTCCAAGCATTCGCTCCAACCCTTTGCGTAGGAATCGGATGCCGAATAGGATCAGGGCGACGCCGCCCGCGATATTCAAAAGAACCATGGCTTGATCGGTACGAGAAACCGAAGGCTAGCCGCTGGCATCCCCGCCGCAAGAACCATCAAAAATGTCACTTCTTCCGACCGGGCGCGCCCTCCTTGATTTGGGCCGCGCGCAGGGCGCGCCAGCGGGCCAGGCGCCGGGCGATTTCCGGTTCCGCGCCCGCGTCTTTTGGCTCGTATAGCTTCAGCGGAGTTTCGAGGTAAGCCAGCGGCGCGATCGCCTCGGGAAAGTCATGCGCGTAAAGATAGCCCTTCCCATGTCCCATCCGCTTGTTGGCCTGCCCGCCCTTGTCGCGCAACGGTGCGGGCACGGGCTGGACCGGCCGCTCGGTCAGCGCCCGCCTGGCCTCCCCGAGAGCCAGCGTGGCCGAGTTGCTCTTGGGCGCCGTCGCGATGTAGAGCGTGGCGTGGGCCAGGGTCAGCTCCGCCTCGGGCAGCCCGATGAAGTCCACCGCGTGATGCGCGGCCACGGCCAGCGGCAGGGCCTGGGGGTCGGCCAGGCCCACGTCCTCGCTGGCGAGGATGACGAGGCGGCGGGCGATGAACCGGGGGTCCTCGCCGCCGACCAGCATCTTCGCGAGCCAATACAGCGCGGCGTCCGGATCCCCGCCGCGGCAGCTCTTGATGAAAGCCGATATCGTGTCGTAGTGCTCGTCCTCGTCCGCATCGTAGCGGACCCGGCGTTCGCGGGCGAAGGTCTCCAGCTCACCTGCGGTGATCGTGCCTCCCTCGGGCAGGCTGAGCGCGAGGACCTCGAGGGCGTTGAGCGCGCGGCGCAGGTCGCCGTCGCAGAGCACCGCCAGGTCGGCCAGGATGCCGGCGTCCGCACCGACTCGCTGCGCGCCCAGCCCGCGCTCGGCGTCCGCCAGCGCGGCCGCCAGGACGCCGGCGATCGCTTCCGGCGCCAGCGGCTCCAGGCGGAAGAGGTGGCTGCGCGACAGCAGTGGCGGATTGACGTAGAAGCCCGGGTTGTGCGTGGTGGCCCCGATCAGCCGGACGGTGCCCTCCTCGACATCGGGCAGGAGGAGGTCCTGCTGCGACTTGTTGAAGCGGTGCAGCTCGTCGATGAACAGAATCGTCCCCGCCTCCGGCCGCCGCCGGGCGGCCGCCAGGATCTCCCGCATTTCCGCCACGTTCGACATCACGGCGTTTACCCGCACGAAGCGGCTGCGCGTCTCGTGCGCGATGGCCTCGGCGATGCTCGTCTTGCCCGTCCCCGGCGGTCCATAGAAGATCAGCGAGCCGAAGCGGTTCTGCGCCACCAGCCGCGGCAGCAGGCTCCCGGCCCGCAGAAGGTGCTCCTGCCCGACCACTTCGCTCAGCCGACGCGGCCGCATGCGGGCCGCCAGGGGTTGGTGCGCCTTCCGGTCATCCGGCGGCGCCGCCACTCCCGGCTCGTCCGCCGGCGGGGCCTCCTCGGCAAACAGGCTGCCTTGGTCCGAATCGGGCATCACCGAGGGATAGAAGAATCACCCGGAAAAAGGAAGCCAACGGTTGCTATCGCCGTGTCCTAATTTGTCGGAATGGGCCCTCGCAGCGGCCTCGCTGGCCTCATCGGCCGCGTCTGGGCCGCCTCGCACGGGGCGGCCGGCTTTGCGGCCGAGATTGGGTTTGGCCAGCATAAGACGCGGAGAGGGCCCATTCCGGAAAATTAGGACACGCCGGTTGCTATGGTACTGGCATCTCTCGCTGCCTCGGACATCGCGCACCGCTCCTTTGGATCGTGCTTCCCCTCGCGGCCGGTCTCGCGGCCGGCCGGGCTGGCGGGATCGTCTCCGCCTCCTGGCCGCTCGCCGGCGCGCTGCCGGCCGCCGCGGCGGCCGTGGTGGGCGCCTGGTGCGCGCCGCGGCTCTGGGCTCCGGCTCTGGTCGCGGCCGCGGGCCTGGCGGGACTGGCGAGCTTTGCCCTGCACCGGCAGCCCCGGCCCGAATGGATAGACCGCCCCGCGCGCGAGGCGCGGCTGACGCTGCGGCTCGAGCGCCTCTATCCGCCCTCGCCCGCCCGCCCGGCCGCATCCGGTCTCGCCGCGGTTGTGCGGGCCGACCCGCACCTGCGCGAACTCGTCGGACAGCGGATCTATTTCTCACTCTTGCCCCGCCGCGGCGCCGCTGAGCTGGAGCGCTCGGAAGTCATCGCTGCGATCGGCCTCCTGGCGCCCGTGCCGCCGCATCCGGCGCCGGGCGGATTTGACGCCAGCCTCGCCGACCAGGGGCTCAATTTCAAGCTGACCCGCGGGCGGATGCTCGCGATCGAGCGGCCGGCCACGGCCTACCACCGGTTCTGTGCGCGGCTCGCCGCCCGCATGACCATCCTCCTCGGCGCCGGTCTCGGCCGCCATCCCGATCTCGCCGGGCTGTACCGCGCCATGCTGCTCGGGCATCGGCGCGAACTGTCGGCGGACCAGCAGCGCCTCTTCCTCCACGCGGGCGCCATGCACCTGTTCGCCGTCAACGGGATTCACATCACCACGGTCGCCGTGGCCCTGCACGCCCTGCTCGCGCTCCTGCGCTGCCCGCGGCTCCTCGATGGCGCCCTCGTCCTCGCCGTGCTCTGGCTCGACGTCGACACGACCGGGGCCAGCCCCTCCGCCGTGCGGGCCTTCATCATGGTTGCAGCCGTGGAAGTCGCCCGGGCCCTTTGGCGTCCCGCCAACCCCCTCGCCTCTCTCGCCGGCGCGGCCGCCCTCATCCTCGTGACCGATCCGATGGCGATGTTCAGCGCCAGTTTCCAGATGTCGTACGGCGTGATGGTCGGCCTCGTCCTGCTGGGGCTGCCCCTGGCGGCCCATTGGAATGAAAAACTGGCGCCGCATCGTTCCCTGCCGCGGGCCCACTGGACTTTCCTGCAGCGCCTGCGCGCCGCCCTGTGGCATCATGTGCTCGACGGCCTCGGGCTCGGGGCGGCCGCCGCGGCCTTCGGGGCGGTCTCGAGCGTGGAATTCTTCAACCTCTTCGTGCCCGGCGGCCTGGCCGCAAATCTCGCGCTCGTCCCTCCCGCCCTGCTCGTGATCGTGGCCGGGGTCTGCTCCCTCGTCCTCGGCTTCCCCGGCGCCGCCGCGGCCGGCCCGCCCGCGGTCGCTCTGGCGCAGGCGGCCCGGTTCTGCAATCTCGCCGCCGGAGTGGTCCTGACCGCGATGACCGCGGTCGCCCGCGCGGCCATCGCCGTCCCCGCAGTCTATTTTGCCGCGCGCTACCGCGCCCCCTGGATCGGCCCCGCCGCCCTCGGCCTGCTGGTGGCGGCCTGCCTCTTCGGCTACGCGGGGTCCTGGCGCCGCGGCCGCGGCGGCTTCTGGCCCCCATTTGCCATCGTCGCCGCCGTGCTATTATTCGGCGTCACTTACCACGCGTGAAATCCAGCGGAGTCCACCGCAGTCTTGCTGGCCGGACTCAGGGATCCTGGAGCCGCTCGGCCTTGATGACTTCGCCGGTCAACGCCCGGGACGCCGTCGAGGCCCCGATGGGATTGAGACCCACCGCGACCGTGGCGGGATCGCAGGCATAGCTCGAGGCCGGCTCGTCGAGCGCAGTCTGGCCGTTCAGGCGCACGAGCAGGCGGCCGGGGAAGCTCCGCCCCGGATCAGCTTTCCGATCCGCCGGGCGGACCGGATGCAGTGCGCCGAAATCGATCTCGACCGTCTGCACCGTCTCCGGATCGACCGGGCAAAGGGCGCTGACGGATCCACCCGCGCTCCAGTGATCGTAACCGAACGAAACCCGATTGGCGTTTTCGTAATGCACATAGACCAGATCGCCCCGGCCCGGCTCGCCGGCGCAGACCAGCGGTTCGTTGTGCGCAACCGTGAACGGGGGCAAAATCAACTCGAGGCGGACGGCTCCGTTGCTGCTTTCCCGCAATCCGGCCGTCGCCTCCGGCATCCTCTCCCAAGAAAGAATCCGGCCGGAAAACGGCCGGGGGAAGCCCGTTCGGTCTTCCGACGACCCGATGGATGGAACCGGACCGGCCGCATCGTAACAGACCAATCGGCCATCCAAGGCCACCTGGGCATCCAAGATGACCCGTACGGTTTCCTGCCGCGCCCGCGCTTCGGTCGCCGCCATCGCGTCGAAATAAGGGTGGGCGGCAGGCGGATAGAGGGAGCCGAGGTAGATGCGTAGGACATGCGTTTGGCCCGGCGCGGCCGCAACGGGGCGCCCGAGAAGGGTCCCGCGACTCGTGTGCTCGAGTCCGAACTGGACCGAATCGGGACTGAGATAGTGAACAAAAATGTAGTCGGAGAGAAACGACCGGCCGGTGACGACCAGCGGCTCATAGCGGGCGCTAGTGAAGGGAGGAAACCTCACCCTCATTTCGATCGGGCCGTATTGCGTCCCGCTCCAGCGGTCGTAGGCGTAGGAAAGCCAGTTCAACCGGTGGGCGACCTGCGCGTAGCTCGCGGGCTGCTGGGCGCGGAACAGCTCGTTGTGCCTGAAGCTGGCCAGGACATTGAAGGCGGCCGAGTATCCGGCCACGCTGCAGGCCGCCAGGGCGGCGAACGCCGCGGTCGCGCCGCGGCACCAAGGCCGCGCCGTGACGGCGAGCAGGCCCAGGCAGGCCAGGAGCATCACCTCAGGCGCAAAATCCACCATGTATCGGTTAAGCGCAGCCTGAAAGAAAAGCATGGGCAGCGCCATTGCCACCGCGGTCACCGCCACGCAGGCGCCAAAGATGCGAAGCCGGCGCTCGGAGGCCAGCGACCCCCGCGCCGCGAGCGCCACGGCACCGAGGGCCAACAGCGTGAAAGGCATGTTGGGCAGCAGGCCGTATGGATCCTCCGCCCCGTAGAACCCCGGCGGGGCGGGCGGCAGCTTCGCAAAGGTAACGAAGGGAAAATACCGACCCCACCCGGCCGGCGCGAGCCAGTAAGCCTGGAGGTTGTAGCCAAAGAAGCGCCAGGCGAAAAGCGCCGTCTTGGCGGGGTCATCGTTCCAATATTGGTAACGTAGACCAAACTCCGCGAGGTTGCCGAAGCGGAGGTAATTGTACAGCGCCAGGCCGACGCCGACCAGCGCCATCGGAACCACCGCCGCCGAAACGAGCTTCCGCCATCTGCCATCGCGCCAGCAGGCGGGCCCCAGACGGCGTTCGCGCGCTTCCAGCCATGCCGGCAGGAGCACCGCGGGACAGGCCAGGAGATACAGCGGTCGCGATCCGACCGCGAAGCCAAACGCGGCGCTCGCCACCGCCAGCCAAAGCGCGGACCGGCGGCCGTGTAGCGCCAGAAAAATCGCCGCGAGCGCCACCATGCAGCAGGCATAACCGCAGGTAACGGGAACCTCCCGGACGCTGGTCCGCCGCAGAAGGACCGCCATCATGTCCGCCAGACCCAGGGAGAGAATGCAGGCTCCGACCAGGACCTCCGAAGCCCGCGGAAAATAGCGCCGGCGCACGGCCAAAAGGAGCCAGACCGAGGCGATCAACCCCATGCTGGCGAAAATGGGTGATGCCAGCACCTCGCTGATGAAGCTCCCAGTCAGGACCCGGAACGGCAGAAATAATAACAGCGCCGGCGACAAGCCGTAATAAATGTAATACCTTCCCCGGTAGTAGCTGGCGTCGGGCGGCGAGGGATGGCCCGCGCGCTGGGCCGGATCCCAAGGATTCGCGAGCGTCGCGAAATAGGGATCGACCTTCATGTCGAGGTAAAGGTGCCCCCGCAAAAACCCGCGGGTCAGAAGATTGTAGTAGCCAGCGTCCGTCGGAGAGACGAGGCCCCTCTCCCATACCGGCACCCCCGTCCAGAAGTAGAACCAGCAGATCGCGAGGACCAACGAGGCCTGCAGCCAGACGGCAGCGCCAATGGCGCGGAAGGGGCGCACCGCTTCAAGAGGGGGCCCCCCTTGAGGCCTGACAAGTTCGAAATTGGCGCCGCGCAGAACAGGGTCTGAGAAGGGCGCGGCGATCCCGGCGGCTTTCGGCCGTCGTTGCCATCGTCGCAACATCAGGGTAGGCTGGCCTCCATGAAATCTTCCTACGAACTCGCGATGGAGCGGCTGGCCAAGTCGGATCCCAATTCGGCCGCGCCCCTGACCGCGGAAAAAAAGACCCGGCTCGCGGAGATCGAACGCGTTTACAAGGGCAAGCTCGCCGAGCGCGAAATCTTCCTCAAAAAGCAGCTCGACGAGGCTTTCGTCGCGCAGAAGGCCGAGGAGATCGAGAAAATCCGGAAGCAGATCTCGAGCGAGCGGGTTCGCCTCGAGGAGGAGCGGGAAGCCGAGAAGGAAAAAGTCCGATCTGCGCCGGCGCGCTAGCTTCCATCACTCCGGCTCGGCCGTGCCCTCGGTCACCCACTCCCTAGCCTCCGGCACCTGCTCGAAAAAGGCGCGGAGCGCCGCGCTGAGGTGCTCGGCGTAGCGGAAATGGGCGCCCATTCCGGTGCGCAGCTCCGCCTCGTAGATAAACTTGTCCGCATGCGTGCCGTGCTCGAAGGGGGTCTGGGCTCCCAGGAGCAGCGAATACACGTAGGCCGGTGAATCCCGCCGCAGCAGCTCGCGGGTCAGCTCGAGCTGCTCCCCCAGCAGGCCGGCATGGTCGCCGCGGCGGATCTCCGGCGGCAGGTAGAAGCCCGCCTGGATCAGCGGGGTGTGCCGGTGGCCCGTCCGGTGCCGGTTGAGGTCGCGCAGTTCGGCCAGGGCCAGGTTGTTCCACGCGAACGAAACCCGCATGCGGCGCGTGGCCGTGCCCTGGAGTCCGTAGCGGTTCTGGCGGTGGCGCAGGGCCTCCGGCACCGGCTGGGTCTCCTCCAGCCACGGCGGCGTCTCGCGGTCCACGCGCACCCAGACGCGGTCGGGCAGCGGCGCGGCGGAGAGACGGTCGCGGCCCAGCGCGAGGCTCGCCGCCAGCTCCTGCCGCGCCTGCTCCTCGCAGGACCTCTCCGCGAAGCTGTGGCGCATCAGGCGCGGCGACTGCTTGACCAATTCGTCGCGGATCAGCCGCGCGGCGGCCCTCGCCTCGGGCTGCGGCAGCGAGTCGAGCTGCTTCACGGTCTGCGCCCACATGCGCGAAGTTTGCACCAGGCCGAGGTTGGTCCGCGTCGCAAACGGGATGAAATAGCGCGCACGGTCGAGGGCGTAGTTTTTGCGCAGCCGGGCCGCCACGGCGGGCGCGGCGCCGGCCGGCGTGCGCACGCGCTGCGGCTCGGCCGCGGCCAGCGCATCGAGCCGGGCGTATTCGGCATGATAGGCGGCAAAGGACCGCGCCAGCAGCCCGCTCCAGCGCGCAGCCAGGTCGTCGGGGATGCCCAGGTCCCCGGCCGCGGGCACATTCGAGGCCTCCATCGCGATGTAGCGCGTGCTCGACTCCTGCCCGTCGGCCATCTGGGCGATCTCAAAAATCTTGTAGGCGAGCCACATCGAGATGCCGTCGAGCGCGACCGCCAGGCCGCCGGTGAGGCCGCCGATCGAGGCATGCCCGTAGTCCACGAATTTCAGGATCCGGTCGATGGAGGCGTCGGGGTTTCGCACATCGACCTTGGCGAGGATGGCGCCGATGCCCTCATTGCTGCGCGAATAGCGCGCGAGCACGGAAGCCAGCAGCTCCGGCGTCACCTGCGGCAGTCCGGCGGCGGTCGGCGGGGGGACGATGGCGAGCCCGGTGACGTTCATCGGACCGCAGGGTCGGGAGGAACCGGGATCGCTGGGCCGGAGGAGGGCGCGTGCACCGCCCCGATCAACCGGATCGTTTCGCCCAAGGCAAGAGGGTACTCCGCGAAACGGCACCGGGGCTCGAATCCCGGGGGAACCCTTTGTGATCAGTTCCTGTCAGAGCCTCTTGCCTCCGATCGGCATTCGTAACAATTTAGTCTGGATCAGCGTCTACCGATCTGTAAGCAAATTTTCCTTCCCATGAAACCAGCCATGAAACTCGCCAAGATTCCTCTCCTCTCGCTGGCCCTGACGGCGCCCTTCGCCGCCTATGGCCAGCACGTGGGCGTCGGCATCGGATTCAATTTCGGACCGCCGCCTCCCGTCGTCGTCTACGCTCCCCCGCCGCCGCCGCCCCAGGGGGAAGTGGTTTATGCCGCGCCCGGGCCGGGCTATGTCTGGGTCCCCACCCACTATGTGTGGCGGCGCAACCGGTGGGAAATGGTCCGCGGCCGCTGGGAGATTCCACCCCAGCCGGGCGCCTTTTGGGTCGCCGGCAACTGGGATCCCAATCACAGCTGGATCGAAGCCCATTGGGAAATCCGGCAGACCCCTCCTCCGCCCCCGCCGCCCCCGCCTCAGGCCTATTATGCTCCTGCGCCCGAGGCTGGCCCCGAGGTGGTGGTCGTGGACGGTCCTCCGCCGCCTCCGCTCGAAGTCAATGTCGTCATGGGTCCCCCGCCCTCGCCCAACCACGTCTGGATCGCCGGATACTGGGGTTGGGAAGGCGGCCGCCGCCGCTGGGTAAGCAGCCATTGGGAACTCCCGCCGCGCCGCGGCGCCGCCTGGGTTGCTCCTCGCTGGGACCACCGTGACGGCCACGACGTCTTCATCCGCGGCTATTGGCGCTGAGCAGAGCCAAAGCAAAACCCCTTAAAAAGGCGGGCCCGCCAGGCCCGCCTTTTTTCATTTTTTTCTCGAGCCAGTCTGACCGGGAAGGTGCGAGAGGGGTCCTGCAGGGGGCATGAGTGGAGCCTCATCCGCGTCTCTGGGCGGCGTCGACCGGCGCCGCCAGCTGACGCGGAGATTGGGTGTTGG
>Ga0302325_10000875_pt1 | contig 80446 bp, 74 predicted proteins | sample Palsa_T0_2_FD_201948 | JGI IMG/M metagenome (GOLD analysis project Ga0302325, IMG submission 201948) | Peat permafrost microbial communities from Stordalen Mire near Abisko, Sweden - Palsa_T0_2 | ecosystem: Environmental > Terrestrial > Soil > Palsa > Peat permafrost | place: Sweden: Abisko... | reverse complement strand
CGGTCTTGATCAAATCGGCATTCACCTCCGCGGAGGATTGCTGCGTGCCCACCGCATAGGAAGCAAACACCATGTTGGAGCCGACGCCCTCAATCTGTTCGAGGATGTAGTTCTGGCTCGTCAGCGAAATCGTAACGACGAAGATGACGGACGCGGTGCCGATCGCCATTCCGAGGCCGGTAAGAAGCGACCGGACCGGATTCTGGCGCAATGCCTGCAGGCTGAAGCTCATCGCTTCGCCAAGCTGCATGCGCTATGCGCCTTCCACTTTGCGAAGGAGCCGGAGCGCTTCGGAACGGGAGGGGTCTTCCGGAGTCAGGTTTGCCGCCAGATAGCGGTGAAGCAAATCGCGCGCTTCGGCGGTATTTCGTTTGGTGGCGATATAAGTCTCGGCCCGGGCAAACAGAATGCGCGGTGAGCCAGGTGCAAGTTTTTCCGCCTGATTGAAGGAAACTTCGCTCTCGCTGTAGCGTCCGGCGCGCGCAAGATACCGGGCCAGATCGAGCACATGACCCAATTCACGCGGCGCCAGTTCAATGGCGCGCCGCAACCGGGCTTCCGCGGAATTGTATTGATGGCTCGCTTCGTCAATGCGCGCCTGGGCAAAAAGCGCTTGCGACGGATCGGCGGCGGCAATCGCAGGGATCAGTGCCCGCGCTTTTTCGGCGCCGCCACCCACCATGCCAGGCGCGTCGATATAGAACTCGAACAGGTCGCTTGCAGCCTCAGCATTCCGCGGATCGAGGCGCACCGCATTTTCAAAAGCTACGCGGGCCTTCTTCGCATAGCCGAATGCCGAAAGAGGCGATGCCAGCTCCGCACGGCGGCCCCATGCGCGGCCCAGCCACATCTGAATCGTTGAACTTCCGGGATCGGCAGCAGCGGCTTTTTCAAGTGCTTCCGTGGCGCACTTGAAATCGGCCTGCATGAAGCAGGTCTTGCCCCGCTGTTCCAGGCTGGCAGGCAGACCTTCCGCCGCCGCCATCACTCCTGCTATCGCCAGCGCTGTGAAAACAATGCGCATCTACCGGTTTTGATGAGGTACGGAGCCCGTTTGTTTCATCTATCGCGGTTTCGTTTACTCGCGCGGAGCGTGGCGCGATGAAAACATATGGAAAACCTCAACCAGCGCAATCCAAAGATTGACAATACCCAGTCCGCTCAGCCCGCCGCGAACATAACTGTTATCCCAAAAATGGTGCCAGGCGATTTGCATATGCCCGCTCAAAAGCCAGGCAAAATCGTTTTCGTAGCCATCCGTCCAGGGGTAAACGAGAAGAAAGAGACCAAGCTCAAAACAAAACAGAATGAAAAGCACGGAAGTCAGGCGCTGGAACCAGCCCTTTTCCGTCGGGTCGGCCTCAGGCAGGGACTGCGGTTCGAGGGTGGGCTGTTCGCTCAAGCGGTGACGAACATCTCCATCTGCTGATCTCCTGCCAACGGCAAAAACGGCGCGTGGAGACGGACGGATTTAAAACTAAACCGGTGCAGCGGCGTTGGCCCGAGCGCCTCGATGGCAGCAAGATGTTCCGGGGTTTGATAGCCCTTATGATTGCGAAGCCCGTATTCGGGATAGAAACGGTCCCATTCGCACATCATGCGGTCGCGGTAAACCTTGGCGATGATGGACGCGGCGGCGATGGCGTGGCAGCGTTCGTCGCCCTGAATTAACGGCTGCTGCGGTTGGGGAATATCGAGAGGAACGGCGTCGACCAGTACGAAATCGGCGGCGGGTTTCAACTGGCCGACAGCCATTTTCATGGCGAGGCGGGATGCCTCATAGATGTTGATGCGGTCGATAGTAGCAGCGTCCACCGCGGCGATTGCCCACGCAACCGCGCGTTCGCGGATACGTTCAGCGAGCACCTCGCGATATTCCGGTTCGATTTGTTTGCTGTCGTTGAGACCGCGGATGGGTGCGTCGGGCGAAAGAATCACGGCCGCTGCAACCACCGCGCCGAAGATAGAACCCCGCCCGACCTCATCGGCCCCGGCAATAAAGCGGAAGCCGCGGGCGCGCAACTCATTTTCCACATTGCCCTTGCATTTCCAGCGTGGGGCGGGTTTTGGGGCCATTTGCACGACCCGTGGACGGCTTAGGTGCGTTCCTTGAGACGCGCCGCTTTGCCCTTCAATCCGCGCAGATAGTACAGTTTCGCGCGGCGGACTTTGCCCGTGCGGACCAGGTCGATGTGATCGATAATCGTCGCATTTACAGGGAAAATACGTTCCACACCCTGGCCGAAGCTGACCTTGCGGACGGTGAAAGTTTCACCCATGTCCTTGTTGTTGCGGGAGATGACCGTGCCTTCAAAAACCTGGAGGCGTTCTTTGTCGCCTTCCTTGATTTTGACGTGAACTTTGATCGTATCGCCCGGCTGGAACACCAGCTTGTTCGGACGGAGATTTTTTGCGACAAACTTTGCTATCAACGCGTTCTGCATTTCGGGAGCCTTAATGAGGGGTTAAAGGCTTATGATACTACACTCTGTGCGTTCTATCGGGATTGCAGGAACACCGAGACCGAAAGCGCCCCCATCGAACTCACAGCGACATCGGGTTGCCGGTCCAGATTGAAATCGGCAATCGCAATATCGGATCGACTGTAACCCGTCCTTATTGTCAACGGTGCCCCGAATGTCCCCTTGCCCACACCCCGGAAGACCATCAGATCACCGGTATTCCGGCGCTCGACTGTAGCAAGGATATCGGGAAATCCGTCGCCGTTCAGATCCGCGATCCGGATCGCGCTCACTTTTTCCTGCGGTATCAGCGAGCCTGACGCGTGAAACGTTCCGTCGCCATTGCCGGAGTAAATCGTAATTCCGGGCGTTTGCGGGTTCGCGAAAAAGATCAGATCGGGAAATCCGTCTCCGTTCAGATCCGCGGCGCCGACGCGCCCGCCAAACTCCAGCCGCCCGATCCGTCGGGGTGGTCCAAACAAGCCGTTTCCGGTATTCATCCTGACAGCGGCATACGGTTGGTTGTGAACTACCAGATCGGGAAGGTGGTCGCCATTGAGATCCACGACCCGCGACACAGTGCACTGGCAGACGCGGACCGGTTCCGCAAACTTGCCGTCGCCCTTGCCCCGCGCGACCACAAAATCGTAAGGGTTCGCACTCACCGCCAGATCGAGTTTTCCGTCGCCATCGAAATCTGCGATGAAAAGCGCGCTCGGGTCCGCGTCCAGTCGCGTCATCCAGGCGGACTTGAGTATCCCATCCTTCGAGCCCGTAAGGACCCGGAGGCGGTTTTCTCCCCCGGGAGTCTGCGACCGGGAAATAACTGCGACGTCGGAAATGCCGTCGCCATTGAAATCCGCGACTTGTACTTCAATGGGCCTGGCGTTCAGCCTGGTCACAACGGGTGCAGCGAATGTACCGTCCCCTTTTCCGGCGAAAAGGGCAATTTGATTGGAGTACTCATTATTCCAGACAGAGCCCACGATCAAATCGGGCCGTCCGTCCCCGTTGAAATCGCCCGCGGCGATCGTGACGGGTATATTTTCCTCATGATGGAAGGGGAAGGCAAGAGGCGAAACCGGCAGTAGTTTAAGCTCCGATTTCAGGCGAAAAGCCGGAAACGCGGGATCGGCGATGAGCACGAAAGCCAGAGCAAGCAATCCCAAAACCAGGGCCAGCGGCCAAAACGCGCGAATTAACTTCACGCCCGTCAATACTTCACAATCTCCGCAAAAGAACCCGGATCGAGACTCGCCCCGCCTACCAGCGCACCGTCGATCTCATCCTCATCCATGAGGCTCTTCACGTTGTCCGGCTTCACGCTGCCGCCGTATAGAATTCTGGTTGCCGCAGCCTGCTGGTCACCGTATCTTTTGGCTACTTTGCCGCGAATGAACCGGTGTGAGGCCGCCGCGATCTCCGGGGTCGCGGTCTTACCGGACCCGATCGCCCATACCGGCTCATACGCAATCACAACCTTCGCAAACTGGTCTGCCGGCAGCGGCGCCAGCCCGCCGTCGAATTGCCCTCCGAGAACTTCTTCGGTCCGGCTGGATTCACGCTCTTCCAGCCTTTCCCCCAGACACACCACCGGCGTCAAACCGAATTCGATCGCCGCTTCCACTTTCCGCACCACATTCGAATCCGATTCCCCGAAGTATTCCCTGCGTTCGCTGTGCGCGATCACAACGTAAGTGCATCCGACTGCCTGCAGGATGTGGCCGGAAACCTCGCCCGTCACCGCACCCTCTTTGCCCCAGTACAGATTCTGCGCGCCGATTTCGATCCGGCTGCCCCGCGCTTCCTTGACCGCCGTATGCAGATTCGGAAACGGCGGACAGATCACGATGTCGCAGTGCGTCGAGTCCGCGACAAGCGGCTTGAATGCCTCAAAGAACTCGTGCGTCTCCGCCGGCGTCTTGTACATCTTCCAGTTGCCGGCCATCAGAGGTCTTCTCACGCGGGCCCCGGTCCGATCTGCCCAAGGAAGCTCGTTCCCTGTCCGATGGCGGTTCCGAAGTTATCCGCCACGGTCTGACCGATATCGCTCAGGGTCGCGCGCAGGCCCAGATCCACCCCGGCCTTCACGTGAGGGCCAAATACCAATAACGGCGTGTATTCCCGGCTATGGTCTGTCGAAGGCGTGGTGGGATCGCAGCCATGGTCGGCTGTCAAAATCGCCAGATCGGCAGGGCGCAGGGCGGCGCGAAGTGAAGGCAGCCAGCGGTCGAATTCCTCCAGCGCGTTTCCGTAACCTTCCACATCGTTGCGGTGGCCGTACTGCTGATCGAAGTCCACCAGGTTGACGAAAATCAGTCCGCGATCCTGCGATTCCATGGCTTCGAGAGTCTTCGCCATCCCGTCAGCATTGCTTTTCGTCTTTACATGATCTTCGATGCCGCGCCCCAGAAATACATCGAAGATTTTGCCCACGCTGTATACCGGCGCTTTCGCATCGGCCAGCCGGTCCAGCAGCATTCCTTTCGGGGGCGGGACGGCGTAGTCGTGGCGATTCGTGGTGCGGCGGAAATCGCCCGGAAACCCTTCAAAAGGACGTGCAATGACACGCCCCACTTCGAAAGGCCCGCGCAGGATATCACGCGCGATCTCGCACATCCGGTAAAGCTCCCACAGCGGAATCACATCTTCGTGCGCGGCGATCTGAAAAACGCTGTCGGCAGAGGTATAGACAATCGGCGACCCCGTACGCACATGCTCTTCCCCCAGTTCTTTGATGATTTCGGTGCCCGACGCCGCTTTGTTGCCGATCGCCGACCGGCCTGTCTGGCGTTCGAATTCGTCCATCACCGCGGGCGGGAATCCGTCCGGGAAGAGCGGGAAAGGCTTGGCGAGATGGATTCCGGCCATTTCCCAATGCCCGGTTGTGGTGTCTTTCCCTGGCGAGGCGAGCGTGCAGCGGCCGTAGGAGCCTTCCGGTTCGCTCGCCTGCATCAACTCAGGGATCGGTTTCAGATTTCCCAGCCCGAGATCGCAAAGATTTGGCACGTTGAGTCCCCGGATTCGCGCAATATTGCCCAGCGTGTCGCTTCCCGCGTCACCGTACCTGGCCGCGTCGGGCATCGCGCCCACGCCGACGCTGTCGAGAACTATCCAGACCACTCGCTTGAACACGAACCAATATTACCAGGCGTTTGCGTATGCGCGGCTGTAAACTAAAGAGGAAAGTGCAGACCCGCAGAAATTTCATCGGCAACGTCGCCACCGGGCTCGCCGGCGGCCTTGCCACGGGACTCGGCGCAGCCCGCGCGCTCGGCGCCACGAATAAAATCCGGATCGGCCTCATCGGCATCGGCGACCGCGGCACACAGCTCGCGCGCGAGGCCATCGCATGTCCCGACACGGAACTGACCGCTGTCGCCGATATCTATACCCGGCGTCTCGACGATGCCGCACCGCTTGCGCCTGGGGCGAAATTTTATCAGGACTACCGGCAGATGCTGGCGGACCCGGCGCTGGATGCCGTCCTGGTTGCTACTCCTCAGCATCTTCACGCAGAATGCTTCATTGCGGCTCTCACGGCAGGTAAACACGTCTATCAGGAAAAGGCCATGGCGTTCACGATCGACGACGCCAGGCGGATGCGCGTCGCGTACAGCGAGGCCAAACGCGTGGTGCAGATCGGCCATCAGGCCTGTTCCTCCGGACATGTCGCAGATGCGTCCAATTATCTTGCCAGTGGCGGTCTCGGTCAGGTGACTGCCATCCGTGCCCGCATGTACCGCAACACTCCCCACGGCAAACCCCAATGGACGCGCCCAGTCTATCCGGACATGACGCCCGACCGCATCGCATGGAACGCCTTTCTGGGAAGCGCACAGGTGCGCGACTTCGACGCCGACCGCTATATCAACTGGCGGCTCTTCAACGATTACTCCGGCGGCAACGTCCATGAAAACATGTCGCATCAGATCGCCTTCTGGTACAAGGTGATGGACCTCCGGATTCCGCACGCTGTCACGATGACGGGTAACATATACCGCTGGAAAGACGGCCGCGAAGTCCCCGATACGATGCATGTATCGATGTCCCACTATGAAGACCTGCAGTTTTCATGGGAGTCGGGTTTTGGCAATAGTCAGCTGGGGACCGGCGAGGATGTGCTCGGCACGGACGGCACGATCTCGAAGGGTCAGCAGATCCGCTATGTTCCGCAGAAGGTCACCCGTCCCGACGCTGTCGAAACGATGGGCCAGACCGTCACGCCGCCGCGGGCCCATATGCAGAACTTCCTCGATTGCATCCGCAGCGGCCGCGAAACCAGCTGCCCGTTTGAAATTGGCTACCGCACTTCGGTCACATGCGCGATGGCGCTGGAAAGCTACCGGCTGCGGCGCACTGTCTATTGGGATCCCGCCACGGAAGTAATGGTCTGAATGGTTGCGGAAGCGGCTTCCGGACTCGCTGCCCTTGCGGGCGGGATGTCCTGGGCGGTACGGGGGCGGTCGTCGGAGGTTTTCGGACCGTCGGTCTGGCGCGCCAAAACCGGAACCAAAACGATAGCCCTGACCTTCGATGACGGGCCGAGCGCGGCAACTCCCCGGATTCTCGAAATTCTCGCTCAATACCGTGTGCCCGCTACATTTTTCCAGTGCGGAGTGAATATCCTGCGCGCGCCTGAACTTACCCTCGCCACGCACAGTGCGGGCCACGAAATCGGAAATCATTCGCATACCCATCCCAACTTCGCGCTGAAAGGCCCCGCATTCATCGCCGATGAGTTCGCGCGCGCACAGGACGTAATCGCCTCCTGTACCGGCGCGGCGCCATCGCTGATGCGAGCGCCTTATGGAGTGCGCTGGTTCGGCTTTCGCGCCATGCAGGAACGCCTGGGACTTCGCGGCGTGATGTGGACGGTAATCGCCCGCGACTGGAAACTCCCTGCGCCCGCCATAGCCAATCGCGTTCTTTCGCACGTTACGAGCGGCGCAATCGTGTGTTTGCATGACGGTCGCGGTACTCTGAAAGATCCCGATGCGAGGAACACAATCGAAGCGGTCCGCCGGATCGTTCCGTCGCTGCTCGAAAACGGTTATCATTTTGAAACCGTCTCGCGGCTGCTATGACTTTCTTTACAACATATTTATATGAATGATGATCTGACAAAGCGCGTGCTCACGATCATCGCGGAGACGCAGCGCAAAGATCCGGCGCTGGTGACAATTGACAGTACTTTCGAAGAACTCGGAATCGATTCGATGGATGGCGTTAACATTATCTTCGCGCTGGAAAACGAATTCGACATCAATGTCCCGGATGAAGAAGTCAAGACTATCAGAAGCATTCGGGATATGGTCGATGGTGTCCGGCGACTGACAGAAGAAAAGCCGACGGAAGAAAAGCCACCGTCCTGATGCGCCGTGTCGTCGTTACCGGGATCGGCGTCATTAGTGCGATCGGGCGGAATCTCGCGGAGTTCGAACAGTCTTTGCGAACCGGCCGCTCCGGAGTCGCTCTCCTCACGGATCCCGCTCATCGGGAGTTCCGCTTCAAGAATGGGGCGGAGGTTCGCTGCTTTCATGCAGCAGATCATTTCTCTTTAAAAGAGGCGGACATGATCGACCGCTTTGCGCAGTTTGCCGTCGTAGCGGCGCGCGAAGCGGTGAAACACAGCGGCATCGAGTGGACGGACACGCTTCGTGAGGAGAGCGCCATTGTGACGGGCTCCTGCATCGGCGGCCAGGCCACGGAAGACCAGGGCTTTTACGATGTCTATAAGATGGGCAAGCCGCGCGTCCATCCGATGACGATTCCCAAGACGATGGCGAATGCGGGCGCGAGCGCGATTTCGCTCGATTTCGGCGTCACCGGGCCGGTGTTCACGATTGCGACCGCTTGTTCGTCTTCGGCGCATGCGATTGGTCAGGCGTTTGGAATGGTGCGGTCCGGCATGTGCGATGTGGCGATCGCGGGAGGCAGCGAAGCGCCTTTCAGCTACGGCGTACTCAAAGCGTGGGAAGCGATGCGTGTGGTTTCCCCCGACGTTTGCCGCCCGTTTTCGCGCAACCGGAACGGCATGATTCTGGGCGAAGGCGCGGCCATGATGGTGATCGAATCGCTGGAGCACGCGCGGGCGCGGGGGGCGCGGCCCATCGCGGAAGTTGCGGGCTTTGGCATGTCGAGCGACGCGCACCACATCACCCAGCCGTCGGCTGAAGGCGCCGCGAAAGCCATCCGTATGGCGCTTAAAGACGCAGGGGTCGTTCCTGAACAGATCGGCTATGTGAACGCGCACGGTACCGGCACGGGAGTGAACGATCCGACGGAGACCCGGGCTCTGCATCTGGCTTTCGGGGAGCATGCACGGCGGCTCGCTATCTCATCGACGAAGGCCATGCATGGCCATACGCTGGGAGCGGCGGGAGCCATCGAATCGACTGCTACGGTGCTTGCGCTTGCGAATGGCATTCTGCCTCCCACCATTAACTTTGCGGAGCCGGATCCGGAGTGCGACCTCGATTGCATCCCGAATGAAGCTCGCGCGGCGAGTGTGGAATATGCGCTGTCGAATTCGTTTGCGTTTGGTGGTTTGAACGCCGTTCTGGCTTTCAAAGCCCTCGCTTGAATTCAGGCGGCAGAGGAGCACCACCTGCACAGGCGTGCCCAACGCCGCCAACCATCGTTCGATCTGCTTCTGCTTATCCTCGGAAAGGGCTAATTCGGCAATTGACCGGGGCACGCTTTTATTAAGCTCCCGGTCTATTTTATTGACCAGCTATTTGTTGGACACTACGCTACATTAGCGCAGGTTGCAGTTTTTGAAAATTGGTAGCGCTAACGGGAATCGAACCCGTATTCGCCGGGTTCTCGCGTTTCCTATAAGTTACTGAATTCGCGAACGCAGGATTCCCCGTGTTCGCAGGAATCTCAGGCCGTTTGTACAAAACATGTACACGAGGATCTGGCTCATCGACGCCGCGCCCCTGGTGCTCAATGAGCACGGATTCCGCGATCCTCCGGGCGCTATCCGAGTTCAGCGGCCGCTCTTGGCCTCGCGCTCCCAGTACAGGATCGCCCGCTCGATTTCCTTCATCGGTTGCGCGATGTCGGCTCGGGCGATCAATCGTGCTGCGGGGAACGCGGGCATCGCGCCGTCTTTGTCTCCCATATTCATGCGGTAACTATGTTGCTGGCTGACGGGATTGCGGACCAGGCTGCGATTTCCCATTCCGGATAGAACGCCATTCCAGTAAAAGCGCTGATGACGCTTGTAGGGGTCCTTATCGTCATACAGCGCCTGTGCGAATCGAAAGCTCGCCGTCAGCAAAGCCTCAACGCTCTCGATTGCGACGGTCATGATGTCCGCCAAGTCAAAAGAACTGGTCCGCTTCGTGCGGCCGGTCGCGTTCGTGTCGATCGTGACCACGCCATTCTCTCCGACCGCCAGCCGAACCCCCTGCCGGCCATCGCTCCAATTGTCCCCGAATTTCTGCTCAATGACGAGACTGTGTCCCTCCAATCGGGGCGACTCCTTGGCATAGCTGTAACCGAACAGCCGCACATCGCGGGAATGCCCGAGTTCCATCATCCGCTCCGCGAAATCGGGCGAGGCGAAATCAAGCGCATCGAATACCTCCTCTACGCGTTCCGGCGCGATGGCGAACCGTAGGCTTGTCTGGTCTGATAAACGGTGCGGCTTGAGAAGATGAGCTGCGATCGGATCATGGTCCATGGGTCGATTATTTCGTGTATCCACCAGGGCCTGCAGCGAGCGTTCGACCTGGTCCCGGAGTTGCGATGCGCCGCTGAACTTCACGCGGAAGTTGCCATCGACATAGTCGGAGAGGCCCGTCGCAAAGCGCTCAGCCTCAGCGTCGCGCGGCACATCTTCGAGGAACACCAGCACCGGAAGCTTGCGGGCACGGGCATGGTCGTATTCTTCCTCCACCACGAGCCGACCTGACGGCGTTTTCCAGCCGCCTCTCGCGCCGAGGACGAGAAGAAAAATGTCACAGCTGTCGATGGCGTCGAGGCAGGTGTTCCGCGACGAACTGGCCTGCGACGGGAAATCCTCATTGACGAGAATCCCTTCCCCGCTGGCCTGTTCGATGCCATCGCGGACGGCTTGCCGATATTCCGCGAATCCCTCAATCACCGAGCTGACGAACACTCTGAAACGCGGCACCGTCACGACCTGGCACCCGCGCCGGCCATCAATGACGCGTATCGAAACCGGTTGGATAGGTTATCGACCAACTTGTTCTCTGCCCTCCAACGTTCATAATCCGCGTGGTTCAATCCCGCGAGGAATGGTGTTGCGTCCAGCGTCTGCGACAACTCGCGCCCCAGGGTGAAATGAAATTGAAAGCGCTTGGTGCACATCAGGGTATTCCACTGCGGCCTGGCGTGCGCCCTGTCATCAAACAGGTGCGTGTCGCATCGCTTCATCAGTTCTCGGACCCACAGATCGGCGGCCTGGATTCCCGGCTCGACGCGGCTAGCGAAGCTGACTTTCCCGGCGTTGTCTGGCTTGTGAGCCGTAATCCACTGATACAGGAGACCGGCGTTATATTGTGTTTCCTTGCGCCGGTCGAACGTAAACTGGACTTTATCTCTCGGAATGAAATGCCCGGCGAAGTTCGACAGCTTTATGACCGTTTTTAGAAAGCAGTCATAGTAAGGCATGTCGGGGAAGTCTTTGAGCACCTCTGGCACAACGGCCCGGCAGCCCGCCAAGTCCATGACATGTCCGTACCCCATGAGGCCGCTCTCGGCGACCATCTTTGTGAGCTCGCGGTGGAGACTGTGCCGCTCAGGCTCCGGCATCCCTCGAAAATCACCATACCCTGCCTCGCACTCTGCGGCATGGAAAATCGATCCGTTCAGGCGATTATTCCACGCTTGCCGAAATGATGCCCATTGGTTTTCGTCGCCGAGCAATCCCGCCACCGCGAAGACCCGCGCTTTGGTGGGGTCGTGACTTTCGTCGCCGAAAACAGAAAGCATGGCTCTTCCTGGATCATCTCATTAGCCGCGCGCGGGTTTGTCATAGCTTTATTGAAGTAAACCTTAGGTTTACAAAATCGGCGTTATTTAAACTTGCCGACGGTTTGCAGATAGTGTATTTTGTAAACCATGGGTAGTCAAACTCAGGGAAAGCTAAACTGGCTTCAGCACACCCTCCCGGAAGGGATGGTTGTTGATTCCGGCTGGCTTGAACGTCACAACGTGTCGCGCCAACTTCGGCGCAAATACGTTATGAACGGATGGCTGCTCCTCTTGGCGCGGGGAATCTATTGCCGACCTTCCCCGTCTGAACAGCCTCCGCCGCTTCCATGGCAGCAACTCGTCATCTCGCTCAACGCGCTACAGAACCTTCCCGTAGCAGGCGGTGGAAGAACTGCGCTTGAGCTACAGGGATTCAGCCACTATCTCACCGCGAGCGGCGCGCGCGAAGCACATCTCTTCTCCAATGACGATTTGCCGGGATGGGTCTCGCGCGTACCGGTAAATACCCAACTTGTCCTTCACAGCGCGCGAAAGCTGTTCCGGAACCGAGATGTCCCACCGTTCTTCACGAAAGAGCCCGCGCCTCCGTCGCCGGAGGACAGCGGCTTCACTTCGCAATCCTGGGGACACTGGAAATATCCGCTCACCGTATCGACGCCGGAGCGCGCCATCCTCGAACTGCTGAACGAGGTTCCAAAGAGCGAGACCTTCCATCAAGCGGATGTGCTCATGGAGGGGCTACGCAACCTGAGCCCGCGCCGGCTTCAGGCTCTGCTCGCTGATTGCCGAAACGTAAAAGTGAAGCGGCTGTTCCTCTGGTTCGCCGAACGCCACAATCACGCCTGGCTGCAGAAGCTCGACCGCTCAGGCATCGACCTTGGTAAAGGCAAGCGCATGCTCGTGCGCGGCGGCAAGCTGGACACCAAATACAACATCACCGTGCCGGAGAACCTCGATGGCAGCATCTGAACAATACCGCCGCCAGGCCGCGTTGCTGGTCCGGACCATCCCGCTGGTTGCCACAGAAACCTGTTTCGCTCTCAAGGGCGGCACGGCCATCAATCTCTTTGTACGCGACATGCCCCGCCTGTCGGTCGACATCGACCTCACCTATCTGCCCGTTGAGGACAGGGCAAGTTCCCTCGCCAATATTGACGCCGCGATGCAGCGGCTTGAGAAGAAAATTCGCGAGGGCCTTCGCGGGGCCAGGGTGACATCGTCAACACTGAGGCCCGAGAACATCGTCAGCAAGATTTTTGTCGAGGCGGACGGTGTCCAGATCAAGATCGAGGTGACGCCCGTCCTGCGCGGCTGCGTCTACGAACCGAAACCCTTGTCAGTCTCGCGCTCCGTCGAAGCGCAGTTCGGTTTTGCCGAGATCCAGGTCGTGAGCTTCGCCGACCTTTATGCGGGCAAGCTTGTCGCCGCGCTCGACCGACAGCATCCGCGCGATCTTTTTGACGTCCGCGACCTTCTTGCGAATGAGGGGATCGGCCCTGATTTAAGAAAAGCCTTCGTGGTCTACATCCTCAGCCACAACCGCCCGATGGCCGAGGTCCTCGCGCCCGCGCGCCTCGACATCACGCAGGAATTCACGCGCGGGTTAGAAGGGATGACAGAGACCGCTGTTACGCTTAATGACCTGCTCCGCACGCGCGAAGAATTCATCGAAGAGCTCGTCCGCAAGATGCCCGATGAACACCGCAGGTTCCTTCTGTCCGTCAAGGAAGGAAAACCGGAGTGGAAGCTGCTGGATATCCCGCACATTGAAAAACTGCCCGCCGTTCAATGGAGGCTCCAGAACCTCGCGAAGGCTGACGCGAAAAAACGCGAGTTGCTCCTCGGCAACCTGCGCAAGGCGCTTGAGGTCGGGGAGTGATTTGCGATGAATCTCGCCCCCATCGACCTCGTCTCCGCGCACCGCTGGGAGCGCGTGACCTTCACGACCTATGCGCTCAGTCTGTCCTTCTTTGAGGCCGTTGTTCTCGATGCCCTCATCCGTGGTGGCGCGCGTCAGGCGCTCATCTTGGCCGATGTCCAGGGTGTCCGCGCGAGCCTAAGCGAACAGGGCGCGCAGCGTGTCGGCAAGGATTACAACGTGGAGCCCGTCGCCGTTTCTTACGGCCGGGCTTTCCATCCGAAGATTTCCGTATTTTCGGATAAGGACGAAAGCCACGTTTTAGTAGGCTCCGGAAACCTGACCTTCAATGGCTGGGGCGGCAACGTCGAAGTGCTGGAGCACCTGCATCCGAGCTTCGCCGCCGACGCGATTGCAGATACGGCGGAATTTTTCGAGTTGCTCCCGGTGACCGAGCGTGTGCGGTTCGGCGCTGAGGATGATTGCACCGCGATCGCTGCCGATCTCCGCCGTTCTGTGCAAGGCAAGCCTGCCAGTGGCAACATTCGCCTGTTGCACAATCTCGACAAATCGATTTCAAGTCAGCTCCTCCAGATGGTTGAGGGCCTCGGCGGCGCGACGCGGCTCATTGCCGCCGCACCCTTCTGGGACCAGGGCGCGGCCATCGACGGGCTCTGCAAGGGTCTCGGGCTGGACCATCTCTATATCCATTCACACCCTAAGGGGACGGTGGAGGGAACAGCAGGCTCCAACTGGCCCTTCGACTCTCGCAGCAGGGTCTATCCAATTCTGCTGGAGGTGATGGACGGCGAAACCGACCGAAAGCTTCATGCCAAGGCTTTCGAGGTCATGTGCAGGGAGGGACGCATTCTTGTCTCCGGGAGCGCGAACGGAACGGCCGCCGCCCTGGAAGAAGGAGGCAATATCGAAGCCTGCGTTGTCCGCATTCAGAGGGACAGCGCGAGCGGATGGAAGTTTAAGCCATCGGAGCCTCCCGAACCCTTGGCGGCGCTCGATGAGGAGAACGAGGAAGAAGGTGAGAAACGCGGTGTCTTGCGCGCCGTGCTGGATGGCGACGACATTCAGGGAGAAATTCTCACGCCTGCGATGAGCGGCGTCGTATCGGTGTTCTACATCTCCAATCTCGCTCCGGAACCGCTTGGCAAAGTCACGCTCTCGGCGGACCGCCGGTTTCAGATCAGCGCGGCGTCGCTGGAAAAGAAATCATGGCAGGCAGGCCGGCTCGTGATCCGTGTCGAGGGCCAGCACGGACGGCTGGCGGAAGGCTTCGTGTCCGTCGCGAGTTTCGCGGATATTTCCAAACGCGCGGGCATTGTCGCCCGGAGGCTCATGGCCGTGCTGAACGGGACGGAAACGCCCGCCGATGTCGCGGCCATCATGAGCTGGTTCTATGAAGACCGGAACCACCTCGCTGATGCGGCAGGTCCGGCGGCGATGGGCGGAGGGGGGAAAGATGGCGTTGCTCCAAAGACAGCCGAGGAGGTCGTCGTCGCCGACCTCTCGCGGACGGGTATGGCAGTGGCGGCGCAGGCGGCGGCCGGAAAGGGTGCCAACGCCAACTGGTCCCGGTTTATGGAACAGATCTTTGCGGCGTTCCGGGAGAAGCGCGGACCCTTTGGGCGGACCGGCGCCAGCGGCAAGGGTGATGATGATCGTGACGATGAAGAGCGCGACGGAGACGATGGTGATGATGATGATCGTCATGACGACGATCAAGGCGACGGAAAGCCGGAAGCGGATGTCGATGACCCGGCTATCGAGCGCTCGCTCGTTGCCTTCGCGAAGCTCTTCGAGCTGATGCTCAAACCCGGCGCGGCGGCACGGCATGTGGTCATGGCTTTCGATCTCGGGCATTACATCTGCGAGCGCCTGCAACCAGATGCCGCTCAGGCGACGCGCTGGCTTGAGAAGCTCATACCCGCCTTGCTGAAAGCAGGCGTCCCAACGGAGCGGCGCTCTGATGTCGCGGCAGCCGTGCTGGCGCTCTTGAGTGCTTCGCCGACGCCAGCGAAGCTGCGCTGGGCGAGGGGATGTCTGCTTCGTCTGGAGATTGATCCCTCCGGCGCTCCGCCAGCCGGAACGGACGGCCCGGGGTTTCAGTCCGTGTTGCCGCAGACGAAGACGCTGGACGAGCTTTGGCCGCAACTGCAGGAAATTCGCACGCCCGCGGAGCGGGTGCGCGCCTATATCGCAGCATTGAATAACGGCAGCACGGACGGCGATTTCGCGGAGCTGACAAAGGGGGCCGAAGAAGCCTGGCCGGTGCTGCAGCAGGCGCTCAAGACGAAGAAGGCTTTGAAGGTCATTGTGCTCAAGACACCGACAGAATATTGTCCGCGCCACCAAATCGGATTGCCGACTGGCGAGGTTGCAAAACTGCACTCCCTGGGCATCGGCGTGGCGAAGAACTGTTGCGGTTCTGTCCTTCTCTGGCCGGGAGATTGATATGGAGAAACTTTCACTCGTGGAACTGACAGCCGCAGCCGGGGCCAATGACGGGCCGGGGTTCCCCCCGCCCAACGCCGTGAAGTTTGGCGGCGTCGACCCGCTGGGCCTACGCCAGCTCAACTTCAATCTCATGGACGAGGTCCTTCCGGGGCTGAACAACGTGGCGCGGCATATCCGTCCCTTCGTTATAGTTGCCTGGGCATGGCGACGCGCCATCCAGCTTGCGCAATCGCGCGGGCTGGAGAAGATCCCACCCGACCATTTGCCGAATTTTGTCGACCGCATCGAGGTCATCTATGCCTGGTCGGAGCTTCTGAAAAGCACGAAAGTGGATCTTCCCGGCCGGCAGGCTCTTTGGCGCATCTTCAAAGAGAAGAAGCAATACAAGTTCGACGGCACTGGCTGGAAGAAGCTTCGAGACGACCGGCGATACTCTACCGCCCTCTCGGCGCCGATCAACTACGGGCCAGGGCTGAAGATGCTGGGCTGGGTGGAGCGGCATCCGAAATATCCGGGTTTCCTCATTCCGACAGAAATGGCAGGACCGGCGCTCGATGCTTTCGAGGCCCGGATGGAAAAGTATCTGGACCATCCGGTGTTCAAAGAGTTTGGCGCAGTGACCGTCACCGCCGATGAGGCCCTCAGTTGGCAAAAGGGCTGGGCATTGGATACGGTCACGCAATCCGAGGCCAAAACCATGGCCGGGATGCTGTTCGGCCGCGAAGCGCCAAAATGCAGGCAGCTCGCAGGAGAGATGATCCTCAGGGCTGTCGAGTATTCCTCGACGGCTGATACGGACCGTCTCCGGAGGACGATGGCAGGAGTTCCTTCCAAGTTCACTCCGTCCCAAAAGCTTCAGAAGACCTGGAAGGATTTCAGGACTCTTCAAGTGCGCCAATTGTTCCGCCTGACGCTGGAGGCGCTCTTCTACTGGATGCTGGGAAACCTCCACGACAAGCCGAGGGGGACGGATGCTCTCGTCGAAGCTTTCATTGCGGAACTCAAGCCAATGAACCAGCCCAAAGCGGAGGCCTGGCTTAAGGCCATGCTCCCCTCGGGGGCAGGACCCACGGAGCTGATGAAGAGAATTGAAGAAGCGATGAGCGCGCCGGCCTCAGGGGATATTGTTCCCGCGATAGGGGCGGGCCTTGCTTTCTGCCTAGAGGAGCCGCCACCCGAAGAAATCCGCACCGAGCGGCACGAGCGCTTGCCGCTCTCGCGGGCGCGCGCTGAATCGGAGGTCCAGAAGGATCGTTCTGTTCAGGAATTTCTCCGTCACGTACTCGAATCCTGGGTTTTGGCCCAGCATGTTTACTGGTCCGTCGGGCGGGGGCTCGCAGACGCGCGGGCGCAGGTCCGGGTGCTGTTGCGGCTCAAGGTGATTCTCGACGAAGGCGGATGGACCCTGTCTCCGGGTCTTTCGCGCGGAAGGCCGCCCGTGCCGACGGCTGACAGGCTTCGCACGGTTGTCTCTCTCGCGCAGGAAAGCGGCCTTATCAGCAAACCGTCATCTTGACGGCGGCTGAGCGAGGCCGCAAGACAACAGATCGCCACCGTTCTCGATGGAATTGAATGAAGGCGTGCCGCTATCGAGGCAACTCTAACACTGCCAGCAGACGAGTGAAGGCCATGAGCCAGAGCGCAGAGTCGCTAACTGGAACTGCGTCGTTGATCGGGTACGCGTGCAGGGATTCATCATATTTGACGATTACGGCCCCCATTTCGGCGATTTTCAGAAACAGATGTCGGAATGGTTCACCGCCGGAACGATCAAATACCGCGAGGATATTGTGGAAGGTCTCGAACGGGCACCCGATGCCTTCATCGGATTGCTCCAGGGAAAGAACTTCGGCAAGCTGATCGTGCAGGTTGGCGCAGCTAACAGTAGGTAACGGGGATAAACCCTATGCGCTTTCGGCCTGGGTGCGCTGGAGACAGTCCACATTGCTAAGGAAAACACGATGACACTCTCGCCGTCCGATTTGTCCCATCAGTTTCTTGGGTTGCCATGGCAGTTTTGGGCCGTTGGACTGACGCTTTGCCTGACTTTCTCGGCGCTGGGATTTAAACGGGTTGAGTATTTCGTCAGCCTTGGTTATGCGGCATCGGTTGCTGCGCAGGCAGTTGCTTTTCCGCTCCTTTACCGGGACACAATCAAAGGTCTTGCGTTGCTCCAGTCTGGTCTCCTCCTTGCGTACGGTTTGAGGCTGGGTATATTTCTCGCCTTTCGGGACCGGGTTCCCTCGTTCCAGAAGCAGCGAGCGGAGAGCACGGCTCGCGGCATCAAGGTCGGCGACCTGATGAAGATTGCAATCTGGGTCGGAGTATCGTTCTTTTACGTTCTTCTCTTCTTGCCGGCACTGCTCACGATGTCAGCGCAGGCAGGCGGAATGGCGTTGGCATCGGCGCCCGTGGGCATTTTGCTTATGTCGGCCGGCCTCGGCCTCGAGGCTTGCGCCGATGGGCAGAAATCCGGGTTTAAGACGCACAATCCGTCCCGCTTTTGCGATGTGGGTCTCTATAAAGTAGTGCGTTTTCCGAACTACTTTGGCGAAATGGTGTTTTGGCTCGGTGTCTGGGTTTCGGCCATATCAACCTATCGGACGCTGACCGCCTGGGTGGTCGGGAGCCTCGGATTTCTGTTCATCATACTCGTGATGGTCGGCGCCGGTCGCCGCCTGGAATTGAAGCAGAAAAAATCTACGGCTCGGACGCCGCCTTTGAGTCTTACTCACGGAGAGTTCCGACTCTCTTTCCGTTCCTGCCGGTCTACTCGCGGCAAAGCCCGAAAGCGCCCAGGAGATGACAGCTCGCCGAGTCTGCGTCGCCGGGGCAACTGGCTACCTGGGTAGCCGACTCATTGCGCAACTGCGCGCACGGTCAATGCCGGTACTGGCAATATTGAAGGACAAATCCTGCGAAGCGGCTCAGGTCAAGCTGAATGCTCTGGGCGCAACACTCGCTTTTGTTGACGCTTCGCGCATAGAGTCCTATGCTCAGGCGCTGGCGGGCGCGGAGACCGCCATCTCGTGCATGGCATCGGGGAACCTGCATGTCGACTCGATCGACGACTTTTGGGCTATCGACCGGGATGCAAATATTCGCTTCGGGCTTGAGGCAGTTCGCGCCGGCGCAAAACACGTCATTCTGGTGGCGACCTTTGAGGGGCGTGACTCCAGGCGCCTGACTGAATTCAGCGACGCCAAAGAGTGCGCGGTCGATGCGATTGGCGCTGCGTGCCGCCAGGCAGGGGTGGCATTTACTGTGATCCGACCAACCGCCTATTTCAGCGATCTGACGAACCGGGCTTTCGACTCTGTTCTGAAGCGAGGCCGGTACACGGTGATTGGAGACGGATCGCATCGCATTAATCCGGTTGACGAAGACGACGTGGCTGCGTTCATTGCCGACTGCATTGACAATCCCAGGATGGCGGACAGCGAGCATCAGGTTGGAGGCCCTGACATTTTCACCTTTCGAGCGATCGGCTTGCCCGCTGCCGAGGTAATCGGTCTGCCCGGCCCTTTGAAGATAAGGGCAATTCCTTTATGGCTCTTGCGATTGGTCGCCGCTTTGGCAACCATTGTCGGCCTTGTTTCGCAGAGGAGCAGGCGATCAGCGGCTATTCTCCGATGGATGATCTATTCGGGCTCCCACGATGCCATTGGGGTCTCTTGTGGCACGGGGCGGCTCTGCGACGACTTCCGCTCGAAGCGCGATGGGCAAATTCGAGTTGCCTCGCTTCGCAACGAAGCGATTACTCTGGACCGTGACCCTGGAAGTGGACGTCATCAACTGTAACGGCACGCCTCACGATGTCCCCCATTTGGGGATTCCAGCGAAGCCGAACGTAAATGCGGAATGATGCCAAACGGCATTCCGCGATGCTCCCGAACACGGCCGCAGCGTAGCGAAGATAGCACCTCGATTGTGCCGGCAGTGCTCGGCTTCGTCAAGACAAACTGCTGTCCGAAGCGCACCGAAGGAAGACAGCCGCTAGCGGAGTTAAAGTTGCGGGCAAGCGGCGGCCCATTTCTTTGCCCCGGCGCAGGAGAGACCGGAGCACGATCCCGGTTTCATAATAGGGAGAATGCCGGTCTCCGTGAACTTGCTGACGGTCCATCCCCGCAAGTTGGCCGCGGTGCGGCGTGAGGTCATGCCGGGTGCGATTGGCTCGGCATGGGGGTCGGCCCTGGATCAGGTCTGGGCGTTCATTCGCAGCCAGCCAGGCTTGTGGACCGATGGCCACAACATTTTTCTCTACCACCACCCGAGCGAACCGGGCGCGCCGATACTGTGCGACTTCGGTGTCGAGGTCACGCGCATATTTGAGACTGCAGGAGAAGTCTACGCGACCGAAACGCCACGAGGCGAGGCTGCAGTCGCCGTCCATCGCGGACCTTACAACCGCATGAACGAGGCGCACGACGCGATCAGGAAATGGATGGCTGCGAATCGGAGGGAGTCCGCTGGTCACTCGTGGGAGATTTACGGAGATCCGACGCCGAATCCAGCCGACACTGAGACGACAGTCCTGTACCTTCTAAAGCCTTGAGAGTGACGTCGCATTGGCAGCCGTCTCTATACGGCAGGTTTCGGTAGCCCATTCAGGAAGGCAATGAGAACCGGCATTGGCGGACCAGAGAGGGCGATGGCATGGAGATTTTCGGGAGTGAATGCGCCGATGCCCAGGGTTGCCTTCACAGAGGAGGCGAGCACTCGTAGATCGTATACCGGCTCGTAGAGCGGAATCATCGGCTTCTTCAGGCCAGTAAGACCCCAGACGGCCATCATGGCCGTGCGGACTGACGTTTCCACGGTAAAGACGCAATCGCCGGGCAATTCGACAAACTGCCCGGTGAACGCGAGGTTGGTGCAGCCCTCGGGAATGACCCTGGGGCGGTCGCTGACCTTTCGCGGCATGAACTGGCTCGTAATATAGGGCATCATGCACGTCGAAACATTGCTGTGGGCGAGGATACCTTCAATCTTGTCTCTGAGCCCGCAGTGGTAGAGCAACTCCGCGAACATCTCCGCGCCCGTGCACTCGCGCATCGGCTTCTTGATAAAGTCGCCGACAGCTTCGCTGCACTGACCGTCGGCCCAGAAAACATTCACATCGGCTGGTTGGTCGGGGAAGTACTTGTTGTAGAGCACAAAACTGATCTTCCAGCTTGAATCTACGATGGTCATCGCCCCGCCCGTGCCTGCCCGATCACCCGTCTTCTTCTCTATGTAGTCAAAGAAGGTTGGATCGGCGGTGATGGTGGGAAAGAAGCTGATCCAGTTGGATTTGTCGATGTCTGAGATAAACGCGGCAGGTCGGCCAAATTTGGGATCTCGCGCGGCCAGACGCTCCCATACGGTGAAGCACCCGCGATCCGCGATCTCCCGATCGAGCTTCGGCACGGTGTTCTTATCGCCCATCTTCGAGTTTTGAGTGAGCGAGCCGTTGGTGAAGAACACAAGATCGTCGCGCGTCAGTTTCGCCCGATGACCACCGGCAGCATCGCTGTACGTTAATCCGGTAGCGAGGGTCTCGCCTTTGACATCGCTGGTCGCGATATCGGTCACGGTTGTGCCCCTGCGGAAGTGAACGCCAAGGGACTTCAGCCAAACGTGCATTGGCTTGATGATGGAATCGTATTCGTTGAACTCAGTGTGCAGGATTCCCTGGAGATGAACCATGCCAGAGTCGTGCATGATGAAACGCACCATATAACGCCGGACTTCGATCAGCGAGTGATAGTCGCGAAACGCCAGCATGCTGCTCCAGCACAGCCAGAAAACCGATTTTGTGAATTGCGGGCTGAACCACTCGGCAGCCGTCTTCATCTCGATTTCACTCTCCGGCGTGAGCAGAAGTTCCTGCATTCTCCCTGCGTCCTCTGCTGACATAAGCGGGCCTGAGGAGTCATAGAGTTGTCCCTGCTTCTCCATCAGCCGATAGTGGGAATGGATCGGCTCGCGGACGTTCGCCTGATGGCTCTCGTCGAGAACCGTCAGGCCGGGGGTTTGCATCGACGGGACTTTGCCGCAGACATACCAGAGGCACTCCATCGAGGCTTCGAGCTCTCGTTCGCCGCGGCTGGTGTAGCCAGTGTTGGCATTCCCGAATGCATCCATCGACCCGCCCATCAGGGGCAAGGTCTCGTAGATCGTCACCTGATCGGCGGGCATGCCGGCGTCGGTGACCAGAAACGCGGCGGCGGAAAGTCCGGCGATTCCGCCGCCGATGATATGGGCGCGCTGTTCTTTGATGCCTTTCGAAGGCAGCTCGTTGATGCGATCGTAGTTTCTCATGTTTGGAGCGTCCCTGTTTTAACGGCTGGTCTTTGCCTCCCGATGAAGTGTGCAACGGATCGTTAGCCCGTGGTCATAGCGGCGCATTTGAGTGCGCAGGGCGAGGCAGAACGCGTGCCCAGAGCGGGAAGATTCTTCACTCGATCCGGAACAGCTGGTGAACTGTCTCGCCCTGCGCCCACTGAAGAACCGTTCCCAGAGCGACGCTCGACCGGTGGTTAAGCTGCTTTGTTCTTCGCAGAGTCGATGACCGGTTCAGCGCCACCTGATTTGATAACTAACTTCACCGCGTCTTCCATGGGATCTTTCAGGGGCACTGAGATTCGAAGCAGGCCGTGCTCATAGCTTGCTTCGGCCTTTCCCGGCTTAACGGGCCAACCAAAAGGCAGGGCCGCAGCATATTCAACATCCCGTGCCGGGGCAGTCAGGTAGACGCCATCTTCCAGCATCTTTACATCGATGGTCTCGGTGGGAGCGCCCGGGATTGCAAACTCCAGAACGAGGTTGTGGCCTTCTACATAGGCTACGGTGTTGGGCGCAATTCGAATCCGGTCTGTCGGCGCTTTGGCAGGTTGGGGCTCTTTTGCGACTTTGTCTTGTGGAACTACTTGGGCAGTCATGATGTTTGTGGTTTCCTTTTCCGTGTGCAGTTTGAATTCGCCTCGACGTTGCTACCGGGGTGGACGTGATGGTGCTCCCGGGCATCAGGCTTACAATGGGGGACTGCAGCAGGTGCAGGTCCAAACAATCGATCCGGTCATTCGCGGCCTTCGGTCGCGGCATCGCACTTTCGTTCGATGAATGTGGTTCCGAGGTGGCGGCAAAGACAGAGACTGATACTGTTCTCTAGTTCCGCATTTGCCGCCAGATGACGGGGAGGACTGCCTGCACGGCCCGGAGACCTTAAATTTCCTTGACTGTCCAGATGACCGCCGCAGGTCAATCCGGAGGATCGCCATCGCGCGCTCCGGTCTGGGGATTTTAACTTCTCAGAAAGGCTTCCCGTGGACCGTTCATTTTGCCGAAGAATCGGGCTGAGTCAAACTTCGTATATCCACAAAGTCATTGCGAACAGCGTCGATTTCCTTGCGGTATTCGCCCGCATCGCCATAGTCGACGAAGTGCCCGTACCGCGAATGCCGGTCACCAATCCGCCGGGCATGCTTGATCGGACACCAGTGCTGCTCCGTTCGAGCAGAAATTTCACGGGACCACGCCAGCAAACCATTGCCATATGAGCAATAGCTACAGTTGATGCGCTCGACTAGGTTCAGATATTGCAGTCGGCCCCGGTCGAAGACCAGATAATCCGCCCGTCGCACCTTCGGAATGCCATACAAAGGGAAGCAAATCGCCTGATATACGCTCATGAAGAGGTCGAGCAGGAAGAAAGGAACGACAGCAGAGTAAATCACTGGCGCTGTCAGGATCACAAGGAAACTGGAGTCCAGCAGATACCGTCCCAACGAAGACTTAAGCTTCCGCTGCTCAGCCAGAACCGACTCTTCGAACCGCACCCGGCCCCTCGCCCAACGAAACTGAACCCTCCGCTCCATTTCCTCCCGCGCCGTTTCCAGATCCTTCTCCAGCTGCCTGATCCGCTGCTTCAGTTCATCCTGCACAGGAGTCACGAAATACCTTCTTTCCCGTTGGTTCGGCCTACGGACTCTATACGGCCTGAGTCGCCAGACACGGATAGTCCGTATAGCCTTTCGGACCCTGCCCGTAAAAAGACTCCGGGTGCGGGTCGTTGAACGGTGCGTTCAAGCGGAACCGCTCCGGAAGGTCGGGATTGGCCAGAAACAATCTGCCGAACGCCACTGCATCGGCTTCGCCCGAGGCCACCAGTTGTTCCGCTGTCTGCTTCGTAAAGCCTTCGTTGGCGATGTACACTCCGCCGAACGCTTTCTTAAGCTGCGGCCCGATACGGTCCGCGCCCAGATGCTCGCGTGCGCATATAAACGCAATCCTGCGCTTGCCCAGTTCGCCCGCGACATAACCAAAAGTAGCGGCTGGATCAGAGTCGCCCATCGATTGCGCATCGCCACGCGGCGACAAGTGCATGCCCACGAGGCCTGCGCCCCAGACCGATACCACCGCATCCGTCACCTCCAGCATCAGTCGGGCGCGGTTTTCAATAGAACCGCCATAAGCGTCAGTACGTTTATTGCTGCCATCCTCCAGAAATTGATCGAGCAGATAACCGTTCGCGCCGTGGATTTCCACCGCGTCGAAACCCGCTTCCCGCGCATTCAGCGCGCCTCTGCGATAAGCCTCAATAATGCCGGGGAGTTCGGTAAGTTCAAGTGCGCGCGGCGTTGGATAGGCGGCCATCGATTGCCCCTCAAGCACAAGTTGCCCGTTTGCAGCGATGGCGCTGGGCGCGACCGGCAAAGCTCCGTTGAGGAAAAAGGGATGCGAGATGCGCCCGACATGCCAAAGCTGCAACAGCATTCTCCCGCCTGCCTTGTGTACTGCGCTGGTGACTGCCTTCCAGCCTTCCACCTGCTCCGCGGCCCAGATACCTGGCGTATCCGGATATCCCACACCCATTGGCGTAACAGAGGTAGCCTCCGAGAAAATGATGCCTGCTGAGGCGCGCTGCGTGTAATACTCCGCCATCAGTGCATTCGGAACGCGTCCTTTGTCCGCCCGGCTGCGCGTGAGCGGGGCCATCAGAATGCGATTGGGTAACGTGAGGCCGCCAAGTTTCAGTGAATCGAATAAATCAGGCATCTTGTATATTGTTTTCTGACTCCCCAACGACTTATTTCCAGCAAAGAACCTGCGGCGGCTTGCGCGGTACGGGCGGTGTTTCACCTGCAGGCAGACCCACGATGATCGGCGCGATGGCGGTCATTTCAGCGGAAACACCCAACTCCTTCTTCCACTGCGGTGTATTCAGGACCTCAACCGCAAGTCCGATCGGGCAAGTGCCAAGCCCGGCTGCACAGGCGGCAAGCATTAGATTCTCCGCCGCCAGCCAGCAATCTGCGACCACGAACGGCCCCAGCGGTTTTCCACAGATCACCACCAACGTTCCGGCGGTATAGAAGGCGTTAAACTCCGGGCTTGTGAAGCGATCCGGCGCATGACCTCCGAGGAGGGGATGAATACCGTTAGAGTCCGTGGCCAACCGTTCTTTCACGTCGTCCGATAGGCGCCTCAGCAGGTCTTTATCCTGAATTACGGCGAAAGCCCATGCCTCCTCCTGCTTCGCAGTGGGAGCGTGAACAGCGGCATCGAGCAATGTGCGAATGACAGCCTGCTCGATTCTTTGAGGCATATATTCACGCACGGCACGGCGGCGAAAGATGGCGTCCATCACGCTCATCGCGGTTTCAGACGTAGTGGTTCTCAGTGGGGCGGTCATTAGGCTTTCTTCGTGGTCTCTTCAGCGAAAGAAGTTGAGTGCATCTCTCGGTCCAATGCTTATGACGGCGAATCGGCGGAAACAAAGCAGCGCCGACAGGATCGTCTGCAACTTTGCAGCGTCGATGTTGACCGGATACGGTCAACATGGCTGTCACGGCTCGCGAGCCATCTCACGTGATGGCAATCGGCTGGCATGGGACGTGCTCAAGCAGCATCATGGACATCCTTCCAATTCCAGCAACGGGGTCGAATGCAGGACAAGTCATTGGTGCCGACAACCGCATTCCAAGCTGTCGGGGATCGCGGGATCGCCCAACTATAGTTCCCGACCCCGGAATGACGCGACAGGTGGTCGGGTTGGAGTAGCGGCGTGCTCGAAATCATCCATCGGGAGGATCAGGGAATAGGCATTCTGGACCTCAAAGGACGCCTCACGCTCGGACTCGAAGATCTCGAGTTTCGAAACGACGTAGAAAACACTCTCGCATCGGGGAAGATTCGCCTCGTGTTCAATCTCAGCGGTCTCGACGAACTCGACACGACCGGCCTCGGCACGATTCTCTTTGCCGGTGGAAAGGCACGAGACGCAGGCGGAAATCTGGCGATTATTAATTCGAACCCTTCTCATGTCGGAGCTCTGATCGAAGCACAGATGGAGACCACTTTCGAGGTTTTCAAATCGGAGCGAGAGGCGGTAGAGAGCTCTTTCCCCGACTGCAACCTCCACCCATACGACATCCTGAAGTTCGTCGAGTCGATGAAATTACAGTACCCAAAGGCCTGAATAGCAGAGCTATTGAGAAATGCGGCCCGATGCGCGACCAGTCGATGGCAACCGGGAGAACAGTCGCGTGGGCCTTCATATACGGAAGCCCACGTTTTCGCACTTCGTCAAACCGCTGACGCGTTTAAGCCCGCGGGGAAGAAACCGCGTGTTCGGCTTCCGGCAGCCAATATGGCGGCCGTCCATAGTGAAAGTAGAGCTTACTTTCATACTCCCGCGTCATCGGCTTCGTCAACAAGTATTCCGGTGCTTCTTTTACGGCTTCGCGGGTAAGAGCGATGCGAACTTTAGACTCCTCCCAGCTCACTCCCTCAATCCATTCGGGCGAGACCAGGACTTTCTTCCCCGGAAACCAGTTCCGGGTGGCGACTTCGATGTAGCGAATTGCCCAGGTTTCATCGTCCAGAACGAACCCGTCAACATGGCCGATATCCCCGTCAGTGGCCTCGACGTGATAGCCGGTTACCACTGCACTACTGCGAAGATGCGAATCCGACAGTGGTTTTCCGACCCTTCGCAGCATGGCTTCCCCGGCCTCGTTATTCGGAACGGCCAGAGCCGCAGGATAGTATGCCGGACCCCACATATAGGGTCCGCCCCAATAGCTGGAATATCCGTAATAGCCGAAATAATCTGTCTCATGCTGGCGGGAAACTGGTTTGTGGGTATCGATGTCGGGGCTGTTCTCAACCTGCTTTCTCGTCAGTGTTACATCCAAACGTCTGGCTGGCCAGTCGGTATGGACGATCGATATGGGCGAGATGAGAACTTCGCGTCCGCTCAGCCAGCCTCCGGTTTTCACGGTGAGATAGCGGATGCCCCAGGTCTCGTCATCAAAAAAGAACCGATCCACAGTTCCCAGTTCGCCATCCAGAGCCTGGATCGCCAGACCTATTAGAAATGTCGCATTCGTCAGCATTAGCGTTGTGCTCCCAGGGATTCTTCGACGTCTATCTTGCGGCCAGTTCAGCGATTTCAGCGGAGTGCACCTTCAGGTCGAGAGGCTGTGTGCCCGCAAGAATCTCTCTTGCTTTTTCGACTTCCGAGGCAGTGCCGTGCACCAGTAGTAGAAACTTATCCGTTTTGATCGCGAGTTCATATTGAATAACGGAGTCCTTCGGAATGCCAATACTGTAAAGGCCGGCGCCGAGGGCACTAAGTCCACCCACCAGAACCGCGCCTTCGACTGCTCCCACGATCCACGCAACCACCGGACCGGCAGCCAGTATCGGACCGATACCGGGAATGGCGAAAAATGCGGATCCAAACAGCAGTCCCCAGAATCCGCCCCAGAACGCACCGGTTTTTCCCCAGTACTTCATGCGGTCGCCTGCATTGTAATAGCCGACCACCTGCTCATCGGCATGGGTGTCCTTACCGACGACAGACAATTTGTGCATATCGGTCCCGGCCCGCTGAAGTTGTTTAACCGCTTCCTCGGCTTCGACGTGGGTCTTGTAGACGGCTATTACGGAATTCTCTTCGGACATTTGTGTCTCCTCTTTGAGTGGCGTTCGTCTTGATTGATTTCAGGGGGGGCTGTTTCTCCGCTACTTCGAATTGGCATCCCGCAGCAATTTGGTTCGCCGTTCATCATAGTCCTCGCCTGTGATCTCCCCCGCGGCATATCTCTTTTGCAGGAGCTGTAGAGGCGATTGCATTAGCCGGTAAGTAGATCGCTTCATAGGCGCCATAAAGGAAAAGAACAGCATCCAGAGGAACATCCAAAAGAACCACCAACCCCAATGCATTCCCCAAAAGTAGTACATAGTCAAGTCTCCCTGTTTCCGTTCCAGCCATGGCGTAGTGTGAGCGCCAGTCGATTGTCTTGACTACCGTCTTACGGCAGGGACACGCGACCCATTTACCACGTCAACCAGTTGCTCTGGGCATCACAGTCTCCCGCCGCGAATGTTATTTTTTGCTATAAGCATAGGGGAGCAGGTGAGCGATGTCGGTCTTTGCAAAGGGCAAATCGTAGTAGTAATTCCCGGGACTCCAGGCATAGTCATAGCCCATGCCGTAACCGTAATACGGATAGGCGTAATATCCGTCCATCCCACCCCAGCCAACGTCGGGCTTGACTATTACCGCCTTAAGTGCGCCGTCCCTTGAGATGATCAGGTCACGGACGGAGCCATACCGGGCGGGCCCCTGCAGGTTCACATAATCTCCGATGAGTTCTGTTGCTCTCCATTGGCGCGGGCCTATGGCAACCTTGTCGGGCATTCCGTCAAACAGCCCGTATTTTGTGAGACTCTCCACAGTGATTGGCGTGTTGACGTAATCGAGGTCGGGACCGATTTTTGCGTCCGCCCAATTCACGGCCAGGGGCGTTTCGTCGAAACCGAGGAAGCCTCCGGTCTCAACGATCAGCTGTCGCACATTGCCTTCGGGGCTAAAGATGACATTTGAAACTTTACCGATTTCTTTCCGATTTGGGCCGAAAGCTTTCGTACCGATCAATTTTTTGACGCTCCATCCGTCACGCCCCGCCTGGTCAAGCTTCCAAGTGCCGATTTCGATCTTGTCAGCCGCCGTCGCCGCACCTACAAGCAGAGTTACGGCCGCTGCGAACGCCGTCAGATTCTTCTTCATAGTCTTTAAGTCTCCGTTTCCGTTAACACACACGCCTTGACTCTATGTACATCTCCCAGTCGCTCCAGATCAACGACCCAGATCTTTCGCACCGGGCGAGGACGGTCAATGATCTGCCCGTAACCTCACTGTAGAAAGAACCGCGTCAAAACGGTGTCAAAAAACTGGTTCGCGGAATTCAGGGGCGCAATGAAGCATCCAAATTGCAGGTGGGTTCGCGATGAACGATGGGCTAACGAACATTGTGCCTTTTCCGTCGGCGTATCGTGCTTCCGGGTTGCTTCTCCACGTCACCTCGCTGCCCTCCCCCTATGGAATCGGCGATCTGGGTCCGGCGGCGTTCTCGTGGGTTGACCGGCTGCATGATGCGGGCCAGGGCTGGTGGCAGTCGCTGCCACTCGGTCCGACTGGTTATGGAAACTCGCCATATCAATCGCTGTCTTCATTCGCCGGTAACGATCTGATGATCAGTCCCGGCGCCCTCATCTCTGACGGATTGTTGCAGGCGCGTGATTGTGAGTGTCACCTTGCGCCGGAGGCGGTAGATTACGATTCCGTCATTCCGTTCAAGAGGCGCTTGCTTGAGACGTCGGGGAGAAACTTTAGGGCAGGCGCACACAAAGATCTGGCGCGTGAGTTCGATGAGTTCCGCGTATTACAGCAACACTGGCTGGAGGATTATGGGCTCTTCCGGGCACTGAAAGATAAGTATCGGGGCGTGTCGTATCTGGAGTGGCCCACGGAACTGGTGCATCGCAAACCGGACGCCCTGGCCCGCGTGCGGCGGGACCTGGCAAATGAAATCGATCAGGTTCGGTTCAGCCAATTCCTGGTCTTCCGCCAGGCTGCGGAACTGAGGAAGCATGCCCAGTCGAAGAACGTGGGGCTTATCGGCGATCTCCCCTTTTTTGTTTCACCCGACTCAAGCGACGTTTGGGCTCACCCGGAATTCTTCCTGCTGGACGAACATCGCCGACCCAGCTTCGTTGCCGGGGTGCCTGCCGACTATTTCAGTGCACAGGGGCAGTTGTGGGGCAATCCGGTCTACGACTGGGATGCGCTTCGCTCGACCGGCTATCGATGGTGTATCGATAGAATCCGCGCCCTGCTGGCGCACGTAGACTTAATTCGTCTGGATCACTTCCGGGGCTTCGCCGCTGCCTGGCACGTACCGGCAGGTTCAACAACGGCTCGGACTGGCGAATGGGTGCCGGGGCCGGGGGCGGACTTTTTCGAGGCGGTGCGAAAGGAACTGGCCAGACTCCCGTTCATCGCCGAGGATCTTGGGGTCATGACGCCCGATGTTCCAGTTCTTCGCGACAAATTCCATATGCCAGGAACAAGAGTTCTGCAATTCGCATTCGACGGCCATGCGGACAACCCACACCTCCCTCAAAACTTCGTGACGAACACGGTCGCGTATACAGGCACTCACGACAATGCCACTACCCGGCAATGGTATGAAGAGTCGAACGCCGTCGAGAGGAGGAGTATGTGGAGCTGTCTGAAGCGCGCACCCGGTGCGATTGGCGACGTTGCTCCGGCGTTGATGAGCCTTCTGTGGTCGTCGCCTGCCGCACTCACTATTGCGCCTTTGCAGGATCTCCTTAACCTGGGCGGAGGTAACCGAATGAACTTTCCCGGCCGCGCCGTGGGGAACTGGCGCTGGCGCTGCCAGGATAGGATGCTTGATGGCCGGATTTTTAAAGGGCTGAAGGAACTCACCGAACAATCGAAGCGTTCGGCCCCTGGCTGAATGGGGGCGACCCTGCGGGATACCGGCGCGGCACCTATTTTTAGCATGAGGGACGCGCCGGAACTGCAAACCCAGGGCTCTCAGAATCAAACGCAGTTAGTAACTGATAGTGATGAAGTCGTCCACCCGGGCGACACCAGGAGCGGCCCATGCAGCGTGTACGGCTTCTTCCCGGCCCGCCCACGAGCGAACGGATCCACGAAGCGTCACGTTACCACCGGATGTTTCGACGGTGACATTCTCAGAGTCCATTTCCCCGTTGCGCCTGAAGGCATCTTCGATCTTAATCTTCACATCGACGGCGTCGGCTCTGGGTGTAACCGTGATCTCGTTGGAAACCCACTTCACGCCCCTCAGAGATCGAACCGCACGTTCCGCTTCTTCCTTCTGATATTGCCATTCAGCAGAACCTTTGAGGGTCACGCAGCCGTCCGTGACCTGGACTTTGACGGTACTGGGCACGGAGTAATTCCACTCAAGATTGTTCACAGCCGTTCGGGCGATATCTTCATCCGTTCGGATTGCCGAGGATGGCATCTCGACCTTGATTTCGCTGGCGACAGCCCTGGCATTCGATACGCGCATCGCGGCCCGCTCGGCCGCCCATTTTTCGAAATAGTTATCGACCTGGCCGTCGAGCTCGACCACGCCGTTGTTCACCGTAACGCCGATCTGCTCGGCGCGCACGCTGGGCTCCCAGCGTAATTCCTGTTCAACATCCGTCTGTAATTGTGCGTCATTCTTCATGGTTTGGAATCCTGTCCAGCTTCGATTCTGGCCTTGGCCAGCTACTGTCAAACTGCAATTCCCGCCAACTACGTAGCGGGGAGAGCCCGAAGTACCGTCGGGGTCCACCAATGGATTTGGTGGACCCCGGGCGTCTGCTATTTGGCGCCTACTGCGACCGGCTGCACCGACTTATCGTGTGCGAGCGTCGATGCCGCGTGAGCTTTCACAGAATGATCGAGCGCCACTTTCGCATGATGCTCGCAACCTTCGTGATTTCCCTTGCTGCAATGATCGGCCGCAGTGCGATGGCTCTTTGCCGTGGTCTCGTGTTCCTGCGCCGCGGCGGTGTGCGCGCCAACTACATGGGTGTCTTTGTTCATGGAATGCTCCTTATATGTGTGCCTGATCGCTGTCTGCGATCAATGCGTATGATTGTGGTTCAGCATTCGCTACAGCATGTCGATAGCCGCTTAGGCGCAACGTCACGCCCTGACGCGCGATGTCTCCGGCTTACTGGCCAGCGGCGTGCTGGTGCCACTTCATGTCATCCACGCTCGCCGAGTCCTTGTCGTCCACCGTTGAGGAATCCATAACACGCCTGGCGGCCTTCGAGCCCAGCACGTTTCCCGTCGTGAGCGTCTATCTGAACACCGAGCCCGATCAGCACGGGCGGACTCCGGACGTTGTCCCGTATCTTCATCGGGAATTCAAAGCTCTTGCGCGGACCTTCATGCGGAGTTCGCCCAAACTTCACAGCTTCGAGCGGGACGCGGAGAGGGTGCTTTCCTATGCAGCCGAAAAGATCGACCCTGCGGCGCACGGAGTGGCGATTTTCGCCTGCTGGGGGGCGGAGGAATTCTTCGAGGCCATCCAGTTAACAACTCCCTTCGTCACCAACCACGTTTCGGCCGACAACCAGCCCCATCTGTATGGGCTGGCCGAGGTCGATGAGCGGTATCCGCTGTATGCTGCGGTACTTGCGGACACGAATACCGCGTGTATTTACGTTTTCGGACTCGGCCAGGTTATCGGCGCAGAGCAGGTAAGAGGCAGGAAAGTTCACAGGGTAAAGGTTGGCGGATGGTCACAGGCCCGCTACCAGCGAAGAGCCGTGAACGCCCACCACGAGCACGCCAAAGAGGTGATTGAACACCTGGCCCGTATTGTCCGCGAAGACAAGATCAGCCATATTATCCTCGCCGGAGACCAGGTAGTGATTCCGCTCCTCCAGGAGCAACTACCGCTGGAGATGATCCCCATGGTGGAGGTGATGAAAATCGACATTCATGCACCTGAAAAGGATGTGCTGGCCGCGACTCTCGCCACGCTCCAGCACCAGGAGGGCAGGACTGCCATCGAGAAAGTGGAGCAATTGTTGCAGCAGTATCGCGGCCGGAAGTTGGCTGTGGTTGGCCCGGAGGAGACGCTTGACGCCATGGTTAACGGTCAAGTCGAAGAGTTGCTCATTAGCGGCGGGATGGAGCCAATCCAGGCGCTCCTGAAGGAAGAAACTCCGGACACGATGAACGAGAAAACGGCGAGCAGCGGATTTCGGCAAGCTCCCATGCCCGATTTGCTCGTAACGAGGGCCAAACAAACGGGCGCCACAGTGACGATTATCGAAGACCCCGCTCTGCTCGAAGCGGTAGGCGGAGTGGGAGCGTTCCTGCGATGGCGCGATTGACTTGACGTTGACCGTGGCCGGCAAACGAACCGGCGGCGGTCTCATTGAGGTTTTGTGTTTAAGGAACTGGCGATTATGACCGCCCGGCGTCGGTTCCGCCGTGGCAGCCCTATCGGAATCGTAAGGAGAAGCGGATGTCCCAAACGGCAAAGCAGTCCCAGACCGACATGGAAACCATGTCCTCAAAAGTCAATCTAACAAGCGCCTTCGACCACGCCGCTGGTAGTTCAGTGGGCGGAGGCAGAAAGCTGCCGGATATCGAGACCCGGATTGAAGAAGAGGACGATGATAGAGCTGCGGCACTGGAGCATGACGAAGAAGCTCAGGAAGACGATGAAGTCAACAGAGCCGCAAGGAATAATGCGGTCAGAATCAATCATCCGCGAGGGTAGCCCAGCTTGCGTTTCCGCTGCCGCCGTGCCTTTGAGTCGGATGCACTGAGCAAGGGCAAACGGCCCCCATTGAGACTGGTCAGTCCCGGAGTCCTTCCGCGCTCTTGCCATTTACGCACTTCCTCGTGAAATTCCGAGCCTGTGCATCAACGCGTTTAATGTCGTCCTATGAAGGCCAAGGCGGGTGGCGGCTGTGGTGATAACACCGTTGCTGTGCCTGAGGACCTTGAGGATATGCTCCCGCTCCATTTCCTCCAGGGTGGAATCGCCAACGATCTCTGGTGCAACCAATTCCCCAATAGGAGCGCGAAGGCTTGGTCCATTGGATAGAATGACTGACCTCTCAATGAAGTTTTCAAGCTCCCGGACGTTACCAGGCCACGGCCAACTCACCAAAGCTCGCATGGTCGCCGATGGAATCTTTGTGATCTCGCGGCCCATCTTCTCCGCATACTTTTTCGTAAAGTGCCGGGCCAGGGTCGGGATGTCTTCAGGGCGGTCCCGCAGCGGAGGCGTTGTGATCGGGAAGACTTTGAGTCGATAGTAGAGGTCGCTTCGGAAGAGCTTCTCTCCCATCATTTGCGTAAGGTTCCGATTGGTAGCCGCCACCAGTCGGACGTCGATCGGTATAGTTTTGGTGCCGCCAAGTCGTTCAAACGCCTTCTCCTGAAGTGCCCGAAGCAATTTCGGCTGAAGCTCCAAAGGGATGTCGCCAACTTCGTCGAGGAAGAGAGTGCCCCGATTGGCCATTTCGAAACGTCCAATTTTCTGCTGCAAAGCGCCCGTGAACGCGCCTCTTTCGTAGCCGAACAACTCGCTTTCCAGAAGCCCTGTTGGAATTGCAGCGCAGTTCAAGGTCACAAACGGGAGATTTCTGCGGGGACTCGTGTGATGGATCGCCCGTGCGATTAGCTCTTTCCCTGTGCCCGTCTCGCCCAATATCAGCACTGTCGCGTCGGTTGGGGCCACTAGTTCCACCTGTTTCATCACGCGTTTCATGGAGGTACTGGTGCCTATGATCTCCGGAAAATTGTGCGGGTCATCGGCCGGTTCCTCGTCGACACTCTCCAGTCGGTCAGTTCCGCGAAGGTCGAGTACGAATGCAATCCATCGAAAGGGTGATATCCCGAGAATTGCCATCGCAAGCCGAACATGGATCCGGTCGCCGCTTTTAGAAACCAGGTATCGTTCTACGGGAGTACTTGCCCCGAACCTCAACGCTTCTTCGTGGGCCACTTCGTCCTGACCCAGGTATTCCGGCGGAGTGAAATCGGGCCAATGCAACTGACCCTTTCTGAGGTCGCCATGACTACAGCCGACCATCGCCAGAAACGTGTCGTTAGCCTCTTTGATGCGATCAAATTCACCGGAAACGATGCCCACGACGGTCGATTCCGAGGGCATCGCCCGCAGGGTCTTCGGTCCACGCTGCAGCGCATCGTCTCTCTCGTGCCGGTCGCTGAAGTCACGCACCACGCTCGCGAACCCTTGCAAGCCTCCATCCTCGTCCTTCAGGGCCATGGTCACGACATTGGCCCAGAATCGAGTTCCATCCTTTCGTTTGTGCCAGCCTTCGGTGCCGACGTGTCCTTCGCCCGAGGCATGCCTCAATTCTTCGCGGACCTTGACGCGGAGAATGTCTACGTCGGGAAGGAGGAAGGATAGTGGTCTGCCGACAGCCTCAGCGCTCGTGTAGCCATAGATTCGCTCCGCCCCTGCATACCAGGCAACGATCGTCTCGTCGGAATCCAAAAGAAACAGCGCGTAGTCTCGCACCCAGGCGGGAACTGCGCACTTAGGGGTCCTTTGGTCGACCGTTGCTGCTTGGGCCTCTGCTGCCCGGGCACTTTTTTCGCGAAGCACGAGCAGATGGCGCAAAGGCAACAGGTTCCCTTTCGCTGAGTAATCGACTGTCCGCGGACCTCCATCGGGGGCCATCAGAGGGAGGGTTCCGTCCTGCTCTCCCTTGTCGAGAAAGGAGCGCCAGCGCTCCGCAATCACCGGTTTGAATGTGGGCTCGACAAAATCATCCAATTTGCAGCCGATGAGCTTTTCGCGGGGGTGCCCGAGCAGTTTACTGGCGCCGAAACTGGCCTCAAGGTAGCGACGATCGTTGTCTGCCAGCAGAACGGGGGCTGAAGGATGAAAGAGCACGACGCGCAACAACAACTCAATCTCTTTCGGCCCGTGTTGGGCCAGCCAGGGACTGCGCTCTTGTTTGGAAAGTGTCCGGCTCATAATCAGTCTCCTTTACCGATCCGTTGGATCGAGGCTGCCGAACTCTCCGGCGTCCGGCAAACACAAGGGGCCAGAAATGCAGAGTAACTTCCAAATCTAACATTCAACCGGAAGCGAGGTGGTTCAGGACGGCCCGTCTGACCGTATTTCGTCAAGAACCGCTTCAAGAACATTTGTCTGGCCCATCTGTGCGTGCCGAATATCGTCCACAAACCTGCCGTACTGTGCACGGTTTGGGACGTGGTCGGTTCGGCGCTCAAATTGCGTTCATCATCAACCTGCCTGAACGTCCGTAAAGCAAAGGATCATAACGACACCATGAGCTATCAAAGCGTCAATCCGTATAACGGCGAAACCCTGAGGACTTTCGATGAATTGACGGACGAGCAACTTGAGGCAGCGATGGCAACCGCTGCCTCCTGTTTCGATGCGTGGAAGCGCACGGACTTCCGCCATCGGTCCACCATTTCCGCGAAAGCTGCAGCGATTATGCGTTCTCGCGTCGATGAGTTTGCCCGGCCTGTCACGCTGGAAATGGGCAAGCTGATCGATCAGGCACGGGGCGAAGTGTTGCTGAGCGCCGACATTATCGACTATTATGCCCGGAACGCCGAGAGCTTTCTCGCCCCGCAGCACCTGAAGCCGGGCTCCGGAGAAGCGGAGATCGAAAGCAGTCCGTTCGGTGTGCTCCTCGGCATTCAGCCATGGAATTTCCCCTATTATCAACTCGCCCGTTTCGCCGGCCCCAACCTGATGGCAGGGAATGTCGTCATGGTGAAACACGCCGGGTGTGTTCCCCAGTGCGCTATCGCGTTTGAGAATCTCTGGCGAGAAGCTGGTGCGCCAGCGGGCGCCTACACCAATCTGCTGATCTCGCACGATCAGGTGAACCGGGTGATCGACGATCCCAGAATCAAGGGTATTGCATTGACCGGGAGCGTAGAGGCGGGAAAACTGGTTGCTTCGCGGGCCGGGCAGAATCTCAAAAAGTCCACGATGGAACTTGGCGGCAGCGACGCTTTTATCGTGCTTGAGGATGCTGACCTGGACAAGACCGTGGAATGGGCAGTCTGGGGCAAGATGAACAACACGGGCCAATGCTGTGTTGCCGCGAAGCGGTTTATCGTCGTCGAAGAATTGGCTGACCGCTTTCTTGAGCAATTCCGCAAGGCACTGTCGGCACTTGAACCTGGCGATCCGATGGACAAAGCGACTACTTTAGGACCTCTCTCCACCGAAGCAGCGCTCTTGCAACTCCTAGATCAGGTAACACGGGCAGTGGCAGGGGGCGCCAAAGTTGTGATGGGGGGCAAGCGAATTAACAGGCCGGGCTCCTTCATGCAGCCGACGATCCTGACAGATATCGCGCCAGGAAATCCCGCTTTCAGGGAAGAATTCTTCGGGCCGGTGGCGCTACTCTTTCGGGTAAAGAATGAAGACGAGGCTGTGGCGCTCGCCAACGATTCGGATTTCGGGCTGGGCGGCTCGGTATTTACGAAGAACATCGCGCGTGGCAAGCGTGTAGCGAGCCGCATCGACACAGGTATGGTGTTCATCAATCATCCGACGTGGACATCGGCGGAGTTGCCCTTCGGCGGCATCAAGAACTCAGGCTATGGGCGTGAACTCTCCAGCCTGGGCATTCAGGAGTTCGTGAACAAGAAACTGGTTCGGGTTGCTTCCATTGATGCTGCTGCGTGAAACGCCCGTCGTCAATCCCACAGTTCAGTCTGAAAAAAGGAGCTAATCATGTCTCGTAAGATGCAAGCCGCCGTTGTGAAGCAGTTCGGAAAGAAGCTGGAACTAGAGGAATGGGACGTCCCATCTCCCGAGGCGGGACAGATTCTGGTCAAGACTGAAGCGTGCGGTGTGTGTCACACCGATCTCCATGCCGCGCATGGTGACTGGCCCCTGAAACCCTCTCTTCCGTTCATCCCCGGCCACGAGGCCATTGGACTGATAGCGGCCGTCGGTGCGGGAGTGACGATGGTCAAGGAGGGTGACCGCGTTGGCGTGCCCTGGCTCTACTCGGCTTGTGGTGCCTGCGAGTATTGCCTGTCTGCGTGGGAAACAGTTTGCCCTCATGCGCAGTTCGGCGGATACACCAGGAACGGCGGTTTTGCCGATTATCTGCTGGCGGACCCGAACTACGTCGCGCATGTGCCCGCCGGCCTTACTGCTGCGGAGGCGGCGCCGCTCATCTGCGCCGGGATCACGACGTACAAGGGGATCAAGGAGACCGGGGCAAAACCAGGGGAATGGATCGCCATTTCGGGCGCCGGTGGGCTAGGACACCTGGCAGTCCAGTATGCCAGGGCCATGGGACTACTCGTTTGTGCGGTCGATATCGATGACGAAAAACTCGCTCATGCTAAACGGCTTGGGGCCGATCTCGTAATCAATGCAAAGAACACGAACCCGGCAGCGGCATTGAAGAAGGGGACCGGTGGCGGAGCTCATGGTGTTCTGATTACAGCACCATCGCTGATCGCATTCAAACAAGGCATCGGCATGGTCCGGAAGCGCGGGACGTGCGTTCTTGTCGGGCTGCCTCCGGGGGAATTTCCCGTTCCGCTCTTCGACGTAGTGTCAAACTGCATAACCATTCGCGGTTCATTCGTCGGAACGCGCCGGGATATGGCCGAAGCGCTTGCTTTCGCCGCCGCCGGCAAAGTCAAGGCTGATATCGAACTCCAGCCCCTGTCGGCAATCAACACAATCTTCGACCGGCTTGAGCATGGCGACGTGCCCTCGCGTGTGGTCCTGGAATTCCCATGACCGCGGATGCAGCGCCGCATTTAGCTCCTCCCCCGCCCGAACCTCCACAGGTCTCCCTGGTTGCTAAGGCGAAGAGCCAGAACATTCATGTTTCGCCGGCGGTACTGGATGCCGCACGAAAAGGCGGCGACGATCTTCTTGAGTCTCTGCGCACCAGGTCCGGCGGACTGACACAGGCGGAGGCCGAGCAGCGAACACGGGCCAGCGGTCCGAACGAGGTTGCCCAGGAAAAGCAGCGAGGATGGGCAATCCGGCTTCTCCTCGTCATTAAGAACCCCTTGGTCGTTCTGCTTGCGGTTCTGTCGACGATTTCGTTCTTGACAGGCGACGCGCGTGCCGGAACGGTGATGGCCGCAATGGTGGTGCTCAGTGTCACGTTGCGCTTCGTTCAGGAGGCACGCGCCGACTCGGCGGCGGCGAAGCTCAAGGCCATGATCCATGTCACGGCCACGGTAGTTCGGGATGGTGTCGCAAAGGAAATCTCACTGCGCGAACTGGTACCGGGCGATGTGGTTAACCTGTCGGCGGGTGATATGATCCCGGGCGATTTACGGGTGCTTTCGGCCAAGGATCTTTTTGTCAGTCAGGGCAGCCTGAGCGGGGAATCCCTTCCGGTGGAGAAGTTCCCGGACTCCGAGTCCGCGCCCGTCGACTCTCCGACGGAGTTGAAGAACACCTGCTTTATGGGAACCAGCGTTGAAAGCGGCACGGCTACCGCGGTGATCGTCGCCACAGGGAGTCAGACCTATCTTGGCAGCATGGCGAGTGCGATCACGGAGGATGCGCCGCAGACCAGCTTCGACCAGGGGCTGGGCCGCTTTACGTGGCTGATGATCAGGCTGATGGCGGTGATGGTGCCTCTGGTCTTTCTCATCAACGGGTTCACCAAGCACGACTGGAAGGGCGCCTTTTTCTTCGCGATGGCGGTGGCCGTGGGCCTCACACCCGAGATGCTGCCGATGATTGTCTCGGTCTGCCTCTCGAAAGGCGCGCTCGCCATGAGCCGCAGGAAAGTAATTGTCAAGCGCCTCAATGCCATCCAGAACTTCGGTGGCATGGACGTATTGTGCACCGACAAAACAGGCACGCTCACCGAAGACCGCGTCATCCTTCAGCGGCATTGTAACGTTGCGGGGCGGGAAACGAATGAAGTGCTTCTGGATGGCTATCTGATCAGCCACTTTCAGACCGGGCTTAAGAATCTCCTGGATCGCGCAATCCTCGACAGCCCGGACTTCAAAGAGCAGGATCTAGTCCAAAAGTATAAGAAACTGGACGAGCTGCCATTCGACTTCACTCGGCGTATGATGTCCGTTCTCGTGGAAAATCCCGAAGGGAAAGCGATTCTCCTCACCAAGGGTGCCCCCGAAGAAGTCTTCCTGCAGTGTTCGCACTTTGAGTTAGACGGGAAAGTGTCTCCAATGGAACCCAGCCTGATCGTGGGGCTTCACCAGGAGTACGAGAGCCTTAGTAACGATGGCTTCCGCGTATTAGCGGTGGCAACGAGAGAAATGCCGGGGAAAAAAGCCTGCGCAAGGAATGACGAACATGAACTCGTACTAAAGGGATACGTGGCATTTCTGGACCCGCCGAAGGGCTCAGCGGGACAGGCGATCGAGGCGCTTCACAAGCATGGAGTCACCGTCAAGATCCTTACGGGAGACAACCAGCTCATCAGCCGGAAAATTTGTCGGGATGTGGGCCTCTCCCCCGACCCCATGCTCCTGGGCGGAGACGTCGAGAAGATGTCGGATTCCGAACTGGCCGACGCGGCCGAGAAGGCCACACTCTTCGCGAGGCTTTCACCTGCGCACAAACGGCGCATTATTCAACTCCTCCGCGGCAAAGGACATGTCGTCGGATTCATGGGTGACGGAATCAATGACGCGCCCGCCCTGAAAGCGGCGGACATCGGTATCTCGGTGGATACAGCCACCGACATCGCCAAAGAATCGGCCGATCTGATCCTGCTTGAAAAAGACCTTATGGTGCTGGAGGGCGGCGTGATCGAGGGCCGCAAGGTCTTTGCGAACATACTCAAGTACATCCGCATGGGAGCCAGCTCAAACTTTGGCAATATGTTCAGCGTAATCGGTGCGAGCGCCTTCCTCCCGTTTATTCCCATGGCGCCCATTCAGGTGTTGACAAACAACTTGCTGTACGATTTCTCGCAAGTGCCGATTCCGATAGATTCGGTTGACGAAGAACAAGTGGCGCAGCCGCAGCCCTGGAACCTGGACGAGATCAGGCGTTTTATCCTCGTTGTCGGCCCCATCAGTTCGATTTTCGATTACTCGACTTTCTTTGTTATGCTCTGGGTTTTTAACTGCTGGGACCCGGCCCGCGCTTCCGTGTTTCAAACCGGCTGGTTTGTGGAGTCACTGGTGACGCAGACTCTGATCATTCACGTAATTCGCACCAATCGGATTCCATTCATTCAGAGCCGCGCAAGTTGGCCACTGACGGCAACCACGCTTTCCATCCTGGCTTTCGGAACATGGTTGCCGTATTCCCCGCTGGGCCCCTCGCTGGGCCTAACGCGCTTGCCAGCGATGTACTGGCCGATCCTGATGCTCACGGTTCTCTCCTACATGAGCCTAACTCAACTGATTAAGGTCTGGTTGCTGCGAAAACACTGGATACACGCCTGATGGGACACAGGAATAGTCTCTCTCCGGGCCTTCGGGAACGGCACCGCATGGGGCGCATCGGCTGGCTCCGTGCGGCGGTGTTAGGGGCAAATGACGGCATCCTTTCGACGTCAAGTCTCATGCTGGGTGTAGCAACATCCCGTGCGTCACACACCAACATTCTTGTTGCCGGCGTTGCCGGTCTGGTCGCCGGAGCGATGTCCATGGCGGCGGGCGAGTATGTCTCGGTGCATTCGCAGGCGGATACCGAACAGGCCGATCTTGCGCTTGAGCGCGCGGAACTCAAATCCGACAACCGGGGCGAACATGCCGAACTGGCTGCCATCTATGTAGCTCGCGGCCTCGATCCAGCCCTCGCAAAACAGGTAGCAGAGCAGTTGATGACCCGTGACGCGCTGGGTGCCCATGCTCGCGACGAACTCGGAATATCCGATATCTCCGTCGCCCGCCCGGTTCAGGCCGCATTAGCGTCAGCGGGAAGCTTCGGCGTTGGGGCGGCGATGCCGCTGCTGGTCACAGTCTTCGCTCCGGAGTCGTCGTTGATCGCTCTTGTAGCCGGGACCTCGTTATTGTTTCTCACGCTCCTTGGGGCGTTGGCGGCGCGCGCGGGCGGAGCAGGGGTGATCGCCGGTGCCATGCGGGTTGCGTTCTGGGGCGCGCTGGCGATGGCGGTGACTGCGGGCGTTGGCGCCCTGTTCGGACCAGTCGTCTGATGTTTCATCACTGCGAATTCATAAGTTATGGTCGTAAAATGACATCGCGCACGTACACCGCGAGGCCCTTGAGCATTTGGATGCGCCCTTCTCAGCCGAAGCCGGACCGTTGGGTAATAACGCGCTGTGTCGAGGGAAAGCACTTCCAGTTTTTAGCGTTCGCGCTCATGTTAAACGTGTCAGCATACCCTCTCAACGCAGTCCCGGAAGGCGGCACACCGAGCGCGCAATCATCAGTTCTTCGTCAGTATGAATTACCCGAACAGTGACGCGGCTCCCGGCGCTGGAAATCACGCCTGGGGTCACGGAATTCCGCGCCTCACTCAGTTCAATGCCGAGAAAGCTAAGGCCTTCGCAAATGCGGGCACGAACGACAGGCGCGTTTTCGCCGATGCCTCCCGCGAAAACGAGGGTGTCCATCCCGCCAAGTGCAGCGGCGAACGACCCGATCCACTTCCTTACCTGATAACAGAACAACTCGACAGCCTCCGCCGCTCTTGTATCGTGGGCTTCCAGAGCTAGTAGATCCCGCATGTCGGAACTCGTCTCCGAGATACCGAGCATGCCGGACTCGTGGCTGACCATTTCATAGAAACGATCCGTGCTCATCTGCTCGGTGCGCGCCAAGTAGGGCGCCACGCCGGGATCCAGATCGCCCGAGCGTGTGCTCATTACCAGGCCCGCTGTCGGAGTGAAGCCCATGCTGGTATCTATGCTCTTGCCGTTGCGCACGGCTGCCATACTTGCGCCATTGCCGAGGTGAGCGAGGATCACACGGCCGACGGAAGCCGCCCGGTCGCCGAGGCGCGCGAGTTCTTCCACTAGGAAGGCATAAGACAAACCGTGAAAACCATAGCGTTCAAGGCCCTGCGCCTGGTATCGGCGCGGAATGGGCAGCATCCTGGCCACACGCGGCATTGTGCGATGAAACGTCGTGTCGAAACAGACTACCTGGGGCAGTTTCGGGTGACGCTGGCGGAAGGTCTCGATCAATTCGATCTCGCTGGGCAGGTGATCCGGATCGCACGGGCTGATGCGGTGCAGTTCGTCGAGCAATTCCTGGGTGACCAACTCAGGCGTGGTGTGTTGCATGCCCTGGACGACACGGTGTCCCACGGCGCGGATCGAGGCAAAGCCACTCTGCTCTTCGAGCCAGTCAATCAGGAAATTCGCCGCCGATTTGTGATCCGGAAGCACCAGGCTCGGGTGATCCAGCGGAGTGCCGGCCAGGCCACTGAAGGTCAGATTAGTCCCGCTGAGGCCGATTCGATCAATTGTTCCGAAAAGACCTCGCTGAAGCGGTTCAGTCGCCGCGTACAGCGCAAACCTGATGCTTGAAGAGCCGCCGTTGATCGTCAGAATTCTTGAGCCGGCGGCGTTCATCTCCATCATCGTGCCTCGAGCTCGGCAATCTTCGCCAAACGGCGGCGAAAACGTTCGGCGCCACTGAATCGCGCGGCGAGGAATGTTTGGACCAGGTCCCAGGCGAGCGCGTAACCCACTACGAGCCCGCCGAGCGCGATCACGTTCAGATCATCGTCTTCGACGCCCTGATGCGCCGAGAAAGTCTCGTGAATCAGGCATGCCCGAACACCGGGTACTTTGTTCGCTGCAACCGATGCCCCAACGCCACTGCCACAGATCGCCACGCCGCGCTCCACTTCCCCACGAGCAACAGCGCGCGCCATAGGCACGATAAAATCCGGATAATCGTCGTCAGGAGCGGGTCGTGGATCACCGAAATCCGTGACCTCATGACCGGCCCCATGCAGCATCTCAAGCAGGTGCATTTTCAACTCGTAACCTCCGTGATCGGAGGCGATGCCAATGCGGATCAAACGCCCTCCCTCCGCTGCGCACCGTGGGAACCCGCGGCGGAGCATGTCACGACCGCCTCGGTTGCCAATGGGCAGAGCATTTCTGAATTCTGGTAGCGCACGCTGCGGCTAGGCAGCGACGCCAGCACTCTCAAATACACCGGCAACGATGACCTGAGCTTCTGCCTCAATTTGCAGAAAATGATCCTTGCTATTGAAACTTTCGGCGTAAATTTTGTAGATATTCTCCGTGCCGGAAGGGCGAGCCGCGAACCAACCGCTCTTTGCAATTACTTTGACGCCGCCTATGGGCGTGCCATCCCCCGGTGCGTTTGTCAGAACCGAGAGGATTTTCTCACCAGCCAGATCGGGCGCGTGAATGTCTTTTTCAGCAATCTCTTCGAGAGCTTTCTTCTGCTGGCTGCTTGCCGCCGCTGAAATGCGGTCATAAATCGGGTCGCCGAGTTCCCTGGTGAGTTCTCTGTAAATCTCGCCCGGATCTTTGTGCATTTTCGCGGTGATTTCCGCGGAGAGCAGCGCCGCGATGATTCCGTCCTTGTCTGTCGTCCAAACGGTGCCGTCACGGCGCAAAAAGGAGGAGCCAGCGCTCTCTTCACCCGCGAAGCCAAGATCCCCGGCCAGGAGGCCTCCCACGAAGTACTTGAAGCCCACTGGTACTTCGTAAAGTTTTCGGCCGAGTTTCGTTGCCACCCGATCAATCATGCCGCTGCTGACAAGGGTCTTTCCGACCGCAGGGTGGTTCCCCCAGCGGGGACGATTGCCGAACAAATAATGGATACAAACCGCCAGATAATGGTTGGGCGGCAGTAATCCGCTGCTCCTGGTCACAATCCCATGCCGATCATGGTCCGTATCGCAGGCCATGCAAATATCAAATTGATCTTTCATCGCTGTGAGCGACCGCATTGCATATGGCGAGGATGGATCCATGCGAATTCTTCCGTCCCAGTCGAGAGTCATAAAACGGAAAGTCGGATCGACGACATCGTTGACAACCTTTAGATTCAGACCGTAACGCTCGGCAATCGGTTTCCAATAGTGCACTCCGGCCCCGCCAAGCGGATCGACTCCCAGGTGAATCCCCGAGTTGCGAATGGCATCCATATCGACTGCGTTTTCAAGGTCGTTGACATATGCAGTCAGGTAGTCATGCTTGTGTGTGGTGGCGGCGGATAGAGCCTTATCGACCGGCATACGTTTGACGCCATTGAGATTCTTTGTGAGAAACTCGTTGGCCGTCGCCTCAATCCGTGAGGTTATTGCCTCTTCAGCCGGCCCCCCATGAGGCGGGTTATATTTGAAACCGCCGCATTTGGGTGGGTTATGCGACGGGGTTATTACGATACCGTCTCCCAGGCCGCTTTTGCGGTCGCGGTTGTATCCCAGAATTGCATGAGAGATGACAGGGGTTGGTGTGTAGTCGTCTTTCTCCGCGAGCATGACGTCAATGCCGTTCGCCGCCAGGACTTCAAGAGCACTCGCCAAAGCCGGCCGGGAAAGCGCGTGAGTATCGATCCCGAGAAAAAGCGGTCCACCGATTCCCTGCTGCCGGCGGTGCAAACAGATTGCCTGCGTGATGGCCAGGATGTGCCATTCATTGAAGGATCGGTCGAAGGACGAGCCCCTGTGGCCCGACGTGCCAAACACGACCCGCTGCGCCGCAACATGCGGATCTGGGCGGTCCTCATAATACGCCGTAAGGAGTTTCGGAACATCGACGAGATCGGAAGCATTGGCTAATTGCCCGGCTCTGAGATTAGTCTTCATTGAGGGGTTTCCGGTATTCAGTTCTTCCCGGCAAAGCCGGTGTCCGCGTGGAATGACGTTGCCATGATCGTGGCAGCAAGCGGAGGGCCACGAAGCTGCCCGGCGTTTTCAGACAATCCCAAGGCGGCGAAACACAGGCACCTTGGCAAGATCGAGGACAAATGCGAAGACGGGTGTCGCAATGAGCAGTCCCCCGACCACGGAATACTCTAAGGGGGCCATGGCGATTCCAAGAATCGCGAGCGTGGAGGCGATCAGCACGTCGGCTGCGGAAGATCCGATAAGCCACCAGCTTGGACGGGAAGAACCGAGGCGTTGGCGTTCCCGATTCAGATACGTGGCCGCCTGACTGCCGCAAACCAGAACCAGGAAAGCCAGCGTTCTCAGCGCGTCGATGCGCAATCCGAGGCGGTATTTGCCAATAAAGAGAACAGCTACACAGAACACCAACTCACAAACGCCCATGAAGGCGCCCGCAATCGTCAGCCTGCCCACCCGCCAGACGTCGGGCAGCGCGGATGGCCGAACGTTGTCGGTGGTCACGGACATTCCGAGAAGATCGCCCCCGAGCATGCTGATTACCATCAGCAGAGGAGTCAGAATAGCCTGTCCGGTCATGAAAAGGCCGACGGCCAGAAACAGCACCTTGACGATCTTGTTGGTCACTGAATTCAGCGTGTACGTGAGAACCCGCTGAAACGTCACACGGCCTTCATTCACCGACGCGACGATGCCACCCAGTCCCGGCTCGGTGAGCACAATGCCCGCCGCCGATTTTGCGACATCGGTAGCCGTGGAAACCGCTATTCCCATCTGCGCCTGGCGCAGGGCGGGCGCGTCGTTGACTCCGTCGCCACACATACCGACCGTGTAGCCGGCTTTTTGAAAAGCTTTCACCAACTGAAACTTTCCCTCCGGCAGAATACCGGCGAATACCGCGAAATCCTCTGGTCGAACATCGGCAGGGATGGGACCCGCCGGACAAACCTTGCCTTCCAGGCCGATCGCATGAGCCACGATGCCGGCTGTTGCCGGAGCGTCGCCCGTCACCATTACCACGCGAACGCCCAGCGTATGCAACTGGGCGATCAGATTGGCGGAGTCGGGACGAGGCGGATCGCTGAGCGCGACGAGTCCGGCCATTTTCATCGCCGCTGGAGGCCCCGCAGCAACAGCCAGCACGCGGAACCCCTGTGCCTCGAGTTCCTTCGCGGAAGCCGCTGCATCGGGTACCACCGGTGCCAGAGCGGCGACAACCGAGAAGGCACCTTTTATGACGCGCAATGTGACGCCATGCGTATCCGTCACCGTCGCTTCCGACATTTTGGTCGCCGGGTCGAACGGAACGAAGCGAACCAGTTTCGGCGGATCGGATGCAGGTTTCTTCGCCGCGTCATCCCGGACAGCTTTATCCACTGAATCCTGCCCGCCATCCGAGCTGGCCAGCGCCGCGAGTTGCAGAACATGGGCCTCGTCGAAGCCCGAAAGACCGTGTACGGAGGTTACCGTGAGTTCGTTCAGCGTCAGGGTGCCGGTCTTGTCCGCGCACAGTACCTCTATGGAGGCTGCTTCGTCTACAGACGATAACCTTGTCAGGAGGACATGCCGCTTTGCCAGTTCCCTGGCTCCCAGCGCGGCGGCCAGGGTAAACGTGGCGGGCAGTCCTATAGGGATTGCCCCAAGCAACGCAGTCAACAGTAACGGTACGATCTCATCGACGTGCATCCCGAGCATGTGGGAGTAAATAGCCAGCACCACGATCATGGCGCCGCTGAATACTGCGAGGTTCCCGACTACGCGGAGCACCGTTTTTTGCTGCGTGCTCTCCACATGCGCGGTCCGAACCAGTTCGGCGGTCCGTCCAAACTTTGTTCGCGCTCCGGTCGCCGTAACCTCCGCAACCGCTTCGCCGCGCCGCACCAGCGCCCCCGCGTACGTTTCAAATCCCGCCCCCGCTTCCACAGGAACGGATTCGCCGGTGAGCATCGACTGATCCAGCAGCACCGACCCGTCCGTCAAACGCAGATCCGCCGCAACAATCCCTCCCAGGGACAGCTTCACCAAATCTCCCACCACAAGATTCGCCGCAGGCAGCGTAACCCAAACGTTGTCCCGCTTCACGGAGGCGTTCAGCGCGAGCCGCGACTTCATGGCGGAAAGAGTCGCCTGTGCCCGCCCTTCCTGAAAGAATCCCAAAGCCGCATTGGTGCCCAGCAGGACCGCGATGAACGCGCCTTCAACATACCTGCCCAGCGCCAATTCGAGGACGATCACCAGTTCGAGCATCCCCGGTACCGGAGCCCACAACTGGGCAACGGCTCTGGCAAGTGGGTGCAGGGCCGTGTCGGGCATAGCGTTTGGACCCGACTTCGCTAAACGCTGGTTAGCTTCTCCGCTCGTCAGGCCTGCGGGCCTCGAGGTCGCGGCCACCATTTACTGTTTGCCCGGACTCGCATTCAGAAGCGCCCTGAGCGAGTCGATAGCGCGCTGCGCCGCAGCCAGTTGCTGCCGTTCCTGATCGGTCTTCGTCGTTGACTGTGATGCGTTGGTCTGGGAAACCGTCGCAGTAACTCCAGGCACCGGCGTTGCCTCGCCCGTACCAAACAGCGCTGCCAGAGCCTCGTCCAGCCCCGGCCGCATAACCACCTTATCGCCTGTGGCCACAATCACCCGCTTGAGTTGCGGGAAATTGGTACCTTCCGCTCTCAGATAAAGCGGCACGACATAGAGGAATGCATTCTCGATGGGAATCACCACCAGCTTGCCCCGAATGACGCCGGAGCCCTTCTGGTCCCAGAGCGTCAGTTGCTCCGAAATCGTTGTGCTCTGGTCGATCATCGCCCCCACCTGATTTGGCCCGTATGTCAGCTTGTCTTTCGGCAACTGGTAGAAGAGCATCTTTCCGTAATCGGGAAAGTCGGATCTCGCAGCCAGCCACGAAATCATGTTGTCCCGATTCTGCGGCGTGAAGGGGCTCATCAGCAGATATTCGAGTTGGTCGCTTCCGGGCAGCTTCATCAATATGTAATAGGGCTCCATGGGACTGAGCTTCCCGTCGTACTTCTCCTGCGGAGGTACCCACAAGTCCTCGCGGTTGTAAAAGACCTGCGGGTCGGTCATGTGGAACGTCTGGTACTGCGTCGCCTGGATTGCGAACAAATCCTGCGGATAGCGTAGATGCAGTTTGAGATCGGCAGACAGCTGTTTCAGATCTTTGAACACGCCCGGAAATGCCTGCCGATAAACCTTCAATGCCGGGTCCTGCCCGTCCATGATGTAGAGCGAGACGGTACCGTCATACATATCGACAATCACCTTCACCGAATTGCGAATATAGTTCAGCGCGTCGCCGCCGTCCAATGTGCGTGGATTCGAATAGGGGTAGCGATCTGAAGTCGTGTACGCATCCTGTATCCAGTAGAGTTTCCCTTCGCTGAGAACCGCGTACGGGTCCGCGTCGAGCTTCAGGAACGGAGCTACCTGAGATACACGCTCCTGCACGTTACGCCAGATCTGAATGCGGCTCTCCGGTTTCAGATATCCGGTGAGGAGAATATTGATATCGGCCTGCGTCCACGCGAACAACAGGCGTTTGCCGAGACTATCGATGGGAATGCCTCCCTTGCCCTGATAGCTGGTGTAGACATTCTGATTTCCCTGCGGATAATCAAACTCCTTCACCCCGGTGGCTACAATCCGCGATCCCGGCATATCTTCGCCGTAGTAAATTGCGGGCTGGGTTACGTTCAGGCCGAAGGAGGATTGCGGGGGTACGTTCTGAATCAGATACTCGGGAAAGCCTCCCCCAATACTTTTTGAAACGAAGTTCATAACCAGGCCGAAGCCGTGAGTGAACTGCAGATTCTGATTCACCCAGGTTCGTGCGTCGGCTGGCAGCTCCGGCGAGAGCTCTCGGGTTGAGAGCATCACCTGATGATATCCGTCCGCAAGATGGTAGCGATCCACGTCCACGGTATCGAATTTGTAATAAAGACGGATTGCCTGCGTTTGCTGATAGGTCTGGAGAAGGGGCCGCTTATCCCAGAGCCTGATGTTCTGGATCGTGTCGTTGTTCCGCGCCAGAACTTCGGGTGTAAGATCGGCAAGCGCCGGGTATGCCGTTTCCTGGATCGCGTCGAGCCGGTAAGCTTTCCGCGTGAACTCGATGTAGTTATTCAAATAGGGTGTTTCGAGCTTCAGTTCATTCGGCTGCACAACGAACTTCTGAAACAGAGCGGGCACAATCATCACGCCGATCATGTAAAGCGCCACGTAGGAGACGCCTCCGATTGCCATTGCTTTCCAGCGTGGACGGAAGACGTTGAGCAGAAGGAGTACACAAGCTGCTGTCGACACGGCTATCATTGCCCAGAGCGCCACAAGAGTTACGTGACCCGCCGTATAACCCACCCCATAGACAACGCCGGTAGTTGCATACAGGAGATCGAATCGATCCAGATAATAACCCCATCCAAAGGCACCAGTAAGAATGAACAGCAGTATGGACAAATGTTTCGCGGCATGATTCTCGATTTCGACTTTTCGGCGACCGTTGAACTTGAGAAGTCCCAAATAAACGTACAGGCATCCGACGGCCACGAGGGCAAGGATCGTAATAATCGTCAAACTGCTCTGCAGCAGCCTATACCAGGGCAGGCGAAACATGTAAAAGCCTAAGTCCACGCCGAATATGGGGTCGGACAGGCCGTAGGAACCCCCATAGTGAAAACGCAGCCATGTATCCCACTGCACATAAAGACCCGCCGCGAAAATGGCTGAGACTACGCCCACCAGAAGGGCTGAGCTCCGCGCCGCGATGTGGCGAACGAGGGCGATGGCTTTGAGCCTGGCTTGATCCGCCGACTCCCCGCTGCCGGCTGCAGCCAACGGCTTGTAGTCTGCCGGGACTGTGCCGCTTCTGTTAGCCTGCCACAGATTCAGCCACAGGAACGCGAATGCAGATACGAACGCAGCGGCGGTCAAAGCCACCTTAACCGAGAAGAGTGTCCAGAAGATACCGGCGTAATCGAGCTGCCGCATCCACAGCCACTTTTGCAGGAAGCCCGGAACGGCGATCAGCGCGATGAATAGAATAGCTGCGACGGGGAAAACCCATTTGAGTGCCTTTCCGACCCAGGGTGGAGGCTCCGCGCCAGTGACCAGTCGCTCTGAAGGTGGAGGCACAACCGGGGCAATTACGATTGTGTGTATGGTGTTCGGCGGCGGAATCTTGCTTTCGATCATTCTTGTTCAACCTTCCTTACTTCTGCAGGAGTTTGCGAATCGCCTTGAGCTCAAGCTCACGTTTCGGTGTCGTTTTCGGATAGGACATTTTGAGTTCACCCAGTGAATCGAGAACGATTTGCGAGACAATCAGGCGGGCGTCGTCTTTATCGTCGGCCGGGACCGCATACCACGGGGCATGATCGGTGCTGGTTGCGTGCAGGCACTCCTCATAAGCCTCCATATAGCGCTTCCAGAATTTCCTCTCGTGAGTGTCCGCGGCGCTGAATTTCCAGTTCTTTTCCGGGTCATCGATGCGTTCGAGAAACCGCTTTCTCTGCTCTTCCAGCGAGAGGTGCAAAAACACTTTTACGGTTCGTGTTCCGTTGCGATGAAGGTGTTCCTCCATATCCACGATGGAGCGATAACGCTCTTCCCAGAGGTTCTTCCTGTCGCGCAATTCACTGGGCAGCCCCTCGGCGCGGAGAATTTCCGGATGCACCCGAACCACCAGCACTTCTTCGTAATAGGAGCGATTGAAAATGCCAATCCGCCCGCGCTCAGGGAGAACGCACGTCGTTCGCCAGAGAAAATCGTGCTCCAGTTCGTTGACGCTTGGTTCTTTGAAACTGGAAACCTGGCAGCCCTGCGGATTGATTCCGGACATGACGTGCCGAATTGCGCCGTCCTTGCCGCCTGCGTCCATCCCCTGAAAAATAATGAGCAGAGCATACCGGTTGGATGCGTAATGAAGACGCTGCAGCTCACTCAGCCGCTCTACGTGGTCCGCGAGAAGCGAGCGGTATTTTTTCTTCGAATCGCAGACAGGCTTCCCGATAGTCGGCCACTCAGCCAGTTTTAGCTTCTTTTCGGGCTTAACACGGTAATCGTTTGAATTGATTTTCATTGTCTTGGCATTTTCAACGTCTTCGCCGGGCAAGCGCTTCGAATCCGGACACCACGTCGAACAGTTCCTCATCGATTGAGGCTTGCCGCGCGCGATGAAACCTCAGATTCAGGTCTTCCAGAATGTCGTTGATATTTTTTTCAGCGCGCTGCATAGCCGCGAGACGGCTGGCATTCTCGCTGTTCAGCGACTCCGCGCATGCCTGAAACAGCAGCATGAACAGGTATCCGCGAATAAACCGCTTCAGAGCCGCCGCGAAGTTGCCGATCACTTCCGGCCGGCTTTTGCCTGGCCAGGCAATCTTTGCCACCCGGCTTTGCCACACGCTGTCGAGCGGCAACAGCCGCCTGTGGACGGGGCCGTAAACGGCTCCGGACTTCGGCAGGTTATGGAACACGTGAACATTCACCACCTCGCCCTTCTCGCGCGCCGACTCGATCGCGATCAGAATCCGGCCCACCAGCGGGGTGATGCCCCCAATTGAAACCGGAACTGGAAACAAATCGACTGGCGCCGTTCCCGCGTCCTTCAAAAGCGATCCGACACGCTCACCTACCGCCCAGAGTTTTCGTACGGGTCCAGGATGCTTCTTTAGAGTTTCGACGCCGAGGTCAACGACCACTTCGTTAAAACGGCCCACGAGGCCCTGGTCGGAACCGAAAACGACGGCGCCTATCGGCTGGCCGCTGCTGACTTTTTCAGCGGGGCCTGCCTGACGGAGACACACGGACAGCCCGAGCTCGACCGTGCGATAGTAATCGTTCAACGACGCAACGGCCTTCTCATACTGGCCAATGCTGGAAGCCGCCAGCGCCTTCATAGCGCGCACAACTCCCTGCAGATCAGCCGCGTCATCGATCCGGTGCTGCAAACTCTGGATGTCTCCGCTCATTTCGGCTTAACCTTCGGTGGCAGAAACGGGGCCAGGGTCCGGGTGGCGCTTTCCAGTACCGCCTTCCGATCCTCATCGCTCAACTTATCGGCCGTAGCCAATCGCCCCGCGATTTCCGCCGGGATCTGCGCCGCGACTTTCTGTAGCGCGCCTTCGGCCTCTTTCATCTTTTCCATTGGCACCGGATCGAACAGCCCCGCTGTCAGAGCCAGCAGCACACAAATCTGTTCCACCATCGACCAGGGCTTCGACTCGGCCTGATTCAAACAGACCCGGATGCGTTGCCCGTGATCGATCGTCTTGCGGGTGGCGTCGTCGAGGCGCGTGCCGAACTTAGCGAACGATTCCAGTTCCTCGAATTGGGAATACGCCAGCTTCAGAGACCCGGCCACGGCACGATAAGCAGGCCGCTGCGCCGCTCCGCCCACGCGGGAAACCGATTTTCCGACATCGATAGCCGGAAGTACTCCCAGTTCGAACAAGGTCGGCGAAAGGTAAATTTGACCGTCAGTGATCGAAATCAGATTTGTCGGGATGTAAGCCGAGATATCCTGCGCCGTGGTTTCGATAATCGGCAGTGCGGTCAACGAACCGCCGCCCCGTTCCTTACTGAGATGCGTCGCCCTTTCGAGCATTCGCGAGTGGATATAGAAGATGTCTCCAGGGAAAGCTTCGCGTCCCGGCGGCCGGCGCAGGAGGAGCGAAAGCTCGCGGTAGGCGCGCGCGTGATGCGTGAGATCGTCGTAAACGATCAGCACATCGCGGCCTTTCTCCATGAAATACTCCGCGATACTCGTGGCGGCGTAAGGCGTGACGTACACCAGGCCAGGCGCCAGATTGCCTTCAGCCGCAACCACAACCGTGTACTCCATCGCTCCCTTTTCACGCAAGTTGGCCACAACCTTCGCGACAGCCGACGCACGTTGCCCGATGGCGCAATACACGCAGATGACATCCTGACCGCGCTGGTTCAGAATCGTGTCAACTGCTATAGCCGTCTTACCGGTCTGCCGGTCGCCCACAATGAGTTCGCGCTGGCCGCGCGCGACCGGCACGAGAGCATCGATAGCCTTCAGACCGGTCTGCAGCGGAATGTCCACGGGCGCGCGATCCATGATCTCCGGCGCCGGCCGCTCGATGGGCAGGCGGTGATCGGCGGCCACAGGCCCCTTACCGTCAAGCGGTTTGCCCAGCGGATCGATTACGCGTCCCAGCAGACCGTCTCCCACCGCGACATCCATCACCCGCCCGGTGCGCTCCACTTCGTCGCCCGTGTGCAGGTCTTCGAAGGGGCCCAGCAGGATGACGCCGATTTCGTCCTCGTCGATATTGAACGCAATACCTTGTATACCGCCGGGGAACCGTATCAATTCTTCGTATTCCACTCCAGGCAGTCCGGAAACCGTCGCGATGCCGACGGCGACGTTCGTGACAATGCCCACTTCATGCGGAGTCAAATGCGGCTTAAAGCCTTCAAGAGCCTGACGCACAGCCCCGAACGTGCGGTTTACGGCATCCTGAAGAATGTTCATTTGGTTGTCGGTTCAGCTTTGGCTGCCGATTCAACATCGAGCAGCGCGCCCACTGTCCGGTCGAGCGATGTCAGATATTCCGCGATACTCCAGCCAATCTTCTGCCCGTCCGCTGTCAGTTCGATTCCGCAGATCCGATCCGGCGCCGCTTCGAATCGAACGCGAATTTCCGCGGAGAAAGTTTCGTTGAGCGCATTCTGGATCGTGGCTCTCTGGTCAGCAGGCATCTCGAAGGCGCTCTGCACGACGGCGGGGTCCTTCGAACTCCGGAGAGCCGCACCCATGGTTCCTTTCGCTTTGCCGTCCATTTCGCCCAGACGGCGCGTGAACACCGCGCCTACGCGCTCCTCCAGACTGTCGGTGGCGAGGTCGGCAAGCGTCTTCCGCGCAATCGCAAACACCTCATCGCTCGCGGATCGGGTGATTTCTTTGCTCAGCCTTGCCTGATCTTTTTTCAATGCAGCTGCCTGGGTGGCTCGGAAACCATCCGCCTCTTTGCGGGCCTCGTCCATCAGGCGATCGTGCTCTGTCTTAGCCTCGTCCGTTGCCTTGCTCAGCAACGCCGCGCGTTGTTCGTCGAAGGCCTTATTCTTGCCTTCGAAATCATCGCGCTGTTTTTGGGCTTCTTTCGTCTTCGCGTCGGCGTCGGCGAGTTTGGCTGCAATTCCTTTCTCCCGCGCGGCTATAGCGTCCAGGATCGGTTTGTAGAGAAAGTGCTTCAAAACCCAGACCAGAATCAGAAAGTTGAGCGCCTGCGCACCGACGGTGAACCAATCGATGAGCATCGCTCACTTTCCCCCGGCCTGTGCAATCGCGTTAGTCCAGAAGGGATTGGCAAAAATCAGAATCATCGAAACCACGAAGCAGTAAATCGCCAGAGATTCAATCATGGCCAGGCCCACGAACAGCGTTCGCGTGATGGTAGCCGATGCGTCCGGTTGTTGCGCCAGCGACGTCAGGGCCGTGGCAACGGCCCGCCCCTCGCCCAGCGCCGGGCACATCGCCCCAATGCCGATCGTGAGACCGGAAGTTGCGATTGAAAAGATTGCGACGAGAGTCTTGTAGTCCATAGGTCTTCCTTTACTTTCTTGCCGGAGCCGGCTTCGGCGGTGTTGACCCGGCCGGACGGGGCTTGCGCACCAGCGTTGCCGCTGCGATATAAACCGCCGCGAGAATGCTGAAGATATAGGCCTGAACCATACCGGTCAGCAGACCGAGCATCGTCATCATGATGGGAAACAAAAACGGCGTAATCGTCAGCAGGATGCCCACAATCATCACGCCGCTCATCATGTTGCCGAACAGACGAACGGCCAGCGCCAGCGTACGCGAGAGTTCGCTGATGATGTTGAACGGCAGCATGATGATGGTCGGCTTTGTATAGGTCTTCAGATAGCCGCCCAGCCCTTGCTCTCCGATGCCGAACAACGGCACCGCAACAAACACGCACAGCGCCAGCGCCGCGGTGGTGGAAAGGGACCCCGTCGGGGGTTTGAAACCGGGAATCACCGTACACAATGCAGCGGTCGCGACGAACAGGAACAGCGTGCCCAGAAATGAAATATACTTTTCCGGTTGTTCCAGACCGACATCCTGAATCTGTTTCTCAATTGAGGTGATCACAATCTCCAGCAGCCCCTGCCAGCGCGAGATGGTGCCTTCGGTCGCAAGGCGGCGCGTCACCAGATTCGAACCGACGCCCATGGCGATGATCATGGCCCAGGTGGTCGCGATGGTGCCGTTAAGTTTTACGAAGCCATACTGCCAGAGGATCTGCTGGTCGGAGGTGAGGTCCACTAGGAACCTTCCTTCAGCCGCGTGGCCCGCACGACGCACAGGCGCGCGCCGAGAAATCCTGCGACGCAGCCCGTTATGCGCCGCCAGTCACCTTGCGAAGTAAAGTAGAATCCGACCAGTACGAGCGCGGTTCTGACCAGAAAGCTGCCTGAAAACCAAAGCCCCGCCTGAGTGGAAGACAACGTTTTCTGGACGGTCCACCAAAGCCCGCCGAAGAAAAGCACGCCCAGCAGCATGCCTGCCAGCACCGCCGAAAGTATCCCCGTGATTTCATTCATCGTGCATCGCCTTATCCTGCTGGTCGACCCAATACCAGGCATTCGCACAACCGATAAACAGTCCCGCAAACAGCAGCGCGAGCGTCCAGGAAAAGGTTCCCGGATGCCGCCGGTCGAGCCAGAGACCAAGCATGATGCCGCCCAGGGTTGGCACTGCCACCGACCAGCCGATTAGTCCCGACATGCCGAGGCCAAACCATGCCCGTTGTTGTCCTTCGCGCTGAACGCGGAGCTTGCGAGCCTCCTCCGAAGCAACCTTGCGCGCGAATAGCGGCTCCTGTTCAGCTCCCATGTTGAAATTCCTCGAGGCGTCCGACGAAACCACTTTCCATTTTCGCTACCATTTCCCGCACCGTGCGCTCTTCTTGATCCAGCGTCAGAAATCTTCGTTTGATTTCGTCGTGCAGCTGGCCGAGGTTGATTCCGCCGATCGCGTGGCGAACGGAAATCAGAACATCTGCGCCGGTTTTTACCAACACGCCCTCGTCCACCGCCAGATAGACAGTGCCGCGCTCCGTCGTATAAGTCAGGATGCCGGGTACGAGCGCCGCGACACAGTCAAGCCTGTGCTCCAGCAAACCGAACGAACCCTCGCCAGTCTCCGCAACAATGCCCGACACGCCGGTCTCGTCGGCGAAAATCTCGGTGGGAACGAGGATCTTAAGATGCATGGGCCACGTCCGGTTCCGGCCTGGCGTTTACTTTCGCCGCTTCCGCGGGCTTCGTTTTTTCTTCATTCACCGGAGCATCCGGCTTTTTTGCTTGGCCGATCGCCCCGATCATGTAGAGCGCGCTCTCCGGGTAATCCTTGAATTCGTCACGCAGAATGCGTTCGCAGCCATCGAGGGAATCTTTCAGGCTCACGGCTTGTCCCTTGATGCCGCTGAACTTTTCGGTGGTGAAAAACGGTTGCGTGAGAAAGCGTTCCAGGCGTCGCGCGCGCCCGACCACTTTGCGGTCTTCGGGCGAAAGCTGCTCCATACCCAACATCGCCACAATGTCCTTGAGGTTCTCGTACTGCGCCAGCGTCTTGCGGATTTCCTGCGCCAGTTCGTAATGCTTTTCGCCCACAATACCGGGCGTTGCCATCTTCGAATTGGACTGCAGCAGATCGATCGCCGGGTAAAGGCCTTCGCTGGCACGCTTGCGCGAGAGCACGATGGAGGCGGAGAGATGCGAAAACACATGTACCGCCGCCGGGTCCGTCAAATCGTCCGCAGGCACATAAACGGCCTGGATGGAAGTGATCGCTCCAGTGTGGGTGTTGGCGATGCGCTCTTCGAGCCCCGAAAGTTCCGTCGCCATCGTGGGCTGATATCCAAGCCGCGAAGGCATCTGTCCCATCAGGCCCGACACTTCCATGCCCGCCTGAATGAACCGGAAGATGTTATCGATCAGGAGAAGAACTTCTTTGTGCTCGTCGTCCCGGAAGTATTCGGCCATCGTCAACGCAGCCGCCCCCACGCGGAAACGATTCCCCGGGGGTTCGTTCATCTGGCCATAGAGCATTACCATGTCCTTGAGAACGCCCGCTTCTTTCATTCCGCTATAAAGCTCTTCGCCTTCGCGGCATCGCTCGCCAATGCCGCAGAATATGCTCACGCCCTTCTGATGCCCGAGCATGTTGTGGATCATCTCAGTCAAGAGCACGGTCTTGCCGACACCGGCGCCGCCGAACAATCCGCCCTTGCCTCCCCGCTCCAGCGGTACCAGTACATCGATCGCCTTGATGCCCGTTTCAAAAAGCTCCGATTTCGTGGAGCGATCTTCAAGCGGAGGCGGATCGCGATGAAGATCCCGCCACTCGACGTCCGCCAGTGCGGGGCCACCGTCGATGGCGCGCCCGAACACGTTGAACATGCGGGAAACGATTCCTTTGCCGACCGGCACCTGCAGGGCCTGACCTGTATCATCCACGGCCATTCCCCGCGCCAGACCCTGCGTGGGTGTCAGCGCAATTCCGCGCACGCGTCGCGCATTCAATTGTTCCAGTACTTCGATGACGATCTGCCTCCTCGCTCCAGTGCGTAGAACCCTGTAGACCGGCGGCAACATCCGCTCGAACTGAACGTCGACAACTCCGCCGCGCACCGAAACGACTGCACCCTGGTTGACCATTGTGGGACTTATACCGGGACTTCCACCTTAATCATTTCGTTCTCCGGTGTTTTCGGGTCGCCTTGGCCGGAGCATGACACTGGCCATTTCCAGTTCCGGATTTCCGGCATGTCCTCGCCGTGCTGATCGATGAAGTGCTTGTGTTCGATCAGCTTGTCCTGCATCATCTGCTTCAAATAGGAACCCTTCGAACCTAGATTCGGAATCCGATCAACGACGTCCTGCACCAGATGAAAGCGATCGAGGTCGTTTTGAACCCGCATGTCGAAGGCGGTCGTGATCGTTCCCTCTTCCTTGTAGCCGCGAACGTGCAGGTTGCGATTCGTGCGACGGTAGGTCAGGCGATGGACCAGCCAGGGGTATCCGTGAAAGCCAAAGACAATGTGTTTGTCTTTCGTAAAGAGCGAATCATAGCCGGTTTCGCTGAGCCCGTGGGGATGCTCGCTGGCCGACTGCAGCTTCATCAGATCCACGACGTTGATCACCCGGATCTTCAATTCGGGCAGATGCTCGCGCAGGATGGAAACGGCAGCCAGGATCTCCAGCGTCGGCGTATCTCCGCAGCACGCCATCACCACGTCCGGCTCGGCCGCGTCCTGGTCGTTGCTGGCCCACTGCCAGATGCCGATTCCTTCGGTGCAATGGGTAACTGCGGCGTCCATTGGTAACCACTGCGGCAGGGCGTGTTTACCCGCCACGACAACATTGACGTAATTCCGGCTGCGCAGGCAGTGGTCGAAGACCGACAGCAGACAATTGGCATCGGGCGGCAGATAGACCCGCACAATATCGGCCTTCTTGTTGATGACGTGATCCAGAAATCCGGGATCCTGATGCGTGAAACCGTTGTGATCCTGCTGCCATACATGGGATGCCAGCAGGTAGTTCAGCGATGAAATCTTCCGCCGCCACGGCAGTTCCAGACATACCTTCAGCCATTTGGCATGCTGGCTGAACATCGAATCGACGATGCGAATGAAGGCTTCATAACTATTAAATAGCCCGTGCCTCCCGGTCAGCAGATAGCCTTCCAGCCAACCTTCGCACTGGTGCTCGCTGAGCATTGAATCCAGCACGCGTCCGGTGGGCGCGAGGAACTCGTCGTTGTTTCTTGTCCGCGCGTCCCATTGACGATTCGTAACTTCAAAAACCGCGCCGAGGAGATTGGAAAGGGTTTCGTCGGGACCAAAGACGCGGAAGTTACGCTGATCCTGATTTAGCCGGGCCACATCGCGCAGGAACTGACCCAGCACGAGCGTGTCCTGGCCGTCGACGGCGCCTGGCGATGGCACATGCACCGCGTGATCGCGAAAGTCGGGCATACACAGATCGCGCAGTAGAATGCCGCCGTTGGCGTGTGGGTTCATGCCCATTCGCCGGTTGCCCTTTGGTGCCAGGTCGGCCAGTTCCGGGTTGAGCCGGCCATTTTCATCGAACAGTTCGTCGGCCTTGTAGCTCTTCATCCAGCTTTCGAGAAGGGCAACGTGATCCGGATGCTCGGCATCGACGAGAAGCGGCACCTGATGAGCCCGGAAGGTGCCCTCAATCTGCACGCCATCGACTACCTTCGGCCCAGTCCAGCCCTTGGGCGATCTGAGAACGATCATGGGCCAGCGCGGCCGAGTGGTGTCGTTATGGCTGCGCGCGTTCTCTTGGATATGCCGGATATCCTCGATGGCCGTCTCCATGGTCGCCGCCATAAGCTGATGCATGGTGTCCGGATCGTCGCCTTCGACAAAGTGTGGGGACCAGCCACAGCCTCGCAGAAATTGCTCCAACTCGTCAGGCTCAATCCGCGCCAGAATGGTCGGGTTGCTGATTTTGTAACCATTCAGGTGCAAGATCGGCAGCACGGCGCCGTCGGTTATCGGGTCCAATAACTTGTTCGACTGCCATGAGGTCGCCAGCGGCCCAGTTTCCGATTCGCCGTCTCCCACGACGCAGGCCACGATCAGATCCGGATTGTCGAATGCAGCTCCGAAGGCATGGCTGAGCGAGTACCCCAGTTCTCCGCCCTCGTGAATCGATCCAGGTGTTGTTGGCGCAACGTGGCTGGAAATGCCTCCGGGAAACGAGAACTGTTTGAACAGCTTTTTAAGCCCGGCTTCGTCCTGTGTGACGTTCGGATAGATGTCGCTCCAGCTGCCTTCGAGGTAAACGTTGCCCACAATCGCAGGGCCACCGTGACCGGGGCCCGCCACGTAGAACATGTTCAGATCGTACTTCTTAATCACCCGGTTCAAATGCACATAGATGAAGTTCTGGCCCGGCGTGGTGCCCCAGTGCCCCACCACTAGGGGCTTCACGTGAGACAGTTTTAGAGGCTCTTTAAGCAGCGGATTATCGTAGAGGTAGATCTGTCCGACCGAGAGATAGTTTGCGGCTCTCCAATAGGCATTTATCCTTGCGAGCAGTTCGCTTGATAGTGGACCTTCCGCCTGGCTGGCCGCCGCATTCCTGGTGGTGGAGCCGGTGACGGCTGTTTCGGTGGGATTTTCGAGAACACTTTCGATCATGAAGCTGGCCTCCTGGCACATTTCCTGAGCATCGGTTTCACCGATGAGACGTGATGATTGTTCCGGCTATGCATTCGGACATGGCACGAAGGCTGCCAACAGGATGCATCTTCAAGGTAGCGAAAAAAATATCAAATTCACGTCAAAATGCGGATGGCGGACGTTTTACGGCATCGCCCTCCCTCGCGCCGACAACGGCGGGAGGTGCACGCTTCGTCTCAGAAGACACCATCCAGGTTTAGAACGCGTTTTGACGTTCGTGACCGTATTTGGTCGCTCAGCGAACCATGCCGTCCGTTCGCCGGATGCGGCCATCTTCAAGTTGCGAAATGCTTTTGCATTGGCTGTCGAGTTGCAAGATCAACAACACCGAGACAGCCCAATGGCAGCCTACGCCCCGACCTTACGGCCTTTGAAGGACGATAGCTTCGCTTTCGGCCATGCGGAAAAACCTCGAATATTGGTAGTAAACGATGGAAAGCCCGTGCGCGGAATCGTCAGCTTCGCACTCGAATCCGCCGGCTATCGCCTCTACCTCGCTTCGGCCGATGATGATGCGCTGCTGAAATATCAGCAGACTCGGACTGAACTGATCGTACTCAAACTGGATTTGCCGGAAACGAACGGCCCAGATCTTGTTCGGCGGCTGCGGAAGTGGACATCTGTGCCCATCATTGTGATCTCCGTGCGGGATCAGGAGTCTGAAATGATCGGCTGCCTCGAAGCGGGTGCCGACGACTATCTCACGAAACCGGTTTCCTCGGGGCAGGTGGTGGCGAGGGTTCGGGCCGTTTTACGGCGAACCTTCGACGACATGAGATGCGAAGCCTTCATAGCCGGGCACCTCAGAGTCGAGTTCGATCGGCGAGAGGTGTTCGTCGCTGGCGGACAGATCAGGTTGACGGCTACCGAATATCACCTTCTGGTCGTGATGGTTCGTCACGCCGGCCGAGTGAGGACACACCGTCAACTCGTTCACGAGGTCTGGGGAAGCACACAATATCAGGACGCCGTCCACCTCTTGCGTGTCACGGTAAGCAATCTGCGCCGTAAACTGGCAAGCGATTCCGGACATGAACTCCCAATCGTTACGGAGCCCGGCGTCGGGTACCGCCTTCGCGCCGATTCCTCTCACGCGTCTTCCGCCTCTTTCGCGCAGGCGACATGAGAAAAACATCTGCGATCACCTGTGTATTTGTCGACGTCGGTGGTGTCCTGCTCACCAACGGTTGGGATCACCACGCCCGCAGGCGAGCCGTGGCGAAGTTCAAGTTGGATTGGGCCGAGATGGAAGAGCGGCATCGCCTCGTCTTCGAAATCCACGAAGAGGGGAAGCTCACTTTCGACGAATACTTAAGCCTTGTCGTTTTTTACGAAAAGCGGCCATTTACGCGGGCGCAGTTCAGGCGCTTCATGTGCGAGCAATCGAAACCTTACCTGGACATGATCGCACTGTTGGTTCAACTGAGGGCGCAGGGCTTGAAGATCGTCGTGGTGAGCAACGAATCGCGCGAACTGAATGCATTTAGGATTCGCACATTCGGACTCGCAAAGTTCGTGGATTCGTTCATTTCCTCCTGCTTCGTCGGTCTGCGAAAGCCAGACGCGAACATCTTCCAGCTTGCGCTGGACATCGCGCAGACGCCCGCCCATCAGGTTTTGTACATCGAAAACACGCCCATGTTCGTCCAAATCGCAGAAAGCATTGGGATAAAAAGCATTCTTCACACGGACTGCGAGTCAACTCGCGCGCAACTGGCTTCGCTCGGCGTGACAGAAAGAGACCGCAAATGAATACTCAGGAACTGATAAATACCGCGGGAGCGCTCGTCGCCAATGACAAGGGTCTGCTGGCGATGGATGAGAGCAATCCAACCTGCAACAAGAGATTCGCAAAACAAGGGATTCCGCAAACCGAGGAGGCAAGGCGCTCCTATCGGGAGTTGATCATCACCACGCCGCTCCTCGGCGAGTGCATCAGCGGCACAATCCTTTACGACGAAACCATCCGCCAGCGGAAAAAGGATGGCACCCCTTTCATAAGGGCCATCATCGACGCGGGAATCATTCCTGGCATCAAAGTCGATACCGGCGCAAAGGATTTGGCAGGACATCCCAGTGAGAAAATCACCGAAGGACTGGACGGATTGCGCGACCGGCTCAAAGAATACTTTCAAATGGGCGCCCGCTTTGCAAAGTGGCGCGCGGTGATCACCGTTGGAGACTGTATTCCGAGCCAGGGCTGTGTCGAAGCCAATGCTCAGGCTTTGGCCCGCTATGCGGCATTGTGCCAGGAAGCAGGTCTCGTCCCGGTCGTAGAGCCGGAAGTACTCATGGAGGGCGATCATTCCATGGAGCGCTGCCGGGAGTTAACGGAGGAAGTTCTGAGAGCAGTCTTCGCCCAGCTTTATGTACAGAGAGTGACGCTGGAGGGTATGCTCCTGAAGCCCAATATGGTACTGCCAGGGCTGCTCTGCGCTGAACAGGAAGCCGTAGACGAAACAGCGGACGCCACGATCAGAAGTCTCCTGCGAGTTGTCCCGGCCGCGGTGCCTGGCGTCGCGTTTCTGTCGGGTGGACAATCCTGTGAACTCGCATCGGCGCGTTTGAACGCGATGAACGTCCGATTCAAGTCGCATCTGCCGTGGGCGGTAGCGTTTTCGTTTGCCCGCGCGATTCAGCAACCGGCCCTTGAGCTGTGGAAAGGCCAGGAAGCAAACGTGGCGGTGGCGCAGCAGGCTCTGTATCACCGCGCCAGGTGCAACCGCGCGGCGCGCCGTGGCGAGTATCATGCCGCCATGGAAAAGACGTGGAAATGGGACGCGGTCAAGGCAGCTTGACCGCGGCGCGCGAGAGTGGATGCATCAAATAACCCCTAACGCTGCGTTCAGGCGTGGGTGCCCGCCGCGATCACTTTCGGCTGCGCGAGTTTCGCCGTTATTTTCAGAAGACCATTCTCCAGCGTGGCATGGACGCTGCCGGTATCAATCGAATCGGCGAGATTGAAGCGTTGAAATATCCTTTTGGCGCCGATAGCCGCTAAGTGATTTTTTGAATGCCTGTGCTTTGATTCGGCGCTCACAATCAAAGCGTCTGGCATGGCGATGACTTTCAATGGCTGCTCGTGGTGACCCTCTATCGTTACGTGAAGAACGATCGAGCCGTCCTCCTCGCCAATTTTCGATTGCGGAATCTGGAGCAATTCTTCCTCGGCTCGAATCCAGTTTTCCGAATCGTTTCCACGAGCTTCGCCACTCTTCTCGAACAGTTCAAATGCTCGTTCCCGAATCCGGCCGTTGATGGTATTGGCTTCGTCGTTAAGAACGCTCATCTCACTGGCGGTCTCAGGTTTCTCGATAATGACTTTGGACATGTTATTTCCCTTCTCCTTGCTTGCAACCGCAATGCATGTTGCGAGCCATTCTTTAAATCAGCGACCGGATTAAAAGCGCGGGACGAACTGCATAGAGCTGCATCTATTACCCGTTCAGATCGTCACGCCCTGACGTCCTTTGGGTGCGCCTATCTGTTCTTCAGCCGAAGAAAGATCCAAAACGCGCACACTCTGGCCTTCATGCAGTCTCTGCAACAACACGACAACACCGTTTTGAAACCGAACCGCGTCCCGAAAACTGTTCGCGTCGGCCGAGATCTGCGTAAAGACGGCCTCCGCAAGCTCCTCCCGAAAACCGCATTCGTACTGCAATCTTGCTGAGATATCCCGTATCAGCAGACGGGCACCCGGTGGAATGCAGACGGCCCGGATCGGATTGTCTGAGAAGGGATGAAACAGAGCCCTCAGCCTGGCCCAGAATCCCTGATTAGTGAAGTTACGACGTTCCTGAACGGGCCGAACATCCAATGCAGCCGCGAGACCCAACGATTTGGCGTCGAATCTGCGCACGACGAGTTCGTCCCCGGCAACCGCCAGGCGGCTCGGAAAGGCCATAAGCGAGTAATCACACATCATGGCCGCCCTCATCGAGAAGTCTCCGGCTGCTCATGTTGCCTGTGTCGCGGTGGCGGAGCGAGTCGTCCTGGCACCGAATGCAGAAACCGGCATGCGGCAGTGATGTCAACCTGATTATCCCGATATCGCCGTCACACCTGACACATTGGCCATAGGTCCCGGCGGCTATTCGAGCCAGCGCCATTCCTAAGAGGCGAACTTGCTCAAAAGACATGTCGGCCCGCTGGAGGCTCGCTTCCAGCCTGACCCCAAGGCTTCCCAACTGCGCACGAGTCATGGTCAGATCTGCTCCAGACCGCAGCCCGGCATCTTGTTATCCCGCCGCTTCCGCGCGTGCCGTCACCCGACCGAGTTGGCGACCTGCGCTAAATCCCCACTCTGTCTTGACGCCTTTGCCTTCGAGAACAGAGTGGACACGGCCAGGTTCTCCAAGGTCGCTCCAGCCGAGACCCGTGGCGCATAGGACAGCGAGGTCACTGGGCCGCAACGACATGACGTCCTGAGAAAAGCTGGTCGTAGGAATATCTGAGTAAAGCGCGCGCAATTCCTCTTCCTCGAATGCTGTCGAAAACGATGACAGGATGGATTCAAAAGCAGCAAGCAGTAATGGAAGCGTGTGGCGAACGGGGTTAAGGAAGGCGTTGACTCGCCCAACCATGACGAAGCTGTTCCAGAGACAACCTTGCGCCATCAGAGTTGCGGCTAGTTTGCGGGACGGTTTCTCCCAGAAGCGGCTAACGGGAAAAACGGAACTCGGCACAAAGCCGTCAATAAAGACCCCGGGCTCGATCCACCCATATTCGACCTCCGGAGAGTCGGGGGGAATACCGAGCAGGATCACCTGCTCAGGGAGAGCTGCAGCTGCCGTGTAGGCCGATTCCATATGGCCTGCGAAAGCCTCATCGTCGGAGAAATGATGATCGGAGGGGAAGAAGGCAACGATACCCTGTGGGTCCATTTCACGGAGTTGCAGCAAACTGTAGATGATCGCGGGTGCCGTACCTCGATTGCAGGGCTGGATCAGCATTCCTGAAGGCGGAGCTGCGGCGACCTGATCGCCGTAATAAGCCTCATGTGTCTTTGTCAATACGGTCAAGGTCCGCTGCGGCGACACCAGCGCTGAAATCCGGCGTTGAGTCTGCCTCAGGAGCGTTTCTTCCCCTATCACGGAACAAAACTGCTTGGGCCGATCGTCGCCAGTGATTCTTCGCGTCAGGGGGAGCAATCGCGTTCCGTCTCCTCCGGCCAGAATTACTCCCCAGCGGTGATCGCGTGGGTCACATTCACTTAAGTTGGTCGCGTCAGACTCTGTTTGCACCCACACTCCTCTTCATCTCAGGCCGCTCACGGGTCGAAGCTAATGTTCCAAACCTCGTCCCAGCTTGAAATGTAGGGCAAACCGCATCAAAACGCCGTCAAAAATGAAGATGTTGATGACAATGCTTACATCGCGGGCGACAAGTGCGATTTGGTTTGGTTTTGACGGCGTTTTGATATCTCGCGTCGCATACTGAACTTGAGTTGCGACGGGAGGTTTCATGCCGAATACCGTAGTTGGATTATTTGAGAATGCCCAAATAGTGGATGACGCCGTTCGCGAGATCGAGGCCCTGGGCTTTCCGCGGCAGGAAGTTCGGACCATTCGGGAGCCGGCGAACTTCGAAGTCACGGGCGTAATGAGCTTTCCTCGGCTCGATTACGAAGTTGACTTAAACCGCGAACTCACGAGAATCGGCGCGACTATACCCGAGGCGCAGGCTTACGTCGAAGGACTGCGGCGCGGAGGAGCGCTGGCTTTCGCCACCGGTCCGGAAGAGAAGGTTGCGACGGCCGGAAATATAATGAACCGGCTCGGAGCAATGGAAGTCGCCGATCTTATTGGTCCCGAGCCACAGCTACCCGGTGTGCGTCGCCAAACTGTAACACCAGTGGGCGATGCCTCGGTCATGGCCGGACGCATTCGGCAACCGGCCGGCGGTGCCTGTTTTTTTGTGTGGTAACCCGCATCACTCATGAGCCAAGAGATTCGGCCAATGGCGTCGCCCTATATTCACCAGGCTGCTGGAATCGATGGATTCGATTCTCTGTCGGAACTCGCCTTGAATTTGCGATGGTCGTGGAACCACTCCACCGACGAAGTGTGGCGTCAGTTAGATCCCAAACTGTGGGACATTACGAATAACCCATGGGTCGTCCTGCAGACAGCATCCAGCGACAAGATCAAGGAAGTGCTGGGCGACCCGGCTTTTCGAAAAAGAGTCGATGGGTTGATCGATTCCAGCCGGCAGGCGTCGGAGGCACCCGCGTGGTTTCAAAAGCACCACGCTAACAAGTCCTTGACGTGCGTCGCCTATTTCAGCATGGAGTTCATGTTGAGCGAAGCTCTGCCGATCTACTCTGGCGGACTCGGAAATGTAGCGGGCGATCAGATGAAAGCGGCGAGCGATCTTGGTGTTCCCGTGGTCGGCATCGGGTTGCTTTATCAGCAGGGCTATTTTCGGCAGGAGATTGACAAAAACGGCGCGCAACAGGCGCTTTATCCGTATAACGATCCCGGCCAGTTGCCAATCACACCATTGCGACATCCAAACGGGGAATGGCTGCGTCTGGAAATCGCGCTGCCTGGATATTCGGTTTGGCTACGCACCTGGCAGGTGCAGGTTGGCAGGTTGAAGCTTTACCTCCTGGACAGTAACGACGCCGCGAATTTCCCCATTCACCGGGGAATCACAAGCGAGCTCTACGGCGGTGGGCCCGAACTGCGTCTCAAGCAGGAAATCCTGCTTGGGATAGGTGGATGGCGTTTGCTTCGTGCTCTCGGGATCAAACCGGAAGTGTGTCACCTGAATGAAGGTCACGCGGCATTCGCCGTACTCGAACGCGCCCGCGACTTCATGGAAGAGACCGGCCAGCCCTTTAAAGTGGCACTGGCTGCCACGCGCCCCGGGAATCTTTTTACGACCCATACGGCGGTGGCGGCCGGCTTTGACCGTTTCGCTCCGGAGCTTGTCAAACAATACGCGGGCCGATACGCCCAGGAGAAACTCGGCATTTCGCTCCGGGAGTTACTTGCGCTTGGCCGCCAGAATCCGGATGACTCTTCGGAGCCTTTCAACATGGCATATCTGGCAATTCGCGGGAGCGGGGCGGTCAGTGGCGTCAGCCGGCTGCACGGCAAGGTGAGCCGTCACATCTTTCAACCTCTTTTTCCGGAGTGGCCGGAAGAAGAAGTCCCTGTTGGATATGTAACGAACGGCGTTCATGTGCCCACCTGGGATTCGGCCCCGGCCGACACCCTCTGGACCGAGGCCTGTGGCAAGGACCGGTGGCTAGGGCCGGTGGACCATTTGGAACAGGATATTCGCGGTATCTCCCAGACAAAGCTGTGGGAATTCCGAACCGCTGCCAGTAAGGCTCTTGTCGAATATGCACGCGAACGATTATCCCGTCAGCTGGCTGGCTCGGGCGCTCGCCCCGAGGACGTCAAAGGAGCCAGAGAGCTTTTCGATCCCGACATCCTGACTCTGGGCTTCGCGCGCCGCTTCGCCACTTATAAGAGACCGAACTTGTTACTGCACGATCCGGAGCGCCTGCTTCGGATCTTGAACAACTCCCGGTATCCCGTGCAGCTTATCATTGCCGGAAAGGCTCATCCGGCGGACCAGGCTGGGCAGGCCCTGATACAGAAGTGGGTGCGCTTCATCCGGCAGCCCGAGGTTCGTCCCCATGCCATCTTTCTGAGCGACTATGACATGCTTTTGACCGAACATCTGGTGCAGGGTGTGGATGTCTGGATCAACACGCCGCGTCGTCCCTGGGAGGCTTGCGGAACGAGTGGCATGAAGGTGCTTGTCAACGGCGGCATCAATCTGTCGGAGCTGGACGGGTGGTGGGCGGAAGCATATGCGCCGGAAGTTGGCTGGGCGCTCGGAGACGGCAAGGAACATGGCGACGACCCGGCTTGGGATGCCGCCGAGGCAGAAGCTCTGTATACCCTGCTCGAAAACGAAGTGATTCCGGAGTTTTACACCCGTGACGCGAATGGCGTTCCCGTGGCTTGGGTAGCGCGGATGCGCGAGAGCATGGCGCGGCTGACGCCGCGTTTTTCCGCGAACCGCGCAGTCTGCGATTACGCCGAGAAACACTATATCCCGGCTGCGGCGGCTTACCGGGCGCGCGCCTCCGATAAAGGCGCAGCTGGCAAACAAGTGGTCGATTGGCAGGAAGCACTGCAACAGCGATGGTCTGCGGTGCGACTGGGTAAAGTCACGGTCAAAACCGATTCGGAATACCACACGTTTGAGGTTCAGCTCTTTCCCGGCGAGATGGACCCGAATTCCGTCCGAGTCGAGCTTTACGCCGACGGAACAAACCGGGGCACCCCGTTCCTGCAGGAGATGAAGCGCGGCCACCCGCTCGAAGGGACTGGCTATGCTTACTGCGCCCAGGCGCCGGCTGCACGCCCACCCGGTGACTATACAGTTCGGGTCGTACCGTATTTCAGTGGTGCGGCTATTCCCCTTGAGGCCTCTCAAATCCTGTGGCAGCGCCGTTGAAAATCACGCCGACAAAAACGGCCAATCTGCCTGAACGTCCCCTGCACGATTACCTGAAAACCGTTTGCGACCATACCGGAGTCCGGGTGGGTTCCGCTCTACCGCTGGGAACTTCTCAGCAGGAGAACGGGGGTAATTTTGCATTCTTCAGCCGCCACGCGACGCGCGTTCGCCTGGAGTTCTTCGATCACCCGAACGACCACGTTCCTTCGAGGCAGATCGATCTCGATCCGGCACGCAACCGGACCGGCGATGTGTGGCATGTCTGGGTGGATGCAATTCGGCCCGGCCAACTCTATTCTTACCGCGTGGACGGCCCTTACCAGCCCGCCGATGGCCAACGATTCAATTTCGGGAAGCTCCTTCTGGACCCATATGCCACGGCAATCTCACGCCTGGACAATTGGGATTTCGGAAAGGCTCTTGGATACGACCCTGCGGCACCCGATCAGGACTTAGTGCGCTCGGAGGTTGACGATGCCGAGGCAATGCCGAAATGCATATTCACCCATGAGTACTTTGACTGGAACGGGGACCAGCCGCCCCGGCATCCCTGGTCGAAGACAGTGATCTATGAAACCCACGTCCGCGGTTTCACCGTTCATTCGAGTTCCGGGGTGAAGCATCCCGGCACATACCGGGGGTTGGTCGAAAAGATTCCCTGGCTTAAAGACCTGGGAGTGACCGCCGTGGAACTGATGCCGGTGCAGGAGTTCAACGAAAACCGGGGTACCCTCGCTCATTCGCAGACCGGCAAGCCACTTGGAGATTACTGGGGATATAATCCCGTCGTTTTCTTTGCGCCCAAAGCCTCCTACAGTAGTTCGGGAGGTTTGGGGCAGCAGAAGCTCGAGTTCAAGGAAATGATGCAGGCATTTCACCGCGCGGGCATCGAGGTGATTTTGGATGTCGTCTTCAATCACACCGGCGAGGGCAACGAACTGGGCCCGACCCTGTGTTTCCGCGGAATGGACAACACGATCTTTTACACGTTGGCGGGAGACAAACGGTACTACCGGGATTTCACGGGAACGGGCAACACCATTAACGCCAACCACCCGGTGGTACGGGACCATATCCTGGCGGCTCTCCGTTACTGGGTGGTCGAGATGCATTTGGACGGATTCCGTTTCGATCTGGCCTCTGTTCTCGGCCGGGATGAGAGCGGCAAGTTGCTTGCAAACGCTCCTCTTCTCGAACGGATTGCGGAGGATCCAATCCTGCGGGACGTAAAACTCATCGCGGAGGCGTGGGACGCTGCCGGCGCTTACGAGGTGGGCAGCTTTTCCAAACGGCGCTGGGCAGAGTGGAACGGCCGCTACCGGGACGATGTCCGCCGTTTCTGGCGCGGCGATGACGGGATGCTCGGCTTGTTCGCCAGTCGCATCTGCGGGAGTGCCGATATTTACACTACGTCCGGTAAGGGTCCCGAGGGCAGCATCAACTTTGTTACATGCCATGATGGCTTCACGCTGAACGACCTGGTGAGCTACCGCTACAAGCACAATGAACCGAATGGAGAGAATAATCGCGACGGAACCGGCGATAACTTCAGCGAAAACTGTGGAACGGAAGGCGACACGGCGGATGCCGGGATCGACGCTTCACGGAATAGCCAAATCAAGAATTTCCTTCTGACTGTACTGATCTCGCGCGGCGTACCCATGCTGCTCGGCGGCGACGAATTCCGGCGAACACAGCGCGGGAACAACAACGCCTGGTGCCAGGACAACGACATCAGTTGGTTCGACTGGACTTATCTGGAACGGCATCGGGAGACCCATCGTTTTACCTGCGGAATGATTGCCTTTCGCCGCGCGCATCCGGTACTGAGCGAAGAACGGTTCTATACAGATACCGAAATCCAGTGGCTTGGGCGGGCTGGAGGATCACCGAACTGGTTCGACCCGAAAGAAAAAGCTTTCGCCTGCGCGATCCGGGAAAGCGGACAGGTCTCGCTTCTGCTGATGTTCAATGCAAGCACGAATCCTGCCGATTTTGCCTTCCCGCCACTTCCGCACGGCTTATCCTGGCATCTCGCGATAGACACATCGCGCTCCGCGCCGCAGGACTTGTTCATTGCGGGAGAGGAACCCTCTGTCGATCATTCCGAGTCCTGGAGCCTGCAGGCCCGATCCAGCGCGATATTTGTGACACGCCCACGGAGTAAAAAGCTAAGTGACAAGAAAGACGGAGCATCGTGCTGACTCTTAAAAAGATCCTTCTTCCGGTGGTATTCACGGACAATTCAGTTCATTTCCGGCAGCTTGCGTGCCAGGCTGCGTGGCTCGCGCGGCGTTTTAGCGCTCAGATCATTCTGCTGCATGTGGTGACGCCTTTCAGCTATCCCTATGGAATGCTGGAGAGCGGACACGAGATCACCGCGCGCGATTTGGAAGGGAAAGTCATTCAGTGGGCGCAGAAAGACCTGGATGAGGTGCTGCTGCCGCAACTTGAAGGAATTACCGTTACGCGAGTGCTGCTCAGGGGCGACCCCGCCAGGGAAATAGTGGAAGCAGCGCGACGTCACGACGCGGGCCTGATTGTCATGTCGACCCGCGGCGAGGGAGCGCTCTACCGCCTGCTGCTGGGATCGGTTACCGCGAAGGTTCTTCACGAAAGCTCCTGCCCTATCTGGATAGGTGCCCATGTCGCTGAACAACCAATGGAAGCGGAGATGCCCTCAAATGACTTCTCTGTCCGTCGCATTCTCTGTTCGATCGAGTTGAACCCCCACAACCGGCACACTCTGGCGCGGGCCGCTGAGATCGCCGCAGCGGTCGATGCCACTCTGACACTCATCCATATCACGGGAAGTGTCGAGTTCTTCGGCCCAGGCGGATCCTGGGTTAACCCCGAGTGGAGGGACACGATGGTTGGAATGGCAACCGAAGAAATCGCCAAACTTCAAAAGGACGTCGGGACCAATGCCGAGGTGATCATCGACAGCGGTAATGTCCCGCAACTGCTGAACCGGGCCGCTGGGCAAACGAAGGCCGATGTGCTGATCATCGGACACATTCCCGGCCGAAGCCATCTCGGGGACAACGGAGAAGGCTACGGGATCATTCGGGAGTCGCGTATTCCTGTCCTCAGTGTGTGAGTAGCCGATATGCGTTGCACTACAGACCTCCTGATGTCCATCACTATGTGGATGACAACCCGGGACATGACGCCGTCATTTCTGTGCGATCGCCGCTTCAAGTTAGTCCCATTCCAATATGTTGGGAGATCCGCCAGTTCTGCCGGAGGACGCTAATTCGCGAATCCAGGAGGAAGCACCAAAAATGAAGGCTGCTGTTTTTTCGTCAGGCCGTTCAGCCACCGAGCCGTTTCTTCAAATCCGGGAGGTGCCCCGTCCGACGATTCAGCCGGGGCACGTACTGCTTCGCGTCGTTGCGTGCGGGGTTTGTCGTACCGACCTGCACATAGTCGAAGAAGATCTCCCGCCGCTGCAGCCGCAACTCATACCCGGTCATCAAATCGTAGGGGAGGTCATCGAAGGCGCAACACATGAGCTGCCGACGGGAACGCGAGTCGGTGTTTCCTGGATGGGTGGTGTGGACGGCGATTGCTGGTATTGCCGGCATGGCCGCGAAAATCTGTGCGATCATCCCACTTTCACCGGGTACACCGTAAATGGAGGTTTCGCCGAGTACGCCCTCGCGCGAACGGACTTTGTGTTTCCTTTACCCGCCGGTTTGGACGATGTACAGGTCGCACCACTCCTCTGTGCCGGTATCATCGGCTTCCGCAGCCTTCGCGTTGCAGGCGTAGAGCCGGGCGAGCGGGTCGGGCTCTTCGGTTTTGGCAGTTCGGCGAGCCTCGCGATTACCATTCTCCAATCCTGGCAATGTGAGGTCTACGTAGTGACGAGGGGCGAAGCCCACCGAAAGACGGCGGCAACCCTCGAGGCGACATGGATAGGTGAGGAAGAAGCGAAACCACCGGTCGAACTTGACCGTGCCATCACGTTTGCTCCCAGCGGCAAAGTTGTAATAAGCGCCCTCGCCAGTCTCCGAAAAGGGGGAGTAGTGGCAATCAACGCCATTCACCTTGACCAGATGCCCAGTTTTAATTACGACACTCTGCTTTGGGGCGAGCGGCAGATCCGCAGCGTTGCAAACATGACCCGGCAGGATGCGCGCGACTTTCTCAAGATCGCGCACGATCTCAATATCAGTCCGCGTGTCACGGCATTTTCCCTCGATGACGCCAATCGGGCCATGATGGGGGTCAAAGCGGAAACATCGGATGGTTCAGTCGTAATTGTCCCCTGACGGCCAACCCGCCAATCCTGGTGTTTGGCGGATAAAATGCTCCGAATGGGAGGGCGCGGCGCCGTTGCACCTTCCACCTGCAACCGGTTTAAACGAATTGCTTCCAACCGACAGCAACGGCCCGCGGACCTAGCCCGCCGTAGGAGCGCCAAATCGCGGATTCCGCAAAATCCGGCGTCGGCCGTAGTGCCAGTTTTTATTGACGCCGTTTTGACAAATCTTCTTCTACAGTAGAGCTGTCGCGAAAGAAAGGATTCAAATGCTGCGAAGAACCTCGGAGTTAAGGGATTACAAGCTGGGTGCCATCGACGGCGAGATCGGCAAAGTTATAGAGTTCTACTTCGACGATCAGAGCTGGACGATTCGATATCTGGTTGCGGAAACAGGCGGTTGGCTGAGCCTGCGGCAGGTTCTCATTTCGCCTTATGCGCTGGGTCCGGCCAAAGAGGACACCGGTATCATTCCGGTCGACTTGACCAGAGAGCAGATTGAGAAAAGTCCGTCCTTCGATAGCGACAGACCCGTTTCGCGGCAATTCGAACGGGAATACTACTCCTATTACGGCTGGCCGGGCTATTGGGGTGGAGCCTACGCATGGGGGTCAAGCCCCTGTCCAATGCGCGGGCGCCGTGATTGGTCCGAAGGCGATAGGCTGCACGATTACTCCGATGCCACGCGTCGCACGACAGACGAGGATCCGCATCTCCGTAGCACCGCAGACGTGACTCGCCACGACATCCAGGCCCAGGACGGCGAGATTGGCCACGTCGGGGACTTTGTCATCGATGACGAAACGTGGGCAATTCGGTACCTGATTGTTGATACGCGAAACTGGTGGCCGGGGAAGAAAGTCCTGATCTCAACGCAGTGGATTGAGCGAATCAGTTGGACGGAATCGAAGGTTTTCATCAACCTGACTCGCGATGCAATCAAACGGGCGCCGGAATATACGGAAGGGGCCCTTATCACGCGTGATCACGAAATAAAGTTGCACCGGCATTACGACCGGGAAGGCTACTGGACAGGCGAACTGGCCGTTCTACAAGCCCGTTAGCCTGCCTGGATATCTGGCTGGGTGCTCGGTAACGACTACCAGGTCATCACGCGAGCAGATTGCAGTAAAGCAACAACTACAACCCCGATAAGAGAAAGAGGCTCGACTAACGTTATGCCAACTTGGCGTGCACCTCTGATCGGCGGAAATTGGAAGATGCACAAGAACGTCCTCGGGGCGACATCTTTCTTCGAGTCCTTTCTGCCACTGGTGGGCTCCTCCACACATTGCGAGACGGTGATCTGCCCACCGTTCCTCGATATCGCGAAGGCCGTGAGCGCGACTCGCGGAACGAGAATCCAGATCGGCGCACAGAACCTCTACTGGGCTAACGATGGCGCCTTCACAGGCGAAATTTCCGGCCCCATGATCAAAGCGTCCGGCTGCTCCTGGGTGATCGTGGGGCATAGCGAACGGCGGCGGTATTTCGGCGAGACTGACGAGACTGTGCTGAAGAAGACCATTGCCGCGCTCGCTGCCGGGCTCACTCCGATCGTTTGCATTGGTGAGCGCAAGGAAAAGAACGTTGAGACGGTACTGACAGAGCAGTTTCGTTGCGGCATTGCGGGCCTTTCGGATAAGCAGTTCGCTGCGATCACAATCGGCTACGAGCCGGTTTGGGCGATTGGCGCCGGTGAAACAGCTACACCGGAGGTTGCCGCCGATGCTCACCGATGGATTCGAGGTCAGGCAATGGATCGATTCGGGGCCGAAGCCGCGAATAACGTTCGGATCTTATACGGCGGCAGCGTGAAGGCGGACAACGCGATTCGTCTGCTGGCTCAGCCTGAGATCGACGGATTCCTTGTCGGCGGCGCCAGCCTCGACCCCGTCAGCTTCGCGGCGCTTGTAAATCTCGTCACTTCCTCTCGGGTCAGTGGAGAATCGGTCGCGGAAAAAGCGTTTTGACGCTATTTTGACGGTGACTCTCTTAGAGTGAAGCTGTGAAACCAACCCAACAACTTCACGACCTCGGCCAAAGCCTCTGGCTTGACAACATCACGCGTGGGCTCCTGACGAGCGGTACCCTTCGCCACTACATCGGCGATCTCTCATTCACGGGGCTGACATCGAATCCGTCGATCTTCGATACTGCCATCGGGAATTCAACCTCCTATGACGATGCCATTCGTCGGAAGACCATCGAAGGAAAGTCCGGCGAGAGGTTGTTCTTTGACCTTGCAATCGAGGATCTGACGAAGGCTGCCGATCTCTTTCGCCCAATCCACGATGCAACCTCCAGCATGGATGGCTGGGTGTCTCTGGAAGTGTCTCCGTTGCTCGCTCACGACGCGGCCAACACAATCAAAGCGGCCCCGCAGCTTCACGCTCAGGCGTCCCGGCCCAATCTCTTCATCAAGATTCCGGGAACGAGCGAAGGGCTGGCCGCGATTGAGGAAAGCATCTTTGCCGGAATACCGGTGAATGTGACTCTCCTGTTTTCAAGCGCGCAATATATTGCCGCCGCCGAAGCGTACCTCCGCGGAATCGAGCGCCGGATCGCCGCGGGGCTGGACCCGAAGGTGCGCTCTGTCGCTTCTATGTTTATCAGCCGATGGGATAAAGCGGTGATCGGGAAGGTCCCGAAAGGCTTACATGATCGTCTGGGGATTGCGATCGCGAAGCGCACCTACAGAGCGTATCGCGAAGTGCTCGTGTCGCCGCGCTGGCGGGCGGCCCTCGTTGCGGGCGCGCAACCGCAGCGTCTCCTCTGGGCGAGCACGGGAACCAAAGACCCAAAGGCGTCCGACGTTCTCTATGTGAAGGCTCTGGCTGCACCCGACACCATCAACACCATGCCCGAAAAGACTCTTCTCGCGTTCGCCGATCACGGCGAGTTGGAGGGGGTTTTGCCAGTCGATGGCGGCGACGCCGAGACGGTACTTGCCGAATTCGCCAAAGCCGGGATCGACGATAAAAAGCGCTGCCGATCTTCAGAGCGAAGGCGCCGATTCTTTCGTCTCATCGTGGCAGGATTTGCTGGATAGGATCGGGACTAAGGCCGCAGCGTTCAAAGCCGCGTAGATGAAATGAAAAATCCCCGATCCACGCACACCATCGCTTCGCTTCGGAGCCGGCCGGCATGGGCCGCGCTGAACCAGCATTTTACGGAATTTCGAAACCTACACCTCCGCCAGCTTTTCGCCGATGACCCGCGACGCAGCGAATGCTTTACGTTGGAGACTCTGGGACTGTACTTCGACTATTCGAAGAACCGCATCACGGCCGATACGCTCAGTCTGCTGGTTGATCTTGCGGAGCAGTCGGGTCTGCGAGCACACATAGACGCCATGTTTGCCGGCGAAAAAATCAACGTGACCGAGAACCGTGCCGTTCTTCATGTTGCATTGCGCGCTCCCGAAGGCGAACAAATGTTCGTCGATGGTACGGATGTTGTTCCCGAGGTTCACGATGTTCTGGACAAAATGTCGGAGCTTGCCGGGCAGGTTCGCAGCGGGACGTGGAAAGGCCATACGGGCAAGCGAATTCGAAACGTGGTCAATATTGGCATCGGCGGCTCCGATCTTGGGCCCGTGATGGCATATGAAGCGCTGAAGTATTACAGCCAACGAGACCTGACCTTCCGTTTTATTTCCAATGTTGATGGCACGGATTTCGTCGAGGCGACTCGCGACCTGAATGCCGACGAGACCCTGTTCGTCGTCTGCTCCAAGACGTTCACCACTCTCGAAACCATGACGAATGCCCACACGGCCCGCGCGTGGCTGCTCAAAGCGCTGAGAGATGACAAGGCGGTTGCCCGGCATTTTGTCGCGGTCTCGACCAATACTGCGAAGGTTGAGGCGTTTGGAATCGACAGCGCCAATATGTTCGGTTTCTGGGACTGGGTCGGCGGACGCTATTCTATGGACTCCGCGATTGGCCTCTCGACAATGATCGCAATCGGCTCACAGGAGTTCCGCGCCATGCTCTCAGGCTTCCACGCTATGGATGAACACTTCCGCACCGCGCCCTTCGAACGAAATCTGCCAGTGCTGATGGGCCTGCTCGTCGTCTGGTACAACGCATTTTTCGACGCGCAGACGGTGGCGGTATTGCCGTACGAACAATACCTGAAGCGCTTCCCGGCCTACCTTCAGCAATTGACTATGGAGAGCAACGGTAAGCACGTAACGCTCCAGGGCGAGCGGGTCGATTATCAGACAGGGCCCGTTTATTGGGGTGAGCCGGGAACGAATGGACAGCACTCTTTCTACCAGCTGATACACCAGGGGACAAAGCTCATTCCGTGCGATTTTATAGCGTTCGCCCAGCCCCTGAATCCAGTGGGCAACCACCACGAACTGCTGCTTGCGAATGTGCTCGCGCAAGCGGAGGCGCTTGCATTCGGTCGAACAGCCGAAGAGGTCCGCTCTGCCGGGACACCGGAATGGCTGGTGCCGCATCGCACGTTCGAGGGCAATCGACCGTCCACCACAATCGTGACTGAGCGACTTACGCCGGAAACGCTGGGCAAATTGATCGCGCTCTACGAGCACAGCGTCTTTACCCAGGGAACGATCTGGCAGATCGACTCCTTCGATCAATGGGGCGTGGAACTCGGCAAGGTTCTGGCCGAGAAAATCATCCCGGAACTCGCGGCTGGCCACGAGTTGCCGCTGAAGCACGACAGCTCGACTAATGCGCTCATTCGGCAGTGTCGAAAACTGAGGAATTCAGTCAACGAACGTTAAACTTCAGGGTGCCAGGTAGCGGACCCTACTCGCGACCCCGTCCCATATCCTATCGCTGCGGGCGAGCCTCGCGCACCAATCGAACGGAAACGGTTTTCGGCAGGACGCGCTCTAAATCCACCCCAGGCGGGAGCTTCAGGTCATTTGAATCCAGACTGATAGTGTGCCACCCCGCGTCTAGTTTGCTCACGTCGAGGCGTGCCGTTAAACTCGCCGTCGCAGAATCCATCAGCCAGGAGTTCCCGCGGAGTTGCACGCTCACGCTACTTGCACTCTGATTCGAGATATAGAGGCCAGACGGTACGTTCACAAACTCCACGGAGGCGCTCACGCTCTTGACCATCGCCCCTCCGCCAAAGAACGAAATCCCCCAGATTAGACTCGCCAAGGCGACTGCCGAAAGACGATACTTCATGTTTGCGAAGAGAAGGCTACGAAGCTTGGCGGCCAGCGAAGGAGGTTGTTTGGGTTGAAGACTGTAAAGCGCTTTCCGCAGCGTGTTCTCGTCTGGCATCGGTCGAACGTGCGAATCTTCGATGACCACCACTTGTCCGCGCTCTTCTGACGAGACCAGCACTAACGCATCGGAACTCTCAGCCAATCCAAGCGCCGCCCGATGCCTTGTCCCTAAATCCGCTGGTAGATCGTCGCGTCCCGTCGACGGCAGGACCACGCGAGCAAGCGCGATCCGGTCGCCGCTTATGATGACAGCGCCGTCATGAATAGGAGAGTCTCTCCGAAAGATGGCTTCCAGCAGACCCTTCGAGACCTCTGCGTCGATCCCAATCCCACCCGATACAAGGTTGACGATCGGGTCCTTTCGGGCCAGAACGACGACTGCGCCGATATCGCTATGAGCCATAGCAAACATGGCTGACGCAACGGCATCGTAAGTCTGGTTTGAGTCTGCGGGCACGCGAAATTTCAGTTGAACGAGAGTGTCCCACCGAAGGATCGAATGCTGTAACTCAGCCTGGAACAAAAGTATGACGAGACCAATTACCGCGAGGCTGGCTCCGTCCATCACCCAACTTGATATAGTCAAATCGAAGTGTCCGGCCAATAATGCTGCGGCGTGAAAACCGACGATCATCAACGCGAAGTGAAGCGCGCGCGTCTGTTTGGCCCACAGCAGCACAACGTAGAAAGCCACGCTCAGGACAAGGAAGTCCACAACATTCTGCCACCGGAGAAAATGAATAAGCGGCATGAACTTTTACTCCTGTCGTGGCACGACAGGATTCTCCTCGTTCGGCTAGAATTGTCTACCTGTAACCCAACTCCAGAGCACTTCTGGGGCCGACGCCCTGTAGGCGATGATGACAATGCCCGATCCGCTACCAGGTCTTTAGGTTTGCCCGGGACCGCGTCCTTTCCGTAGGTCGCCGCCCGGCTCAAGATAGCAGAGGGCAAATTGCGAAACGCCTGATTCTGGTCGCCCTGGGCGCTCATGCGGCACTGGGCGTGCTTTTCGGCTCCAGTTGGACCCGAAGCTTTGAAATCGCACGTGTTTTAATCTGCGAGACGCGGCTCTCGTTGATGTGCATTTCTACAGCGACCTCGCGGCTCTGCCAGCCGAAGTCGTAAAGCAGTTCGATCACCCGGTTCTCTCTCGGGGAGAGGCATCGGCGAGCCTCTCGGACTTCGGCGCGAAGCGTGAATGCGGGCTGGGCCGTAGATGCAAGGCACCGTACCGGGATCTGATCGAGGCTAACCGTCGCGGGCGGAATTCCGTAGCCCGTGGCGCTGAGGGCTGGCGCGGACGCGCGGACACGCCGCCGTTCAGTTCGGGAGAGCGGGTCTTCATCGCGGAGGAAATCCTGCATCGCGCCCCAGATTCTGTGCTGCGCGTAGGTCCTGAATTTCAGACCACGAGTCTGATCGAAGCGGTCCACGGCATGAATCAGGCCGATCATGCCGGCACTGGCCAGATCGTCGAATGTGACGCAAGGCGGTACCCGGCGCTGGAAGCGTCTCGCGATTCTGTTCACCAGATCGAGGTCCTGCAGGATTGCAGCGTCTCGGGCTGCGCCCTGGTTCGGAATGCTTTCGGTGTTGTTGCGAAGTTTCATTTTCGGTCCTTTTCTGCCCGTCTTGTTCGGGGCAACAAACCGCGAGCGGACCTGCTCCCGAAGACTCCACGAGTGGAGGGGGATCACCCACTCGCCGCAATCGGCGAGCGGAGCGCAGCGGAGGGCTGCACGAAACGGAACGAAGTGCAGTGAAGGAAGCCTGGGGATACCCGAGTGGAGGCGGGAGGGCG
>Ga0302325_10000874_pt1 | contig 80466 bp, 62 predicted proteins | sample Palsa_T0_2_FD_201948 | JGI IMG/M metagenome (GOLD analysis project Ga0302325, IMG submission 201948) | Peat permafrost microbial communities from Stordalen Mire near Abisko, Sweden - Palsa_T0_2 | ecosystem: Environmental > Terrestrial > Soil > Palsa > Peat permafrost | place: Sweden: Abisko... | reverse complement strand
CGGAGTTGCGCACGATAGAAGCGACCGTAACATTGCTTCGTCCGAAACAATTCGTCGAGGCTTCGACGGATGAATTGCGACAAATGGAAGCGGCGGCCATCGCACGCTACTTGCGACAGCAGGTCACATCGGGTGCGTGTCGTTGGGGGGATGTTGCCCTGCTATTCCGCAGCTTCACAGGAGTCGAGATATACGGTGACGTGCTGCAGGAGCACGGGGTGCCGTTTCGTGTCATTGGCGGCAAAGGGTATTACCAGCGTCAGGAGATCCAAACCTTGTCCTCATTGCTGTCGTGCCTGGATAATCCAACGGACAAACTCAACCTGGTCGCGACGCTGCGCTCGCCGCTGTTCGGCTGGGCGGATGAACTGGTGTTTCTGATGTCGGAGACGACGGGATTGAATTACCTGGCGGCTCCCGCGACGGACGCGCCCGAACAGGCGACGCAGACATTTGCCTTGTTGCGGGAGCTGCATGAGGGCCGGCACGGGTTTTCGGTGGCCGGCTACGTCGAGCACGTGTTTGCCCGCAGCCGGATTTGCGAGGCGTTCTTTGCCAGCCAGCCCGACGGCACGCAATGCGTTGCCAACCTGTTGAAGGGGCTCGAACTGGCGCGCCAACTCGAAAACGTGGGGATGCGTACGCTGCGCGCGTTTGTGCGGCGGTTGCGCGAGACGGTGCTGGGCGGTATCGACGCGGAGCCCTCGCCCGCCAGCGAGGAGAGCGACGATGTCGTACGCATCCTGACAATGCACAAGGCCAAGGGCCTCGAATTTCCCGTCGTCGTGTTGCCGGATCTGGCCGGACGTTCGTCCGATTCAGGAGCGACGGTGTTGTTCGGTCGCGATGGCGGCTGTGAACTGCGTTTTGCGGGTCGGCGAACGGCAGGTTTTGACGAGGCGGATGAAGAACAGGCGAAGCGCGAGAAGGCGGAAGAGATACGCTTGCTCTATGTCGCCGCGACCCGCGCGAAGGAACGGTTGGTGATTCCGTGGTTCGCGCAGAAGGGCGGTAGAATCGACTTGCTGGCAGACGGATTCGAACCTGTCGCGAGTAAACTGGTGGAGACGCCGGACCTGAGGTCGCTGGAGGCAGCCGTCGCCGCCGTAGGAAAGTCGGAATTAGAACATGGTTCTGTGGACGAACTGGTCGCTAAACGGCAGGCGTGGGCGGAAACTCGCGCGGCGCTATTGACGCGGGCCGCGAAGCCGATGGCGCGGACAAGCCCCTCGAAACTCGGGGGCGAAGCGGAACCGCGCGAGGATGAACAAGGTGGTGTGGAACGACAACGGGCGCTGGATTTTGGCGTGGTGGTGCACGCTGTGTTGGAGGCGCTGGATTTGAAAGCGTCGGCGGCGCAACAACACCGGCAAATCGAGCAATTCGTCGCACAGACGGGTCTGAGTACTGAAGACCAACAGCGAGCAATTCAGATGGCCGGCAGAGCGCTGGGGTCGGAGGTGTTAACGCGGGCGAGCCACGCCGACGAAGTGTATCGTGAACTGCCATTCACGCACGTCATGGACGAGGGACTGATGGAAGGGAAGATCGACCTGCTGTTTGCCGAGAAAGGCCGGTGGGTGCTCGTCGATTACAAAACGGACGCGCGCGTGGAAGTCGAGAAATACGCGGAGCAACTGCGGGCGTATGAGGCCGCACTCCAGCGCGTGGCCGGCATCACCCTAGCCCAGAAACTGCTGTTCTTCCTGGCCACAGGAACTGTGGCACAGGTGCCATGATGATCAAAGTAGATTTGCACATGCACTCGGGGGAAGACCCCCAGGACGGGCTGCGCTATCCCGCGACGGTGTTGATCGACCGCGCGGTCGAACTCGGCTATGGAGCGATCGCCGTGACGTTGCATGGCAAGGTGATCGAGGACGAACGTGTTTTTGAGTACGCGCGCGCGAAAGGTTTGCTGCTGATCCGCGCGGTCGAATGGAGTATCGAGGGTGGCGACGTGCTGCTCTACAACATCACGCAACGCGACGCGGCAAAGTTGCACTCATTTCAAGATTTGCGCGCCTACAAACGCGAGCGCGGTGAGGACATGCTGGTGATTGCACCGCACCCATTTTACCCCCGGGGACACAGTCTCCAACGCCGCCTCGAGCCGAACATCGACTTGTTCGACGCCGTCGAGTATGCACAGATTCATTTGAGCTGGTTCGATGGATTCAACCAACGCGCCGTCCGCGTCGCCAGGAAACATGGAAAACCGATCGTGGCGAATTCCGACACGCACAATCTCTGGATGTTCGGCCGCCATTATACGCTCGTCGATGCGGAACCGACGATGCCCTCGGTTTTTCGCGCCATCCGTGAGGGCCGTGTTGAGCCGCACAGCCCCTGCGTGACGGTGCGGGATTGCTTGCGCATGTTTTTCTATGACCCGATGTTGGAGCGCAAACCGGGACGCTTGACGGAGAGCTTTGGGTGAGTGCAGGGAACTTTCCTTGCCGAGTCGGTGTCTGAAGCGATAAGCTAACTCTCTACCAGGAGGTATTCATGAGAAGGGTCCTTGTTCTTCTTGCCATTGTCGTTGCCAGTCCCACCTACGCCCAGACACAATTGACCATTTACAACCAGAACTTCGCCACGGTAAAGGAACAGCGCACCTTGGACCTGCAAAAGGGCGAGAATGAGGTGCGGATTGCCGAAATCACCGCCCATGTGGAACCAGACTCCGTCGTGCTGCGCGACCTGAAGAATCCCGACGCGATCCAAATCCTGGAACAGAACTACGAAGGGGACCCGCTCAGCGAGGGCCTGTTGCTGCGTAAGTCCGAGGGCAAGGTGCTTGATTTTGAAATCACCCTGCCGCAGACAGGTGAGACGAAGATCGTGAAAGGAAAGGTTCTTCGCAGCGGTTATGTGCCGCATGCGGAAGCGTTCCAGCAATATGGGCAACAGTACATGTACGCGCAAATGGCCCTCGCGGCACCGCAGGGCGGCGGACAGCCGATCGTGGAAGTGGACGGCAAAATCCGGTTCGGCCTGCCGGGCCTGCCGATCTTCGAGGCGCTGGATCCGAGTGCATTTCTGAAGCCGACCTTGTTGTGGCGACTATGGGCGGAGAAGGCGGGCAAGCATGATACAGAATTTTCGTACCTGACAGGCGGCATGCGCTGGGAAGCGAGTTACAACGCGGTCGCGCCCGAAAAGGGTGACACGTTCGACATCCTTGGTTGGGTCACGCTGGAGAACATGAGCGGGAAGGATTTCGAGAACGCCAGCGTCAAATTGATGGCCGGTGACGTGGCACGAGCGCAACCCGATGCAGTCCGCGCCATGAACTACGCGACTATGAGTGGCACGGCGGGAACCCCAGCGGCCTCTGTCACCGAGCGGACATTCGAGGAGTATCATCTGTACACATTGCCACGTCCGACGACCCTGCTGGATCGCGAGATCAAACAGGTGGAATTCGTGCGGGCCGCGAATATTCCGGCCAAACGCATTTACATTTACGATGGGTTCAAAACCGACGACCGTTACCGCGGCTGGGATCCCAACAGCATCCGCCAGCAACCCGACTATGGCACCGTTTCCAATCCGAAAGTGTGGGCCATGCTGGAATTCAAGAACTCGAACGAGTCGCACCTCGGCATGCCGCTGCCGAAAGGCAAGGTAAAGATTTATCGGCGCGATGTGGATGGGCGCAGCGAGTTCATTGGCGAAGACCAGATCGACCACACGCCGAAAGATGAGACTGTACGACTGTACACGGGCAACTCATTCGACATCGTCGGCGAGCGACGTCAGACCGACTTCAAGCTCGACACCGGTCGTCGCGGGGCCGATGAGTCCTTCGAAATCAAACTGCGCAACCATAAGAAAGAGGAGGTCGAGGTGCGCGTGGTGGAACACCTGTATCGTTGGTTCCAATGGGACATTACGAATACTACGATGGATCACACCAAAACCGACGCGCGCACTGTGGAATTCCGGCCGAAAGTGCCTGCTGACGGTGAGACCAACATCAACTATACCGTGCATTATACTTGGTGAAAGACCATGAAATCGAGAATCCTCCTCGGCCTCGTGCTCCTCGTGTTTGGTCTATCGGCGCAAGCACGTACCGTTCGTTTGTGGAGTGACGCTGAGTTGGAGAAGGCGTCCGATTTAGTTGTGATCGGCCAGCCAATTGAAGTGAAAGACTTGGATGAGACAAACTCGTTGGGCTTGGATCAATCGGAATCGTTTCGGCCAAAATTCCGGGGTGTTGAAACGACTTTCAAGGTTTCCGATGTTCTCAAAGGAACGCCTGCGAGCGACCACATCGTCTTGCATCATTTTCGGGTCGAAATCGGATGGGGAAGTCCGCCCAATGGTCCGGATTTGATCAGCTTCGGTTCGAACAACACCAATGAATACCTCTTGTACTTAAAAGACGATGGCATAAACCGATACGCTCCGACTGCCGGCCAAATTGATGCCGGGCTTTCGATTAAACCAGCACCGGATCCTTTTCAAACTTGGCTATCTTCCAATCAACGTCTCGACCTCACGGTGCCCGGCAAGGTCTACGGTGTAACATTGTCGCAGCAGGGGTGGAAGGTGATAGTCGTACAAGTGCAGGTGGGAAGCGCCAAGGACAGTGAGCACAAGAGCGAAAGCTCATTCGGGGTGCCTCTACAGGTCTGGCTGCTGCGGACCGATGGCACTTCAGTTCTTCCAAGGGGAAAGCCAGACTTCATCGGCATTAGCAATGGCGGCTACGTTGACTACTCGATGGTTTACACATTTGCGAAAGTACGCACGCAAGACGTTACAGGCGTCGTCGTGAGCGTGGATGGCGAGCCGTATTATCGGCAAATGCCAAAATGAATCCCAAAATCCTCCTCTGCCTTGCGCTCGTCGTGAGCGGCGCTAGATTCCCAGTGTGTCGTCGCGCGTGAAGAACGAGGCGATGAAGTGGAACATGACGAAGTATTCGAGGGCAAAGGGCAGAAAACCGAGGAAACCCACGAGCGGCATCTCGAAATACTTGACGCCTTGGCCGAGCGGGAAGATGTACACCCATTTCGTGTAGGCCCACATGTTCCAGAATTCCCATAGCAGGCCGCAGGTGATCCCGGCGGCGAACAATTGCAGGGTTCGTGACAGATCGCCATGCTCCCAGTCGCTGTAGATGCTCGGGACGCCGCGCCAGTAGTTGAATGGCTCCAGCAGAAAGAACCAGCCCATCCAGACGAAGGCCCACAAATAGCCGCGCATATTCTCCGGCAGGAACGGCGGTGCGAAGGCGAAGAACGCGCCGATCACGATGGACGCGATCAGCGCGGCACGGCTCCAATGAAAGCGTGGCATCCGCACGCGCCCGAACAGGTTGTAGCTTTCGAGAAATTCGCACGTCAGAAACAAGCCGGGCATGATGGTCGCAAACGCGATGGCGTATCCGATCAGGCGCACGGAGAGATCGGCCTCCAGGTGTTCGTAACGCCACCCCGGCATCACGCGGTTGTAGGCCTCGAACAGGCACCAGAAAACGATCGATAAAATGCACTGGATGGCCAGTGACCGCCGCCGATCCGTGAGCAACGACGTGCCTTTGCGGCGATAAATCCATGCATCGACGAACAGGATATACCCCCACCAGCAGGCGGGCGTGGCCCAGGTGGTGATGCGCGACCAGCGGACTTCGGGAAAAGCATCGGTCTGCGAGCAGAAGATCGCTGTCTCCATCAGCAGGAGGATGATCAGGCCAACAGTTCCGTATTGGGGAAAGCGGTGGCGGTAGCCGTTCATAGGCGGTCGGGATCGAGGTTCGAAAGCTGGCGCAACACAGCGTCTTTGCAACTCCACGCCAGTGACAGCGTCAGCGAGAACGGCAGCAAGAGCAGGATGATCACCAGCAGATTGGCGCGACCGAGAAGAAACCGTAATTCCGAAAGCGGATCACTCCTCTGGAAGACCGCCATGCCGATGATATATGCGACGACACAGGCAAACGGCACCAGCAACAACCCAATGTTTCCCGATCCAAACACGCGTGATTCGAGCGCCATGTCTTTCCGTCCGAGGGCGACGGCGAGAGTGGCGACCACGCGATTGAAGGCGATGACGTAGATGATTCCCGTGGCGGCAAACGCGAGCATGTTGCCGAGCAAATAGCTGCTTTGGGGAGCACGCCGCCAGAGGTAAAAGAACAGGCAGAAGTAGGTCAGCAACGCGGCCACAGCCATCGTCCGTCCCATCCGCTTATGCCACTGCTCTCCCAGGCTGCGCACCTGGTAAAGCCGCCAGGAACCGATCAGTGTGGCGAGGACGCCCACCCCGAGGAATAGTTCGGCAAACGGGGATATCTCGATGGGCATGAGCAGTTGGGCCGCCGTCAGTACGGTCACCAGCAGCCCCCAGAAAATAAAATAAAAACCCTGCGCCAGGCGCACGTAGTCACGCGCGGGAACGCGGAGAGTGACGATGGCGCTGTCGGGGACGGCGCCATGAGCGAGCCTCAGCGACGGCTGCGCGGCCGCGTCAATTGTGTCCGACATGTTTGTTGGGCAGTTTGCCCTGAAGAGTTTTCCAAAGCTCAAACTGCTGGATTTTCTTCTGCAGCAACACCGTTAGTTTTTCGAGTCGCTCGTCTGCATCCAGCGTCTCCAGCATTGCCTGCTTGTCGTAGTAATCATCCAGCAGCGTGTAACTTACAAGGTCCGACAGATAGTCGGTGTTCTTGACCGAACGCAACGCGGTGAGCACCGACTTCGGCAATTCCGCGCCCATGCGCGCGCGGGCTTTGGCCAATTGTGCGACCACTTTCATCAACGGGTCACGTTTGGCGCCGGCTACGTCTTCGGAACTCTCCAAGGGTTCGACACGCGCCACGCGATACGGTCGCTGCTTCACGTATTCAGTGACGCGCACCCGCGCCACACCCTCCAGAATCACGTTGGCCGAGCCGTCGGGCCGCGCCACGCAGGTGCGGATCACGCCGATGCCCGCGACGGGGTGGGGCGTGGGATTGTGCCCCTCCTTCTCCCAGCCCTTGCGCAACAGCGCCACCGCAAACATCCGCTCGCCTTTCAAACAATCCGCCAGCATCGTCTTATAGCGCGGTTCAAAAATATACAGCGGCAGCAACACGCGCGGGAACAGGATCGCATTCGGCAACGGCATCACCGCGATTTGCTTCGGTAACCTCACGCAGGGAAGTATAACCGCTACCCTTGCGGGCGTCAAAGGCAGAAGCACGGAAGCGGAGAGCGAAAAGCGGAGAGAACAGCAGGGACGAGGCTACTTCTTCGAAACGGGCCTGCCCTTCAAAGTGCGGATTGTTGAGACAAGAAGAGCGATTATCTCGTCAACCGCAGCTTGCCGTTCCTCAATTACGGCGGGGAGCAGGAATCGCCGTGACCGTTCGTACCATCCGCGTGTTTCGCGGGCCGATCCACACGCCACGGTCAGGAAATAGACAAACTCATTCCGCGTTCCCCGTCCATAACCCTCTTCAATATTCGCTGGAATGGATCCGCTACTTCGTACCAGTTGCCGGACAATTTCCCGACTGCGGTAATCACGCCCCAGTGTCTCCGAATCGTCCAAAACTTTCTCGTAGAGCGAGGACGCCTTCACGTAGAACGGATACTTGGCAAGCGGATCAACCACTTTGCATTCGCGCTGTTGCCGATCCATTCCTGTCTCCCCGTTTTCCGCTATCTTTCCGCTTCCCGCTCTCCGCTTTCGATCTCTTTCACCAACAACGCGTGCAACTCATCCAGCGCCTGCGGCACCACATGCGTGTCGGCGAGAACGGGCATGAAGTTTGTGTCGCCGTTCCAGCGCGGGACGATATGCATGTGGACATGATCGAGCACGCCCGCGCCCGCGACCCGGCCGAGGTTCAGGCCGATGTTGAAACCATCGGCTTTCACGGCTTTGACCAGCAATTGCTTGCAGCGACGCGTCAGCGACATCAATTCGGAAAGTTCTTGCTCCGAGAGATCGTCCAGTTCGCCCGTATGCTTGTACGGCGCGACCATCAGGTGGCCGGCGTTGTACGGGTAGGCATTGAGCAGCGCAAAACAGTTCCGCTCGCGGATGATGATGTGGTTCTTCGCGTCGTCGGACTCCTGTGACTTGCGGCAGAGGAAGCAACCTGCTTCCTTTTCCCCGAGAATGTACCGAATCCGCCACGGCGCCCAGAGATGTTCCATGCCGCGTTTATAAAACCCCCCCCGCCGCAAGTCAACGCGCCTCCGCGATGCACAGATTTTCGTAGGAGTGACATTCCTGTCGCGACCGGCAACGGATTTTCACGGCGAAGACGGGTCACCGAAACATACTATTCCACGTGCTCTAAAAGGTAGGGCGCGCTGGTCCAGCGCGCCGCGTCGTTCATCGAATCCGGCTCGACGTGGCCGTTTCCCGCTTTGGAGTGCGGCGACTCGTCGCCGCTTTGCCGTTCGTCGCAGCCGGCGCTATTCTTCCGACCCGCAAGCACAAAACACCGACACCGTGAAGCCTCTCATCCGAAACAAAGTGTGGTCGCACTCAACTGGATATCAACCACTTAAGACTTGCGACGCCTGACATCTGGTCACCGCCAATAGCCACTTCCGCTTGACACCACACAAATGAGTGGTACCATGCAGCCCATGGACCAGAAACTGATAAATACGGCGGAGCGCCTGATGGCGTTGATGACCTTGGCGCTGATCGTAATTGTGGCGATTGGAAACTGGAATCTTTTCCGACAGATTCAGAAGCTCGAAGCCCGTCTCGGTTTGCGGGCCGCGCCGCGATAGCTCCGGATATCTGAAAGAGATGTCTGTGTTCCAGCGGGCAACTGGCGCTGGCTTCAGCAGCAATTCGCGCATTGTGCTTGTAACGAACGGCGCGAACGTCGGTTCGAACTCACCACTAGCAGTTCTGTCCGCAGCTGTCGCGGAATGTGGATTCCGGCCATATCCAGACGTTGACCCATTGCTGCCTGCTAATACGATCAGAGCAATTATCGGCCCAAAATAGTAAGCTGGTGGCGCTCGTCGCCGCGCATGATTTCGATCTGTAGAACGGAACATATTTGAAATTGGGGCGCTGACTCTACGAACGTTTGACATCGCTCCACGCTTCTGCCATTCTATCCGCACTTGCAGGTCAGCCATGATTGTTTCGTAACTGTAAAGCCATTCTAACTACCGACTCCCAGGTTGGTACGCTGTTGCCCGTCGCGGCAATGGCGTGGGCTTTACACCTGATGACTGACGTCCTTTCCGGAGATTTTCAAGAGGGCCACAGGTGTATCTCAACACCTGTGGTCTTTTTATTTGCCGGTCAATTATTTCGGGAGCGAGTCATGAGAAGGAACAAGCGCGGACCGCCACCGGTCCGCTCGGCGTCAGCGGCCGAACGCATGTGGCGCAGCAAATCACTGTCGCAAAATTTCCTGCGGGACAGTCGCCTGATCGAATCGCTCGTGGCGCATTCGGGAATCACGAAAGCGGACACCGTGCTCGACCTCGGTGCCGGCAAAGGCGCGATCACCCGCGAGCTGGCCCGTCATTGCCAACACGTCATCGCCGTTGAGAAGGATCCAGAACTGGTTGAGCAACTGGCGCAGACCATCCGTGGTGTGCCCAACGCGGAACTGATTGCGGGTGACATCCTTCACGTCGAACTGCCTGCCTGCCCATACAAGGTCTTCGCGAACATCCCCTACAGCCTGACCGCCGCGATCATCACAAAGTTAACCGGTTCGCTGCGTTCGCCGCTCACGACGCACCTCGTTGTGCAGACCGAAGCCGCACACAAGTACACGGGCGTGCCCCGCGAATCGCTGTCCGCGCTGTTCTTGAAACCCTGGTTCCGCGTCAGCATCGCCCATTGCTTTAATCGGCGCGATTTCAGCCCAACCCCCGGCGTCGACTCGGTTCTCCTGCGAATCGACAAACGTCAGCAACCTCTGCTCTCGCCCGCCACGCAGTCGCTCTACCGCGACTTCATCGTCTATTGCTTCGTCCGCGGTGGTCATTCGCTGTACACCACTCTGGAGCAGTTCGTGGGACCCCAAGCAATGAACGCAATAGCATCCACACTTCCGATCCCCCATTCCGTTACGCCAACCGCCATCGACTTTGAAATCTGGCTCTGCCTGTTCAGCGAATTCGTCCAACACGCATCACGCTCGTCCCGCCAGTTGATCGCGGGCAGCGCCCACCGCCTCAAAGAAGAGCAGTCCCGCCTCCCCAAAGAATATCACGCTCGGAAACACGAACGTTGGTAGACGAGTTTGGGGCACCGCGCTGCTTGACACCGCGCCACGCTCTTCGCAAACTACCACTGATGCCCGCGACCGCCGCAAAAACCAAATCCATCTACCTCATCGGAGGCGCGGACGAGTTTTCAATCAAGGAGACGGCGGCGAAGTTGGCGGACAAGCTCGCGCCGAAAAAGGCGGGCGAATTTGGCCTGGAGATCATCGAAGGGTCATTCTCGAATCAGGATGAGGCGTTGAAGGTTTTGTCACGAGTTCGTGAGGCGCTGAACACCGTCGGCTTGTTTGGCGGCGGCGACAAGCTGGTGTGGTTGAAGAATACCGACCTGCTGGCGGATAGCCCGACGACGCGCGCGGAGGCGGTCAAGGAAGCGCTGGGAGAACTCGCCGACCTGCTGAAAGGCGGGCTGGGCGACGGCGTGACATTACTCATTAGCGCGATGGGGTGTGACCGGCGCAAGACGCTTTACAAGACGCTGGAAAAAGTGGGCGAGGTGCAATTCTTCGAGGCGCTGGAGGAGGGGAAGGGCGATTCCGACGAGGAAATCGTGGCGTTCATCCAATCCAAGTCGCGCGCCGATGGCAAGACGATGGGCGCGGACGCAGTGCAGGCGTTTCGAGATCTGGTAGCGCCGAGCTTGCGCGAGATTGCCAACGAGTTGGAGAAGCTCTTCACCTACGTTGGCAATCGGAACGAGGTCACCAAAGACGATGTCCACGCGATTTGCTCGGCATCGCGCCAGGCGGTGATTTGGGAATTGACCGACGCCCTCGGCGCGCGGCGCACATCGCAGGCCATCGCCGCCCTGGAAAACCTGCTCGACGCGGGCGAGCAGCCCATCGGCGTATTGATGATGCTGGTGGCGCAATTTCGGCTGATGTTGCTCGCGCGGGATCTGCTGCAGCGGAAATTGATCAGCGTCCGCGACGGACAAGGCGGCAACTTCGAATTTGTGAAAGCATTTGAACGCCTGCCCGAGCAGGCGACCGCGCATTTCCCGCGAACGAAGGAAGGCGCGCTGCCAAACGCGTGGCGCCTGTATCGGTGCGCGCTCGCAGCGAAGAATTTCTCGACAGCCGAGTTGATCCGCGCGATGGATTTGCTGTTGGAGGCTAATCGCCAACTCGTGACCACGCAACTCGACGATCGATTGATCATCGAAGAAGCCATCGTCAAGATCGCGCGGAAATGACGGCGGCGACCTACGGCGCGGCCTAGAACGGATTCAGCAACTGCGGTGGGACATCGGGGGCGCGGGCAGTCGGAGAGCTTGCGGGAGCAATTCCCTTGGCTTTCTGCAGCAGATCCAGCAACTCATTTGGCGTGACATATTCCACGCGGCGCAGGGCGGTGTGCTCGCGTCCGTCGGGGCCGATAAAAACCAGCGTCGGGACGCCCCAGATGCCGAAGTCTTTCCGCAACTTCTCGACGTCGGGCGTGCCTTCCTTCGTGAGGTCGGCTTTCAGTGCGGTGAAGTTCTTCGATTCTTCCAAGACGCGTTTATCATGAAATGTAGTGCGCTCCATCTTGCGACAGGGACCGCACCATTCTGCGGAGAAATCGATCATGACCGGCCGATGGTCGGCGGTCGCCTGTTGAACTTTTGCGGCGGAGTAGGGTTCAAACACGATCCCGCCTTCCTTGGACACGACGGCATCCAGCCACAGCGGACTGGTGATCCAGACGGCGACTCCAATCAGCGCCACGCCGAACACCACTTTCACTTTGACCATCCACGCGCCCGACTTCGGGAGACGCGTGATCAATCCCGAAAATGTCCCCAGCACGACGTACGGCACGCCCAACCCCAGCGCGAGCGCAAAGAACAGCCACCACCCCAGCCACGGGTTGCCGCTCTCCCCGACGAACGCCAATAATGCCACGACAAACGGCGCGAGACACGGCGCCGCGATGACTCCGATCACCGCGCCGAGAAAAAACACGCCGACGTAACCCGCCTTCGACGACAGGCCGGTCGCTTTCTGCATCAGCGCCTGCGGTGGTTGCAGTTCGTACAGTCCGAACATGCTCAGTGCGAGAGCCACGAGCAACAGCCCGATCCCCACCAACAGCACCGGGCTTTGCAATGCCGAACCGAAGAGCGAGCCGGTCAATGCCGCGATCAATCCCAGCGTCGAGTACGTCAGAACGATGCCCAGACAATAAATGAGCGACGATATAAACGCGTGGCGCGGGCTCCGTTCGCCGCCCTGTCCGCCGAAATAGCTGACCGTGATGGCGATCATCGGGTAGACGCACGGCGTGAGGTTCAGGGCCAGTCCGCCGAGGAAGACGACCAGGATGGTGACCGCCCAACCGCGTTCGCGCACAAGCGTGGCGATGGGACCATACCCACTGGTTTTTCCGGCGGTAACGAGCGGTGCGAGCGGAGCGCTGCTTGCCGGCGGAGCGCTTTCGCCCGCGGCGCCGAAAATGTCAGGATGCACGGGCTGTGGCTTCTGCAATTCGGGGACAACCTCGGTCTCGAAGACGATGGGCACATTCTTTGGCGCGAGGCAGATGCTGTCGTTACAGGCCTGATAGCGCAGCGAGCCTTCGATCTTGAGCGGACCGGGGGTTGCATCGGCATTTACGTGACCTTCGGCAAAAATGATTGCGTGACCCGTGTACAGCGCGACAGCTTCGTCGGCCCACGCGACCTTCGTGCTCGCGCCTTTCGGGTAGACGATGCGGTCGATGACGATGGCCGTCGGCGGCGGGAGAGTGAGGGTGGTGGGGATGAGGCCTTCGACGTTGGCGGGATTCGCGTTGATGTGCCAGTGCTCACCAACATCAATGACCACCGCCAGCCGAAAGCGCGCATTCGCGGCGAGTTTGTCGACCGACAACAGGTTGGTGATCGTGACCTCGGCTTGTGGGGCACCCAGTTGCGCGCGACTGACCACTGGTGCGAGTAGGAACAGCGTGGCGAGCGCGAAAATGCTTCGTCGGAATCGACTCATGGCTTCGAGATGGCGTTCACGTCGGCGTCCAAAACATTCGTCTCGGTGATGCCGATATATTTCTGGATGATGTTGTGATTCTTGTCGATGACGAACAGCGTCGGGATGGCTGTCAACCCGCCAAAGGCCTGGATCATGTCATAATCGGCGAGGTACAAGGGATAATTGAGACGCTGTTGCTCGGCATAGTCCCTGACCGACTCGGGGGTTGTCTGATCGAGCGCCAGCCCGAGCACGGCGAGGTTCGTCTCGCTGTATTGTTTGAGCAGGTCATTGAGGATTCCCATCTGCTTGTTGCTGGGTTTGTCCCATGTGGCCAGGAAACACACAATCAGCGCCTTGTCTTTGAAATCCGCCAGCTTGATGGTCCGTCCGTGGCCGACTTTGAAAGCAAACGACGGCGCTGGCTTTATCTGGTGAACTTCATTGTCGCCGAACGCACGCCCCAACAGCACGATGACCCCGAGCAAGACGAGAATGCCCACGATCAAAGAGATCAACAGCCGGCCATGCCACGCATTGGGTCTGATATTCATCGTTCGAGATCCTGCCACCGTCCCCCGTTCCCTCCGGGGATAGAATCCTCCCTGCCACACTATTATTCAACTCCCCCATGTTACGCAAGTGCAGCTTTGCCGAACCAGGTCCACTGGGGTTGTGTCCTGGTTTGAAATCCGAGCTATTGACATCATTGAGGCGATGAGGAGTTTCTGACCCGTGTCTGCTCGGGGAAAGTCACTACGTGGAATGTCGGAAAGCACCATTGCCACCGCCCACTTGTCGCCGCGACGATGCACAACGGCCACACCCGATTGCCATCACCGCTGACTGATCAAATAGAGTGAACACTCGTCATCCACGATCACCGTTTGAAACTCCACGAGCAGCGAGATCTTCATGCGTGGCTCCGGCGGGGGCTTTGACAGATAATACGTATGGCCATCTGGGCTCAGCCACGCGCTACTCAGTGGCTGCGCAATGCCGTCGTGTCGGAACATAAACTGGCCGGACCGGACCAGCAGCGTATCCCCATGTGCTTTCATGGCCATCTGCGCCACTGACTGCAAGAGTTCCGGCCCGGAAAGATTACGTCGGGTGGTATTCTCGATTGGGAATGTCCCATACCTCTCGCTGTCGGGGTAATAAATGGGTTGATCCAGATAGGCAGTCACGGGAGAAACACGCGTTTCAGAGCTCCCAATAATCAGCAGATTCGCATAGCCGTGTTGTCGAATGAAATCCGCAGCCAGTTTGCTATAGGAGAAAGGCATCATCAGATGGAGCGTCCACGCATACGCGCCGGCAACGACTTGAAGGGCCAGGATTGAGGGAAGAAAGAAACGCTCCATCTGCACGGGGAGACTGGCGGGGGATTTCCGCGGCTTCTGGTCGCGACGCCGTGTGAACCCGCACCACAAGCAGGCAAGATACAGGATAAAATAGAGACCGTCATGCCGCACCGCGCCCGCTGCGACCACGAAATGTAGCAACAGCATCAGGCCGGTCCCGAACAAGTACCACGCGGTGGCCAGCGGGCTCCGCCGAAGCGTCCATGCCGACAGCGCCACCAAGCCGACAGACAAGGTCGCGCCCAACGCCAATGCTTGAGGCGCAGAATCCAACAGCAAATTCGATCCCCATAACAACCTCATCCAAATAGGGGATGGCTTGGGGATTGGGACATAGCCGCGCCAAACCTCACCGAGCGCCTCGGCAAAACCTGAGACTGTCATGGGGCGCGGCCAACCTTGCACCGCCAACGCATCTTGGGGCTTGATCGACTGCAGCACGTCACCGATCAGGGCCGCGCACAGAATTGCGCCACTGAGGATCAACGCGCTCTTCCTCGTGGCCCACAACTCACCCACGTCCCGGCGACGGATGTGCTCCCACGCGGACGCCGCGACGAACGAGAAGGCAATGGCCGTCGCCAGCGCGTTGATGTTTGAGAGCAGGAATAGGATGACCGCCTGGGCAACGAAGCTGTCCTTGCGCCACTCGCGCACGGCACACAAACTGAACAGCAACAACCCAATTAGGACGTATTCCCGCGCGATCAAGCAGTACTCGAAGATGGCGAAATATCCAAAACAATAGAGGGCCTTCTGCAACCTCGTAAATGGCCCGAACCGGACCAGCACCCAGACGCTACCGGTCGCCAGCGCGAGGTGCAGCCATTGCATTGCCTGACAGTCGTGTGTGAATCTCGTCAGAATCCACAGCACTGTGTGCCAAAGCATAAAATGGTTGTCGTATCGCGCCGCCAGGTATAGCTCGGGCAAGGAGTTGCTGAATCTTGCCAGGAGCCAGGGATAGGCCTCGTCGCGCCACATCGCGTGATGCAGCACGCCGATTGCTCCCAGGACCACGAATGCGCCCATCAACGAATAGGAAAACAGCGCCTCGCCTCTGACCACAGCCTGCGGATTGGATTGCCTAGCCTTCACGTAGCTGACTTCGATAGCGCGCAGTAAAACATACCGCATTGAAAACAGCAAGACGCCCGGAAGAACAAATAGAGGGAAGAATTCCCTTTCAATTTAAGACACTACCTCCGCTGCCGGCTTCTTGACACGCTTCCGTTACGGGCATAATGTTTGTAAGTGATGCGCAGGGCTTTGAGAATAGTAACACTGCTGGTGGTAGTTTCGCTCATTGGTAGTTTACAGACCCGGGCGGAATGGTGTGAGCCGGCCACGGCCCAATGCCACCATGCGGGATCGCGAACGATGGACTGCTGCCGGCCCGCGCATTGCCATTGCGATTTATCCGCACCGGCGCGGTCATCGTCGAATCCGGTACCGACGCGCGCCACGACGGTTCCCGGTCACGAAGTTGTGAAGACCGTATCCGCGCCCGGAACCATGATGTTCCTAGCCGGCGGTGAACTTTTCCATGCCTATGCGACCGATCGGACGGACGCTTCGCGGTCCGCGGTCGCCACGCTGTATCTCTCCACGCATGCTTTCCTGATCTGAGACCGAGCGCCACGCCCGTGGTGTCTCTTTTGTCCGTCTCAGGTCAGTCATGCAACTTCACGAACAACCAGATTCCGAGATCGTCCGCCAAATTCAATCAGGCGAGGCTGTCGCATTCGATGAACTCATGCGGCGATACAAGCACCCGGTCGTAAATTTCGTCTTTCGCATGCTGGGCAACGCACAGGATGCTGACGAGATCACGCAGGACGTGTTTGTCCGTGTGTACCAAAACCGCGACACGTACCGCCCGGAAATGAAATTCTCCACCTGGCTCTTCGCGCTGGCCCGCAACGCCGCCATCGACCGCCTCCGATGGCGGGCGCGGCATCCGACCGAGTCGATCGAATCAGCGCCAGAAATCTCCGCGCGCTTGGGTACGGCGGAAGACGTGAGTGCGCGAGAGATCGGCGAGCAGATTGCTGCGGCTGTCGCCAAACTTCCCGAAGACCAGAGGACGGCGATTGTCCTGGCCGAATATCACGGAATGTCCTATGCCGAAATTGCGGCGGTGATGCGCTGCTCAGAGAAATCGGTGGAGTCGCGCTTGTACCGGGCAAAGCAAACTCTGCGAGAGAGGCTTCAACCCCTGTTGGAGTGACAAGCAACTGTTGCGCTTTAGCCAGAGTGTTTGATTCAGCACAGGCATCAGGGAGATTTTGGATTTCTCGAAAAAATCTTGACGCCTCGGAATCTCTTGTAAATACGGGAGTTGCGGACTATTCACGCGACTGAAGCAAGCTTGGCACGGGGGATGTTAATAGTCTTGGCAACCGCGCGCGATGGTGCGCGACCGCCAAAACGGTTCGGCGGTTGCAATCTCACCAACACCATCGCCAAAGGCCCTCCTTATCCCGTCGGAAGCTGAAAACCCTCGTAGGAAACTACGAGGGTTTTTTTCGCCTGCGACGTACCACCTGATGATGAACCAAAACGATGACAAGCTGCACGCCCTCCTCAGGCAGTGGCGGGACATTGAACTGCGGGGCGATTTCGAGGCCAACGTGTGGCGGAAACTTCGAACCGTAGCCGCCGAGCGCATCACGGGGATCAGTCTGATGGAAGCAATCGGTCGATTGCTGTGGGAGCCGGCATGGTCGGTTGCCGCGGCGCTGGTAGTGGCCTTGGCTATTGGTGTCTGGAGCGGCGTGGCCGTTAACTCACGACAAACGGATTCGTCCAGGGCCGAGTTGCAATTTCTGGCATCCGGCACGTTGGCCGGCAGCTATCTGGAACTGGGAGGGAAAGCGCCGCGATGAAAAGGACTCTGACGGCGATTGCGATCCTGATTTTCGGCGTCACGGCGCTCTCCTACGGCGTCGCCAGTTGGTGTGTTCGCCGTTCCGCAAGCGTGACAGCTATCGACTTGAATGACACCGAGTGGCTCAAGGGCGAGTTGAAGTTGACGGACGCGCAGACCGTCGAGATCGAGAAGCTGAACCAGGAGTACGCCGCCAAGGTTGAGCATTGTTGTGAATTGCACTGCGGTGCGCGATTCACACTGGGCGAAGAACTGGCCAAACCGCAAGTCGATCTGGCGAAGGCTGCGGTATACGTCGACCGCATGGCTGCCGCACAGTCAGAATCCGAACACGCGACACTCGACCATATCCTGCAAGTGCGCACTGTGCTGACTCCTGCGCAGCAACAGCAGTATGCGGCGCTGGTGGGCAAGCAAGTCTGCACGGCGTGTCCCCTCGGCCTGCACCATCCCATGCAATGAAAACGATCCTCGCTGCTCTGGTTGTTGTGGTTGGAGTGCTCGCCGTGCGAGTGCAGGCGAGCGACTCGTTGGATGCGTACGTTCAAGCCGCTTTGACCAACAATCCTGAAATTGCCGTCGCCCACAGGCAGTGGGAGGCGGCAATCCAAAAAATCCCCCAGGCGCGTGCGTGGGCTGATCCCACAGTTGGCGTGGATGCGTGGCGCAAGAGAGACGGAGCCGGGTCGCCCAGCGAGACGGGATTGATGGCGTCCCAGACGATTCCCTGGTTCGGGAAAAGCGATTTGCGCGGTGGTGTCGAGACGGGGATGGCGAGGCAGGTGGAAATGAACTGGCGCATGAAGAGGCTGGAGGTCGTGGCGCGGGTGAAGCGGGCCTACTACGACCTGTGGCAGGCGCAACGCGAACTGGACATCAACGAGCGCAATCAGGAGTTGATGAAAAACTTCGTGGAAGTCGCCCGCGCCCGGTACGAGACCGGTAAGGCGTCGCAGTCCGACCTCATCCGCGCGCAGAACGAATTGTCGAAGCTCGCCGAAGATCGCATCGACCGCGTGCGGATGCACGAGCAGGCGTTGGCGGAGTTCAATCAACAATTGCGGAGAGCGCCGGAAACGCCGGTGGACATTGGGCCCGAGGTAACGGTGCTCGTGTCGGAGTTCAGCGTGACGCTGGCGCAACTGCAAGCCGCCGCGGAGGATCGGCCCGAATTGCTCGGCGCCCGCGAGGGGTCGGTGCGCAGTGCGGAAGCGGCGCTGGCGCTGGCAAAGAAAGGCTATTACCCCGACATGCAGGTGCGGGCGGAGGCGTGGCAGTACGAGGACCGGAGCGGCCTGCAAGAGTATGACGTGGGCGTGTCGATCAATTTCCCCTGGCTGAATCACGGCAAATACAGGGCCGCGATTGCCGAGGCGCGCGCGAATCTCGATGGCCGCCGTGATGAGTTGGACGCGATGCGCTCACAAACCGCCGCCGAGGTGAAGAAGCTCTACGACGGCATCCACACGATGCACCACCATTACGATTTGTACGCGGAAAAGCTGATTCCGCAGCAGCAGTTGGCCGTGGAGGCGGCACGCGCGGCCTACGAAACCGGCTCCGGCGGATTTCTCGATGTGCTGGATGCGCGACGGATGTTGTTCGATCTGGAAATGGAGAACCTGCATCACGCCGCGGAGTTTCAACGGTTGCTGGCGTCGCTCGAACAAATGGTGGGAGGCCGGCTGCCGCTGGCACCGGCGGAGGAGAAACAATGAATCGTGGTTTTCGGATCGTCTTGATCTTCCTGGCGTTCGCAACGGGTGTCGCGCTGATTTCCTGCGGACGAAAAGAGCCGGGGATGACAAGTGCGGCCACCGACGCTCATGAAGAGGTCAAGTACTACTGCCCGATGCACCCCTCGATCGTGTCCGACAAGCCTGGTAATTGCCCGATCTGCAGCATGAAACTGGTTCCAATGCGTGTCGGAGAACGCACGGACACGATTGCGCCCAGGGTTGCCCCCAAAAGGACGATGTACCGCTCAACGATGAATCCAAATGAAGTCAGTGACCAGCCGGGTAAGGATTCCATGGGCATGGAGATGGTGCCATTCGAGATTGAAGGCTCGTCAGAAAAGACGCCGGCGGGTCTGGCGACAGTTTCCATCGGGAGTGAAGCGCGGCAGCGGATGGGATTGACCGTAGGTGTGGTGGAAAGACGTGCGCTGGCTCGAGAATTGCGCACGTCGGCCCGCATCGTGGCCGACGAAACGCGATTGTATCGGGTGACGGTGAAGGTCGATGGGTGGGTGGATAAACTTTTCACGGCTACGACAGGTCAGTTTGTGAAGAAGGGCGACCCGCTCCTGACTGTTTATAGCCCCGATTTGCTGACAGCGCAGAACGAGTATCTCGTGGCCATGCGCTCGGGCGCGACGAATCTCGTGGATTCAGCGCGGCGCCGGCTGTCACTCTGGGACGTCACCGATGAACAGATCAGCCAGTTGTTGAAAACCGGTGAAGCGGAGAAGATGCTCACGCTCTTCTCACCGGCAAGTGGTTGGATTCTGGAACGCATGGTATTGCCGGGGCAGAAGATCATGGCCGGACAGTCGTTATTGGTCATCGCGGATTTGTCCACGGTCTGGGCCGATGCCGATATTTACCAGTCGGATCTCGCGTATGTAAAGGTGGGTATGCCCGTCGAGCTGTCGCTGCCGTATTGGGCGGACAAGAAGTTCACGGGGAAGGTGACATTCGTTTCCGCAACGCTGGATCCGGAGAGCCGGACCTTGAAGGCGCGTTTGGAAATCCCCAATCCCGAGCTGCTCTTGAAGCCGGAAATGTTTGCCGCCGCGAAACTATCCTACGACCTGGGCAAAAGCCTGGCCATCCCGGAAACGGCGGTGATGCGCACGGCGCAAGAAACGTATGCGTTTCGCGACGCAGGCGATGGCCGTCTCGTGCCAACGCCGATTGTGGTTGGGGAGCGCAGCGACGGTTACTACCAACTCATCTCCGGATTGAACGACGGTGACAAGGTCGTCACGTCGGCGAACTTCCTCGTGGACTCCGAATCATCGATGAAGGCGGCCCTGCAAGCGATGGCGGGTCGAACGCACGGCACCCCGCCATGATCAAACGCATCATCCAATTCAGCGCCCACAATCGTGCATTGGTCATCATGCTGGTGGCCGCGGCGGTCGCGTATGCGTTCTACACGATGAAGCACATCCGGCTCGACGCGATTCCCGACCTGAGCGACACGCAGGTCATTGTGTTCACGAAGTGGGACCGCAGCCCCGACATCGTCGAGGACCAGGTCACGTATCCAATCATTTCCGCGTTGCTTGGTGCGCCGCGGGTAAAGGCGATCCGTGGGGCGAGCGATTTCGGATTCTCGTACGTGTATGTAATCTTCGAGGACGGTACCGACCTATACTGGGCGCGCAGCCGCGTGAATGAATACCTGTCGAAGATCACCGGGCAATTGCCGGCGGGTGTGACGCCCGAACTGGGTCCCGACGCGACGGGCGTGGGTTGGGTGTACCAATACGCACTGGTGGACAAATCGGGCAAGCACAGTCTCGCCGACTTGCGCAGTTATCAAGACTGGGTCTTGCGGTATGCGTTGCAGAGCGTGCCGGGCGTCGCGGAGGTCGCCGGTCTCGGCGGGTTCCAAAAGCAATACCAGGTGACCGTCGATCCCGTGCGGCTGCAGGCGTACGGCGTCGGCGTGGTCGAGATCATGGATGCGATCAAGCGCAGCAACAACGAAGTCGGCGGTCGCCTCATCGAGTGGAACGGGAAGGAGTTCATGGTGCGTGGTCGCGGCTACGTCAAGTCGACTGACGATCTGGGTATGGTTGCGGTCAAAACCACCAAGGAAGGCACGCCGGTGTTGTTGCGCGACGTGGCTGATATCGCGTTGGGACCGCAAATCCGGCGTGGGATTGCGGACCTCAATGGCGAAGGCGACGTGGTGGGCGGGATCGTGGTGATGCGCCATGGCGAGAATGCGTTGAACGTCATCGAGCGCGTGAAGGCCAAGCTCAACGATATCAAATCATCGATGCCCGAAGGCGTCGAGGTCATGGCCACGTATGACCGCTCGGAGTTGATCCAAAAGTCCATCGACAATCTGAAAGACGATCTGATCATGGAAATGATCATCGTCAGCATCGTGATCTTGTTTTTCCTCTGGCACATTCCGTCGGCGATCGTACCGATCATCACCATCCCGATCTCGGTGGCACTGGCGTTCATCCCGATGTATTTCATGGGCATCACGTCCAACATCATGAGCCTGGCAGGTATCGCGATTTCGATTGGCGTCTTGGTGGACGGCGCGATTGTCGAGGTCGAGAACGCCTACAAAAAGCTCGAGCGCTGGCAGGAGGAAGGTCGGCAAGGGGATTTTCACAAGATCCGACTCGAAGCGCTGCTGGAGGTCGGGCCGTCGGTGTTTTTCTCGCTGCTGGTGATTGCCGTGGCGTTTCTGCCGGTGTTCACGCTCGTCGATCAGGAAGGCCGGCTGTTCAAACCGCTTGCATACACGAAGACGCTCACCATGGCATTGGCGGCGTTGTTGGCAATCACACTGGACCCGGCGGTACGGATGCTCTTCACGCGCATGGAACCGTTCCACGCGCGACCGCGCTGGCTGGCATGGATGCTCAATGGCGCTTTCGTCGGGAAGTACTATCCTGAGGAGAAACATCCCGTCAGCCGCGTCTTGTTCTGGCTGTACGAGAGGCCGTGCCGGCTGGTGTTGCGTCATCCCAAAACGACCGTTGCGCTCGCCGCGTTGATTGTGGCGACGACCGTGCCCGTATATCTGAAACTCGGCCATGAATTCATGCCGCCGCTGAACGAAGGCGCGGTCTTGTACATGCCGACGACGTTTCCCGGTATTTCCGTGACCGAGGCACAGCGGCTGATGGAAACGCAGGACCGGATCATCCGCCAGTTCCCCGAAGTGATTTCCGTCCACGGCAAAGCAGGCCGCGCGGACACATCGACGGATCCCGCCCCATTTTCGATGATGGAAACGGTCGTGCAACTCAAACCGATATCCGAGTGGCGGGCGAAGGCGCGATTCTTTTCGTCCTGGCCCAGACCGGTTCGTGCCCTGCTGGGCCGCGTCTGGCCGGAACACATCTCGCAGGACGAACTGATCGATGAGATGGACCGCGCCCTGCAAATTCCCGGCAGCGTGAATGCGTGGACGATGCCGATCAAGAACCGGATCGACATGCTGGCGACCGGCATTCGCACGCCGGTCGGCATCAAGGTATTCGGGGCCAACCTCGACGAGATTCAACGCATCGGCGAAAGCATCGAAGGAATCGTGCGCCAGGTGCCGGGGACGCGCAGTGTTTTTGCCGAGCGCGCTGCGGGCGGCTATTTCGTGGACATCACTCCGCGCCGCGAGGCGATCGCCCGCTGCGGGTTGACGATAGACGACGTACAAAACGTCATCATGACCGCCATCGGTGGCGAAACGATTTCGACAACGATTGAAGGCCGCGAGCGCTATTCCATCAATTTGCGTTACCCACGAGATTTGCGCGGCGATCTCGATCAACTCGAGCGTGTGTTGGTGATGGCGCCGCTGGGACGACAGGTCCCACTCAAGGAACTGGCGGACATCACGCTGGTCAACGGCCCGGCCATGATTCGTGACGAGAATGGAATGCTCGCGGGCTACGTGTATGTGGATATCGCGGGACGCGATGTCGGCGGCTATGTCGAAGACGCGAAACGGGCGGTGGCGGCGCAATTGAAATTGCCGACGGGTTACTCGATTGTCTGGAGCGGGCAGTATGAGAACATGCTGCGGGTGCGCGAGCGCCTCAAGATTGTGCTCCCCGTCACCATCGCCGTGATTTTCCTGTTGCTGTACGCGAACACGAAATCGGCGTTCAAATCCTTGGTCGTCATGCTGGCGGTGCCGTTCTCGCTGGTCGGCGCGGTGTGGCTGTTGTGGCTGCTGCATTACAATGTCTCCATCGCCGTCTGGGTGGGGATGATTGCCTTGATGGGGCTCGACGCGGAGACGGGGGTGTTCATGCTGCTGTTTCTCGATTTGTCCTACGACGAGGCGCAGCGCGCGGGGAAGCTGCGCAATCTGTCCGATCTGCACGAAGCCATCGTCCACGGCGCGGTGAAACGCATACGCCCGAAGATGATGACCGTGGGCGCGGCGGCGATGGGGTTGATGCCGATCATGTGGTCGGTCGGCAGTGGGTCGGACATGATGAAACGCATCGCGGCGCCGATGGTCGGCGGCTTGTTTACCTCATTCCTAATGGAGTTGCTGGTGTATCCGCCGATTTATTTATTGTGGAAATGGCACAAGGAAGTGAAGGTGTCGGCGGCCACAGAAACTACCGGACCAGATATTCTTCCGTTGTCGGGGTAAGCAAGAACATCTGCCAATACGGAAGTGGATGTTTTTGGAGTGCGCCGACTTGTCGGCGCTTTGTCGTACGTGCTCCGTGTGCTGCGGCGTTAAGAAGGGCAAAGCGGTGACAAGTCACCGCACTCCAAATGACGTAGCAGGTCAGATGCGTTCTCGAATCAAATCGATGTACGCACCTTCGATCAGTTGCTGCGAGGCAATACCGAGCCGGCCCAGCAATTCATGGGCAACGGCCTCGCCGGCCTCGGTGGATTCGTTTTCCTTCAAGACCACTTCCAATTCAAGGAAGTGTCCGAGTCCTTCGACCTTGTCCAAATGAATCCGCGTCCGGCCCGCCATGAAGAGCGTGCGCTGTTTGCGAACGCGTCCGCATTGTCCATACGCAAGCGTCAGCGCTTCGCGCAGCGCATTCGGTGTCGCGGTCGGTGAGATGACGTAGAACGATTCCTTCGGCCCGGTCTGGTCAGGACGCCGATAGAAAATCAATTCGCCGCTCGTTTCCGAAAACGCGCGGAGTTTTAAGCGCCCATTCGGGCAGGAGAAAAACGTGTCGTCTTGAAAGATTTCAGTCGGCCCGTTATCGGCGATGGCTTGGGCGCGTGCCGACAATGCATCGACGCTCTCAATGTGCGCCTTGATTTCAACATTTCGGGGCATGGGGAGAGGTTATGTGATGACCGGTGTTTGTGCACACAAAGATTAGCTGACTTGTTTTTGGTGATTACCTGTGCAGAACTGCTGGTCCAAACCGCCTCCCCGCTTTGAACGATTTGCGATCCTTCCGTTCTGAACTTCCGATGGGTGCCGTTGCGCCGTCGGCAAATTTGCGGCGCGTGTTGTCAGACTCCGCTTACTGGCGAGCTTGCAGTCGCGCGAGCGCGTTCTGCGCCCGGGTGAAATCGGGCTTGATGCGCAGGGCCTGCTCGTACTGTCCAATAGCCTCGGGCACCCGGCCCGCCTGCGCCAGAGCGCTTCCCAGATTGGCGTACGCCTCGGCGAAATCCGGGTTGATCCGCAGCGCCTGCTCAAAGTGCGCGATGGCTTCCGGCATCCGGGCCGATCCCAACAAGGCATTCCCGAGGTTGTTGTGCGCCTCGGCGTAATCGGGCTTGATCCGCACCGCCTGCTCGTACTGCGCGATCGCCTCCGTTGCCCGGTCCGCGTGCGCCAGGGCGATCCCCAGGTTGTTGTGAACTTCGGCTAGATCGGGGGCAATACGCAGGGCCTCCTCATACTGCGTGATCGCTTCCAGCACCCGGCCCGCCTGCGCCAAGGCGATCCCCAGGTTGTTGTGAACTTCGGCGAGATCGGGGATGACGCGCAGGGCCTCCTCGTACTGCTCGATTGCCTCCGGCACCCGGCCCGCTTGCGCCAGAGCGTTTCCCAGATTGTAATGAACTTCGGCGAGATCGGGCCTGATGCGCAGGGCCTGCTGGTAGTGTGCGATGGCTTCCTCGATCTTACCCGTTTGCGCCAAAGCGATCCCCAGATTGGAGTGCGCTCCCCAATTGTCCCGGGTCACATCCAAGGCATGCCGGAACAGTGTCTCAGAGTCCTTCCAGTATCCGACCTGGACTCGGGACAGCGTCGCATACGCCACCAGTGATGCCGCCGCCGCGGCGCCGGTAATCAATTTCAGGTTCCACCGCTCGGTCGCGCGGGACGGCACGCTCCAGCCCAGCATGATGGTCAACCCAATCAACGGCAGATACGTATACCGGTCCGCCATGGACTGGGCCCCGGCCTGCACCAATCCAATCGCCGGCACCAACGTCCCCAAAAACCAGAACCACCCCACGGCCAGATGCGGGTCGCGCAACGCTCTCCGAATCACCGTACCCGACACCGCCGCCAAAATCGCCGCCGCGATGATCACCGCTCCCGTCGGCCACTCCCGATACGGATAAAAAACCGCCAGCCCACTCGGCCACACGGCCTTCTCCATGTACCGCACATACGACACCACCGCGTTGGCCATCCGCGGCCCCAACGGCAGCCGGTCCAACGAATTGAACGCCCCGCCACCGTGCTGGGCCCACATGGTCACGCCGCACGACACGACGGCCAGCGCAAAAAATGGAACCTTCTCCCGGACCAACTCACCCAAGCGCAATGAAGCATTGTTCCCGACAACGGACCGCTTCCACCGCGTCCTCCCCAACGGCCAATAATCCAGCAGCAACAGCACAAACGGCAGCGTCACCACCGTCGGTTTGGCCATCAATCCCATCGCGTAGCACCCCATCACCACCGCATACCGGCCCCGCGTCGGTCGCTCCGCATACCGCACATACCCCCCCAGCGCCAACATCCAGAACAACCCGCTCAACACATCCTTCCGCTCCGCCACCCACGCCACCGACTCCACATGCAACGGATGCACCCCGAACAACGCCGCCACGAATGCGCTCCGCCACGTTGCCCCCGTTATCCGCCGCAACACCAAAAACAACAACACCGTATTGGCCACGTGCAACAACACACTCACCGCATGATGTCCGCCCGCGTTCATCCCGAACCATTCGCAGTCCAACGCGTGCGACAGCCAGGTCAGAGGATGCCAGTTCCACGCGTACCCCGCGGTGAACGCCCACACGACGGTCGGAACCGTCAATCCCTCCCGCACATGCGGGTTCGCGGTCACATACTGGTTGTCATCGTAGTTGAGGAACCCGGCGTGCCCCACCGGCCAGTACACCGCAATAATCACCGCCGCCAGACATACGCAGATCAGGATGGCCTGTCGCCGTTGGCAAGATGTACCCGGTAGGTCGCCTGGCTCCTGTGCGCTCACGAGGCCAGTCTACCGCCAATGAAAGCGCGTTGACAATCCTACCCTGAGAATCTCGAAGCCGGGGGATGACAGGTCAATATCAGTTTGCCGTAATCCCACTCGGTCAGTGCTGGGGGCAGAACCGATCAAGCCGGCTCCCCGCTTGGGACTCGAATGAGGTAGGGGCCGCGCAAACTTCAATCGTCGTCATCTGCTTTGGCCTTCGCGTTGCCAGGGATGACGACGAAGGCGGCGTGGATGGGGGCGGGGGCGTGGGAATTTTCACCACGGACGCACCGCCAGATGACTTCGTTGAGGAGCAGATCATCGGCGGCATCTTCCTTGGTGAAATCCATTGTCTCGGAAACTTTTTCGCCCCAGGTGACCTTGGTGTTGAGCTCATCGAGGTCGATGTGCGCGGGAAGCGCGGTGTAGCTGGTCAGATCGGGCTTGCCCTGGAAGGCGGCAAACATCGGCGCGGCGGCGGCATCGAATTGCGACATCGGCTTGAGTCCGAGGATCAACTCGATCGTGCGCAGCATGCTGCTGGTGGAATACATGGTGGAATCGACCGTGTGGCGTTTGATGTACGGACTGACCACAAAGCCGGTCGTGCGATGCGCGTCGACGTGGTCGGCCCCGTTCTGCGCGTCATCTTCGAGGACGAAAATGGCGGTCTGCGGCCAGAATTTGGAGTGACTGATGCCGTCGACGATGCGGCCGACCGCGAGGTCGTTGTCGGCGACGTACGCGCTGGGCGTTCGTTTACCCAGGCGCGCGCCGTCGGTGTGGTCGCCGGGCAGTCGAACTACCTGCAAGCGGGGCATGTCGCCGGCGTCTTCGAAGCGCTTGAGTTCCTGGAGCAAACGATCGGCGCGTTTGGCGTCCAGATAGTTGAGGTCCCACCCGCGATACATCTCGTCGAGGTGACCACGCAACGCTTTCACGCGCGGGATCGAGGGATCTTGCGGCGTCTTGCCAACGGTAACGAATTCACCGTAGCTCCGGTAGGTGACGCCGGCTTCCGCAGCCCGGTCCCAGAGATAACCGCCGGCGGGCGTGGCCATGGGGAAGAGACCTTCGCCGGGGTACAGGTACTTGCCGCTCGTATTGTGACCGTGAGGGAAATTGAGCCGCCAGGTCTTGTCCACGAAATCGCTCGCGTACGCGCCCATGGTCCACTCGTGACCGTCGGTGCTGACTTCGGCTTCGGCGTAAAAATTGTCGAGCAACACGAAGTCACGGGCCAACTGATGCAGGTTGGGCGTCACTTCTTCCGGGAACAGACAGATGTTCGTGTCGCCGTTGCCTTCCTTCATGTCGCCCAGGACCTGATCGTACGTGCGGTTCTCCTTGATGATGTAGAAGACATATTTGATGGGGCTCGGATCGCCGGGCGTCTGCGGAATCGGGCTATCAGCGGGGCGCGTGGCGGTCACGGAGGTGTCCGCCTTGAGCGGACTGCAATGGTACGCGGCGCCGGTGTAGACCGCGAGTTGCTTGTCAAACTCATCACGCGTGCGCGGCAAATCAATCACGCTCAAGTCACCTTTGAGAAGTTCGGCAATATTCTGTGGCAGCGTCTCCTCGCGGGTCTTGCGGCCCGGTTGCGGGCCGTTGGGGTTGGCCAGCGAGGTGAGGCCTTTGCCATTGCTGACAAGCAGATGCCGGCCATCGGGCGTCACGCGAACGGAAGTTGGATACCAACCGACGGGAATGAAACCGAGCGAGTGGCTGTGACCGGGCGCGCTCACGTCGAACACGGCGAGATTGTTGTTGTCGGCGTTGGCCACGAAGAGGATTTTCTCGTCGGGCGTGAGCGCGAGGCTGTTGGGGGTCGAGCCGGAGGGCGCGTTGGGATAGAGCGCGGCGTTGAGCGTTTCCAGCGTCTTGCCGGTTTCCGTGTCGAATACGGTGACGGTGTTGCGGTTGGCGTTGGCCACGAAGAGCATCTTGCCGCTGGCGGTCAGGATCATTTCATTGGGATGTTCCTGGGTGGGCCAGTAGTCGATCACCTTGTTGGAAGCCAAATCGACGACCGCGAGATCGGCATTGCCCCACAGACTGACGTAGAGCCGGTGGCGTTTCCCGTCAATGCGGCAGGCATACGGGAACACCCCCAGATGATTCACGTCACTTTCGACTGTGCGCTTGGACTTTGTGACCGCCTCATAGGAGTTGGTCAATGAGTCGGGCGTCAAAGGAACGTCGACCACGGTATTCGTGCCCAAATCGACGATCGAGACACTCTGTCCGTAGAGATTTGCGACGCAGAGTTTGTTGAGTTTGGAATCGACGGCCAATCCGACGGCAACGCCGACGTTGTTGGTGGTGCGCAGTCGGATCTCTTGCGGATTCGTGAGCAGACCGTCTTGGAAATGATAGCGGTGGATGACTTCGTCGCTGGCACCACTGCAAAACAGTTGCGAACCGTCGTGGGAGAACTCGATGCCGTAGAAAGCGTCGTGGATCGGCGTGTCGCCGACGATCTTTTCCGTCTTCAAATCCACAATCCTGATTCCATGCTGGGTATAGCCCGAGTGCAGGATGGCGGCGAAGCGGCCCGAGGGGTCGACAGCGATATTGATGGGGAAATCGCCCATCTCGATTTGTCGGCCGACCGGGCGCAGCGACCACTGGTTGGGCAGCAGGACGGAGCCGTCAGATCGTTGACCGGGCAGCGAAACAGGCGCCTTATCCAGTTGTGGCAGGGACTGGTTGTCCTTGGCCAGTGCGAGCGCCGCGATTGCGAAAAGAACGCCAATACTCAAGGAGAGCTTGCGCATAAGTGTGAGCGTATTATGCCAAGGTTTCCCAGTGGTGTAAAGTTTCAGTTGCACCCGATGGAGAATTGGAAGTTTGGAAGACAAGCTGGAGCCCGGACAGCATCCGGTGCGGACCCGGAAGTCGAGACGTACGCCACAATGAAGAAACGAGAGCGCTCGACCGCGTTGTACACGCCTCAAACGCCACCACCTTCGTCGATGTACCGGCTTGACGCTACGACCGACGCCGACGAATGGTGAACAAGCCAAGCATTCCCGCAGCGACCAGCATGACCGTTGACGGCTCAGGGACGAGGGTAAGTTCCACGACTCCACGGAACTGCTCGCCCGCCGGCAATTGCGTAATGATATTCGTCCCGCTCGAGAAGGTTCCGTCCAGACCCGATGCATCCACAAACTTGTCGATGTTCGTAATGACCGTACTGCTCCCGGAAGTTACAAACACATCAACCACCCCATTCGTCACAACCGCAGTGATGCCGCGCGGGGCCGTCATCGCTTCGGAACCAGTTTCCACCCAACTGCCGCTTTCGAGGCTCCATTTCTCGATTGCACTGGCACCGTCATCGGCGACGTACATCGTGTCGGGAAGCGTGCCGCTCCCAAGTGTGAGTTGCACGAAGGCGTACGGACCCGTTGGCGAAGTACCGGTCGTTCCGGGCAAGTTGGCGAGGGTCTGGCCAGATGTGGTAGGCAACCCAGCACCCACGGTATCGAGTCGAGCAGAACCAGACGCGCTACTAATCATAAGTTGGCCGTTGGGATTGGCTGCGGTGGGGTAGATCTCGATTTGGCGAAGGTTGGTGGTCCCAGTCGCAAGCTGAACGGACGTGGTGGCGCCCCTGGTCGTATAGCGAGCACCACCGGCACCACCGTCAACCCAAATGTTGGTTCCATCAGTCGTGATGGCGCTGCGAACACTACTGGCCGACGAAGCGTCCGTGAGCGCCGTTGATGTATCGAGCTGCCCGTTGGACACATTGAGGATACCGACAGTGCGGTTCACCAACGCCGACGTCGCAGTTGGGGCATTATTACTAAGGCCACTGACCGAATCATATCCCGTCAATGCAATGTATTGCTCATTGGGAGAGATCGTGAGCAATCCTTCCGAGGTCGAGGCGCCATTGGCCGTCAACGGGTTGTACGCACCCACGGCGTTGGTTGGCATCTCCATCGATCCGACGAGGGCCCCGGCTTCCGTGTACTCGTCCAACCACACATCCGTCGTCACGTTCGTCGCCGTGACGATCGAATCACCGCTGTCACCCACGCGGTACAAAATCAGATCCCCGGCCGTAAACGGCATCGAACCGGTAATCGTTTGTGCTTGTAGATTTGCCATCAAGGACGTGGCCAAGAAGGCGCACGCAATTCCAAAAGTGATTCTCATGTCGGTTCCTTACCCCTTTTTCGCTGACTTGTCTCTTTAGTAAAACATCGCGCAAAAAGCTTACCAAGCTACCTGTCTCTTCTCCAAGGAATGGCGTGCATACTAAGTAACTCATTTCTGTTTTGCAAGCTATTTTTCCAAAAAAATGCCACAGATGCGTGCCAGAATTGGCGCCGGAACCGGTTCGGGCCCAAAACTATATGAACTCACTTCAAACGTAGCGAGGATCTCCCCACTTTTGGGGTCGAAGTCCGCTTCGGTGGGCAAAGGCCCGACCCCGCACGAATTTTAACCGAACCGCACGGTCAGGAGCCGCGTCCGCGAGACTTGCGAAGCAAGAACCTGTGGCCGAACAAGGTGCCCGTGACTACGGTGTCCAGCCCCAAGCGATGACGGGCTCTTCGCCGATGGCGCCGGTCCACTGGTTCGACCACACGTCTGTCACCGTGACGCCAAGATTGGTGGTCACGCTCGTGCCTTCCGTGGCCCACACGAACGTGTTGGTCATTCCGTTTGACCAGACCGATTCGGCGAGGTGGAAGTTGCCGCTTACCCAGTTCGTCACCGGCGTCGCCCCGTTCAACCAGTAGCTCGTCATCAGGAACGCCGATGTCTTCGGCTTGATGCCATTCCCATCGATGCCTGTTACGTCCATTCCGCCTGCGGTTGCGAATGAGTGATACAGCACCACCGCCCGATACTGCGCGTAGAGCACAGCCGTCCGCATGGCCCGGGTCAGGCCGCGATACCAACTGTACGGAGGAAGTGAATCCACTGATGTACATGACGGGAAACAATTCCCATAATTGACATAGATCGGATCGTTGGGATAACCCAACGAACTGGCCCCAAGCAATCCCAACTCGGTCACGAAGATGTTGGTTGTTCCCAGTTCCTCCAGGTTCAGTCCCGCCCGGCCAGCCACCACGCCATATACCGGATCATCCGGGTCTCCGGTGCTGTCTCCATAGCCGTTGTAGTAATCGTGGTAATCCACAGCATCCAGATAGGCGGCGGCGCCAGCGGCCTCACACAGAGCGGGGAGGGCGCTGCCGGGGGAACTCTCGCTGGGGCCAATTTGGGGTACTGCGGGCCACACTACGGAAACCCCCTGATAGACTTGTTTCGCGTAGGAGCTGTAGTCGCCGGTGAAAGCGGTATTCACATTGCCATCCGACACCTCGTTGAGCGCGTCCAACTGGACAATGGAAGAATTCGTCCCGAACTGCGCATGGGCCGCGGCCACAAAGTTGGTGAAGTCGGTGAGCCAATCCGCGAACGCGTAATTGGTAGCCCAGTCCGCGTGGCCAAGGCTGAAGATGACGTTCGCCTTGCCAGAATTGCTGTTGAGGCGGGCGATCACGGAGTACCCTGCGCTGCCCGTCGCCGCCCAATCGAACGCCGCACCCTGATTGGTCTGGATTGCCCCCCAGTCCGCGATTACCCGGACCCAGTTCAGTTTGGCCCGATCAGCTATGTCGCTGTACACCTCGGTCTCGTCGTCGTCATGCCCCACATTGTCCAATGTGCTGTAATCGGACGGCAAAACAACGAATTCGGCCCGGTCGTTGCCGGACTGCACAAAGTAGTGCCCGACCTGCGAAGCCGTGAAGGTCAGTGACGCGCCTCCACTCGTGTACGACGTCGTCTGGCCGCCGTAGGTCAACTGATACACTTCGATGGGTGCCGCGGACGTGATAGTGACGGACTCGCCCGCGTAGAAAATGCACCCGTTCGTGGAAGGCTGGATCGCGATGATCGTGGTATTGGTGAGGAACAGATTCGTGAAGCAAGCGGGGGGCTGCAGCGCACCGCTGTAGAAGTCCAACGGATCGACCCCATATTGGTACGCGTACAGGTTCCATAGTTCTTCGTTGTTCGGATCACAGGACGCACAGGAATCGCTGTTGGTCGTCGTCGGATCGGCGAAGTAATACTGCCGCCAGCCGTCGGAGATACCGTCACCGATCGTGAACGTACTCGCGGGATTCGAGTTATACACGATCACCAACCCGTCGGGATTCAAGGTCAGGCTCTTGCCGCTGAGGTCCCAGTTGGTCTCCTGATAAAAGCCATCGGCCACATCCAGCGTGTCGCCGCTGGAGGCGGCGGCGATGGCGTTGGTCACGTTCAACTTCGGGCCATCGGTGCCGCTTACCACGATATTGGTCAGTCCATCGTAGGCATTGCTACCGAGCCCACCGCTCACGTAGTAGGTGGTGGCGTAAGAGCGCGGGGCCAGTGAGAAGAGCAAAATCACGCAGGCCGCCGCGAACCGGTTACTTCGCGCACAATTGTAGGGCAAGCGGCCCGCTTGCCGTTGTTTCTCCTGCTGTGAAGTCTTCATGGTTGTCAGACTCCCGGATTACGGCATGATCTTCAGCGTGCCGCTGCTGTTGTACACGGTGCCGCTTGGCAGGCCGTTGGTTGTGCTTGGCGTCGGCAGTTGCGGCAACATCAGGAATGTATTCGTCCCACCCACGTTGTAGTTGAAATCCTGGCTGGCCTCGTAGCCACCAAAGCTGCCACCGCCGCCTTGGCAGTGCTGCAGTTTGGTCGAGTTATCAAGGCTTCCAAAGCTGCTGCCGCCCCCTGTGCAACTGGTAAATGTACCACTGGAATCACCGTTGCTTGCGAAGCTGTTGTCACCTCCCACGCAGTTGATAAAGGTGCCGCTGGCGGTGCCGCCGTCTTGACTAAAACCACCATCATAGCCCGCGAAACTGCTGGGGCCGCCGACGCAGTCGATGAACGTGCCGCTGGCAGTGCCGGATCCGCCGCCAAAGCTGTCCGTCCCGCCTACGCAACCTCTATACGTGCCGCTGGCATCACCCTCACCGCCGGAAAAACTGTAGTCGCCGCCCGTGCAATCGATGAACACCCCGCCATTGTCCCCACCAAAGCTGTTATCACCGCCGACACAGTCGATATAGTTCCCGTCCGCTCCTGGGAATGCGGAGCCGACGCACACACAGTCAATGTATTTGCCTCCAGCCGAAAATGTGGTCCGTATCGAACTCATCGACACGTGTCGTAGGGTGGTGTTTGGGACGCCGACTGACCAACAATAAGCACCTCCTGAACCGGTATTGGTAACGGTTAGGGACTCGATTCGCACGTTGTCAACGCTCTGCGAGAGGGTACCGGCGCTGGCGCTGGCGTAAATCAGAACAGGACACTGCACGTTGGCGACGGTCTCGGCGCTCTGCCTCCCCGCACTGTTGGTGAAGACTTGCTTGGATGTCATCTGGGCCGGCACTAGACCGATAAGATCAACATAGCTGGTGTTCATGACCAAGTTGGTGGAACCCAGATTGTAGGCTCCCGGTGGAACGATCACGGCAACGCGGTTGCTGCAACTTGGGTTCAGCGTCGTTGCCGTGGCATAGGCAGCTTGCAGGTTACCGCCGCGCTGCAGGTCGTTGGTGCCCTCGGCCACAGTCACGTATTTGTACCCCTGAAGCGGCAGCCAATTCAAATTCGTCTGCGTCACGCCACCCAAGGTAATGGATTGGGCGGTCAGGTTCGTCGCGACGGTCAGGCTGCCATTGATCGTCAGACTCCCGGCCCAAACGTGCGTTGCCAAGACCACTCCGACCACCGCGAAACTCATGCTTAACCTTTTCATGTTATCCTCCGTATGGACACGAGGTATACACGGAGGACTTTCGTGCGTCTGCCGGGCGAATGCTCTATTTTGTGCCGGGAGATCCCTTACATAACTTAGGCAAGCCTAAAACGCGATGGAGGCGTCCAGCCCTTGCGGCGCAAGCTCGCGGGACTTACTGACCGGCTCCCAGTCGCATTAGCGCATTTCTCGCTTGGATAAAGTCTGGTCGGAGCTTCAGTACCTGCTCGTATTGCTCAATCGCCTCCGGCGTGCGGCCCAGCTTCTCCAATGCTAGCCCAAGATTATAGTGTGCCTCGACGTCATCCGGCTTCAGTCTCAGCGCCTCCTCCCAATGCGTCATCGCCTCGGGCAACCTCCCCGATTGCGCCAACGCGCTCCCCAGATTGTCGTGCGCCTGGGGATAATCGGGCTTGATCCGCAGCGCCTCCTTGTAATGCGCCATCGCATCCTGCAACTTGCCTTGTCCTAACAGCGCATTTCCGAAGTTCAAGTGCGCCTCGGCTTGCTCAGGCTTAATCCGTAATGCTTCCTTGTAATGTGCAATCGCATCCTGCAACTTGCCTTGCGCTAACAGCTCGTTTCCAAGGTTCACGTGCGCTTCGGCGTACTCGGGTTTGATCCGCAACGCTTCCTCGTAATGTCGGATGGCGTCTTTGGACCTCCTTAGCTCGGCCGACGCCTCCCCCAAATTGAAATAGGCCCCGGCATAATCAGGCTTAATCTGTACCGCTCGCTCGTAGTGCTGAATCGCCTCCTGGGTCTTGCCCGCCTGCATCAGAGCAGTTCCCAGGTGGTCATGTGCCCCGGCGAAATCGGGGTTGATCTGCACCGCCCGCTCATACTGCTCGATTGCCTCTTGAACCCTGCCCAGCCACAGCAGGTCAGTCCCGACATCGTAGTGCCCTTGGGCGTAATAGAAGACACTCATCAAGAGGTTAAACATTACCGAAATCCCCAGAAGCAGGCCCCAGCCCCACTGCGCTGCTCGCCGCCAGACCGGCCGGAGAGCCGGTTTCGACTCCGAGGTCGGGGCCAGCACGCGCTCCAATCCGAGGACACCGATGACAGCCAGCAACAGTAGTGCGGGCAGAAAATCGATCTCATAGCGGAGGTTCGCCGCACAAACGAGCCCAAGGGTGAACGCGCACGCCCCTACAAACACGCCCACTGCAGTCACAAACCAGCGCAACACCGAGACCGCCTGGGGCGACCGATCACGCCATACCAGCGGCGCGGCCAACGCCAGCCACACCAATGGCGTATTTGTGAAGACGCCGAAAGCCTCGCCGACGCCATTATGACCCTTCGGCACCGGCGGCACCACGATTCCATGCACGAATGGAAACGGGGCTTTCCAGCGCACCGGCTCCAGGAAATAGACTCTGAAGTTGAACCAAAGATAACGTAGACTGAAAAATTCCATCGTGTCCTGCCGCTGTCCGCCCATCTGGTAGCGAAAGCCGAACTCGAAGGGACTGTAGAACCGCAGGAAATTATAGTACATCAACCCCAACCCGATGAGTGTGATCGGGACGGTGGCTGCGATCAGGAGAGTCCAAACGCGCCGCCGCTCGCACCGCGCGTGAACCACCGGCACCAACAGGATAATCCCGCCAAACAACAACGTCGGGCGCGCCCCCACAGCCAGCCCGTACGCCACACTCGCGGCCGCCAACCATCGCCACCCCCGCTCCGGCTCGTGCAACGCGCACCAGATCGCCGCCAGCGTCAGCATCGTCAGCATATATCCGCAACTAATCGCCACCTCGTAAACATCGGCCTGTGCCAATAGCATCGGCACGCCCGTCGCCAAGCCAAGCGCCAGCGCACAGGTCGCCACCGCCCCGACGCTCACTTGCGCAAAGTAGCGCCGCCATAACGCGCGTAGCACGCCCACGCTGGCCAGAAAGCCTACCGTACAAAAGATCGCTACGGCTTGACGGTGAAACAAGTACTTGCCGGTCAGAGCGGTGAACGGCCAGAGCAATATCAAGGCGGGTGTAATCCCCCAAGGGAGGTATAATTTTCCCTTGTAATAGCTCAGATCGTGCATCCGGTAAGGCGGAAACTGGTAGCCCATATTGGCAGTCGTATCGTATGGGTCGGCGAGTTGTGTGAGCCCGCGCGGCACGTCTTTTTTCAGGCTGAGATGCCCGCTGCGGAAGCCTTCAACCAACAAATTGTAGTAGCTCTCGGCCGGATTCGGATTCAGCAATTCCAAGATGCTCGATTGGGCCAGGTACGCGTAGACCGCGATGACCAGCACGCACACCGCGCCTATTACTCTCCATTTATTCTTCATCGCGCTGGCGGTTCCTTCTGGTTCGAGGCGGCAACTATCCCTCTTTGTATAGCAGGGGGAAGTGGGGTCGGGCAACATCTCGCATGAATCTTCAATGGAACCGTTTGGCGTCACCGACTCAGGCAATTCCGTCGTCATCAGGTGGACGGATCCTTGTGCGGTTCTTTTTCCCTACCCCCTCGGTCCAGCAGATTGCCTCGCGCATCAGCTCATTGGCGTCACGCAACCGCAACTTCCCCTTGATGCGTCCATAGTACGCGTCAATTGTCTTCGGGCTGAGGTGCAGCATATCGGCAATGCGGCGTGTGCCCAGACCCCGGCCTACCATCGCGAAGACCTCCTGTTCCCGATCACTGAGCGACTCTATCGGTCGCACATCGCCTGGCGCCAGTTCGTCGGCGCGCCGATTGATCAGGCACTGTGCGCCCGTGCGACTCAAATAGATATTGCCTTGAAGGACGCACCGCAATGCGGCCACGATCTTTCTGGTCGGCTCACTCTTGCAGATATATCCTTTGGCGCCCGCCCGGAGCACGCGATCGGCATAATAGACCTCGTCGTGCATGGACAGCACCAGCACCACGGTTCCGGGACAGCGGAAGAGTATTCGCTCGATGAGATCCAGACCCGACCCATCCTCGAAAGTCAGGTCCATAATCACCGCGTGCGGATGGCAAGCGGTGATCCCGTGCATTGCTGCCGTCGCCCCCGCCGCTTCTCCGCAAACCTCCATGCCCGGCTCGGTGATTAGTGCATGTGTCAGCCACTCGCGGACCAGTGGGTGGCGGTCAATGAGGAACATGCGTTGCTTTACACCGTGCGGGACCAGTTGCCGGATAGTTCTGCTTGCTGGATTTGGCGGGAGGGGCATGATCATACGTCACTGAGAAGTCAGCCTATTCTACAAATACCCGGGAGGTCGGGGTCAGTACGTAAACGCCTTGGCTCACATCACTCCACTGGATTCCGGCAGCGTTTCCAACTGCCGACTCGCCATCGCCTCGGATCATGCTTCTCTACAACGAAGCATCGGGTGTATACCAACGCGGCTATATCCTTGTCTATACAGTGTTTTTAGTAATGCTTTCCCTTACAAGCCGGATGGGCATTTGATAAGGCTTTCAAGCCAATGGCTCAGGTTTCGTCTATGCAGAATTAATTCCTTTGGAGTGGGTTCTGGGAGAATGGCGATAAAGTCTGTCCGGAAGGCACAAGGAATCATATGCCCGACGCCAGCGACATTAAAGCGAATCCGTCTCCGATGTAGGATTGCCGTGGATAACGAGGGCGGCAACAAGAACCACGATCATCACGCTGAGACCACTGATGACGAGCGCCAGCTTCAGGATCGGCGGTGAGAAATGCACGGTGAACTCTCCCCGTCCCGCCTCGGGGATGACGATGCCTTGGAACGCGCCAAACAGCTCGATGATCTTAAACTTGCCGCCATCGGCGATCCAACCGGGGTAGAACGCCTGGGATACAAAGACGACCCCTGGCTCGCTCACGTTATAGACGATGGAATATGTTTCCGGTGTTTTACTCACAAATCGAGCCTCGTTGCTAGCCCCCGTCGGAGTATCGCGCCCCACTCCTTGGTCTGGGCTGAAGGCAACAGGCCCCCAAACCGCGGCTTCGCTGTGCCAGTCAATCTCGTTTCTATCCAGCGCAGCCAGCAATGCCGTGCGTGACTCATACCGGCGAGCGCGCGCAAAAAACTTCGCCCGTGGCAGGCAATCGATGGAAATGACCGAGGGTATGTTATGCTGGGTGTCCCATGTGATGGCGAATTCGATGTTTTGGAGAGCCATCTTCGCCGGTTCGTTGGTGATGCTCTGGAATTGCGAGATCGTGTCCAGGAAGTAGCTCGTGTAGCCCTCCGGCGCTTCGAGGAAATCGTAGAAATACGGCAGATTTTTCGCCCACGCCCACTGTTCTGTCAGCCGACCACCGAGCAGTTGTCCACAACGAAACGGGCTGCGCTGCTCTCTCCACTCTTTCAATCGTGCGAATTCGGGTGGAGTTTGATAATAATGCTCGTCAGGATTACTCTGCCTGATCTTGAAGCTCCCGCAGGAATGGTAAACGTCCGCGACGGAAAGGGCCAGCAATGCGAACAGTGCCGCTGTCGGTGGTAATCGCTTCGTGCGGCATGCCGCCCAAATTGTAGCGAAGGTGCACGCTGCGATCGTCGCGGCATACCAGGTTTCGTCTCGCGCCAAACTCAGCTTGTCCCAATCCCGCAACTCGGCCATAAGCCGTTCCCCGCCGAAGTCCAACGCCGCAAGAAATCCAGTGTAACCCGCGACAAGCAGCAGCGCAGGCCACAGCCGCAATTCCCTCCCCTCGTTCTGGATAAGCTCCACGAGGTGCGCGACAACAATCGCCGCCGCGAACGTCGCCACACACGACATCTTCGCCGGCCCGCGAAACGACGAAGCGCCGGGCAAGACGTGGTACAGGATGTTGAACAAGCCGCCATACTGCCCGAGCATGAACCATAGCGCCATCAGCCAGACGATCACGAAAAATCCAACCGTCCGCTTGTGTGCGACGCGCTTCCAGTTGGACAAAATCAGGACCAGCGCCACCCAGAAGACCTGGCCCGAGTAGGCGTTGCACTCCCAATACTGCCAAAAGCCAACAACGTTGTGTGCCGATGAGGAAGTCGTGCCGACAATGGTCGGGTTTTGCAAGACGGAGACACTTTGCGGGTCGGCCCCCCAGAAGCTGTTGCCGCCAGGCTGCATTCCCCACCCCCCAAAGAAGTTTGGTACAAACAGACGCAGCAACCCGCGATACGGCAACGATGTGTCGGCGATCTGTTGAAAGGACTGACCGGGTCGTCCTGTGTGCAACCAATTCTCTGCTCCCGGCAGCAGCATCACGGCCGCAATACCGAAAACGAGCACGAATGTTCCGATGAGCTTTGGTGTTTCCGCTATAGCGGAGCGTCCCAGCGCCGATCTCCAGTTCCGAGCCTCGCCTTTCTGGCACAAATAGCCGCGATACAGCCAGTAGGCAATGACCAGGTACCAGCAATAGACGGTCGTTTGCGGATGACCGCCGAGCAGCGACATTACCATGGCCCCGAGCAGACCCAACCATCGCCAGCGGCCTCCTTTGCCAAGGAACTGGTCAACAAAGAAGAGTTGTAGCGGCAGCCAGATGTAGACCTGGATCATCACAAAGTTCACATTCATCCGTAGCGCGAAGAAGCCCGAGAAACAGAAGGCAAAACCTCCAGCCAGCGCCGAAATGGGGCTTAGTTTGAGCCCCCGTAGAAAGATGTACGCGAACACGGCACCGAGCAGGCAATGCAAAACAATGTATCGCTGGTAAGCCAGGATCGGTAGCCGCCCGGCTTTCACGAACAAGGGCAGGAACCATTGCAGCGGGTAAAACACCGCGATCTGTGTGTCGGAGTAAAATGGCGACCCGTCGCGCACACCAGGAAACCAGAGGGGAAATCGCCCGGCCGCGATCGATTTGGCAAAGTAATTCACACCGGGGTAATACTCTTTGAGCGTGTCATCCCAGACGTAGCTCCGACCCGTGAGAAAGTCCCAGTAAAAGAAGACGACAACGCCGGCGAGCAATGCCATGGCCAGGAAATCGCCAAGAGATCCTCTCGTGAATCGGCCCCACGGCTTGGATTCGTGGTACGTCATTTGTAATTGATCCACACCTTGACGAGACATGCGCGTTATCAATTATCAAGCTTGGTTCGCCATATCGTCAACGGCAAACGCCCGTGGACTTCACTCCTCACAACACGTAGGCAAGACCAATACGCGGGAGAGGCGTCTGGCCCTTGCACCGCGAGCTCGCGAGACTTACTGACCGGCTCTCAATCGCGCCAACGCATTTCTGGCCGTGGCAAAATCCGGTCGGAGCTTGAGTGCCTGCTCATATTGCCCGATCGCCTCCGTGGTCTGGCCCGATTGTACCAGGGCATTGCCCAGGTTGAAGTGGGCTTCGGCGTAATCGGGATTGGCCTGCAACGCCCGCTCGTAGTGCGCGATCGCCTCGGGAAGCCTGTCGGCTTGCAGCAAGACCCCGAGGTTGTTGTGGGCCTGCGCGAAGTCGGGATTGAGTGTCACCGCCTTCCGATACTGTTCCACTGCATCCTGTATCTTGCCCTCCTTGCACAGGGCATTCCCCAGATTGTAGTGCGCTTCGGCGTAATCCGGGTCGATTTGAATCGCCTGCTCGAATTGGCTGACTGCTTCCTGAATCTCACCCGATTGCAATCGGGCGTTGCCCAGATTGTTGTGGGCGGCGGCCCAGTCGGGCTCAATCTCCACGGCCCGCGCAAGATGCCGGATTGCCTCCTGGATCTTGCCGGTCCGCAGGAGCGCAGTCCCGAGGTTATTATGTGCCGCCGCGTAATCCGGTTCCAACCGCAACGCCTGCTCATAGTGCGAGGTCGCGCCGACAAGGTCACCGTCCCCCGCCAGCACGTAGCCGAGATTATTGTGTGCCAGCCACGCATCCGGGTTCTCCACGAGGGCATTTGCCCAGAAGGTTCGGGAGTTGGTGTACATGCAACTCCGCGCCCACGTGGCTGAACCCAGCGCCACCAACACAACCGCGCCAGCCAGCGGCCCCACGAAACGCCCCTGCGGCCCCAATCGTCGGCATAACGTCACTCCCGCCGCCACCGTCAAGGCGATGATTCCCACGATCGAAAAGTACTGCCAGTGGTCGGCCACCAACGAGACCCCATAGAAACCCTGGTCAAAGAATCCCAACACCGGAAAGAGCGTCACCACGAAATATCCCAGTCCGAAAAACGGCGCACGGCCCCAGGACTTGCGCTTGCTCCAAAAGAGCATCAGGCATCCCACCAGAACGGCTCCGGGCACATAGGAAACCCAGCGTGAGGCATCGATCTGCCACTTCGGATAAATCACGCATAAACCAACCGGGCAAAGCGCCTTGTACAGGTAAAACCAGGGCACACACCCCGCCGCAGCCAGACGAGTAAGAAAACTGTCGGACCGTACGCGGTGCTCCCCGAGCACGCGATGATATTGAAACCAGACCGTCACCAGTCCCAAAACCAATGCCAGGCCAAAGAACGGCATGATGCGTAGCCAGTCTTTCCAACGGAGTTTGCCGCGCTGCCACCAGATGCACCCCAGCAACACGACGGGCAGCATCACGACCGCCGTCTTGCTCAGGAGCGCCAGCAGAAATGCCAGTAAGGAAAATCCGTACCAGCGCCATCGTCCCGCCTCGTCAAAGCGCAGATACAGCAGGATCGCCGTCAAATACAAGAGCATCGACAACGTGTTCTTCTGCTCGCTGATCCAGGCGGCCGTCGCCACGTTCACCGGGTGAACGGCAAACACCAGTCCCGCCAGCCATGCGCCGGGTACCTTCAGCCGCCGCAGGACCGTCCACACCAGAACGGCGTTGGCGGTGTGCAGCAGGACGTTGAGCACATGGTACCCCGTCGCATTGTTGCCCCACAACCGCCATTCCGCCCGCCACAGACTCCACGTCAGGGGATAGTAATCGGGCGCCTGGGTGGTAACCCAAACTCGATGCAGCCCGTCGCTGGCTTTGACGAGCTGGTTTTTGACGATCAGGGAGTCGTCCCAAATGAATTTCCCGTGCCACACAGGCATGTAGGCGGCAAGCGTGATCAGAACAATCACTCCGCTCCACAAAGCATATTCTGTAACATGCCGCTTCAAGCTTCACGCTCACCCTGACGAGGCTGCCGACAACGGTCGAGTCATGTTGGGCAGTCCTGCTGTCGAAAGCTTGCTACCACGCTGCGAGAAATGCAATCACTACAACGGCGACGACATCAAGATGCGCCATTTTCCCAAGTAAAACTCAATTTTATCTTGACTCTGGAGGGGGCGCGGCGGTAGCCTCGCGCACACGGGTTAGGGAATATTACTTGGAGAGGTGACCGGCTACGTATGCCAGCCATATTTTACCATTCCGTTACAACGGCGTTGCTTTCGCTTGGTATTTTCACGCCGATGGCTACGAAGGCGGGTTGTAGTGGAGATTTCAGATGACAACAGGGTCAGGAGCCTCAATTTGCGTCCGCAAATCCCGGTTTAATGCGTTCACGCTGATTGAACTGCTCGTGGTCATCGCCATCATCGGCATTTTGGCGGCCATGCTGCTGCCGGCGCTCAACAGGGCTCGGGAGAAAGGCAACGCCGCCAGTTGCCTCAGCAATATGCACCAGTGGTCATTGGCCTTGAACATGTACAACGATGACTGGGATGATTACTACCCCTACGATGGCGACTACAACGGCGGTCTCATTTGCGATACCCGCGCTTGGTTTGAAGTTCTTCCCCCGTACTTGAATCGGCCCGACCTCTGCACTCAGTACCAGTCCAGTCCACCGAACCCGCCAACGACGCTGAGCCACAGCATCTGGATCTGCCCCAGCGCCAGACATAGTGGAACGCCCACATTGGCGGTACCATATTTCACGTACGCGCTCAGTGTGTGCCTGCATAGTACTATGGCAGCAAACGGAGTGCTCGACACCAGAATAGGATTCCGGCGGTCCCGAATGAATGCGCCGTCCACCACCATCATCTTTTGCGAGGAAAACGACTACCAATCCACTTTTGGGGAGACTCGAGGCGACTCCCTCGCCGCGCTGACCAAGGACGGACCGTTCAACTCCACCACCGCCAGGCACTCGGGGGGGATGAACTTTGTTTTGGGTGATGGCCATTGCGAGTGGATCAGGGCTGAGAACTTCTGCAGAGGGGGGGGACCGGGGTGTCCGCAGTCATACGCTGCTTGGGACAATTCGACGGCCAGCGGTGACTGGTTTACTCGCCCTCCCCCACCATATCACTGGTGGTTCGCCGAGGGTATTTCCCTTTTGTTAAACTGAAGTGTGTAACAAATTTGGACAAGGCAGCATGTTGCGAGAATCGAAGGCACCGACCGGGTGCATGTCCTAGCGGACAAAAAGCCCTTGGCATTGGGTAAGCTTTTAACAGTCGGAATCAAGAACTAACGGGAAAGAGGATGGGTGAGAACATGAAGAGAACTCTCAATTTAATTACCGCATTTGCGGTACTGGCGTTCGGAATGTCCGCGCTGGCGGCTACGTTCACGCCCGGGGACATTGTGATCTATCGCGTTGGCGGTCTGGCCAATCAAACAGCGGGGGCCGTGTTGACCAATACCGGCAACATCGTCTGGCTGGATGAATGCAAGCCGATCAGCCCGACCGACGTGAACAATGGCTCGAACCTGACGGTGGTTCAGTCCATCATGTTGCCCACCAACTATTTCGGCGGCTACAGCCCGGCGATCGCTGACGCCGCGACGACCATCGACGGGTTTATGAGCCAGTCGGTGGACGGTCGTTTCCTGGTCATGACCGGGTACGGTGCCACCCTCGGGCAGTATACGAACGCCGCATTGACGACGTTTGACGCCGATTTTCAGGTTCCACGCGTCGTAGGCCTGGTGGACGGTTTCGGCCACATCGACACCACCACGGTCCAGACCAATGCGTTTTCGGATGGTGAAGATATTCGCAGCGCGACGAGCACGGATGGCACGAATCTCTGGTTCAGCGGCGACACCAGCGGCATTCGCTACACGACACGCGGATCGTCGCTCGCGACGCAGCTCAGTACATTTGTGACCAATATCCGAAAATTGAACATTTTTAGCAATCAACTCTACTTTAGCACGGCCTCCGGCACGGATATTCGCATCGGTACTGCGGGAACGCAGCCGCCGGCGACCACCAATGGGACTTATTTGTCGACTCTTCCCGGGTTACCGACCGCCACAAACAGCCCGTATTCCTTTCTCCTGTTCAATCTGGCCGGGCAAACGAATACATTCGATACGCTTTATTTCGCAGACGACGGCAATGTTGGTAATGTTCCGGCGGTTTATAAGTGGGCGTTGGTCGCCGGCGCCACCAATTGGGTGAACGTTGGCTCCATCAGCGCTTTCGCGGCACGCGGGTTGACCGGCTATGCCGACAACTCGGGCAACGTGCACTTGTGGATCACCTCCGGCGGCACCACCGCCGGTAGCGCGAGTCTGTATCCGTATGTCGATAGCACCGGTTTCAATGTCGATCCGGCCAACAACCCCGACGGTGGTGACGCCAACCAGTACGTGCTGAATGTGGCAGCGGCATCTGGGGCCAACGGGTTCAACTTCCGCGGCATCGCGATGGCCCCGTCCGGCGGCGAGTCATTTCCATCGGGCCCGGGCCGGATCTCGGTCGGTCCGATTACCGACGTCTATCTTGACGGCGTATTCACCAGCGGGCCGTTCACGTACACGAAGAACTACTCGGTGGCCAACCCCGGTACCAGCACGGTGACCTGGGCGGTGAGCGCGACCAACAACTGGGTGGGATTCTCTCCGATCAACGGCTCGTTGACGGCGGGCGCCAGCGTCACGGTCGCGGTTTCGTTCAATTCGAATGCCAACAGCTTGAATCCAGGAACCAACCTCACGAGCATCATCTTTACCAACACGACCGGCGGGAACAATGGTTTTGACCTCACGACCCGCCCGGTTACGTTGCTTCTGTCTCAAATCGGAGTCAGCCCGTCATCCAATTATGTCGCGGCCGGTCCTGTGGGTGGTCCGTACATCCCCAGCAGCCAGGTGTATACGTTGACCAACGGCTCCTCCACCCTCTCGCTGACGTGGGGGGTAAGCAGTTTGTCCAATTGGCTGTCTTTTTCCGCTACCAGCGGCACGATAGCGGCCGGGCATACTGCCACCTTGACCATGGCGATCACCAATGCGAATGCCGCGGCCTTGGCCCGTGGTGAATATGTCGATACGGTCTCCATTACCAACGCCAACTTCGCCGATCCCGGCAACACCTTGGTAGACGTAAGCCTTGTGGTCGGAGGAGGGTTTACGTCAAACAACCTCGTGATCTATCGCGCGGGGGATGGTGTGCTCACCCTGAATAACCAACCCACGCCTGTCTTTCTGGACGAATACACCAGGAGCGGAGTCTTGGTTCAGTCGATTCCGATTTCAACCAACAATTACTCTTGCTCTGGTACGGCGGTCGCGGAAGGGCTGGCTACCCGGTCGACGGACAAGCAATACATCGTCTTTGTCGGGTACGGGACAAACAGAACGTATGGCGCCCCCGCGCCGGCCTCCGTCTCAACCGTTGTCCCGCGCGTTATCGGTCGCGTCGATGGCAACGCCAACGTCGATGTAAGCACCCGCTTGTCGGATTTCGCCAGCGGCAGCAACCCGCGCGCCGCGGTGAGCACGAACGGAGTGGACATGTGGGTCGCGGGCGCCATCGGCGGTATTCGGCACACCCAGTTGGGTCTCACGACTTCGAGCGACGTGTGTACCAACCCCACGGCGAACATGCGGGCACTCAACATCTTCAGCAATCAACTGTACGTCGGGACGGGGAGCGCAGCGATACGCATCGCGACCGTTGGCACCGGGCTGCCGACCACCGACAGCCTCGCCGTCAACTTGCCCAATTATAGCACCAACGAAACCAGCCCGTATAATTTCGTGTTGTTCAAGACGCAGGCCGGAGGGACAGCTCCTTTGGATACCCTGTATGTCGCAGACGACCAGGGCAACAACGGCGCCGCTCCCGGTAACGGCCTCGGGGCCATCTACAAATGGTCGTTGGTTGGCGGAGTTGGCGGGAATTGGACCAGCAACGGCTATGTGAATGTTAATCAGGTGCGCGGACTGGCCGGCAATGTTTCGATCGTCGGTACCACGACCAACGTGCTCCTGTATGCCGTCGGCTCGGGCAATAATTCCGGCAGTGGTACGCTGACTTTCTACACGGACTCGACTGGCTGGAATGCTCCCCCGTCCGGCAACGGTACGAGTACTGGAACCGTAATAGCAACAGCGTCAGCGGGTGAAAGGTGGGATAGTATCGCCTTGGCCCCCGAGATTCCGACAGCCGCCAATCTCGTCCTCGAACCGGCGGGAGCCGTTATTACTGTCGTCGATGAGCCGACTGGGCTTAGCACGGACTCCACAGTCTTTGTAGTGGGCGACGTAAGCAATAGTTCGATGACGTGGACGGCCACGTGGACGTCGACCTGGTTGAGTATATCGAACTGGAACGGGTCTCTCGGCGGTATCGGCGGGACTATCGCCGCCGGCGTGAACGTGTCCAACATAGTTTACTTCACTTCGAGCGCCACCAACCTTCCAAACGGGACTTATCTGGATGCCATTACGTGGTCTAATAAAGTTAACAACCAGGGCACCACGATAACTCCGGTGTCGTTGACAATCACCAACAGCTCGGTGGTACCGAATCCGTTCGTCACGTGGCAGAACTATTACTTCGGCTGCACGGGTTGCCCGCAGGCGCAGCCCAACGCGAACCCGTCTGGCAACGGCGTGAGTAACACCAACCAGTTCATGGCGGGCTTCAACCCGACCAACGCGGCAGCGTATCTGCATGTCATCAACATCGCCAGGACCAATAACAATACGGATATCCGGGTGACGTATTTGGGCGCCAGCGGCGACTCGAGTTACACAGGCGGACCCACGTCGCGCACGAACGTGTTGGAGTTCACAGCCGGCACGACCAACGGCAGCTACACGAACAATTTCGTGAGCACCGGCCAGACCAACATCCTCAGTGGGGGCACGGGTCTGGGCGTGGTGACCAACATGGTGGACAGCGGTGGAGCGACCAACAAGCCGTCGCGGTTCTATCGGGTCCGGGTGCTGCTGCCGTAACGAAAGTTCCGCAAACAAAAGCGCTGGTGTTCTTCAACATTCGTTGAAGAACACCAGCGTTTGCTTTTACCGAGGTGCTTCACCAAGCATTGTGATCCGGCCGCGGACAAGGTTGGCCAGCGTGGTATTGCCTTTTCGGTTGGCCAGATCAAGGGCCTTGCGGTAATGCTCCAACGCCCTGGTTGTCTGGCCCTGGGCGGCGAGGATCAAGCCCAGATTGAAGTGTGGCTCAGCGTAATCGGGTTTGAGCCGTAGCGCTTCCTCCCAGTGCTCCATCGACTCGGGGACCCGGCCCGATTCTGCCAGGGCAACTCCCAGATTGTAGTGCGCTTCGGCGAAATCAGGCTTCAGCCGTAGCGCCTGCTCATAATGGTCGATCGCCTCCTGGAGTCTGTCCAGTTGCGCCAGGGTAACTCCCAGATTGTAGTGGGCTTCGGCGAGATCGGGTTTGATCCGCAGCGCCTGCTCGAAGTGTCCGATGGCCTCTTCCGGCTTGCCGGCCTGCCGGAGGACAGTCCCCAGATTATTGTGGGCCAGCCAGGCATTCGGATTCTTCGCCAACGTGTCGCGCCAGAGGGTTTCGAGGTCGTGATAGGCGTGCGCCTGCCCCCAGGTAGCCGTTCCCAGCAGCAGCAGGACGATTGCGGCTAACAGACCCCCAAGCTCGCGACCGCGTTGGCCGGCTTGTTGGAAAACCGCTGCGCCGGCGTTAACGGCCAACACGATCAGCCCGATCCCGGCCAGATACTGAAAATGGTCGGCAACATACGAGTAGCGGAAGGGATAGACATCAACAAAACCAAGCGCCGGGGCCAGGGTGACCCCAAAGAACAACACGGCCACCAACGGCCCTTTTCCAATCCGGGCTCGCAGAAACCACAGCGCGACCAGCACCACCAGGGCGGCCAGCGGAAACGAATACTGCCACGCCGCGCCGGCATCGATTTCCCAGCGCGGGTAAACGAAGGTGAGGTGGCGCGGCCAACACAGTTTGCCCGCGTAGAACCACAGGGCCCGTCCCGCAATGAGGCAACGCTGGACAAATGACAGCTCCCATTCCGCTCCGCTGTGGACCAGGTGTTGCTCCATCCATCTCGTCATGAACCCCGACGCAGCCCCCAGGACAAACCACGGGGCCAGCGCCAGGCCGTCCCGTTTCTCCAGCCGACCTTTCCACCAGATCAGCAGCACCAGCACCGCCGGTAACGTACAGGTCACCGTTTTGCAGAACAGCGCGCACACGAACAACCCCAGGGCCAGCCAATAGAACCGCCAATCCGGCGCGCGGGCCGTCTCTCGGGCCGTCAACGGTCGAAACCGCAGCCAGGCCAGCGCGGAGAGCAGGTAGAATAGTCCGGACAGGGTATTCTTGCGCTCGGTGACCCAGGCCACTGACTCCACGGTCACTGGATGCAGCGCGAAGATGGCCGCCGCCCACCACGACGCCGCAATCTCCAGCCGCCGCAGCACGCGCCACAGCAGCACCGCGTTCACGGCGTGCAGGAGGACATTGACCACATGATAACCAAACGGCTGCAACCCCCAGAGACGGTACTCTGCCCAAAAACTGCTAAAGACCAAAGGGTAATACTGCTTGGTGGCTCCGGGCTTGAGCCAGATCGCTTCCAACCCGTCCAGGGAATGAAGCGTCTGGTTCTCCGTCACATAGGAGTCGTCATCCCAGACGAAACCGCACCGCAGCGCCGGTAGGTACGCTGTCACTGTCAGCAAAACGAGCAGAGCGCCCGCGACTGGCGCCTTCCATGCGTTCTTCATCAGTTTGGTTGGTTTCCTTATCGCGCCTTCTTGTTCTCTGTGTCAATGGTCGAAACCGGGTGTGGCGTGTTGGTGGTCGCACAGCGACAAGAAGTGGGCTGTGAAACTGGACATGCCCCGCGACTGGACTTGAATGCGATTTCACGCCTTTCTGTCGACAGGGCGGTTACTCTCCGTAGCCATGGGCCTTGGCGGGCCAGACGGCGACGAAGAGGAGCGTGCCGATCACGGCGCAGCCCAGCAAGACTTCAAAGCCGATATCCCAGCCGTAGTGTTGGACGAGATATCCCAGGCCGAGGCCCGACAGCGTGGTGCTGGCATAGCCGAAGATGCTGGTCAGCCCGACTGCCGTGGCCGCGGCCCGCTTGGTGGCGAGGTTGGCGGCGACGACGGCGAGCAGGCATTGCGGTCCGTACACGAAAAAGCCGGTCGCGCAGAGCAGGGCGGTGGTCAGCCATTCCGAGCGCGGCGGGACTTTCCAGAATAGATAAACCGAGACGCCGGCGAGGGCCATGTATACGATGCAGGCACGCCCGGCGCGTCCACCGAGGAACCGGTCCGTGATCCAGCCGCCGAGGAGGGCGCCGATCAGTCCGAAGACTTCGAATCCGGCGATCATCCCCGCGCCGTGCATGATCTGGATGTGCTTGACCTCCAGCAGCAGCGTCGGACCCCAATCGAAGACGGCGTAGCGGATGGTGTAGACGAAGAAATTCGCGCACGAGACGAGCCAGATATATTTGTTGCGGAAGACCTTCTCCATCAAGAACGCCCTGAAATCCTCAGGAGAATCGGTCGACGCCGTCGCGACATGCGTGCCTTCGACTTCCGGGAGACCGACGGACGGCGGCGTGTCGGGTAGGTTGAACCAGAGGAGCACCGCGACGGCGAGCGCAATGGCGGCGGGGACGAAAAAGCAGAGCCGCCAGCTCGGCGGGAAATAGTATCCGCTGACCAGGAAGCCGCACAGCAGGGCGATCAGGATGCTGCCGATGTTGTGGGACGAATTCCAGATGGAAAACTTCGTGGCTAGTTGTTTCGGCGGAAACCAATTGGCGATCAGCCGCGCGCACGGCGGGAAACCCATGCCCTGGAACCAGCCGTTGACCATCCAGAGCAGGCCGAACACGAGGACGCTCGAACTGAACCCGAAAGCGACATTCACAAGCGCCGAGACGATCAGCGCGCTGGCCATGAACACGCGGGCGTTGGCGCGGTCGGCGAGGAAGCCGTTGCCGAATTTCGACACGCCATAGAGAACCCCTTGCAGGGAGAGGAACGTGCCGAAAGCCACCTTGTCGATGCCCAGTTCCCTGGCCATGATGGGCATCGCAAAGCCGAGGTTTTTGCGGACGAAGTAGAACGTGGCGTACCCGGTGATGGAGAAGATCAGGACGAGTTTTTGCCAGTGCGAGTATTGCCTGGCAATCTCCTGCGGATCGGTGAGCATGACCGCAGCGGGCGGAGCCGGACGGAAGATTGCCAACAAGCCCCGGGGAGGCTGGGGGACAGCCCGTTGCGCAATCGCCGGTTCGGTGACCGGGTTTGTTTCAGGTTGAGATTCCAAGTCTCGCTACCTCACAAAGGCCAACGACATTCGACAAACCCGTCTCGGCCATGGAAATTTCGATTGGTCACGTAGCGCCCTGTCCGACGGATGGAAGAACGAGTAACATAACGCCTTGGATTCCGCAAGCCCGCCATGCGGCTCCTGTTGCTCTACCAGGGGCAACACATCAGGTCTTCCCAGGTGAATTCTCTAGGGTGGTTTCCTGGTCAAAAATGGGGAATCTACTAATTCCACATTCCCCACGAATGCCGTTAGGGTTTTTGGATGATGAAATGTACCCCAACAACCGCGGCCGTTCGCATTAACGCCATACCTCGGTCACGGTTCGACTGTTTGGTTGCCGGGAATCGCGTTCTCGAACCAGTCATCGGCAACGAAGTGGAATGGTTCGCGGACGACTCGGAGACTTTGCTGGGAACGGTTGCGGATGGCCTGTTATTCGTCCGCTGGACATATGTCCTGTTGGGAATGGGTGGCATAACCGGGCCTCGCATTCTCAGGATTGAATTCGGGGTGTCGACCCAGGATGAAGCAACGGTTCGGTTGCTGCGCATCATGAAGGCATGGGCACAACGCCGACCGCGATAGCGCCGCAGGTATAAGCCGTCTATACTCATCACCGAGCCAGCTCCGGACCTCGATGTCTTTCACGCGGCACCAGCATCCGTTCCCGATGCCAGCCTGCAAGCGCTTTCCATTCAGGCACGCCGCCCGAACTTCCTCGCTCAGGTAATTCGCCAAATAATCGCCCACCTATTTACCACACCGTGTCTTGGGAATTGCTGCGACCTTGTCGCCATCTGCGTCGATTTGCTTGCGCGGCGACAGAAACGTGGCATAATGCTGCTCGCGAATTTGGCCGATGTAGCTCAGCTGGTAGAGCAACGGTTTCGTAAACCGTAGGTCGTCAGTTCGATCCTGACCATCGGCTCCAGTTTTTTGAATCATGGCCCGCAGGGTCGGGCCGCATTTTTGGCCGTGCTAGACGGGGAGGTAGCGGTTCCCTGTATCAGCAACCCGCTATAGCTGGGTCGAATTCCTCGCCGAGGCGGTGATGTGGGTGAGCAAACCACGGGGCGGCGTTGAAAGCCGGGTCCGATGCAATGGTTGCCTGCGAACCCCGCCAGGGTCGGAAGACAGCAACGGTAAGCTTGATGTTCCATGTGCCGTCGGGTTGCCTGACTGGAGCTTCAACCGCGGCGCGCGAGCCGATATTGCTTGTCAACGCGAGGTGCACGGCCATTTATTTCCAGCTTGTAGGAGCGATTTGTAATCGCGACCGGTCGCGAATGAAATTCGCTCCTGCGAGACGCGGTTGGCCGATATTTTATGGCGCAGCAATACCAGGTTCTGGCGCGGAAATGGCGTCCGCAGCAGTTCGACGATGTGGTGGGGCAGGAGCATGTCACCACCACGTTGAAGAACGCCATTGAGAAGAGCCGGCTGGCGCACGCGTATCTGTTTGTCGGCCCGCGCGGTATCGGCAAGACCTCCACGGCGCGCATTTTTGCCAAGGCGCTAAATTGCGTCAACGGGCCGACGATCACGCCATGCGACAAGTGCGACAACTGCCTGGAAATCGCCGAGGGCCGGTCGCTCGATGTGCTGGAGATCGACGGCGCGTCCAACAATGGAGTCGAGCAGGTGCGCGAACTGCGCGACACCGTCCGCTACGCGCCCGCCCGCGCCAAGTTCAAGATCTACATCATCGACGAAGTCCACATGCTCACCACGCAGGCGTTCAACGCGCTGTTGAAGACCCTCGAAGAACCGCCCGCGCACGTGAAATTTCTCTTCGCCACGACCGAGCCACAGAAGGTGCTGCCGACGATTCTCTCGCGCTGCCAGCGGTTTGACCTGCGGCGCATTCCGTCGAACCTCATCGTCAAGCACCTGAAAGAAATCGCGAAGAAGGAGAAGGTGGGGATCGATGACGAGGCGCTGGCGGCGATCGCACGGGGCGCGGAAGGCGGATTGCGCGACGCGGAGAGCGCCCTCGACCAGCTCATCGCATTTTGCGGGAACAAGATCGCCGAGAGCGACGTGCTCTCGGTGTTCGGACTCGTGGCACACGATCAGATCGCCGGGCTGACGAATGCCGTCATCGACGGTGAGACGACGAAGGCCCTGAAGGTGCTGAAAGACCTGGACGAGATCGGCAAGGACCTGCAACGGCTCGTGGCGGACTTACTCGACCATTTTCGCAATCTGCTCGTCGTCACATTGGGCGACGAGGGCCTCGCCTCGCTGCAGTTGCCCGACGCGGAGATCGCGTTGCTGCAAGCGCAGGCAAAACGCACGGATTCCGATGCCGCGCTGCGGATTATCGACGCGCTGGCCGCGGCGGAAGGGCGGCTCCGCTATGCGTTGTCCAAGCGCGTGTTCTTCGAGATTGCCCTGGTCAAGGCCGTGAAGGCGCGCGACATGGTGGGGATCGACGGGGTATTGAAGAAGCTGAACGAGCTGAAAGCGGGTGGTGTAGTGGCCGCTGCCCCGGCGGTGCCTCAGCCCCCACCAGCCCGACCTCGGCCAGCCCCAGTTGCCGAACCGGCGGCCTCGACAACTTCCGCCTCGTTGGATGAAGCGTGGGCGGCCGCAGTCGAACACCTGGGGAAAGTAGTTCCGCTCGCCAAATCTTACCTGGTAGGCACAAAGCCGCTGGGGCTGCGGGGCAACGTGCTGCTGATCGGATTTGACCCCGAGTTTGCTGACCGCAAAGAGTTTGCGGATCGTCCCCGCAACATCGAAGTGTTGCAGACCAAGCTAAAGGAGGAGTTGCGAATGGACGTGACGCTGAAGTTTCAGGCGTCCGAAGCCATCGCGCCGCAGATCAGGGCGGCAGCGCCGGGACCGGCAACGTCGGCGCCACCGGTCCGGGCCGCGGAGCCCGCAAAAATGAATCTCGATGACTTCAAGAATGACCTCCTGATCAAGAAGGCGCTGGAGATTTTCAAGGGAACAATCGTCGACGTCAGAAAGTGATGGTGGAACATGGCCGGACTCGGAAAATTCCTCAAACAAGCCCAAAAAATGCAGGCCGAAATGCAACGCGTGCAGGAGGAGTTGGCCCAGCGCGAAGTCGAAGCCACCGCCGGTGGCGGCGCAGTGAAGGCCGTGGCGAAATGCGACGGCTCGATCGTCTCGATCAAGATCGATCCCAAAGTGGTGGACCCCAAAGACGTGGAAATGCTCGAAGACCTGATCCTCGGCGCCGTCAGCAATGCACTCCAAACGGCGAAGAAAACGCAGGAAGAAGAAATGGGGAAAGTCACCGCCGGCATGAACCTGCCGGGAATGATGTAGCGGAACAGCGGGAGCAGCCTCCTCTGCGGAGGAGGCTAAGCAAGCGTCGGATTAGGGACCAAAACCGAAAGCGCGAAAGAACTTGGGCGCGGCCTTCGGCCGGTAACAACACAAGCTCGAAATGATGATTAGTGAGATTCGACACCATTCCGCTGACCCATTGTGAGGCAGAGCTAGCTTATTCCCTCACATTCGGTTATTTGGAAGAGCTGTTGGGTTGATCATCTTCCACCCATACCCCATCTTCGGGGCCGAAGCATCCAGAACTCTCGAAGATTTCTGTAAACAACGATTTGACTTGCTCAAGTGTGGCGGCGCAAAAGACAGGCTCGATCTGCAACAGTCCATCGTCAGCATCCACGAAGAAATCGTCTTCGGCAAGGTCGGGGAACATGGGCGGTGTAATGCTCAGTCCCAAGTTTAGTTTTATCAGGTGTTCGATCTCATGCTTGTCGCGAGAGTCCGCAACTCGTCCGCCGGTATGCACAATGCAGTCGCGAATCTTTTGCAAATGGGACAGAGGTTCCCATGCCGAGGATAAAATGGATGGCAACGAGGCTTCTTTGTTGAGAAAGACTTTCGCTCGTTCCAGCACCGTCTTCCCCTGAAACTCAGAAACGCGATACTTGAGCTTGTTCCTTTTCGCGATTTCGTCGCAGACACTTTTTAGATTTATCTCGACATGCATGAATAGTGTCGTCAGGAAGGAATATCGGCAAAGTCGCGGGTATGTCACCGCAAACTTCCTGTCGAGGATTGCTAATTCCGTATCCCGCTCGGCCAAGATCATCCCCACCTCATTGGGGTCATCTGGTTCAACGGCTTTGAACTCGTCGATGATGCGGGAACGGTCAAGGTGTTTCACCTCTTGCATCTGGGCCTCAACCATTTCTTGGAACTCGGCTATGGATTTGAACGCGCCCATCGTGACGGAACGGAACATGTCGAACTTGAATGTCATTGTTCTAGGCTCATGTCGCCGAAGCGCTGCTTCGACGGCAGGTTCTCTTATCTGTAAAGGGTGAAAACGCCTTTGACTGTTTGACCCGAGCCCGCGCCGGAGAACTCGCCGGTGATCTGCTGACTGGTTGCTGTTCCACGAAAGGTCGATTGAAGGCCAGAGGTAGTATTGATAACGGAGCCGCTAATCTTAGCGCCCTCAATATCACCCTCCAATGAGATGGCTTCTCCCGAATCTAGGTTCCCGTTGCCAACGGCCCTGTCGTGGGATTGAGTAAACGTCACTCGAACGTGAGAAGATCCAGTCGCAGATGTCCCATTCGCCAGTTGAGATGTTTGCGTTACATACCCATACCATGTCCCGCTCATGTCGTCTTGACTCTCCCTTTTTAGGGACTCGCTTGCCTGAGTTGCCACAGACTGCAACCCATCATCCAGAGCGCCTGATTGGGGCCATCTGACCCAAGGCATGATAGCCGCCGCCAGCAGCTCCCGTCCCTTGAGTTCGGGATGTTTCGTATAAAAATACTCCCGCAACTCCTCGCCCGTCATCTGCTGACCGTTGACCAAAAAGGTGGGCTCCGGGTATTTGCCGATGAAACGAATGGCGATTGCACTAAAACGTCTCTCATACATCGGAGTGCTGTAGCCCCAGCCGGTTGTTGTTGCTCCAGACAACTGCATATTGACGGTTGAGTATGGCCCTATCGTGTTTGCTGTCCCAAACGCGTACATTGGCGATGTATAGCTCGATTGGTAATTAAAGAATCCGGCAAACTCGCGTTCCGAACCCAGCAGAACTATTGCCTCGGCACGGTTTTTCTTCGCCACCTTTGCAACGGCTCCCAGAACGTCTGGACTCCAGATGGATTTTCCGCCGAAGATGTTCTTTCTCTCCATGCCGGAACCCTCAACAAATCCTATGACCGCGTAAGGCTTCGATGGCAGACCATGAATGATCTCGACTCCGTGATTCTTGGGTTCCACCAGCGAACCTTGCGCGGTTGGCCAAGCGATCTGTTGTCCTTGGTATCGGGAAAATGACGTTGAAGCGCATCCAGAGCACATTAATCCGAGACAAACGACAATTGCTTTCGGCAAAGTGCCAACGAAGTGGTTCATTTTGCGTCCTGGACCGGCGAGTTCGTAGATGCAGTCCCTAACTTGTGCAATACGTTTGGCTGTCATTGTATCCGCGTTGGGAGTTGGGGTCAAGCGCGTCGCTCCAGCAGTAACGCCCTAATTTGAAAGCTCGCAGCCAAGTGCTAAATTACGCGCATGATTCCTGAAATTCTGAAGCTCGGGGTCCACGTAAGGGTCGCGACGACCAATGAGGCTCTTTTGAACGACATGCCATCCGAATGCAAGCAGCTTGCCAAGCACCGGAGAGCGGGCGTGACCGGGAAGGTCGCATATATACCACGGCAAGGCCCAATTCCTATTTTTGTTGTTGTACAATATGACTCCAAAAATCTCAGAGCAGTACACCATTGCGATGAGTTGGAACCGATTTGACTATTATACAGCGAATGGGGTCGCATCTCACTAATCATCATTGTGGGCTTGGGTTGGCTTGGGAGGGAGGGCGGGTCGTCTGCGGCGGACGAGGGCGCCGGGTCATCAAGCCGCGAGCCTTCACTTGTTTTCGCGCGTTGAAACAGGTACATATTTACACGATGGATTATCCCACGCCCGTTCAGCATCTCATCGCGCAATTGGCGCGTTTGCCGGGCATTGGCAAGCGTAGCGCGGAGCGGATTGCCCTGCACTTGTTGAAGGCCAACGGGGACACGAATCGCCAACTCGCGCAGGCGGTCCTCGACGCGAAGGCGCGGATCCGTAACTGCTCACGTTGCGGGAGCTATACCGAGCGCGATCCGTGCGAGATTTGCAGCAGCCCGCGCCGCGACCAGAACGTAATTTGTGTGGTGGAAGGTCCCAACGACATTCTCACGCTGGAACGCGCTGGCGTGCACCAGGGTATATACCACGCGCTGATGGGCCGGATTTCCCCACTGAACGGCGTCGGCCCGGAGCAACTCCGTATCGGGGCGTTGCTGGAGCGGGTGCAGCGTGATAAACCGATGGAGATCATCCTCGCATTGGGAGCCGACGTGGAAAGCGAAGCCACGGCAAGCTATCTCGTCGACCAACTCAAGCTGCTCGGCGTCTCCGTCAGCCGCATCGCCCTGGGATTATCAGCCGGCAGCGCCCTGGAAACGGCGGATGAAGTGACGCTGGCCCGGGCCGTGGAAGGCCGCCGAAAAATGTAATTGCGGACAATCTCCAACCAACCGCGGGCGCGCCCGCGCGAAACACTTGTCGCGTCAAGCCGTGGGTTTCTGCCGGCGTCGGAACCAGATAATGCCGCCGCCCAGGGCAAACAGCACGGCAATGGTGGGTTCGGGAACGGCGTTCACGGAGAAGGAATTGAAGAACGCGTTATTTGCGCCGCCACTGCCTGCGTCGTTATTGAATGCGGCGAAGCTGTCGATGCTGGAATTGGCCGTGCCTTCCAACGAGCCCGAATACGTGCCGAGCAGCGCCGTGTTATTGCCATTGCTGATGGTCAACGAGTACGTGTTGGCGCCGGTTAGTTGCAAGGAGAGTTGGAGTCCCGTGGAGGTGAAGCCGATGCCCGAGTCATGCACGCCGGAATTGTCTATGTACGAGTAATCGGAGTTGCCGCCGATGAAGAGGAACTCGAAGCGCACGCCCGTGTTGTAATTGCCCGGATTGGCGTCCGCATCGCCGTTGCGCAGCGTCAGCCCGACCGAGTCGCCGTTGTCGATGTTTCCATTTTGCATGGCCCAGTGAAACGTCGAGTCGTTGTACATCTCGCCCGTCCCAAAGGCGCGATAGGCAACAGCCGAGTTACCGGTATTGCCATACTCGCCGAACGCCTTGCCCGAGGTGTCAATGTTGGGGGAGCTTCCAATGAATTGGCCATTAAAACCGTCAATATTGCCGGATGTCTGGGTCAGGGTCCACGCGCCGAAGCCGGTCCCGCCGTTCTCCCCCGTGCTCCAGCCGCTATTGTACGTCGGATCTGCCGCGTTGTCCGAGGCGACGATCGTCGCCGACGCATGTTGGGCCAGAAGTATTGTAGAGGCGGCCAAAGCGGACAGAGCAACACAATACTTTTGCATCAGAAAACTCATATGGTACCTCGCCGTATTGAGGGCCAAAGTATTACAAAAACGCTTTACCGGGTCAAGGCAAAACTGGTGTGATACAAGTGCTTCATTCACAAATATATCCGGCGATCCTGATGCGGTATAAATAGCTGCAACGCTCATGATTATCTCTGCTCGGTCGCGTCGGCTCCACCACAGAATGTTTAGTCCCTTATGGCACGAGGCGCACGCGGTAGAACCGGGCAGGCGCGTTGAAAGTCGAGGAGGAGGTCAAAACTCTTATGGCTGAATAACTACCGCGAACCGGCAAAGAATGTCAATAGGGCCGTCGTCGCCGCGCGAATATCAATCCCGCCAAACCTGTCGCAACAAGGAGCAGCGTGGAGGGCTCGGGAATCAACTGGACGGTAATGTCAGTTGGATTGTAGCCGATGGTGTAGCCGGGTGTGACCGAGCTGAAGATGCCGGAATCGGCGAAGAACGTGGCCACCGTGTACACATTGCCGGCCGCACCCCCGGTGAGAGCCAGGATGCTGTTGGCGTTCATCGTCAGGTTGCTGCCCACAGCCAGCAAATCATTCTGACCAGTCAGCGTGCCGAGTTCAATGGAGAGGGTGCTATTGCTGCCAAGGCCGACGCTGCCGCCAACATTGAGCGTTTGGAAACCGAAGCCAGGCGCGAGGGTGCTGCCCGACAGGTTGCTAATCGTGGCGCTGATCGTGCCGTTGCCCTTGATGATGCCGAGGTTCTCGAATACCCGGGACGTGTTGGTGTTCAAAAGCGAAGCGTTATCGCCCTGTATGGGGTTGCCGTTCTGGTCGGTATCAAACGCCAGCATGGTGCCGCCACTCATAAATATGGTATCGAGATTCGTAACGGCCGTCCCGGCGGTCCAAGCGTTGGTCGTGCGCCGCAATTCGAACGTGCCGCCGGCATCGACCTCGATGTAGCCGGTCGATCCGTTTTGGAAGCCGCCGCCGGAAAAGGCGTTGCGGGAATCGACGCGCAATGTGCCGGATTGGACAAAGATCGAGCCGTTGTTGAGGACGCGCTCATTGTTGGAGCCGAAGTTGCCGACAAAGGCCCCTGTTCCGCTGCCGTGCATCACCACAGTGCCGAGCGCGTTGTTGGTGAACAAGCCGGTCTGACCGTAGTTGATCGACACGAGTTGCGAATTGACGGGCGTGAACTGAATCGTACCGGAATTGTTAATCCCCATCCCCCCGGAGTTGACGAAGGCGCTGAAGCCAGAGCCGGTCGAGGCGTTGGAGAGGACCAGCGTGCCCGGTTGCCCGCCCGCCCGAAGGTCGAACGTGAGGTTTGCGTTGGTGCCCATGATGGCATTCGTAACGATCACCAAGGTAGCATTCTTGCCGAGCTGGATGCCGAAGTTCGACTGCCAGAGGACCCCGGGAGCCTGCTCCACGGTGACGGACGTGCTGCCGAGGCCGTTGGAAACCGAGAGGAAGTTGATGATGTTGGTTTTGCCAATCGCGCTCGCGCCGCCCATGTTGGTGATGAGTTGGGCCGAGCCGAGATCGTTGGTAATCCGCACGTCGTCGACCGACGCGGGTGGGAATGAGCCGCTCCAGTTCGCAGAGTTATTCCAGTCGAATGTTCCGCCCGATGTGGTTATCCAGCGCGATTCTGCAAACGCAACGCGTGCGCCAGTAGTTGCAAAAACATAGAGAGTGGATGCGACGAAAACAGCGATCTTACCTCGCATAATCAAAATCTCCCGTCTGGATCATTTCCCCGCCTCGGACCACTGTGAAACTGCGGCCCCACTTCAAACTATTTGTACCGTAGAACGATTTAGTAGGTCAAGCATATGCGGTTTACTTTTTCGACCTTTTTAATATACGTTTTCTGCACGCTTGTTGGAACTAGCACGCTTCGGTTAGAATTTTGCCGTTTATGAAAGTCCGGGGCAGAGATTATCGGGCCGTGTGGATGGACGGTCGCGACGTAGTAGTGATCAACCAACCATTGCTCCCGCATCAGTTTAAGCTCTTGCGGCTGAATAATTACGGCGAAACGGCCAATGCCATCAAGACCATGATAGTCCGTGGCGCAGGCACCATCGGTGCGACTGCCGCATACGGGATGGCCCAGGCATATCTCGAGGGCGTCGATCTCGACCGCGCGTATCGCACATTGGTGGAAATGCGCCCGAACAGCCATACGGCACGCCGGAGTTGGTCGCGGAAATCCTGAACGCACTGGATGGACACAATTTTGTGATCATGCGTAACCACGGGTTCGTGTCATTCGGCAAAACTATGGACGAAGCAGGCCAAATCGCGGAGGATGTGTTGAGGCAACTATGAACGGAATCGATGCGGTCATCTTTGACCTGGGCAATGTGCTGCTCGCCTTCGACGAAGGGCGCGCGGCGGATCGTCTGGCGGCGCGCACCGGCAAAACACGGCAGGAGATCGACGCCTACGCCCGCGGCACGCCCTACATAACGGAACTTTCGATCGGCAAACTCTCCAAGATGCGATTCTTTCACACCGTCGCGAAAGACCTCGCGTTCGACGGCACCTACGACGAGTTCGCGCTGTTGTGGTCGGACATCTTCACGCCCATCGAGCCGATGGTCGCCCTGGCGGTATCGTTGAAAACCCGTGTCCCGCGGTTGGTCTTGTCGAACACGAACGCCATCCACATCGACTACGTGCTGGAACACTACCCGTTTCTTCACGATTTCGACGCGCATATCTTTTCGCATGAGGTCGGCCTGTTAAAACCCGATGCCGCGATCTTCGAGCACGCGCTGCACAAGTACGGTCTGACAGCCGGCCGCACGGTATTTGTGGACGACATCGCTCCCAACGCCGAAGCCGCCCGCCGTGCAGGGATGCAGGCCGTTCATTATCAGAATCCCGACCAGGCACGCGCAGAGTTGACGAAACTGGGTGTGTCGCCTATATAAAGGCCTGCCAATTTCACGTTCCGCAGTAGCTCAATGGTGGAGCAGCGCACTGTTAATGCGCGGGTTGCAGGTTCGAGTCCTGCCTGCGGAGCCAATTTTTACCACGGAAAGAGCACCTGCTGATGGTGCCCGGCATGAAGCGAACCTTGGGAAGAAAAATCCTGCTCTCCTTGGGGCCGGCCGCCCTTTTGCTGGTCATTCTGACAGCGTACCCTGTTTTCCATATTGTCGGGACAGTCTGGAAAGATCGAAATGAACTCACCCCACTGCCGAAAGGCGCGGCGGACGATGCCAGCCGGCTGAATCAAACCAACATCGCCGAGACGTGGGAAATCCCCACCGACCGGGAAGCCGCCGAGCAGCAACTCGCGGCGCTGCTTCAACGCGCACGCGCGAACCATCTGAAGGTGTCCATCGCCGGGGCGCGCCACAGTATGGGCGGCCACACGATTTATCCCGGTGGCATCATCGTTGACATGCTGCCGTTCAACCGCATGGAGTTGGACGAAACGAGGAACATCCTGCACGTGCAAGCGGGTGCGCGCTGGAGCGAAGTCATCCCTTTTTTAAACAAATCCCGCCGCTCGATTGAGATCATGCAGTCCAACGACGACTTTTCGTTGGGAGGGTCGATCAGCGTCAATTGTCACGGTTGGCAGTTCAACCAACCGCCTATTGCGTCAACGGTCGACGCGTTTCGTCTGATGCTGGCGGATGGAACAATCGTGAGATGCACCCGCACGGAAAACCCCGAATTGTTTTCGCTCGTCCTTGGGGGCTATGGTTTGTTCGGCATCATTCTCGACGTGGATCTGCGAGTGGTGCCGAACGAAAGATATAAAATTGAACGGATAACAGTTCCGACGGCTGATTACGCCAGGATCTTCCAACAAAAAACCGCGCTGACATCGGACATCGCGATGGTTTATGGACGGTTGAACGTGAACCAGGTGAATTTTTTGCAGGAGGGAATCATTAATTTGTTCCATCGTTTGCCAGAGACCAACCAGATCACGACCACGCTCGCCGGGGTGAAGGACGTGACATTGAAACGGGCGATTTTCCGCGGAAGTGCCGGGAGCGATTACGGCAAAGAGCTTCGATGGACAGCCGAGAAGTATTTTGATTCCGTGATGGACGGCGACATTTTTGACCGCAATGCCATTCTTTATGAACCGGCGGCGTGGTTTGAAGACCAGAGCAAAGCAACCACTGACATTCTGGTGGAATGCTTTGTCCCGCCGGATCAATTTGAACCGTTGGTCGCAGAATTGCGGACCATCATTCCCAGTCATCGGGGCGATCTATTGAATGTCACCGTGCGGGACCTGGCGGCGGACGAGGACAGTTTTATGCGATACGCGGACCAGCCCATGTTTTCGCTGGTGATGCTCTTTAGTCAAACACGCGACGCGCAAGGCGAGTGGAAAACCACGGCGATGACACAGGAAATCGTCGCGGCGGCGTTACGGCACGGAGGTAGATATTATCTACCCTATCGTCTGCACGCTACACCTGCGCAGTTCAACCAAGCCTACCCGCAAGCCGTCGCCTTTTTTGAGTCAAAACGTAAATATGACCCGGAAGAGCTGTTTCAAAACGAGTTTTATCTGAAATACGGCAAGCCTTTACCGGCAGAAGCCCGATAAAATCTTCAGCCGCATACTTTGGCGGGACAAGCCGCGCAAATGCGGATGGTTCTTGGCGGCTGGGGACGTGAAGCTTTCCGCATTTTTTCAATGGCTTCTGACGCCCTGCTTTCGGCGGAACGGCGCTTTGGGTCGAGTGCGATTTTTGCGGTTATGCTTTAGACGTACGAACCCTCGGAAGTTCAAACTGCAAGGTTCGCAACCCATCCAAAGTGGGGAGCCAATTGGACGTTAATTTGATACCCTAGGCCCGAATGAGCGCTCAAATCGTGGCGGACATCGTCAACCAGTGCCTCGCCGCCAACTCGTTGTTTGTTGTCGGTATCGATGGTTGCGGCGGAGCGGGGAAAAGCCGGTTGGCGAACGAGGTGCGCGTCGCTCTCGCAAGCCGAGGTCGAGACATTGCAATCATCCACATGGATGATTTTTATCTCCCGTCTACGCTGCGGAATGGAACTCACGCCGCCGATACGGTTGGCAGTGCCTTTGATTGGCAGCGTTTGCGTGAGGAGGTTTTGGCGCCGCTCACGGCAGGGCAGCGGGCGCGGTATCAGCGGTACGACTGGCCGAGCGACGCGCTCGCCGAGTGGCACGACGTTTCCCAGGGCATCGTGATCATCGAGGGAGTGTATGCGACGCGCATCGAACTGGAGCAGTTCTATGACCTCACTGTTTGGGTGGAGTGCCCGCGACCGATACGGCTGGCCAGAGGGATTGAGCGGGACGGAGAATCTGCGCGCCGTCAATGGGAAGAGGAGTGGATGCCTGCCGAAGATCGATACGTCAACGAGCAGTCGCCCCATACCAGAGCCGATATCGTTTATGCGGAGCCAGCGGTAACGCCAGCCGCCTGACCAGCCCTCGGAAGTTCAAACCGCAAGGTTCGCAAATCGTCCAAAGCGGGAACACCCTTTTATGCTTTCCTAGCGGTTCGATCAGAGGTTTAATGGGTTTGCGCACTGGACCGTCGTGGAGGAAGTAGTGACTCAAGCAAATCGCGTCGCGTACCTGCATCTATGAAAATCCTCAGCGCCCTGTTCTTCGTGATCCTCGCGGCGGCTGCCGCTGCGGCGGATGGTCCCTACAATGAGACGGCGGATGCCAAACTCGAAATCAAACAGGCGTTGACGCAGGCCGCCACGGCCAAGATCCCGGTCATCGTTGTCTTTGGCGCCAATTGGTGCGGAGACTGCCGCATGTTGGACTGGGCCATGAAGAACGGGGCCAGCGCGCCACTCCTGACGCGGGACTTCAAGATCGTCAAGGTCAACGTCGGTCAATTTGACAAGAACGTCGATGTCGCCAAGTCGTATGGAGTGCCCTTGGAAAAGGGGATCCCCGCCGTGGTGATCATCTCAACGAACAACGCGGTGCTGTATGCCACGCGGGCCGGAGAACTCGCTGACGCCCGAAAAATGGGAGACAACGGAATTTACGAGTTCTTCAAACGGGTGACGTCATCGGCGGCGGCAAAGAAGTAAAAGCGCCTGTCAAACAGGGGGCTAAACAAGTCACTGGAGCCATCTACCAGTAGTCCTTCTTCGCGATTCACTGCGCTGTAACAACGGCCTCGTTTCCGGTAATTAGTCTGGATACGATGTTCACATGAGCAGCCATGGTTCTGCCAGCGAGGCCCCGCGCAGTTTTCCCAATACGCGCTGGTCGGTGGTTCTGGCGGCGACGCAAAAGCAGTCGCCGGACTCGGCGGCGGCGGCGCTTGAAGCCATCTGTCGCGCCTACTGGTATCCGCTCTACGCGTACGTCCGGCGGTGCGGTCAATCGCCGCATGACGCGCAGGACCTCACACAGGAATTTTTCTGCCGCCTCCTGGAAAAACGCTGGCTCGATTCCGCCGATCCCGACAAAGGCAAATTGCGGACGTTCCTCATTGTCATGCTGAAACACTTCATGAGCAAAGAATGGCGGCGCGCGTCCGCGCAACGCCGGGGCGGCGGCCAGCCGCACACGCAATTCGACACAGCCTTTGCCGAAAGCCGATACGCCGCGGACACCAATTCGCTCGCGCCAGACGAGATGTTCGACCAGCAGTGGGCGTTGACGTTGCTTGATCTGACGGTGAATCGGTTGCGCGCTGAATTCACAGCGGCTGGAAAACCCGGCGATTTTGACGCGCTCAAGGGCTGTCTCATGGCCGAGCGCGGGACGATTGATTACGCGGGGGTGGCGAAGCGGCTGGGGGTGAACGAAGGCGCAGCCCGCGTGGCGGTGCACCGGCTGCGGAAGCGGTTTCGCGACGTATACCGCGAGGAAATCTCGCAGACACTTTCACACGAAGCGGACCTGGACGGTGAATTGCGGCATCTGGCCGCCGCACTCGCCCGGAGGAAATAACGGGCGAATCCTTCGTGTAACAATCGTCCGCCGACCGGTAAGTATCGGGCATGAGCAATACTTCCAAGTGTCCACAATGCGGCGCGTCTCTCCCGGACAACGCGCCCGCCGGGCTGTGCCCCAATTGCCTCATGGCACTGAACCTGAAAACGGAAACCGTTTTCACCGACGACACGCCCGCCGCGCAACCGCCGCTGCCACCCGAACAGATCGCCCCACATTTTCCGCAGCTTGAAATCCTCGAATGTCTCGGACGCGGCGGCATGGGCGTGGTTTACAAGGCGCGGCAGAAAACTCTGAACCGTCTCGTCGCGCTGAAACTCCTCGCGCCCGAACGCGTGCGTGATCCGAAATTCGCCGAACGCTTCACGCGTGAGGCCCAGGCGCTCGCGGCATTGAACCATCCGAACATCGTCACCATTTACGACTTCGGGCAGGCGGCCGGATTTTATTTCCTGCTCATGGAATTTGTGGACGGCGTGAACCTGCGCCAGCTTTTGCGCGCACGGAAATTCACGCCGGAGGAAGCGCTGGCCATCGTGCCACCGCTGTGCGACGCGCTGCAGTTCGCCCACGACCGGGGCATCGTCCACCGCGACATCAAGCCGGAGAACCTGTTGCTCGACAAAGCGGGTCGCGTGAAAGTCGCCGACTTCGGCATCGCCAAAATGTTGGGTGCGGTCAACGGCGGCGGTCGCGGCGGCGAAACTGCCGCGCCCGAGAACGCCACGCAAAGCGTCGTCGGAACTCCCGGCTACAGCGCGCCCGAACAGATCACCAATCCACAACGCGTGGACAGCCGCGCGGACATCTATTCGCTCGGCGTCGTGTTCTACGAAATGCTCACCGGCGAGTTGCCGACAGGTAAATTCGAACCGCCGTCTAAAAAAGTCGTGATTGACGTGCGACTTGACGAAGTGGTGTTGCGCGCGCTGGAGAAAAAGCCTGAACTCCGTTACCAGCAAGCCAGCGAAGTCAAAACGCGGGTGGAAACGATTGCCGCCACGGGTACCACAAGAGTCGTGCCCCAGGCAGCGTCGAACGAACCATCCGGTGCAATCACTTCCGCCGATTTGAAGCGGACGCGCTGGAAGATTGTGTGTTGGGGTTTCGCTCTGGCGGTGGCGAGTGTCTCCATGCCCCTCTTTGTGTTTGGGTTTTGGGGAGTGCTCCTGTTTGTGGTATCAGCCACGCTGGCGTCGGTTGCCGGCGACAACCCGCGAAAGGTCCGAATGGCCAAGCGGCTCGTCTTGATCGACGGCATGGTCGTGGCATCAGCCGCCATCTGGGTTGCCTTCAACACCGCGACGCTCATCACGCCATGGCTTGTCGCCATTGTCGCGGGCTGCCTCGGCGGCATCGTTTATTGCCTTTCCTGCTGGGCGAAAGCAAATGCGCTTACAACGGAGTCCTCGAGTACTGTGGGATGGCCTAACGCAAAAGCGGCCATGTTGGTCGGCGTTGCCATTATCCTGGCAGCCGGAACGGCGGCTGTGGTGATCCAGCACTATCGTTCACACCCTTTCGACGAGCCCGCTTGGGCGCGAGATTTCCTTACGTTGGCGAGGGTTCCGACAGTCGCCCTGCGGCCGAGCAACCCCAGCGACCGCGGACATAACAGCATCGTCAGCTCAGACACGATGATAATGGCCAAGGGGGTGTCCCTGCGCGCGCTCATGTCTTATGCCTACGGTACGCCCGCCGCACATTTTAATTGGAGCGGAAATCGCGTCATCCTCCCTCCCGAAGTTTCTGACGGAAAGTTCGACGTTTTACTCATTCTTCCCAATCAGCGGAAAGAGGCGTTGCGAGCCGAAATCAAAAAGCAACTCGGCTTGGTCGCCCACCGCGAGTTGCGCGACGTCGACGGCTTGGTCTTGATGGTGCCAAATCCCGGTGCGGTCGGCTTGGCGGCGACGAACGGAGGCAATAGTTCGGATAGTCGAGGCCATGGGAGATTCGAGTTCGCCAACCAACCCATCGGTGACTTGAGCGATTTTCTGGAAGACGCTCTGGGCAAACCCGTGATTAACGAGACGGCGTTGACCCAAAAATACAGCGGCAGCCTAAAATGGACTCATCAATCCGACAAGGCGGCCGAACTGAAAGAAATCCAAAGCGCCCTGTCGGACCAGTTCGGACTCGAACTTGTTCCCAGCCGCCAGCCCATTGAAATGCTTGTTGTCGAGAAAGCGCAATAGGTAATCTTCGGCATGAACGGCGGTGGCAACCCGTCAATTGTGCGCTCCCATCGTACCTGGGTGTTCATGACGGCGGCTGTGCTGACGCCTTTTGCCAATGGCCGCAACACCGTCGCTTTGGCCGCGTGGCTCGCACCGATATTCTTGCTGCGGTACACTCGCGCCGTTCGGCGCTGGTACTCGCTGGTGACGCAACCCTCACGCAGCTGGAGGTCGAAGTGAATGGATTCTGGGAACGATCAATGAATCAAGGAGAACTGATATCGAAGCGGTAGAACTTGCGCGGCCCGACCGCGTTCGTGTCCGTGATGGTGACTTTATTGCCATTTGTCACCGGTCCGGTATAGCCGGTCAGGGGCATCCAGACGGCCGACACCAGGTCGGTGCTGAATAGCGGTGAATAGGTGCGGCCTAACGCCAGTGGAACGAAAAACAGGCTCTCGTGGGTGGGCTGGCTCGGTGTGCCGGCAATCGTGAGCACAAAGACCGACGCCGGGTTGGTCGGGTCGAGCCCGGCCACATACTTGAACAGATTGTTTTGACCCGTGCCGTCCGCGTCGCAGGTGGCACAGGACTGGCCATTGGTCGTATTGCTGGGGACGCTGGGGAAGTACTGCGTGCGCCAGGAATCGGCAATGCCGTCGCCGACGCTGTCTTGAATCACGATGTTGGTGATGATGTTGAAGATGTCGACCCTGTAAAACTTGAAGCGAGCGGTCGCGTTTGGATCCGTCACCGTCACCTGAGTCCCGTTGGTCAGAGGCGCTGAAACAGGTTGGGGACTCCACACGCCAGTCACGAGGTCGGTGGTTGATTCCACCACGTAGGTGGAACCGTTGGCGATCGGTCCATAGATCAGATTCTTGCGCGTCGGCTGATTGGGCACGTTCTGGATGTGCAGCACGAACACCGAGGCCGGGTTGGTCGGGTTCAGCCCCGCTACATATTTGAACAGATTGTTCTGGCCAGTGCCGTCGGCATCGCAAGTAGCGCAGGAGACGCTGTTGGTGTTGGTGCCGCCCGCGCCGAAATACTGCGCCCGCCACCAGTCTGGGATGCCGTCGCCCACACTGTCCTCATTTCCGGGCGATGCGGTTCGAATGCGGTAGTAGCGTGCCGGTTTGTTGGTCGCTCCACCAACCTCGACATAGTTGGTTGTCGCCGCCCCCGCGCCGGCGACGACAATGGGCGCACTGATGTCCACGAAGTTGGTGGCGTAGCTGCCACTACCGAGGCTGGCGGTTGCTTGCACAACATTGGTGCTGCCACCCGTTGTCGTCCACGTCAGATGCACGTCGTTACCTTGCAAGGAAACCGACGTAATCTGAAAGGGCGATATTGATCCTGAGGGACTACCACCCACGACCGTGCCGTTGTTGATGAATGCGCCATGCAGACTGGTGGAACCGTCGGCAATGTTGATCGTGCCGTAATTAACCAAGGTGCCGTACGTCGCCAGCACGCCGCCATTGGTCACCTGAATCGTTCCCCAGTTGATCACGACGCCTGTGAAGGTCAGCGTTCCCCCGCAATTGGCCAGCACCGTGCCGCCAAGATCGACGACTACGTCGCCATTGATCGTGCCGCAGCCGATCAGGGAGCCATTATTGTGGATCTCCAGACCGTTGGCAAATGAGTGGACACCGCCGAGCAACGTGAACGTGGCCGCGCCAAGGCCGTCGCCGACCACGAACGTCTGCCCATTCGTGACGGTCGTCCCGGCGGTCGTGAGAAAGCCGCTGCTGAAGCTCAGGCTGTTGCTCGCGGTGATGCCCAGCGCACCACCGACAAGCAGGGAGCCGCTGCCGCTGATGCTGACGCGATTGCTCATCGATGCGCTGCCGATCAGCGCGTTGGTTGTGCCAATCAGAAAGCTCTCACTGACAATGACCGAACCGTTGTTGGTGATGATCACGCTGTTGCCATAGTTGGATTGATCGCAACCGACGAGGAGATTGTCAATGGACCAGAGCGAGTTGTTGTCGGTGACCAGCACCGTGTTGTTGCTGCTGGAACTGTAGCAGCCGACACACACAAAGCCGGAGGCCTGGTACATATTGCCGCCGTTGTTGATCACCAGATTGTTGCCGCTGCCATAATAGCCGACAGCGATACCGAAAAACACGTTCCAGAGCGAGCCGCTGCCGGTAACCAGCACCGTGTTGTTGCTGCTGCTGGCGCCGTATCCGATGAAGGTATCGGGAACATTCACATAGGCGCCGTTGCTGATCACCAGACTGTTGCCACTACCATAATAGCCGACATTCAGGTTGGAATAGCTGTTCCAGACCGACCCGTCATCGGTGACCAGCACCGTGTTGCTGCTGCTGCTGGCGCCATAGCCGATAGAGCTCTGAAGGTCCTGCACGACGCCGTTGCTACCGATCACCAGACTGTTGCCGCTGCCACCGTACCCGATATTGATATCGGAAACGCCATTCCAGAGCGAGCCGTTGCCGCTGACCAGCACCGTGTTGTTGCTGCTGCTGGCGGCGTACCCGACGTAGCACTCGGAGCCATTTACCAAGCCGCCGTTGGTGATCACCAGGCTGTTGCCATTGCCGGAATAGCCGACGCTGAGGTTGAAATCGTTGTTCCAGGTCGAGCCGTTGTCGGTGACCGAAACGATGTTGTTGCTGCTGGAACTGCCGTAGCCGACCTGACCGTTGCCGGTTTGGACTTGGCCACCCGCGGCAATGGTCATCTGGTTGCCTCCGCCGGAGTTGCCGATGATAAACGCGGTGCAGGTAAGAGACGGGCAGTCGGGCACCAGCAACGCCGAGTTGTTCACCATCACGGCTGCGTTGACATCGGCGATGAAATTGCTCAGGACCAGCAACGGGGTCACCGTGCCCGCGTTGTTCAGCAACAACGTGTTGGTCGAGCCGTTGGGCGCCGACAAGGTCAAAAAGCTGATGGCCATCGTGCCCGGTGTGTTGGTGCTGGTGGCATCGATGGTCACCGTTTTGGCGTTGGCGTTGGTGATGAAGGCGGACAACTGATTGAATGGCGCGACGCCCAGCGACCAGTTCGCGGCAGTCTCCCACTTGCTGCCGGTGGAGTTGATCCAACTGTCGTTGGTCCCGCCGGGGGCGAGCAGGACGCCGCTATTGATCAGCGTCGAATGGAAGCTCGTGTTGCCCGTGATGAAGTCCAGCACCCCGTTGTTGATGAGCGGCGCGTAGGACTCGAGCACGCTGCCGTTCACGGCTTGTATGGCGCCGTTGTTCGTCACGCTGCCCATGAAGGTGAGCGTGCCGCCGCAGTCGGCCAACACCGTGCCGCCGGGATCGACGACCACCCCGCCGACAATCGTGCCACAGCCACTGAGAACGGCGTTGTTGCGGACGCGCAGGCCATTGACAAAGGTATGAAGGCCGCCGAGCAGCCGGTACGTGGCCACATGCGAGCCGTCACCGTCGACGAACGGCGACCCGTTGTTGAAAATCGCGCCCGCGCTGCTGAGCGAGCCACTACTCAAGACGATGGAACCGGCGGTATTGATCACGGTGAGCGAAGTCGCGGTCAGCGCGCCGCCGGCGATTGAGAGCAGTCCCCCGGCGCCGATGTTGGCCGCTACTGTGACGTCGCGCGCGGCTGCGGTACCGCCGTACATCGTGAAACTTCCCACGGATTGGTTGCCCACGATGAAGCTGGCGTTGGTGGTAACAATCTGTCCGTTGAGCATCGTCACTGTACCGTCGACGCTCAACGCGCCGCCCAACAAACCATCCACTTGCAAGGTGGAATCGGTGATCACGAGCAGGGCCCCGCTGTCAATGGTGAGTGCGTTGAGTATTTCCACCGGTTTGGCAACACCCCAGTCGTTCATGCCATTGAGGAACAGTGTGTTGGTCGAGCCAGCCGGCGCGGACAGCGTCAGATTGCTGATGGTGAGCGCGTTCGGAGAAAAGGCAGCGGTAAAGGAGTCAGCGGTAACGGTCGTGCTGGTGGAATTGGTGATGAACTCCGAAGAATCCGCGGTCGACGGCGGGACGGCGAGCGACCAGTTCACACCATTGTCCCAATAGCCGCTGAAGGCGGCAGCCGGCGAGTTCGTCCCCGAAGACGCCGAGGTGTTACTTGCGACCGGGCAATAGGCGGAGAATCCAGCAGCGTTGTAGGCGCGCACGCGATAATAATAGGTCGTCATCGGCGCCACCCCGTTATCTTGATAGCTCGTCGGGCTGGGGGACACCCGCGCAATCTGCGAAAAATTCGTCGCGTCAATGGAACGCTCGATCAAAAACCCGTCCACGGTACTATCGGCGTTTGACCATGTCAGGGTGAGCTGCCCCGGCGCGGCCGACATGGAAACCCAGCTATTCGGTTGGGCCTGTGCCGCGTGCGCCAGCCTGAAGCACGCCAGGACAACCAGCACGGTGGTGCGCTGCCAGACCTGTATTTTGGGACGCGCTCGCCGGATCATCGCCTGACGACGAGGTCTGCCGCACGGGAGAGCGGCGACTGGGCGAGTTGGTGGTGAGCGTACACCAGTTGGTGTTTTCCGTGGAAACGCAGGCAGACGAAATGAGCCTTCAATTCCATGAACCGAAGACAACACCGAGGCAGTCGAACCACCGCGACCTGCCGTTGAGCAGCTAAACGATGAGAGAAGCAAAACACCCTGCCCTAGCAGCCGGTCAGAACCTCTCTGACCGACCTCCGCTGATTGGGCCCAACTCATACTTGGCGCGCGTCCTCGCCATGACGCCCAGTGGCACGAGCCGCACTCTCGTACCACCTTTCAACCGCAGACCTCAAGAAGAATCTACTACACAGACCAACTCAAGGCGCATCTTGGCACTGCCACTGTAGTGGAGCGGGCGTCCCGCCCGCTTGTCTAGGAGCTTGCAACGAGGCGGGCGAGACGCCCGCCCCACTATTGTAGGGTCTTGGCGGTAGTGGCAGTATCAAGATGCACCCACCAACTCATCCCGGCCTGCCGCCATCTGCCGGACCGGTGAACTGGACGTTGCGCCCGGTCACGGAGCGATGGCTCGGCGGGAGTCCTGCGGGAACTAGGGAGTCCGCCTAGGGAGGATTCAGTTATCCACCGATGGTTTTCCAACGTTCCATGCATACAGTGATTCTTGTCAGAAAAAGAGAACTGAGAAGAAGGAGGAGGCACAAATGAATAGCAGAAACAGATGGATCGCTGTGATGAGCTTGATAGCAGGCGCCGTGGCCCTCCAGGGACGCGCTTTCGCGGACGATGCGGCCCCGGTGGCGCCGCCGGAAAACCCATCCGTGACGACGGCCCCGGCGGAAGTTGCGCCTCCGCCGGCGACGACGCCCCCGGTGGAAGTTGTGACACCACCGCCGGTCATTGTCACCCAGCCGCCGGTCGTTGTTACCAACGTCCCGTCACGAGACCTGTATTATCCATCCGATCAACTGAAGCTGGATCTATTTGGCACGTACGCCAGCCGCAATCGGTTTGGCGACTCCGGGGATCGCTGGGGTGGTGGGGCAGGGCTGGACTACTTCTTCAGCCGCTATTTCGGCATTGGCGCGGACACCTACATTGAGGAATGGAAGTTGCCGTACCGCGTCAATGGCAGCGCGATCATCCGGTTGCCGTTGCCGGACGCGTTTTCCCGAATCGCCTTGTATGGCATTGGCGGTGGCGGGCGGGAATTCAAGTATGTCCCGCAATACACCTGGCACGGTGGCGGCGGCGCAGAATTCAAGCTCAGTCCCAACACGGGGATTTTCGGCGACATCCGGGAAGTCTTTCCTGACAAGACCGGCGACTACGTTCTGATACGGGCCGGCCTGAGTTTTGGGTTCTGAGTCGGCATCATGCCCGGCGGCTAGCGGCCGTCCGCATGTCGGGTACGTACATAAAGCGGGGGATGGTCGGTAGGGCCAGGTTCTGGACACCGCCGATCATCCCCCGCGTGAGTTTTATCGACCTTCCACATCGGGCAGTACAAACGTCTCGCCGACTTCGCGGATCACAACGCGGTCGGCATCGTCGCCGGCGGCGGCCAGCAATCGCTGCAACGGTTCCGGGGGCGGTTCGTAGGACAGAATGAACGTCTGATGATGGATGGGAATGAGGACACCGGCGCCGAGATCGCGGAACATCTTCCAAGCTTGCTCGGGCGACGCGTGCATGTGTATGTACGGAAAGTAGCCGCCGATGGGCAGGATGGCGACATCAATCCGGCGACCGTCACAGGCGCGGCGGAGCGAGTCGGTGTAGGCCGTGTCGCCGCCGAACAGGATCGCGCGACCGTTCCGCTCCAGTAAATACGCGTTGTACCCGTGATCGCGGCTCCACGGGTACCGATGTCCCCAGTGCTTGACCTCGATCGCCGTGACCTTGATTCCCGCGACCTCCAGCGTGTCGCCCCAATGCAGTTCGGTCACGGGCGCGAACCGGAAAGCGCGGATGTACCGGGCGTTGTTCGCGGCCATCACGACCGCGGGTCCCCGCCGAAGCTGTTTCCAGCTTCGGATATCGAGATGGTCCATGTGCGCGTGCGATTGCAGGATCAGGTCCAGCGGCGGCAATTCAGCGGCGGCCAACGGGCTGCGCACGAGCCGTCGCGGGCCCAGAGTCCCGCCGCCGGGCAACCGAATCCCCACCCGGTCGCTGAACACGGGGTCGGTCAGGATATATTTCCCGTAGAAATTGATCAGCAGCGTCGCATGCCCCAGCCAGGAAATCGTCAGAGCGTCGTCGCGCCACTCCGAAGGCTTCGGATGATGAAGCGGCTCCGTGAGTGGAAACTTCCGATCCCGCCGCCGTTGCCGGATCAGATAATAAATCCACCCCCGGACTCGGAACAACAGGACCAGCAGCGACACCGCCAGTAAACCCAGAAGACAGTACACAAGCATCCGCAAAGAATCCTATGATTTTTGGAAAAAGCAACGGGAAGCAGCGGAAATCAGCTAATTCTTGCGGTCAGTGGGGAGGCACTATTGGTGTCTTGACAGACAATCCCCGTGAGATTTAGCCTTATACTTAGGTGGAAGGAGCGAATATGCCCAACGACCTGACAGTATTGAGGATACTCTACTGCGCATGTTTTTTTGTGATTGGGTCAATAAGTTTCGGTCAGATAACCACCGGAGGGACCCTCACGGGGTTCTCAAGAATTACTCCGACGGACTCGGCAGGACATTTAGCGGGAACGACCTATTCCGTATCTCTGGCCGGACAAAGTGCTGGTTCTATGAACTAGACGGACACGTTTAGCACCGCATTGGAAATGGGCTCCAATGGCACCATTGGAGTGGCTGAGAATCCCCACGTGGGTCGATCACTGTCAGCGGTAATAAAATGACGCGCAACGAAGTTCAACGTCCCGCGATGGTTGCGGGAGTACGTCATATGGGAAATGTCGGATTAGGGGCGAGATGGCGGTCACATGCAACAGGCTCGACGAACCGAGAGAGGAGAATCAAGCCGATGAATACGAGAAGAATTACCGCTGTAGTTTCAAGTGTGGTGTGTATCTGGCTGGCGCTGTCGTCGGCGTGTTTTGCGGCAGAGACCGCTGAGCCGGGACGACCCATCTTGGACAAGCTCCTCAAGGCAATCGAAGCGAATGACCACGACAGCTTCGTAGCGGATGGTGACCCTGTTTTCAAGGCGGCTTTAACCAAGGAGATGCTGGAAGCAGTCAGCGCACAATTTTCGCCACGGATGAAGAAGGGGTATCAGTACTCATATCTGGGGGAATTGAGCCAGCAAGGTTGTCGGGTTCTTCTGTGGAAGCTCGTTTTCAAGGACGGCGGTGATGACACGCTGGCCAAACTCGTATTGAAAGACGGCAAGGTGGCCCACATCTGGTTACAATGGCAGGTGGCCGTCCGGTAGCCACGTAAGGCGGTGACTTTCTACTGCGCCAACCGCACGCGGTAGAAGAGAATCCTTCCGGGTTAACTGCGTTTACATATGACCTATCGAGCCTCGACCTCTCCGCATTCCCGTCAGTCGCGGCTGTAGGTCTTGAGTTTGACACGCACGTACTCATTGTTGACGACGCATATTCGCTGGTTCTGAGAGATGGAACCAACATATTGAGCGGTATTTCCGGTGTTGGGTACAGCGGTTTTGGTCCATGGAGTTTTGTTATTCCCTATTCCGATTTCCAGTCGACTTCATGGGACTTGACAGTAGATTTGTCATTAAGCGGGGGAGAGGGAGAGTGGTTTTCTGAGGGTGTGCAGGTTCTTCTTCCAGAGCCCAGCAGTTTCTCGTTGGGATGCTTCGGCTGCTTTATTCTTCTCGCCTTATTCAGGAATCGCTCGTAACTCACCATCGATACTTCTCACTGTCGCTGGGGGGTGAGAGCAACACCGGGGTGGCAGCCGCCCGCGCGCTCCTTCGCGTTTCGACTGTTGTCACCCGGGAGTAAGCACGGTTGACAATTTCGAGTCATGAGACTACAATGGTTACATGATAAAGACCTTGCGAGAGTCGAAAGCCAGATTGAGCGAGCTGGTGGATCGGGCGGCCAAGGGGGAAGAGGTGATCATCACGGTGCGCGGGCGACCCAAAGCCCGGCTGGCTGCCATTGCCCGCGAGCCGTTGCGCGACATGGCGGCTTGGGCGCGGCGGTTGCGGAAACTCCAACGCGCATGCGCCACAGGAAGGAAAACAGCGGACGGCGCGACGATCGTGAGTGACTTGCGGGAAGAACGCGCGTGAACTACTGGGATACGTCCTGCGTGCTGAAGTTGTACACCGCCGAACCCGACTCCGCACAGTATCTGGCGCTGGCAAGCCAGGCGACGGAATCGCTGTTGTCCAGCGAGGTTCTGACGGCGGAACTCTATTATGCGCTGAGCCAGAAGGAACTGCGTGGCGAGATCAAGGTCGGCGCGGCAGAGCGGTTGTGGAAGCAGTTTCAAAACGATTGCGCCGCCGGGCGGTGGCTGCTGCTTCCGGTTGGGCCGGATGTTCTGACTCGCGCCGCCCAGGTGGCCAAGGCAAGTTACCGCCATCGGCCGGCAGTGACACTGCGCACATTGGATGGAATTCACCTCGCCAGCGCGCTGTCAGCCAAGGCCAAGCAATTGGTCACCGCCGACGGGCGCATGAAACAAGGCGCTGCCGTCGCTGGACTGCCGGTGTTCCAGTAGGCCGGCCCTCGCACGATGCGTCAGGGGTGGGGCTGTGTGACGGGGGATGCCTTCTTACGTTGTGCGAGCCATTCCTTCGCGCGCTTTTCCCCCGCCGCAAATTGCTCGTCCTCCACATCCTCTTTAATATCGCGAATGCTGACCTTCGCGTGCCCATCGCCTTGTGCCGCTGCCAGGGTAACCCACTTCACCCCTTCCACCTCATCCTTCTCCACGCCCCGGCCCCTGAGGTAGCAGATGCCGATAAAGTATTGAGCCGCGGGGAGATTCTGCTCGGCGGCTTTGCGATACCATTTTGCCGTCTCCGCCTGATCCTTCACGACGCCCTGGCCCTTGTCGTAACAGAAGGCCAGATTGAACTGAGCCCTGGCGAGATTCTGTTCGGCGGCTTTGCGGTACCATTTTACAGCCTCCACCGGGTCCCGCGTCACGCCCTGGGCATTGTCGTAGCACACGCCCAGATTGAGTTGCGCCTCGGCGAGATTCTGCTCGGCAGCCTTGCGATACCATTTCGCCGCCTCGACGGCATCCTTCGCCACGCCTTGGCCCTTGGCGTAGCATACACCCAATTCATTCTGGGCTTGGGCATCACCTGTTTCCGCCTTGGCGCGAAGTTCTGCCAATCGCGTGTGGTCGGCGTCGCTCTGCTGGGCGTGGAGTGTTCGCCCAGCCAACATCAGTGACAAACCAAGACCAAAGAGCAATCGCTTCACGTTCACAGAATTCTCGTTTTTGCTTTCCATTGGTTCACGTTACACCGGGTCGGCCAGTGGAGTGCACATGGCGGTACGCGATAGCAACACCGTGGGTCTGATCAGCCCCATTTTGTCGGCTGCAGAATAACTGTCAACCACAAAGCCGCGAACCACGTGGGAAACGGCTTTAACTTCTCGAGACGCGGAGCGGGAAAGAAGTCGAGAGGAGACGGCCAGGGCATGACATCGTAGTGAGCCCACGCTTCACGGGCATACGAAGGATTACCATAGCCGGAACCCGGTGTGACAAGCATAGCTATGATTCGTCCATAAGAAATTCTTGACGAATCACTTACATTTTGTTGTGCTGACCAGTGGAGAAGTTTTGTGGGTCGTTCAACGTGTTCTCGACTCTTGCTGGTCTGGGCACCAACTGTTCCTCGGGAACCAGGAGTCATAAGTGAACCTCGGTGAGATTGCTATGGCGGTGCTGTTTCTGGTTGTTTTCGTTGTTGTCCCCATCGTGTTCACACAAATGGGACGCCGCCGCCGATCCACTATCGATCCGAATCTTCAGGAATGCCGCCACTGCGGGGCGCAAAACAACAAGGACAGCCGGCAGTGCTACTGCTGTGGTGTTGGTTTCGTCGTTCCGCCATCGGATGGGGCAGACCCGGCCCTGATTAAGCGGGTGAAGCAGGCAGACGACAGTAAAACGAGATCGAGAGTCGAGGCAGAAGCTTTGCAGGCGGTCAAGGATGTGTCACCGCGCGCGGTCAAGACGGGTGAATAGCGAACACCCCCGCGAACAAGAACACGTAAGCGAGAAGCAAGACTAGAAGGCGTCAAAGAGAGTTGGGCGGGTGAGGCGGCGAGTTCCCTGGCACTGGCGACAAGGATTTGGTGATCGGTATCATGATCTTTCTTGTTGTCGTGGGGTCTATGGCTCTCCGAACGTATGCTCTTACCGCGTGACGCGGGCGAACCACCCCGGGATTTTGCCGCTGGTGTATTGACCAGAGATTGGAAGAGTCGCAGTTGAACAGGCTATCCGAAGGCGAGATTGAAGCGAGGAAGACGAAGTACGCGGCGGCGGCTTCACAGATGAGATGTCCCCTCCACCAGAAGAACGCCCGGATTGAGGTTGTTGGCGCGGGGCATGATGTGGATGTCGAGATCTTCTGTTGCTGTGATGAAATGGCCGGTCGTGTCCGTGTCGCGCTCAAAGAGACGGGTGACCCTGTCGCATCCAGGAATCCAAGCAGCGGAATCAGGCCCCTGATGGATTTGTAGCCGCACCGCGCACCCACCGAACATGGTAGCAGTAACTCTTTGCGTTCACCTGTCTCCACGGTCAGCATGACAAGCGGGCGTACCAATAGGCGATCATTTCATCAATTACGGCTCGTACACCCGCGCTTGATTTCCACCAGCGTCGCCCATCGTAGTCCTCGTTCTCGATGGTGGTGACGCCGACTCGACAACTGCGGCCCAGGGCCTTCTCGAAGAGGAGGCGAGACCGGCGTGAGTGCGGACCAAACGAGATGATATTGAAGTTTGTTTCCGCCGCCCCGTGTTGGTCCAGCCAGTTTTTCAAGGCCACAGCAGAGGCATACGTGCGATCCACTCGGACCATTGGCGCCGGCACCGCTTGAACGGTGTTTGTGTCTGCGCCAAGGCGCAACAATGTCGCAACGCCGAGTTCGGCGGCAGTCCTGTATTCCGACAGAGGCGCACCACGATCCAATGGCCCACCGGTTACGAAAATCCTGCTGTAATGATGCCGCCTGAATTCCGTGATGGCCTGTTGAAGTGCATAGTCAGGCACCCACCCCTCCACCACCAACGCCCCGTTGTAGACCGGATCATTGACCGCCAGAAACGGGTAGGCTCCTCTGACGCTACAGACAATCAGCGCCATGCCGGCGAACAACAGCACCAGCCACCCCCGCCAGGTCGGAAGGAGGCACTCGCGGCGTTGCAGAAATCCCTGCGCGGGTTTGCGTTGTTTCATTTTATCCAAGTGTACGGTTCTTGGCAGTGACGCGCAATAATCTTGCGACATTGTCTGTCAGCTAGCGTGCATCCTTCTGGCAGGTGAGCGCATCCGCCGTCGACGAGCGGGGGAACATCACGCGATAGCAGCCGATCTCGTTGGAGATGAATTTGCCGGGGCTACATTGCCTCAAAATCCAATAAACGTCAGGGATTCTGGCTTGACACACGTTCCAAAATCTTGTATTCGGCAAAGCGGTAGCACACCCGTGTGAAGCTCTCGTTGTTGGCGAACGCTGTAGCGGCGCTGGTTGGTGCTGTTTTGGCGGTTGCACATAGCCTTATTAGAGGATATTTCCTGTTACGATATCGGGGAGTTTTCATGCGCAGACTGGGTAGCATTATTATGAGCCAAATGTCTTTCGATATCGCCCGGCGCATTGTCGCACACCGATTGGCCCTGAGCACTGTCGTGCTCGCCGTTGGCTGGGGAGGAATGGCGGCGGCTCAATCGACCAATTTGGCGGTTTCCTCAGTGTCGCTTTCCGGGTCGAATTTCATCCTGAGCGGCTCGGGCGCTCTGTCGGGCGCCACATATTATGTCCTGGCTTCCACGAACTTGGCTCTGGCACCGGTGGCGCTGTGGAACCCGATTTCGACCAATACGTTCCCGGCGACCGGCGCATTTACCAACAGCATATCTGTCGACTTGACGATTCCGCAGGAGTTCTTCGTGATCGCGATGCCGCTGACCTACACGATTGGCACCAGTTCCTCGCCGACCAATGGCGGTTTGACCAGCGGCGGCGGGACGGTAGCGGCGGGATCGAACGTGACGGTCTGTGCGACGACCAACAGTTGCTACAGCTTCGTGAACTGGACGGACCAGAACAGCAACGTCCTCAGTACAGCGGCCTGCTTCAGCTTCACCGCCGTCTCCAACGGCAATTTGGTGGCCAACTTCGCGCCCGTGACCTACAGCATCGGCACCAGTTCCTCGCCGACCAATGGCGGTTTGACCAGCGGCGGCGGGACGGTGGCTTGCAACTCGAACGTGACGGTCTGCGCGACGACCAACAGTTGCTACAGCTTTGTGAACTGGACGGACCAGAACAGCAACGTCCTCAGCACGACGGCCTGCTTCAGCTTCACCGCCGTCTCCAACGGCAATTTGGTGGCCAACTTCGCGCCCGTGACCTACACCATCGGCACCAGTTCCTCGCCGGCCAATGGCGGTTCCACCGCTGGCGGCGGGACGGTCGCTTGCAGCTCGAACGTGACGGTATGCGCGGCGACCAACGCCTGCTACAGCTTCGTGAACTGGACGGACCAGAACAGCAACGTCCTCAGCACAGCGGCTTGCTACAGCTTC
>Ga0302325_10000872_pt1 | contig 80519 bp, 79 predicted proteins | sample Palsa_T0_2_FD_201948 | JGI IMG/M metagenome (GOLD analysis project Ga0302325, IMG submission 201948) | Peat permafrost microbial communities from Stordalen Mire near Abisko, Sweden - Palsa_T0_2 | ecosystem: Environmental > Terrestrial > Soil > Palsa > Peat permafrost | place: Sweden: Abisko... | reverse complement strand
GACGACGGGCGCACCGTTCGAGCGCATCGACATCGGCGTCGCCGCCGACACACCGCATGGGCTCATCGTCCCCGTCGTGCGGGACGCCGACCGCCGCTCGTTGGCGGAGATTCACGCCGAGATCGTGCGGTTGGCGGCGCTCGCGCGTGACGGCACGATCGGCGCGGCGGACATCGGCGGCGCGTGCTTCTCGATCTCGAACGTCGGCCCGCAAGGCGTCGAGCGCGTCGCGCCCCTCCCCGATCCGCCGCAAACCGCGATCCTCGGCATCGGCGCGGCGACACAGCGCCCGGCGGTCATCGAGGGTATCGTCGTGCCCGCCTGGATGCTGACCTGCGTGTTGTCGTTCGACCACCGCTTCGTTGACGGCGCCCCGGCCGCGCGTTTCCTTGCCGCGTTCGCCCGCGCGTGCGGCGATCCGGGAGTGCTGTTGTAGATGGAATGGTTTGGGGAGAATCCGCCGACGGCGATCGTGGTCGGGGGCGCGAGCGGGATCGGCCGTGCGACCTGCGAGTTGCTGGCGAAGGAAGGCTATCGCGTCGCGGTCGCCGACCGCGACAAGCGCGGCGCGGACGAGGTCGCGCACCACATCGACGGCCACGCGTTCGAGGTCGACGTCACCGACGAGCAATCGGTGGCCGCGCTGTTCGACACCGCCGTCGCGACGTTCGGTGGAACGCTCGACGCGCTGGCGATCCCGGCCGGGATCGCCGACACGACGACGTTCATGGAGATCAGCGTCGACACGTTCCGGCGCGTCAACGACGTCAACGTGATCGGCACGTTCCTGTGCATCCGCGAAGCGGCGAAGCGCATGCGGTCCGGCGGTCGGATCTGCACGGTCGCGAGCGTCGCGGGCAAACGCGGCGGCGGCCTGTCGGGGACCGCCGCCTACGCGGCCAGCAAAGGCGCCGTTCTGGCACTCTCGCGCAGCGCGGCGCGTGCGCTCGCGCCGCTGGGGATCGTCGTCAACTGCGTCGCGCCAGGGCCGACGCTCACCCCGATGCTGGACGAACCGTTCTCGAAAGCCGAGCAGCGCGAACGGGTCGAGTCGATGACGCTGCTCGGCCGTTCCGCAGAAGCGCGCGAGATCGCCGAGGCGATCGCGTGGCTCCTGTCGCCGCGCTCGTCGTACGTCGCCGGGGAGACGCTGACGGTCGACGGCGGGTTGATGCTCGACTGAACTCAAAAGGAGTCACGACACGATGACCGATCGTACCATCTCCCGCGCCCGCTTCGTTGCCGGCAGCTCGGCGGCACTCGCGTCGATCGCGATCGGGTCGCCCGCGCGCGCCGCGCAATGGACGTATAAGTACGCCAGCAACGTCGCCATCGACCACCCGCTCAACGTCCGCATGCGCGAGTGCTGGATCGCGGTCAACAAAGAGACGGGCGGCCGGCTCGACGTGCAGATGTTTCCGAACAACCAGCTCGGCGGCGACACGGCGGTGCTCGGGCAGCTGCGTTCGGGCGCGATCCAGTTCTTCACGCTCGACGGCGGGATCTTGCAGTCCGTCGTTCCGGTGGCGGCGATTCAAGCCGTCGGCTTCGCCTTCCGCGACTCGGCCCAAGCGTTTCACGCGATGGACGGGCCGCTGGGTGACTACGTGCGCGACGCGATCCGCGCCGCGGGGATGTACGTCCACCCCAAGATGTGGGAGAACGGGATGCGACAGATCACGTCGTCGAGCAAGCCGATCCGCTCGGCGGCCGATCTGCCGGGTTTCAAGATCCGGACGCCGGCCGGCGAGCTGTGGGTCGACCTGTTCAAGTCGCTCGGCGCCGCGCCCGCGCCGCTGAACTTCAGCGAGCTGTACACCGCGCTGCAGACGCGCGTCTTCGACGGCCAGGAGAATCCGTACGCGATCATCGACGTCGGCCGGCTGTACGAGGTGCAGAAGTACCTCAGCGTCACCAACCACATGTGGTCGGCCTACCATCTGCTGGGCAACCAGGATGCCTGGAAGGCGCTCCCGCCCGACGTGCAGGCGATCGTCGAACGGAACGTCACGAAGTACGCGCTCCTGCAGCGTAGAGACACCCAAGAGCGCAACGACTCGCTGGCCGACAAGCTGGTCCGCCGCGGGATGGTTCTCAACCGGGCCGATACGAGCGGCATGCGGGCCAAGCTCTCGAGCTCCGGCTTCTATACCAAGTGGCGCGACAAGTTCGGCGCGCAAGCCTGGTCGCTGCTGGAAAAGACGTCCGGGAAGCTCGCCTGACCGCTGCGAATGGAGGGGCGTGAACAGATCGGTCTCGCGCTCCTCCGTCGCGTCGCTCGCAGTCCTCGTGTCGATGCTCTCGGCGTGCGCGCCGGCCGCGCCGCGCTTGCGTATCCCCGATCGCACTCAAGCGAGCTGCGAGAGCCGCTCGGTCAAGCAGACGGCGATCGAATCGATCGTCGCCTCGACCGACGACACCGTGCGTCCAGGCACGTATCCGGGCGACGCCGCGCTGCGCAAAACGATCCGCACCGGCGGCGGCGTGTTCGCGTATTGGAACGACCAGCCGTTCGTCTCGCCGAACACTGCCAAGACGCTCGGGGTCTCCGGCGACCTCGTCCTCGAGCGCGCGGTGATCACCAACCAGATCGATCCCAAGTCGACGACGCGTCCGGTCTGGCTGACCTTCGCGACGCCCAAGGGCAACGTCACGGTGCTCGAGCGCGCTTACGACGTCCAGAACGTCTGCATCGAAGGCCAACGCGAAGTTTAGCCGCGAAGTTGTCTGCGAAGGTCGGGTCCGACGAGCTGCTCCACCAGCAGCGCCGCGACCAGCATCCCGGTCTCGATGAAGGTGAACGCGCGCATCGTGGGCATGCCGGGTCGCGCGACGTCCGCCGCGGCGAACAGCAGCGCGGCGCCGACGATGAAGCGCAGCATCCCGAACGCGAACGAGCGCGGCACGCCGGCGCCGCGAAGCATGTCGCTCCACAGCCGTAGCGGCGGTCGCGTCCCGACGTCCCAGACGATGAACGCCAGCGCGTCCAACACGATCGACAGCGCGAAGCGCAGGGCGAGCGCGAGCGTCACGACGCTGCGTTCAGCGCGTCTCGTCGGGCCAGCTGGCGATCTCGCCGAGTGCGGCGCTCTTGAGGACCTTGAGTCCGAGCATCGCGCACTTCATGCGGGTCGGGCTGATGCCGATGCCGACGTTCTCGAGCACGGCTTCCTGCGGCAGGCGCGCGACGTCTTCGAGCTTCATGCCCTTCACCGACTCGGTGAGCATCGATGCCGACGCTTGCGAGATCGCGCAGCCACGGCCGCTGAACTTGACGTCCTCGATGCGGCCGTCGCCGTCGAGGGCGAGCTCCATCTTGATCGTGTCGCCGCACAGCGGGTTGAGATCCTCGGCGGTCGCATCGACGCGTTCCAGGTGCCCAAAGTTGCGCGGGTTGCGATAGTGGTCGAGGATGTACCCTTTGTAGAAGTCGTCCATGTCAGTAGGTGCTGCGTATTCTTGGTTTGTGGGCGCGCTCGAGTGGTTTGTTAGCCCGCTCGACGAGCGAGGCCACCGCCCAGCTCGCGATCCAAGCGCCCCCGTACCACACAATCGCCGGCACGCCGAACGGTGTCGGCGAACCAGTGAGGACGTACCATACGGTGCAGAAGCCTAAAGCGAGCGAGATGCAGACGTCGATGGTTTGCTTCGTGCGGCCCGGTTGCAGGTTGCTGTTCTTCGATAGACGCTGCAACAGGAAGAACCAAGTATAGACCAATTGAAATCGGTTGAAACGATCGGGGGTACCCGGCTCGATGAGCAGCCACATCCCCCAAACGGTGAGTCCGATCATTGCGATGAAGAACAGGAATACGATCCCGATGTTCACCCGTCGCGGCCGATCCCCCCAGATTCGCCAATTCACCGTCATGGCAGGTGGAACACTTCGGCGGCTTTGCCGAGCGCGTCGATGAGCGCGTCGACGTCGGCTTCGGTGTTGTAGAGGTAGAACGACGCTCTCGCCGTGGCGGGCCAGCCCATCTTTTCCATCAGCGGCATCGTGCAATGATGGCCGGCGCGGACGCAGACGCCCTCAATGTCGAGAATCGAGGCGAGATCGTGGGCGTGAATGTCGCCTAGGTTGAACGAGATCACGCCGGCGCGCTCGACGTCGCGCGGCGGCCCGTACACGGCCAGACCGCGCGGGGCGAGCGCCTCGAGCCGTTCGAGCGCGTAGCCGACGATCCGCCGCTCGTGCTCGCGCACCCAGTCCATCCCGATCTCGGTCAAATAGTCCACGGCGGCGCCCAGAGCGATCGCGTCGGCGATGTTGCTCGTGCCGGCTTCGAACTTCCAGGGCACCTCGTTCCACGACGTCCGTTCATAGGATACGCGCTTGATCATGTCGCCGCCGGTGAGGAACGGCGGCATCGCCTCGAGCAGTGCGCGCTTGCCGTACAGGAAGCCGATCCCGGTCGGACCGCACATCTTGTGGCCGCTGGCGGCCAGAAAGTCGACGTCGAGCGCCTGGACGTCGACCGGCATGTGCGGCACCGACTGCGCGGCGTCCACCAGCACGACCGCGCCGGCCGCGTGCGCGCGCGCGACGATCGTGTCGAGCGGCGCGATCGAGCCGATGGTGTTCGATACGTGAGCCAGCGCGACCAATTTCACCCCGTCGAGCAGCGCGTCGAGGCCGTCGAGCACCAGCACACCGTCGGCGTCGGCCGGGATGAAGCGCAGCGCAGCGCCGGTCTTGGCCGCCAGCAGCTGCCACGGCACGAGGTTCGAGTGGTGCTCGAGCTGGGTGGTGAGGATCGCATCGCCGGGACCGAGGTTCTGCAGTCCCCACGAGAACGAGACGAGGTTGATCGCCTCGGTCGTGTTGCGCGTCCAGACGATCTCTTCGGTGTGCGCGGCATTCACGAATCGCGCGACCTTGGCCCGCGCGGCCTCGAACTGCTCGGTCGCCCGCGCGGCCAGCTCGTAGACGCCGCGGTGGATGTTCGCGTTGTCGTTCTCGTAGTAGCGGACGAGCGCGTCGATGACGGCCCGCGGCTTCTGCGACGAGGCGGCCGAGTCGAGGTACACCAGCCGCTTCCCGCGCGACGTCGGTTTCGCGAGGATCGGGAAGTCGGCGATGATGCGGGCCTGTTTTGGCGTTTCGTCGATCAGTGATTCTCGAATGGCCTGGGTGACCGAGCCGTAGGGATCGATCTCGAATTGGCGGTGGACCGGCTGCTGATGAATGCTCATCCGTCGATCTCGGTCGCGTCGTCGAGCTTGCGGTCGAGCGCGGTGCGGACCTCGTCGCGCAGCGCCTCGCCGGGGAAACGCGAGACGACCGGTTCGAAGAAGCCCAGCGTGATCATGCGCAACGCGGCGCTGCGCGCGATCCCGCGGGTGCCGGCGTAGAACAGCGCGTCCTCGTCGAGCGAACCGATCGTCGCGCCATGGAAGGCCTTGACGTCGTTAGCGGCAATCTCGAGCGCCGGGACGGAATCGATGTGCGCGTGCTTGGAGAGTAGCAGCGCGTCGTCGCGCAGCGACGCGTCGCTGCCGTGGGCCTTGGGGCGAATCACGATGTTGCCGACGTAGCGGCCCTGGCCGCGGTCGGTCGCCGCGCTACGCACGACGGTGTCCGACGTCGTCGGGCCGACGAGATGGTCGACGCCGGACGTCAAGTCGACGTGCTGCAGCCCGGTATTGAAGAACAGCGCCGAGGTCTCGGCGCGTCCGCCGGGCGCTTCGAGCCGAGCGTCGAGCACGGTGCGCACGAGCGCTCCGCCGAGCTCCGCGAGGTGCCAGCGCACCTGCGCGTCGCGTTCGGCGCGCGCGGCGCGCGAGAACATCACGCGAGCCGCCTCGCCGGCCTGCTGCACGACCACGTAGTCGAGCTGCGCGCCTTCGCCGGCCTGCGCTTCGACGATCCCGGCGACGAACGGATCGCCGTCGCCGACGTGACGCTCGATGACGGTGGCCCGCGCGTTCTTGCCCAGCACGACCACGATGTGCGGAAACACCGCCTGATCGTCGGGGGCCGTCGCGAAAACGAGTTGGATCGGCGTGTCGAGCTGCACGCCGTCGGGGACGTGGACGAACGCGCCGCAGTTCCGGAACGCGGTCGCCAGCGCGGCGAACTTGTCGGCGCGCCAGTCGACGATCTCGTGCATCACGCCGGCCGCGTGCGAGCCGTCGAGCGGCAGCACCGTCACCCGCGGATCGACGTTGCCCGGAGCATCGACGTGCATCGAACCGAAGAAGAACAAGCCGCCCGCGTTCTCGGTCGCCAGCGCGGGCCGATCGACGTCGGGGTCGTCGAGCCGGTGCGCAGGGCGCGCGGGCATCGTCGCCGTGGCGACCGAACCCGAGGTCCAGCGCAACTCGTCGAACGACAGGTTCGCGTAGTCGTATCTCCAGCCGCGGTGCGGCCGGGCGCCGGGCGCGGGCAACGCCTCGTAGCGCGCCAGCGCCTCGCGGCGCAGCGCAACGTCGTTCGGACTGCCTTGGCCGAGCTCGTCGAGAAACGCCACGACCTCGTCGAGGGTTGCCGAGGTCGGCGTGAAGTCGAGCGCGGCGGCGGTCTCGGTGGTGCCGCTAGGCACGAGCGGCGGCGACCTCTTCGCGCAGCCCGTCGTACCCGATGCGGTTGATCTCGTCGGCGAGCTCGGGCCCGCCGGTCTTCACGATGCGGCCGTCGATCATGATGTGGACCACGTCGGCCGGGACGTGCTCGAGGATGCGCGGATAGTGCGTGATCACCAGGAAGCCGATGTCCTTGCCTTCGTCGCTCTCGCGCAGGGCGTTGATGCTCTTGCCGACCGATTGCAGCGCATCGATGTCGAGACCGGAGTCGGTCTCGTCGAGCACCGCGTACTTCGGCGCGAGGATCGCCATCTGCAGCATCTCGAGCCGCTTTTTCTCACCGCCCGAGAAACCGTCGTTGACGTAGCGGCCCAGAAACGCCGGATCCATGTCGAGCGTGTCGAGCTTGTCGAACACGAGCTTGCGGAACTTGGCCGGGTTGAGATCTTCGGGACGAACCGCCATCCGCGCGGTGCGCAAGAAGTTCGCGACCGAGACGCCCGGAATCGCCGCCGGGTACTGGAACGACAGGAAGAGTCCGGCCTTGGCGCGCTTGTCGGGCGGCAGCACGAGCAGGTCCTCGCCGTCGAGCGTCGCCGAGCCGCCGAGCACCTGATAACCCGGATGGCCGGCCAGCGTGAACGCCAGCGTCGACTTGCCGCTCCCGTTGGGACCCATCAGCGCATGGACCCGGCCCGGCTCGACCGTCAGGTCGATGCCCTTCAAAATCTCTTTGTTTTCGACGGCGACCCGCAGGTCGCGCGCGACCAATCCACGCGTAGGCATGCGAAGCAATCGTAAGGCCGAGGGATGAGAAAGTCAAGGAAAGTCTGGACTATCTGCGACTTCCGTGGTAGGGTCGGGGTGGAATGCACGACCGCTTCTTCGAGACGACGCGCGGGAGGATCGTCGGCGCCCTTCGCGAGCGCCGCGCCGCGTCGGCGTTCGACCTCGCGGCCGAGTTCGGGCTGTCGCCCAACGCGATCCGCCAGCAACTGGTGATCCTCGAGCGCGACGGGCTGATCGCCGGCCGCAGCGTCCGCCGGGGCCGCACCAAGCCGACCGTCGAGTACTCGCTGACCGCCGAAGCCCAGCGCTACTTCCCGCAGCGCTACGACAAGATGCTCAACGCCGTGCTGCGCGAGATCCGCGTGGCGGGCGGCGACGAGGCGGTCAAAGCGGTCTTCCAACGCATCGGGAAGCGCTCGGCCGAGCGGCTCGTGCCGCCCGGCGAAGCCACGCCGCCCGAAGAACGGCTCGAAGCGCTCGTCACCGTGCTCAAAGCGACCGGCGTCACCGCCGATCTCCAGAAAACCCAAGACGGCACGCTGATCCTGCACGAGCACACCTGCCCGTACGCCTCGGTGGTCGCCGAGAACCCCGAAGCCTGCAGCGCGATCCACACGATCCTGGACTCGGTCGCGCCCGGCAAGTCGCAGCAGGTCGAGAGTCTCGCAACCGGCGGGACCGAATGCCGATTCGAGATCAACGTGGACACCCCGCGCCGAGAGACTGCCGCCTCCGCATGAACTTCGCCAAATTCCAGCAACTGGTCGAGCACCGCACCGGTTTTCGCACGATGGAGAGCCCGACCGCGACCGGTGAGTACTTCAGCGATTCGTGCGGCGACCTCTACACGTTCTTCTTGAAGGTCGGGCCCGGCGACGTGATCGAGGACATCTCGTACTTCACCACCGGCTGCGGCTTCGGAACCGCGACGTGTTCGCTCTTGGTCGAGCTGGCGCGCGGCAAGACCATCGACGAAGCGCTGGCGATCACCGACGCCGACATCGAGGCCGCGCTCGACGGTTATCCCGAGAAGAAGAAAGATTACCCGGAGCGGTCGCGCTTCGCGCTCCAAGCTGCGGTCGAAGATTATCGCGCCGGCCGCGCCGAGGGCCGCATCACCGACGCGATGCTCGAGCAGGCGCGCGGCATCGCCGCCGCCGCGGCGGCGTCACGCGCACCGGGAACGGGTACCACCGAAGAGGATGCGAAGGCCGGTCCGCGCGTCGTCGACGACGCCGGGATGCTCACGATCAAGCTGCACTGACCGCACCGATGCGCGACCCGGCTCGCTCGTGATCAGAACGCTGCTCGCTGCGCTGACCGGACTGGTCCTGGTCGCCGCGGCGCCGAGTCCGGCTCCGTCGCCGGCGCGCACGCTGAGCGTCATATGCGTGCGCACGCCGTTCTACATCTTTGCGGCCGGAACGAACCTGCCGGTCCGCGCGCGCACGGCTTCGCCCGCGCTCGGTCAACGCTTCGAGATTGTCGGTGGTCCGCGCACGACGCTCGAAGGACGTGAATACTACGAGACCAACGTGCTCGTCGTCGAGCCGGGGCATCCGCCCGGCGCGCACTACTGGCTCTCGTCGAGCTGCGCCCTGCCCGGCTAACGCGTCCGGCTGCGCGCGCTCTACTTCGCGATCGCCTCGATGGTGAGCGCGATGCTCACGTCGTTTGCGGCAATCAACGAACCTCCCGGCGTCGTGTGACCCCAGTTCAGCCCCCAGTCGCGACGGTCGATCGTCGTCGACGCCGAGTAGGCGACGTGCACGTGCCCACGACCGTCGGTCATCTTGCCCTCCTCCTTGGCGGCCAGCGTCACCGGCTTGGTGACGCCGTGCATGGTGAGGTTGCCGACGACGGTAAAGCTCTGCGGCGTTCCGGTAACCTGCGTCGCGACGAAGCTCATGGTCGGAAACTTGTCGACCTCGAGCCAGTCGCTGCCGCGCAGGTCGCGGTCGCGGTCGGCCGAGTGCGAGTCGATGTCCTTGGCGCTCAGCGTCGCGCTGACCGCGGTCGGCAGATCGTTCGCACCGATCGCCATCGTCCCGGCGACCAGCGGAATCTCACCGCTGACGTGCGAGAAGCCGAGGTGCACGACGGTGAACACGGCCTGCGTGTGGTTGGGATCGAGGGCGTAGTCGGCGGCTCGAGCCGGAGCGGCCAGCGCCAGGACCGCCAGCGCGGCCAGAATGAAACGTCGGTACAACGGCAGACTCCCCAAGCGTGAACAAAAACCACGGACATCGTACAACCCCCGGCTGAGGAAACTCTAAGCCGCGAGGCAGCGAGGAGCGCGAACCCGCTCGCGGAAGGCGCGCTCGATGACGTTCAACCGCCGCCTGCTTGCTGCTGCCCTCGGTCTGGCCGTGACGCTCGGGGCCGCTGCTCCGTCGCCCGTTCGGAGCGCTCCGGCGTCGGCCGACGCCGCCTACGCGGCGCTGGCCAAGGCCTACTTCGACGACTCGTTCCGCGCGAATCCCGTCAACGCGACGGCGACCGGGATCCACACCTACGATGCGCAGCTGGGATCGTACGAGGAGGGCGACTATGCGCTGCAGCTGGCGCGCGATCGCGCCTACCTCGCGAAGCTGGCGGCGCTCGATCCGGCGGCGCTGTCGCCGCGCGTCGCCATCGATCTCCACATGCTCCAGAACGCGCTGCAGGACGATCTCTTGCTCAACGGGACGATGCAGCTCTGGAAACATCAGCCCGACGGCTACGTGCAAACCGCGAGCGGCGGCGTGTTCGTGCTGATCTCGCGGAACTTCGCGCCGCCCGTCGTGCGGCTGCGCGACGCGATCGCGCGCGAGGAGCAGATCCCGGCCTTGTTCGCGCAAGCGCGCGCGAACCTGACCGCGGTCGACAAGGACACCGCCGGGATCGCCGTCGAGGACGCCGCCGGCAGCGTCGATCTGTTCGCCAAGACGGTGCCGCAAGCGTTCGCCGGCGTCGGCGACGCCGCCACGCGGGCGCGCTTCCGGCGCTCCACCGCGCTGGCCGTCGAGGCGACGAAGTCGTTCGCGCATTACCTCACGACGCGCTGGGTCGCGCATCCGTCGGGAACCTATGCGATCGGTCCGGTCAACTACAGCGCGCGCCTGAAGTTCGAAGAGGGGATCGACATGCCCCTCGACCGCTACTTGGCGATCGGCGAGCGGGCGCTGGCGCAGACGCACGCGCGCATGGTCGCGGTCGCGAAGCGCATCGATCCGCACGCGACGACGCAGCAGGTGCTCGACCGGCTGTACAAGGTGCATCCGACGCCGGCCGGATTGATCCCGGCGGCCCAGGCCGATCTGGTGAAGCTGCGCGCGTTCATCGTCGCGCGTCACATCATCGATCTGCCGGCCGACGCGAACATCAAGGTGACGCCGACGCCCGAGTTCTTGCGCGCCACGACCGAAGCGTCGATGGACGCGCCAGGTCCGCTCGAGCGCGTCGCGACGCAGGCGTACTACAACGTGACGCCGCCCGACCCGCACGACCCGCCCAAAGTTCAAGAGCAGTATCTCGAGACGTTCAACGACTTCGAGCGACCGATCGTATCGGCGCACGAAGTCTATCCCGGTCACTTCGTCAACTTCGCCATCGACCGCCACCTACCGCTCACGCTGAGCGAGAAGCTGCTCAGCGCGACGTCGTTCGTCGAGGGCTGGGCGCACTACGACGAGCAGATGGTGGTCGACGAGGGCTGGGGGAACGGCGACCCGCGCGTGCGCCTGATGCAGCTGCGCGAAGCGATCTGGCGCAACGCGCGGTACGTCGTCGGCGTCAAGATGCACACCCAGGGGATGAGCGTGCGCCAAGCGATCGCGTTCTTCGAGACGCAGGCGTTCCTGGACCCCGCCGACGCGCGCGCCGAAGCCAAGCGCGGCACCCAAGACGCGACCTACGGCTACTACACGCTGGGCAAGCTCGAGATCCTCAAGGTGCGCGCGGACTACAAGAAAAAGCTCGGCCGCGCGTTCACGCTGGCCCGCTTCCACCACGACCTGCTGCAGTACGGCGATCCCGCCATCCCGCTGCTGCGTCCGCTCCTGCTCGGCAAAGACGACGACGGCAAAATCCTGTAACCGAAGGCAGCGCGAAAGAGAGAGACCCGCTCGCGCGAGTCCCTTCCGGTGAAAGAGGCTTGGGCCGAAGGCCCAGTGTGGCTCGGGTCTGCGCGTCGGCGCAGACCCGAACACACATCAGGGACCGACGCTGATCGCTTCGGAGCCGTAGACGACGCCGCCGGAGACGAAGTTGATCGCGCAGGAACCGAGCTGTCCGCCTTGCGCCGTGGTGAACAGCGTCACCGTGAACGTCGCGGGCGGCGTCACCGTGGCGCCGGGGGCCGCGCCGTTGAGCTCGACGTACGCGATGCGCGGAGAGCCCGACGAGGCGCCGTTCCAGCACGATGACTCGTCGACGCTCAGCGCGCCGAGTCCGGCCGTGCCGCTGATCGTCATCGTGAAGGTCTTGGGTCCGGCCGAGCTCGCGACCGAGAACGCCAGCGCCGGCGGCGTGAGCTGGAGCGTCGACGCGCTGTTGCCCGAGGTCACGACGATCGGCTGCAGCACCAGCGCGTGACCGGCAGTGTCGATCGCGGTGGCGGTACAGGTTCCGGCCGCGACCGGGGTGATGTTGTAGGTCACGCTGTCGCCGGTGCTGGTGGTCGAGAAGGTGGCGATGCCGGCGCACGAGTTGCCGTCGATCGTCCAGGTGCCGCTGCCGGCGCTGGCGCTGAAGCTGCCCGCACCGCCGACCGAAACCGTCACCGCCGAATTGTCCACGGTGACGAGGCCGCTCGCGCCGCCGACCGTGATCGTCAGCGTCGCCGAGACGTTCTTGATCGTGATCACGACCGCGCAGACGCCGTTACCGTTCGGCGTGACCGTGTAGGCGATGGCGCCGCCGGTCCCGGTTGACGTGATCGTGGCGACGCTGCCGCAGTTGACCGAGTTGAACGTCGGCAGCGGGCTCGCGATCGTCGTGCTGGCGGTGACGGTCTGCGCGGGCGAGGCCGCCGAAGCGAAGTTGAGCTGCGACGAGGAAAGCGAGAGCGAACCGGCCGGCCCGGGCGGGCCGGGGTTCGGGTTCGGGCGCGGTGCGACGGTCGTGGTGCCGCCGCCGCAGGCCGCGAGGCACAGCGACGCGCCGACGACCGCGAGAAGAGAGCGAAGACGAATAGTCATCGAGGAGTCCCCTTGATCGCGTGTTCGGACGTAGTGTTGGCCGATGCCGGGAGAGGCGCCTGCGCTGCCGCCGAACGCCTTGCCGTTCCTGGGAAGAACGTCCCCACCGCTCAGACGAGGTAGGGGTTCGTTCGGCGCTCCTCGCCGACCGTCGTGGCCGGACCGTGACCGGGCACGACCACGCTGGCATCGTCGTGCACCAGCAGCTTGGTGCGGATCGAGCGGACGATGTCGGCCAACGAGGTCCCGCCGAGGTCCCACCGCCCGACCGACCCCCGGAACAGCGTGTCCCCGGTGAACAGCATCGTGCCGGCGTCGCCGTCGAGCGCAAAGGACGTCGAGCCCGGGGTGTGCCCCGGCGTGTGGATGCAGCGCAGCGCCAGCGGGCCGGCGCGCAACAGCTCGCCGTCGTCCAGCGCTCCGTCGAGCGCGACGCTGCGTGGTGCGTCGGCGAGGCCCAGCCAGCGCGCCTGCTGCGCGAGCGTCGCGTAGAGCGGCAGGTCGGCCGGGTGGAGCAGTCCGGCGCCGCCGGTGCGCTCGCGCAGCGGCGCCAGCGCGCCGATGTGATCGATGTGGGCGTGCGTGTGCACGAGGTACCGCGCCCGAAGGCCGTGCGCGTCGAGCCGTCGCGCGATCTCGTCGACCTCGTCGCCGCCGTCGATCACGATCGCCTCACCGCCGGCCCGATCGCCCACGATCGTGCAGTTGCAGGCCAGCATCCCGACCGGGAACGTCTCGACGACGACGCTCATGCGCGCACGCCGAAGTCGTGGTAGGAGCGATCGAAATATCCCAGCGGAGCACCCGCGCGCCGGCCGGCGTCGAGCACCGTTCCGAGAAAGATCGTGTGCGTCGCGGCGCTGACCTCCTCGGTGAGCGCGCAGTCGACGTGAGCGAGCGTCCCGGCCAGGATCGGCGAGCCGCTGGGACCGATCCGGTACGCGACGCCGTCGAAACGCGAGCGCGGCTCGCCGCCGGCGAACCGTTCGGCCAGCGCGCGCTGCTCGAGCGCGAGGATGTTCACGCAGAAATGCTGCGACGACGCGATCAGCGGATGCGCGGTCGCGATGCGGTTCACGCAGATGAGCACCGTCGGCGGGTCGAGCGAGACGCTCGCGAACGCATTCACCGTGAACCCGTGGATGCGCCCGTCGTATGCCGTCGTGACGATCGCGACGCCGGTCGGAAAGCTGCGCATCGCGGCGCGGAAGTCATCAGTCGACGCGGGCACCGATGCCGATCCCATCCCCGATCGGCACGATGGTCGCGTCGAGCTCGGGGTGGTTGAGGAACGCCTTGTTGAACGCGCGGATCGCGATGGTGTCGGCGTCGTCGCCGGACCTCGGGACCGCGGCGGCGCGGCCCGACCACAACAGATTGTCGACCACCACGATCCCCGACCGCTTGAGCATCGGCACGACGGCCTCGAGATAGTCCACGTACTCGGTCTTGAGGGCGTCGATGAACACGATGTCGAGATTGCGCTGGGGAAATGACCCGAGCACCTCGAGCGCCGGCTGGTTGATGATCTCGATGCGGTCGTCGACGCCGGCGCGGCGAAAGTACGACATCGCGATCTCGGTCCGCTCCATGCTCGGATCGATCGACCAGATCCGCCCGGCCGGCGGCAGCGCCAGCGCCATCCACAAGGTCGAGTAGCCGTAGGCCGTCCCGATCTCCAAGATACGATTCGCCTGCATGCAGTGGACGAGGACGGAGAGGAAGCGGCCTGCGGCTCGGTCGACGATCGGAATCCCTTCCCGCAGCCCGTGCTGTTCGAGCTCCAGGAGCAGCGGCGACGGCTCGCGATGGAGCCGCGTCAGGTAGGCCAGGTCCCGCACGATCCCAACTGTTTGCCGCCCGCTTGCGGCGGGAACCTGCCGAGCGCGCCGCGTGGTTCTCCGATACGGGGGTCGCGCTCGCTCCGTCGAACTCCCGCCTACCCAAAAGACAGATACCTAGGAGGCTTCCGTTGGCAACCCTCACCCAACAATCGTACACGCCGAAGAAGTTCGATCTGGCCGGACTCCAAGGGATATCCGACAACACGCTGCAGGTCCACTTCGGACTCTACGAAGGGTACGTCAAGAATACGAACCTGCTCCACGAACAGCTCTCCGAGCAGGTCCAAGCCGGCAAGGCCGCAGGCGCGGATCCGCACTTCGCGGAGCTCACCCGCCGGCTCGGCTTCGAGTACAACGGCATGGTGCTGCATGAGTACTACTTCGGCAACATGACCAAGAACGCGGGCGGACAACCCAGTTCCGCCATCGGAAATGCGGTCGCCGCCACGCACGGCGACTTCGACACCTGGAAGAAAGACTTCAGCGCGATCGGCGGGATGCGCGGCGTCGGCTGGGCGATCGCGTACTTCGACCCGCACGTGCAGCGCGTCTCCAACCACTGGGTTACGCTGCACGAAGTCGGCAACGTGGCCGGGTTCGTTCCGCTGCTGGTGATGGACGTGTGGGAGCACGCGTTCTTGCTCGACTACAAGCCGGCGGAGCGCTCGAAGTACATCGAGGCCTTCTTCGCCAACGTCGACTGGAACGTCGTCCAGCAGCGGCTCGACGCCGCCCAGGCCGGCCGCACGGTTTAGTGACGCGGCTGCGGCTCTTTCCGCTCAACACGGTGCTCTTTCCCGGTGCGGTGCTGAACCTGCACGTCTTCGAAGAGCGCTATCGCAAGATGATCGCCGAATGCCTCGACACGGGCGAGGCGTTCGGCGTCGTGTTGCTGCGCGAAGGCGCCGAAGCCGGCGATCCCGACGCCGTGCCGCACGACGTCGGCACGACGGCGGAGATCTCCGAAGTGACGCCGCTGCCCGCCGGACGGTACTACATCAGTACCGTCGGCGGCCGGCGGTTCCGGATCGAACGGATCGTCAGCCGCGATCCGTATCTCACCGCCGACGTGCGGTTCCTGGACGACCAGGAAGACGACGCGGACGCGCGCGCGTCCGAGCTGACCCATCGCGTGCTTGGCGAGTTTCGCGAGTACGTCCGGCTGCTGGTCGCGTTCTCGGGCAACGCCGGTCACGTCGAGCTGCCGCACGATCCGGTCGACGCCAGCTACGCGGTCGGCGACGCGCTGCAGGTCGCCGACGCGCTCAAACAGCGTCTGCTCGAGGCGCGCAACGCAGAAGCACGGCTCGCGACCGAGCTCGGCTTCCTGCGCCGGCTGCTGCCGCAGCTGCGCGCGCTGCTCGAGCGTAAGCGAGCTCAGGAGAAGATCGTGCGCGACGACGCGCCCGGCGGCGAGCTGCGCACCCATCAAGAGAAGTTCTTCGGCAAGCATTTCAGCTTGAACTAGTGGGTTCGCGTCTTCGCCGCATTCTCGTCAGGCGCGCTCGGCGACCGTGAGGACGTTGGACATCAAGGCAACGTTGGTGACCGGGCCGACACCGCCGGGTACCGGTGTGATCTCGCCGGCGACGTGAACGACTTCGTCGTAGGCGACGTCACCGCACAGCTTGCCGTCGACGTAGTTGGTGCCGACGTCGATGACGGTCGCGCCCGGCGCGACCATCTCGGTTCGGATCAGTCCCGGGATCCCGGCGGCCGCGACCAGCACGTCGGCCTCGCGAGTCCGCTCGCCCAGATCGCGCGTGCCTCGATGGACGATCGTCACCGTCGCATCGCGCGCCAGCAAGAGCAGCGCGACCGGCAAGCCGACGACGCTCGACCGGCCGACCACGCAGGCCCGAACGCCGCGCAGCGACCGCCGCTCGCTGCGCTCGAGCAGCAGCATCACCGCCATGGGCGTCGCGGCGACCAGCTCGTCGCCGGTGCGCGACGCGAGGCGGCCGAGGTTGACGGGGCTCGCCCCGTCGACGTCTTTCGCCGGCGGCATCAGCTCGGCGATGCGCCGCATCTCCAGGTGCGGCGGCAGCGGCTGTTGGAGGATGACCCCGTGAACCAGCGGATCGTCGCCGAGCACGTGCAGCAACGAGCGCACGCGCGCCTCGTCGGACTCCGCCGGCAACTCTTCGACGCGAACGTCGATCCCGGTCTTCCCTCCTACGCTCTGCAGGCTGCGCAGGTAGGCTCGGCTCGCCTCGTCGTCGCCGATCACGATCACGTCCAAACGCGGCGCGATGCCGCGCGCGCGCAAGCGCGCGCTGCGTGTCGCTGCCGATTCGCGCAGCTCCGCCGCCAGCGCGCGTCCGTCGAGAATTCGGGCCGCCATCGCTCGCGCGGTTCGGGCGGCTAGGACCAACGCCCTGGAACGCGTTCGCTGGACCGTCGCGCTCGGCGCATCGTTCGACGCGCCCGGCTTCGAGCTCGCCCTGGCCGGCTTTCGGCGGCTGTACAACGTCGCGCCGGTGCGGGTGCTGTGCGCACCCGACGTGCTGGGCCGCTTCGCGGCACTGATGGGCCGCTCGTCCGACGACGCGCTGCAACGCGAGCTGCGCTACGACGGCCTGCCGGTCGTTTCGGCGATCCTGGCTCCCGGCACGATCGTCTTCGAAGGCGAGGTCGACGAGGAACGGATGGGTGACTGGTGATCCGCTGCGCTACGGCGACGTGGAAGCGAGAAACGCGCGCAACGCTGCGGCTAGCGCGCCGGGCTCTTCGATCATCGGCAGATGAGCGCTGCGCGGCAGCAGTAACGTTTGCGCCTGTGGGTAGATGCGCACGACGTCGCGCAGCGTGGCCGGCGAGGTGAAGCGGTCGTGCGCGCCCCACGCGCAGAAGACCGGACCGCGATAACGCGCGAACCCCGCGTGCAATGCGGGGCGCCGGGCGAACGTGCGCAGCGCGCTCACGTACACGGCGGCGAAGGCTTTGCGCAGGCCGAGTTCCTGCGACAGCTCGTAGGCCTGCTCGACGACGGCCGGGTCGAGCGCCGCCGGATCGGCGACGCTGCGCTCGAGCGTGCGCCGCACGAAGCTCCTCGACGGCGGTCGCGTGAACACCCACGGCGCCAACACGCTGGCCAGCGCGAACACGACGTACCGCGGCGTACGCGAAAAGCCCGCCGGCGAGATCAGCGCCAGGCGGGCGACGCGGTCGGGTTGCGCGCCGGCGTATTGCGCGGCGATGAAACCGCCGAGCGAGTGTCCGACCAGCGCGAACGTGCGCAGATCGAGCTCCGCCACCGCAGCCTCGAGCGCGGCGAGGAAGTAGGCGGTGTCGTACGGCGCGGCCGGTTTCTCGCTCGCGCCGAAGCCCGGCAAGTCGAGCGCGACATAGCGCAGCGCCGGATCGAGCAGCGGGACGACGCGGCCCCAAGAAGCCTCGCTCCAATGGCCGAGCCCGTGCAGCAGCAGCACGACCGATGCGTCGCTCGCGCGGCTTCCCGTTGTGAAGGTCGCCAGCGTCACGCCGCCCGCGCGCACGCGACCCGCGCGCCACGCGAACGGAACGCTGTCGCTCATCCCGAAGGACGCGGCGTGAACCGGCTGCTGCTCATCGTCGCGGTGATGTTCCTGAGCGGGTGCTACAACGCCCCCGATCCGGGCGGCGCCGCTTCGGGCGGACCGGGCGGCCTGGCGGGCGCGCCGGCCCAATCGTTCGATCTGCGCCGCACCGACGGCCGCAGCGATTCGCTGGCGCGCTACCGCGGCAGCGTCGTGCTGCTCAACCTGTGGGCGACGTGGTGCACGCCGTGCCAGGCCGAGATGCCCGCGCTCGAGCGCTTCTCGCGCGAGAACGCCGGTAAGGTCGTCGTGCTGGGCGTCGACCAGGGCGAGAGCGCGCCGGTCGCGGCCGCATTCGCGCGCGAGCGCGGCGTCACGTTTCCGATCCTCGTCGACGAGCACCAGCAGTACGGGCGCACCTACGAAGGGATCGGCCTGCCGACGAGCGTGATCGTCGGTCGCGACGGCCGCGTCGTGCGAGGGATCGACGGCGCGATGACGATCGAGCAGATGCGGGTTGCGGTCGCGCCCGCGCTGGCCGATTCGGCGTCGCGCGCCGCCGCGCGGTGAGCGGGCGGATCGCGGCTGCAGCGGTCGCCGCGATCGCGATCGCGCTGGTGCTCGCGCAAGACGTCTTTCCGTCGACCCCGTTGTATCACAGCTGGCAGTACGCGTTCGCGCTGGCGATCGCGTTGGTGGTGATGGGCGCGTACGTCAACGGCGCCCGGCGCGGGCACGACGGCGTCGCCGGGCGGCGGCTGATCGTCGCAATAGCGGGCGCCGCGATCGTGACGATCGCCGGTCTCGCCGCGGGATTGCTCGGCCCCGATACCGCGCAAGTGGTCGGAACGCCGGGGACCGTCACGCCGATCCCGGCGCTGGGTGCGGCGGCGTTCTTCGCGCCGGCCGACGCCGCGACGATCGCCGGCGGCGCTGCGGGCGTTGTGTTGCGGCGGCGCGGCGCCCGCGAGGTCGCGCTCGGTCCCCCGAGCCGCGACGTGCTCGGCGAATCGCTCGTGTACCTCACGCCGCGACCGGCGGCCTACCTGGACGTGTACGACGAGCACGGCGCGCACCTCACCGTGACACAGCCGTCGAACGCGTCGTTCTTGTCGCCGGTGCTGCTGTTTCCGGACCATCAGCGCATCGGTGCGCTCGACGTTCCGCTCGATACGTTCGCGGCTCCGGCGCGGCACCGCGTCGTGCACGCGCTGTATTTCAGCACCCGCGATCTGGCGCGGTTCGACCACGCCGGGGCGCGCTTCGACGCGTCGCGTCCCGGACTGATCCTGTCGGCCGCCGACGATCGCGGGCAGCCGCTGGGGATCACGCTGGCCTCGTCGGGGAAAGACGTCGAGATCGCCGGGCTGCGCGTTCGCGCGGCGCTCGGAAGCTACCCGGCGTTGGAGATTGCGTCGGCGCCGCCGACCTGGGCGCTGGCGCTCGGGATCGCGCTGTTCGTCGCGGGCTGCGGGTGGAGCATGATGCGCGCTCAGGGAGGCTGAGCGCCGGGGAACGTCGCCGTGCAGTCGTGGATGCTCAACGATCCGGCAGTGCTGAGCGGCGGGTTCGCCAGCGTGCCGACCGTGTAGAAGTTGCGAACGGCGATCGGCGGTGCGAGGAACGGCGCGACCGCGACGCCGAGCCGGCGCGTCGTGCTGAAGTCGATGCTGCGCGCGAACGTGACGATCGCGCGCTCACCGTAGCGGTCGATCAGCGTCGCGCGCAGCGCTTCGCCGCCGCCGTCGCCGTCGACCGCGCACGAGAGCGAGAGCGGATCGCCGAGCTCGAGCTGGTTCACCGCGTACGCCGCGCGTCCGCCGCCGGTGAAGTCGTACGATAGGTTCAACCGTCCGTCGCCGGCGGCGACCGATCCCGGGCCGTTGGCCGGCGACGTGACGAGCTTCCAGCCGCCGCGATGCGCGTCGTCGAACAGCGCGAGCGACGAGACGTGACGACCGACCGGGATGGTGACCGTCGCGATCGCGCCGCCGGCGGCCGCCGTCACGACCGCATCGCGATCGCCGGTCGCGAGCCGTCCGTTCGCGTCGATCGCAGCGCCCTTCGCACTCCAGCGCACCAAGCCGCCGGCGCCCAGCGGGCGATCGCGCGCATCGAACGCGGTCGCCACCAGCGCGACCGACGCGTGCGGATCCGGGTTGGCGCGCGGTGGTCCGATGACGATGCGCGCCGCGCGCTCGACGATCTCGAGCGGAACGTCGGTGGCGACGCCTGCGCGCGCGACGTGCAGCAGCGAGGTTCCCGGTGCGGTCGCCAGATGCAACACGTCGTCGTCGCCGAGTGACTCGAACAGCGGCGACGCGCTCACGTGCCACATGCCGCGAGCATCGCCCAACGCATGGTCGCCGGCGTCGATGACCCGCGCGCGCAGCGCGACCCGCGCGCCCGGCAGCGCGACGATGTGCGACGGCCGCACGACGAGACGCGCGGCCGGTCCGACCGGCGCGTCGCTGTACACGAACAGTCCGTCGGCGACCGGGCGTTCGACACCGTCCGACGGTTCGTTGAGCACGCTCGTGCCGCTGTCGCCGAGCTCGCGCGCGACCAGCGTCGCCGAGCCGCCGCTGTCGAACAGCATCGCGTCGGTCGCGCCGAGCGAACGCAGCAGCGCGATGAGCTCGGCACGGTCGACGCCGATCGACGTCGCCGGGTGACGGCCGTCGACGACCACGAGCGCGAGCGTTCCGTCGGCGAGTCGCGCCGCCGCGGCGGCCGGAATGCGCCGGTCGCGCTCGGCATAGTTCGGCGAGGCGGGATCGTCGACCGGCGCGCCGCCGCGCAAGAGCTCGGGACCGCCGCCGATCGCGGCCGCGACGCCGGCCAGCGACGGATCGCTGTCGTATGCTACGGTTACCACGTCGCCGACGTCGGGCACCGGACCGAACGCTTGCGCGGCGGGACCATAGGCGAGCCTCAGCCCGTCGTCGGACGGCCACGGCGGCGCGAGCGCGACCGAAGCGACACGATAGTGCATCGGCGGTCCCGCGTCGCGACCGAACGGCTGCAGCGCGAGCAGCGTGACGCCGGGAGTCGGCGGCGGCGACCCGAAGGCGGCCGTCAGCAGTCCGATGCCGTTCTCCGGCGGCCACTGGTTGACCGACGCGATCGGAACGTTCAGCGCGCCGGCGCCGACGCTGCCGGCGAACCGGTACGTCTCGATGCGCACCGTATGATCGGCAGCGATCGTCAGCGCGACGCGATTGCTCGGCGTGCGGTCGAGGTTTCCGTTGCGCACCAGCACGCCTAGGGGCGCGCCGCTGCCGTTGATGTCGAAGTAGTCGCCGTTGATCCCGGCGACCGCGCCGGTGCGGTGCGCCATCGATGCGACCGTCTCGTCCTTCGAGACGATGCGATCGTGCGCGAGCACCGTGCCCAAACGAACCGTCGGTTCGCGCGGGTCGACGGTAACGACCGAGACGACCAGCGGTCCGGCGCTGGTGACGAGACGATACGTTGCGCGCGCCACGCCCGGCGCGACCGGCTCGCGCTCGACGCTCGAAGCGAGCACGGCCGGAAACGGCGCGCCGGGTACGAGCGCGCCGGACGGCACCGCACCGAACGCGCCGCTCGCGGCCGCGAACGCGACGGCCGCCGCCGCGATCGCGGCGCGGCGCGTCAGCGCCCGATGAGTCCCAGGAGGAAGAACAGTACGCCTCCCACGGCCGCGACGCCGGCGCTGATCGGCAGCAGCCGGCTGCCGACCAGCGCGGTGATCGAGACGAGCACGATCGCGACTTCGAACAGCGTCGTGCCGACCTCGATCGTCTCGGCTTGTCCGAGCAGCCGTTCGGAGCGCGCGTCCTCCCGATCGGCCTGTTCGTCGAACCGGTGCGCGCGCTCGAGCAGCGGCGGTCCTTTCGCCGCCTCGCGCTTGACGTTCGCGCGCAGCCTCGCGGCGTTGCCGCCGGGGTTGAGACCTTGGTCGAGCGCCGACTGCGAGACGTAGTACTTGAGGCGTTCGGATTGGTACTGCGCGAAGGTGTCCGAGGCATGGGTGGTCGCGACGATCGCTTCGTTCTTCGCGAAGAGCGCTTGCGTCGAATGCCGGTTTCCGAGATATCCGCTGACCGCGGCCAAGACGGCCAGCACCGCCGCCGCGATCGGAACCCAGCGCGGTCCGTCGCGGCGTGTCGTCTCCTGCTCGGACTCGAGCCCTGCTGACTCGCTCACGTCGCGGCTTTCGAGCTGAGGCGTTCGACTCGCACCAGGGCCTCTCGTACGTCGGTTTCCGGCGCAACCCTCCACGCGTCGGTACGCCTGCGTTCGAACGTGAACGCCGCCAGCTCGAACCCGCCGAACGTGCCGCATACGACCGCCCCGTCGGGATCGATCGCGAGCGCGCGCCGCTGCGGCCGGTCGAACACGACGACGTAGGCGCGCAGCTCGGCGGCGCGGGTGCGCGCGAACGGCAGTATCCAGCGCGCATCGCTCGCGTCGCTCGGCGCGTGCCGGAGCGCGTCCCAGACGAACAGCCGGACCCCGCTCAGCCGCGGCCCGACCAGCGCGCGCGGGTCGAACATCGCGTCGTCGCCGACGAGCGCCACGTCGTCACTGGCCGGCTGCGTGTCGGCATCGATCACCAGCGCGGCGTCGGCGATCGCGGCCGACGAGCGCAGCTCGGGATCGGCGCGCGGGGCGATCGCGATGCGCACCGATTCGGGCAGCGCGCCGCCGGCGAGCCGCGTCACCGGCGGCGCTGCGGGTGCGCGCTCCACGAAGGATGGTCCGACCGCGACGGTGCCGTGCAAGATCGTCGCCTCGTCTTGCGGCGCCCGCGCGACGATCGTCCCGTCGGCGGCGATGATCTGGCTCTTTCCGCAGTACGCGACGCTGCGCGCTTCGACGCCGGTCTTGTTGGCGACGACCAGCGGTACGCCGTTCTCACGCGCTCGGACCGGGATCATCAGGTCGGCCTGCAGGTTCTCCAGCGCGGCGGGATCGCGCCCGCTGGTTACCCAGGCCGTCGGCACGACCAGAATCTCGGCGCCGCGGTCCACCAGGGTGCTGCCAATGGTCGGGATGCGCCCGTCGGCGCAGACGAACACTCCCAGCCGGCCGATCGGCGTGTCGACCGGCTCGAGCGCTTCGCCGGCCCGGAACCAGCGCCGGTCGAAGTGCCACAGCAGGCACTTGTCGGCGTAGCCCGCGATCCCGTCCGGCGTCACCACGTAGGCGCTGTTGGCCAAGCCGGCGCCGTCGGCGCGCGCCCCGCCGTAGACGATCGTCGCCCCGGTCCGGGATGAGACCGCGATCACGTCTTGCGCCGCAGCCTCCAAAACGCTGAGGTCGACGGGATCGGTGCCGATCACATAAGCGGGGACCGTCCCCTCGGGGACGACCACCAACCGCGCGCCGTTTTCGGCCGCGGTAGCGATGCTTGCCACGAGCTCCGGCCACCGCTTTACGAATTCGGCACGATCGTGCGCACCCGGCTGCACGGCTGCGACGGGTGTCAGGCGAGGGTTCACCTAATTACTGTCTCCAAGCACGAGGGCGAAGCGGAGCTTCGACCCCTCGCATCATTCGCATATCCGGGCCATATGAGGAAGCCTGTGAAACGATTGATCGCCTGTATTTCGCTCGCCGTCGCCGCCACCACTGCGGCGACGGCGGCGGCACAGGCCCCGAAAACGGCGCCGCAGGCGAACGCCAAAGCGCCGCAGACCAAGACGGTCGCCCGGGCGAAGTGCAAGGTCGCTCCCGCCGACGAGTACTTCGGAAAGCTCAAGATGAGCATTCTCGGCATCCGCAACACGATCAAAGACCAGGGGCTCAAAGTCGACTTTGACCCCGGCAACGCGGCGTCGACGTTCAACGCGATGGCGCTGACCGAAGACGCGATCCGCGACTGGGAGCACAAGTATCCCTGTGATTCGTGGATCCCGGGATCGATCTTCGCCCTCGAGCATTTCTACACGAAGATCCATACGGCAGACGGCGTCAGACACGTGCACGCAACCTTTGCGTGGCTCCGCCACGACTACCCGAAGCACCGGCTGCTGGCGAGCGCGCGGCGCGAAGACGGCTCAGCCACGGCAACGTCGCCGCCGATGGCGACCACGACCGACGCGGGCCCGTCGACCGTGACCGGCGGCCTCGCGCCATCGACGACGGTGCAGCAGCCCCAGATCCTGCCCGGCGGTCAAGCGGCGCCGACGCCGTTTCCCGGCACCGCGCCGGCCAGCGTGATCAAGGCGCAGCAGCAGAGCACGCCGCCCAAACCGCACTGAACGAAAAAGAAAGAAGCCCTCGGCTCGCGCCGAGGACTTCTTCTTTTTCGTTCGTCGAAGCTCGACCGAGCTCTAGAACTTGATCCCGAGGCCGACGTATCCGCCCGCATGCGTCGCGTCGGACGGCATGAGGTTCTTGTTGCGGATCGTGTCGCCCAGGAATCCGGCGTCGAGGAACAGCCCGGAGCTGCCGAGCATGAACGTTCCACCGATCTGGTACTTGAGGAAACGCGCCTGCAGGTCAGCGGTCGTGCCGATGAGTGCCGCCGGAGCGCCCGTCGGGTAGGTGAAGTCGCCCGAGATGCTCGGGTAGTACCAGACGCTCCCGTAGATGGAGAACGGCTGGTCGAGATCCGGGAGCTTCTCAGCGCCGAAGCCGAACCCGTTCTGCTTCGGATAGCCGTAGTTCTCTTCACGGTGCAGATAACCGACGCCGATGTAGATGCGCGGGTCGGCGATCTTGAGCGCGAAGCGACCGTCGAAGTCAGTGTCGCGCGCCGTGAACGAGGGAACGCTTTGCTGTCCGTAGCCGCCGATCACGGTGACGCAGCCGGGGTTGCCCGCAGCGGCGGAACCGGTGTAGCACTGGTTGCCGCTGGCGTCAGCCGGCGCGGTCGGCGAGATGGTGCTCACGTGCGGATATGCATACGAGCGATAATCGCCTTCGAGCATCCAGGGCAGTCCGAAGAGTGGGAACTCGACGGCGCCGCGGACCGCGTATGAACCGCCCTTGCCCGTGTTGCCGGCCGAGAACTCGTTGTACACCTTCGGCGAGAAGATGTAGTCGCCGACGATGAAGTGCTCGTACGGATTCTTCGGCACCGGGGTCGGCGTCGGCGACGGAGTCGGCGGCGGCGGCGGCGGTGGCGGAGCCGGGGTCGGAGTTGGCGGCGGCGGTGGGGGCGGCGGAGGCGGAGGCGCCTGCGGCACGTACCGGACGACGACGATGCGACGATCCGGAACCCACTGGACGTAGGCTCCCATGCCCTCTGAGATCACACGCACGGGCACCACGACGGCGCCCTTGTAGATCTCAGGAGGAACATCGAGCGGACGGCTCTCGCCGTTGATGACGACCTCAGGTCGTCCGACGGTGACCTTGACATCCGAACCCGGCTTGGAGACGTCGACCGTCTTGGAAGCGGGATCGTATGAAACCGTCGCGCCCATCTGCTCGAACATCGAGCGGAGCGGGATGAGAATGGTATTGCCGCGCACCAGCGCAGCGAGGACGCGGTTCGCCTTCAGGCGGTCCGGCTTCGAATAGACGTGCCGGTCGTTGAAGAGGATCGGGACCTCGCCGGAAGGCGGCGTGCCGAAGTCAGCGGGCGGCATCGTCGATCCGCCGGCCTGAGCGATCTGCGTGGGCGCGTAGGTTCCGATGTTGCCTTGCGCTTTCACAGAGTTCTGGGCCGAGACGGACGTCGTACCGATTCCGACCGCGACGAGCGCGGCAAGAAGCCCGGTGCTCAGTCGTTTCACGTAATACTCCCTAGCTAAGGTGTTGTGTCGAGAAGGGCGTTTGTGGCGCCGGCGTGGCCGGCCGGAGAACGGGCGAGCGTACGAGGGTACTCGCTTGCTCAGCCATGCTCGGACCTACCCACGTGTCGGACGCCTTAATCACGGAGGGCGGAGCCGCGCTCCGCTTGATCCACTGAACGCCGCTCGGTAGCCCTGGGTTCCCCCCTGGGTTACCGGTCGGACGTCGGTCGAACCTCCGCCGTAAAGCAGCCCTTTACACATCGGGACTCCGGGCTCCGCTCGGCGAGGGCTTCAGCCCAGCTTTTCTTCGAGCCGCTCCCGGAACTTCTCCCGCGAGGTGACGTAGCGCTCGTGAGTGCCCTCGGCGATCTTCTCGCGCTCGTCGAACGCGGTGAACGCGTACTCGACCCGCCGGCCGTCGACTTTGAGGATCTCGACCTCGGTCCGCACGATGAGGCCGACCGGAGTGGGCGAGAGATGGGCGAGATCGACGTGCGTGCCCAGGGTCAGCTCGTCGGCGTCGAGCAAGGGCGCGATGCACTGCATCGCCGCCTCTTCGACGAGTTGCAAGAGCATCGGGCTAGACAAAACAGGGACGCCCTTGTTTCCGGCCTTTTCGGCCGTCATCCATTCCTCGACCCGCGTCTGGCTCTGATAGGTCCTCCCGACCTCGATCTTGCCGCGCATCCCGGGGCCCTCTACGACCGGCAACCGGACGAATCATTTTCACGTTCCACGCGGTAGTACCGGCGGCCGGCGGCGTATAGGAAGGCCGGTCTGAGGCCGTTCGAAGAAAACACACCTAAAGAAGGAGCAGCATGAGACGGAGTCAGCGCACGTTGCTGGCCGCGGCGATCCTCGTCATGGCCGCGAGCGCGTGCGGGAGAGGGGGCGGCGCCGCGCAGCAAGCTTCCCCGCCGCTCGCCGTCGACACGGCACTTGCGCAGCGCAGCGACATCGCGACGTTCGTGACCCTCGACGGTCAGATCGCGCCCCTGCAAGAGTCGACGCTGAGCTCGCAACAGTCCGGTAACGTCACCGCGGTGTATGTGAACGAGGGTCAGCACGTCGTGCGCGGCCAGGTCGTCGCCAAGCTCGACGACGCGACGCTGCGCGCGCAGCTCGCCCAGCAGCAGGCGACGGTCCAGCAGATGATCGCGCAGCTCGGTGGTTCGACGCTGCAGGCTCCGGTCACCGCGGCGCAGGCGTCCAACACCGTCGTCACGGCGCAGCAGCAGCTCGCCGCGGCACAGAACGGCGTGGCGACCGCGCAGGCCGCGTACCAGAGCGCGTACGCGACCTACATCGCCGACAAGCAGCTGCTGACCAACGGTTACGTCGCGCAGACACAGTACGAACAGGCGCGCTCGGCCTACGTGCAGGCGCTGCAGTCCCTCAACACGGCGCGCGAGACGCAGCGGCAAGCCGTGGTCGCGCTGACCGCCGCGCGGTCGCAGGGAACCAACGCGGAGCCGATCCAGCAGCAAACGATCGCCGCCAACCGCGGCTCGCTGGCGGCCGCGCAAGCGCAGGTGCGGCTGCTCCAGACCGAGATCGGGCAGACCAGCATCGTCGCGCCGTTCGACGGCGTCGTCACGCAGCGGCTGCTCGATCCCGGCGCCTACGCGAGCCCCAACGCGCCGGTCGTGCGCGTCTCGCAGATCGACACCGTGTACGTCAACGTCAACGTTCCCGACGACGATCTGGCCTTCGTCCACCGCGCGACGCCGGTGACGTTCACCACCAGCAGCTTGGAGAACAAGACCTATGCGGCGAAGGTGATGGACGTCAACGCCACGCCGACGCAAGGCACGCTCTCGTACCGCGCCCGCTTGCGCGTCGCGAATCCCAACGATCTGCTGCGCGGCGGGATGCTCGTCGCCGTGACCGTCCGTAAGGAGTTCCATCCGAGTGCAATCGTCGTGCCGCGGGCCGCGGTGTTCGAGACCGAAAGCGGCGCCAACGTGTTCATCGTGACCAGCTTGGCGCCGCCGAGCGGTGCCGCCGGCGCGCCGCCGTCCGCCGCTGCGAAGGGTCCGCCGGTGCGGCTGATGCAGGCCAAGGTCGTTCCGGTCCAGGTCGGGTTACAGACCGACACGCAGGCCGAAGTGCGCAGCCCCGAGATCAAGCCCGGCACCACCGTGATCACGACGCGGCCGGACGCGTTGCGCGACTCGAGCACCGTTGCGATCGGCGGCCCGGCCGCCGCGCCGCACGGGGTGCAATGATGGTCGTGCCGATGATGCGCGGGCTCGCCGTCGTCGCGCTGGCCGGCCTCGCCGCCGCCACGCAGCCGGCGTCCGCGGCGCCGGCGCCGGTGCTCACGCCCGTACCGGTTGCCACCGCGGTTCCGCAGACGCCGAGCGCGCTGCCCGGCGCGGCCGGGACGCCGGCGCCGGCGATTCCGGGCGGGGTGGGTACGCCCGGCCCCAGCGGCGGCACGGCGGCGACCAACCCGAACGCGATCCCGGCGCTACCGCCGGCCGACCAGATGTCGCCGATGCCGTTCCCGGCCTACGGAACGCCGGCCCCGCAGTCGCCGGCGGTCAAGGTCCCGGGCATCCCGCAGGTCGTCACGCTGCAGCAAGCCATCCTCATCGCGTACGCGCGGTCGCAGCTGCTCGCTTCGGCCCGTGCCGACGTCGGCATCGCCACCGCGCCGGTCGCGCTCGCGCAGAGCGCGCTGATGCCGTCGGTGACCGCCGTCGCGTCGAGCTCGCGCAATTATCAGCAGCCCGGCTCGACCAACAACAGCATCATCTTGACCAACCCCATCACCGGGCAGCAGACGACGATCGCGACGCAACAACAGCCGGCCTACAGTAGTTCGAACGGCCTCTCGGTCGCGCTGCAGCAGCTGATCTACGACGGCGGGCGCGTCGCGGCGCAGATCAGAAGCGCGCGAGCGACGCAGTCGGCGTCGATCGCAACGTACCAGCGCCAGCTGCAGACCGTCGCGTACAATGTCGCGACCGCGTATTACAACACACTCGCCGCCGAGCGCCAAACGCAGGTCGCGCTGACGACCGTGCAGCTCGACCTGGTGCAGGAAGCGCTGGTCTCGGCCCAGATTCGCGCCGGCACCGAAGCGCGCACCGATCTGTCGACCGCGCAGCTGCCGACGGCGCAGGCGCGCGTCGCGGTCGTGAAGGCGCAGGCCAACCAGTACGTGCAGCTCGCCACCTTCGCCAACTCGCTGGGGATCGACGCGGCTGCCAACGTACAGCCCAAGGACGACATTCCCGCGCTGAGCGCGACGTCGGGCACGATCACCGTCACGCCGACCTTCCCGACCCCGACCTACCAGTCGGCGATGATCCGCGCGACGGCGTTCCGGCCCGACCTGACCTCGCAGCAGTTCGCGGTGATCGCGGACCAGGAGACGCTGCGCGCGGCGCGCCTGGGCACGTTCCCGAACCTCACCGGCTCGGCGGAATACGGGCCCTCGTCGACCGATCCGAGCGGCGGAGCCTACCGCAACAGCGGTTCGCTCGGCGTGAAGCTGACGATCCCGATCTACGACCAGGGCGTCACCCGCGCGCAGACCGCGCAGGCGCAGGCCGAGCTCGACTTGGCAAACGCGCAGTACGTCACCACGCTGCAAGGGATTCAGCTCAACATCCAGCAGTCGCTGGTCAACCTCATCGCGGCGTACGCCGCGCTCGACCAGACCAACGCGGAGCTGGCCAAAGCGCAGGACGTGCTGCGCTCGACCGAAGCGCAGTTCCGCGCCGGCGTCACGACGCTGCCGCTGCTGCTCAACGCCCAGGTCGGGATCACGCAAGCGCTGACCGATGAAGTCACCGCGGTCTACACGGTGCGACAGGCGGAGCAGACGATGCTGTTCGCGGAGGGCGTGAACGCCGCCGGATGAATCCCGGCGGTATGAACTCCACCGTCCCGGTCTGGATCGACGATCCGGCCAACGCGGCGATCCTCGCGGTCAGCGAAGATCGCCTGGCGGGCTTTCAGCTCGATCCGTTCGGCGAGATCGCCCAACGCAGCGGGCTCGACGTCGCGACGGTCCTCGAACGGATCGTCGCAATGTTGCGTTCCGGCACGATTCGCCGAGTGCGCCAGACCCTGATGGCGACGAACCTCGCGGCCGGCGCGCTGTGCGCATGGGAGGTCCCCAACGACCGGCTCGCCGACGCGTTCGACTGGATGTTCGAGCAGGACCCGTTCTCCGGACACGTCGTGATCCGGACGACCGACGCCGCGACGCCGGGTTCGAACTACCGGTTGTGGACGACGCTCAAGGTGCCGCAGGGGTTCTCGATCGACAAGCACGCGGCGTTCCTGGCCGGGACGGTCGGCGCGCAAGCGTACCGGCTGATGCCGGCGCACCGTCTGTTCGCGCTGGGCGTCGGGCACGTTCGGCGCCGCGGCCTCGAGCCCGGTGCACGCGCCGACGCGCCGGCCGACGTGATCGTCCCCGAGCTGGTTTCGCTCACCCCGCTGCAGTGGCGCGTGCTGAGCGCGATCAAGCGCGAGCTCGAGCCGAGCGAGATCGTGCGCGACGTGTGGCGGGCGCGCGCCGCCGAAGCCGGCGTCGAGCTGGACGAGTTCGCGCGGATCGGCCGCGAGCTCAACGCGCGCGGCGTGATCGGCCGGTTCTCGACGTTCCTCGAGCACGTCAAGCCCAACCCGAGCGCCGGCGGGAAGAGCGTGACGCGCTACAACGCGCTGTTTCATTGGAGGGTCCCGATCGGGCGCGAGCTCGACGCCGGACGTGAGGTCGGCCGGCATTACGTGATGACGCATGCGTACTGGCGCGAGGGCGGCCCCGAGTTTCGCGGCGTCAACATCATGGGCGTCGCGCACGGAACCGAGAAGGAGACGGTGCTGGCACACAAGGCGGCGATCGACGAGCACCTGCGCGAAGCCGGGATCGACTTCGGCTACACCAACGTGTTCTGGGGCGGGCGCAGCGAGATCAAGCCCTCGGAGATCGCGCCCGAAGCCTACCGCGCGTTCTGCGCGCGCTTCGGCCTCGACCACGAGGCGATGCGTTGAGCGCGCGCCGCCAGCTCGCGGCCGTCGCGCTCGTATCGCTGGCGCTCGCCGGTTGCACGAAGGTCGGCGACACCGGTCCGACCGGCACAAGTGCCGGCGGGCACGCCGACCGGCTGTTCATCTCGACGATCTCCGATCCCAAAGGGCTCAATCCGGCGTTCGCATCGGCGACGCCGACGCTCGAGCTGTCGGCGCTGCTGTTCTCGTACGCGATCCGCTACGACGATCACGCGCGGCCGATCCCCGATGCGGTCAGCGAGGTGCCGACGATCGCCAACGGCGACGTCTCCAAAGACGGTCTGACGCTCAAGTACAAGCTGCGCCACGGGATCAAGTGGCACGACGGTCAGGGAGAGCTGACCTGCGTCGACATGCGGTCGACCTGGAAGATGATGGTCAACCCCAAGAACATCATCGACACGACCGTCGGCTGGGACGCGATCAAGGATATCGACTGCACCGATCCTTACGTCGCCGTCGTGCACATGAAGCACGTCTACGCGTGGTACCTGCAGCAGCTGTGGGGCGTGAACGGAAACTCGCCGATCCTACCGGCGCACATCATCGACAAGTACAATGACGCCAAGGGCAGCATGAACCAAGCCCCGTTCAACTCCGCCCCGGTCGGCAGCGGGCCGTACCGCTTCGTGTCGTGGCAGCGCGGCAGCCAGATCGAGCTCGAGGCTTTCCCCGACTACTTCTTGGGCAAGCCCAAGATCGCCGAGATGGTGTACCGGATCATCCCCGACGGCAACACGTTGGCGACCGAGGTGCAGACGCACGAGATCGACATCGCATGGAACCTGCCGCCGACGCAGTACGCCCGCCTGGAGGCAGCGCCGGGCGTGACCACGATCGCGCCGGTCGTGTACGTCTACGATCATATCGACTTCAACCTCGCGCGTCCGATGTTCGCCGACGTCCGCATCCGGCGCGCGCTGACCTACGCGATCGATCGGCACGACATGCTCGACAAGGTCGAGCACGGCCTGGGCGAGCTGACCGATACCTTCTTCGACCCGACGCTGTACAAGGACGCGTACGATCCGACGGTGATGAAGTATCCGTACGATCCGGCCCGCGCGAACGCATTGCTCGACGCGGCCGGTTGGCACCGTGGTCGCGACGGCATCCGGACCAAGAACGGCCAGCGCTTCACGTTCCAGCTCTCGACGCAGGTCGAATCGACCGCCGGACGGCTCCTGCAGACCCAGGTGCAGGCCTACTGGCACACCGTCGGCGCCGACGTCGAGATCAAGAACTATCCGAGCTCGCTGTTCTTCGATCAAACGGTGAGGGGCATCGTCGCCGGCGGAAAGTACGACGTCGCCGAGTACGCCTGGGGCGGCGCCCCGGAGGTCGATGAGAGCGCGATCTACTCGGGGCACTTCATGCCGCCGCACGGGCAGAACTACATTCGATGGCGCAACGCGCGTGCGACGGCGGAGATGGACGACGCCAACCAAACCGTCGATCCCGCTCGGCAGATCGCCGATTACAAGATCGTGCAGCAGGAGTTTGCCAAGGACGATCCGTCGATCATCCTGTGGTTCCGCAAGTTCGTGATCAGCTATCCGAGCGACCTCAAGGACTTCACCGCGACGCCGGTCATCACGACACCGTTCTGGGACCCTTGGGTGTACCATTTCTGAGCGTCGCTCAACGCGTCTCGCGGCGGCCGCGCTCGCGCTGATCGCCTGCGCGGCGCTGTCCGGCGCGGCGAGCGTGCGCGCCGCGGATCGGCGCCACCCCTACACCGTCCCGCACGTGCTGCGCTATGCGACCGGCGAGGACATCGTCGGACTCAACCCGCACCTCAACACGCAGCTCACGCTGTCGTTCATGTCGTCGCTGACGATGGCGTGGCTGCTGCGGTTCGACCACCTCGACCGGCCGGTGCCCGAGCTCGCGACGGCGGTTCCCTCGCGCGCCAACGGCGGGATCTCGCCCGACGGCAAGACGATTACGTACCACCTGCGCCGCGACGCCAAGTGGTCGGACGGCGTTGCGTTCACCGCCGACGACGTGCGCTTCTCGGTCGGCGTGGTGCTCAACCCGAAGAACAACGAAAGCACGCATCTCGGCTTCGACCAGATCGCGCGGGTCGACACGCCCGACCATTACACCGTCGTCTTTCATCTGATTCGGCCGTACAGCGGCTTCTACGTCAACTTCTTCAGCTCGGCCGGCGCGAATCCGTGCATCTTGCCCAAGCATCTGCTAGCAAGTCTCCCGTCGATCAACGACGCGCCGTACAACGCGCTGCCGGTCGGGATCGGGCCGTTCAAGTACGCGTCGTGGAAGCGCGCCGACAGCGTCGAGCTGGTCCCCGACCCGCTGTATTTCGGGCGCAAGCCCAAGCTGCAGCGGGTGATCTTCAAGATCGTGCCCGACCGCAACACGACCCTCACCCAGCTCAGCACGCATGAGCTCGACCTGTGGCTGCCGGTGCCGGCGGCCTATTACGATCGGGTGCACGCACTGCTGGGCGTGCGCACGCTGCGCCAGGCGTCGTACGCGTACAATCATATCGATTTCGAGCTCCAGCACGGCGCGCTGACCGACGTGACGGTCCGGCGAGCGTTGCGCCTGGCCGTCGACCGCGCCGCGATTCTGGCCAAGATCCGCCACGGCGTCGGCGTCTTGCAGGAGACGCCGTTTCCGCCCGGCCACCGTCTGCACATCGACGTGCCGCGCGTTCCCTACGATATTGCCGCCGCGAACCGGCTGCTCGACGCGGCCGGTTGGGCGCGCGGTCCCGACGGCATTCGGCAGAAGGGCGGCCGGCGGCTCGACTTCGACCTCGCCGTCGGGACCGGGCTTGCGGACACCGATCAGATCGTGGAGCTCATGCGGGCGTCGTGGGCGCAGATCGGCGCGCGCTTCGAGGTCAAGCACTATCCGTCGCCGCTCTACTTCGCGCCGGCGGCCGCAGGCGGCATCATCTACGCCGGCAAGTATGACGTCGCGATCTACGCCTGGTTCACGCCGCCCAACGGCGACGTCGCGAACCTGTTCGAGTGTGAGCGCGTCCCACCGCGGGGACAGAACATCCCGCGCTGGTGCGACCCCGAAGCCGACCGCGCGCTGCATCGCTTCTCCGTCACCTACGACGACGCCGAGCAACGGGCCGACTCGCGGACCTTTCAGCTCGCGCTGGTGCGCGACGTCCCGACCATCGTGTTGGACGCGCGCGAGGACGTGTACGCGTTCAACGATGACCTGCACGGGTTCCATCCGAACCAAGTCACCCCGTTCGACGATCTCGTCGACGCCGACATATGAGGAGCCCTCGGTGAAGAGAACACTCGCGATCGCGACGGCGGCGCTGCTGCTGGCCGGCTGTACCAAGACCGGCAGCGAAGGGACGAGCACGTCCGCGCAATCGGGTGCGCACAAGAACGCGTACACGATCCCGCACACGCTGCGGATCGGCGACACCCAAGACTTCGACAGCCTCAACCCGCACTTGGCGACGGCGCTCGACCTGGGGAACCTCTCGCAGCTGACCGAGGCGTACCTCGTCCGCTACGGGCACGACAACCGGCCGGTCCCCGAGCTCGTGACGATCGTTCCGACGCAGGAGAACGGTGGGGTGAGCAAAGACGGGCTGACGATCACCTGGCACCTGCGCCGCGGCGTCAAATGGTCCGACGGCGCCCCGTTCAACGGCGACGACGTGGTGTTCTCGACCAACGTCGTCAACAATCCGGCCAACAACGAAGTCGGACGCGACGGCTGGGATCTCATCACCAAGATGGACGAGCCCGACAAGTACACCGTCATCTACCATTTGAAGAAGCCGTACTCGGGCTATCTACCGTCGTTCTTCGGATCGGCCGGCGCGAACCCGTGCATCCTGCCCAAGCACATTCTCGGCAATCTCCCCAACATCAATACCGCGCCGTACAACAGCATGCCGATCGGGATCGGCCCGTTCCGCTATACCGAGTGGGTGCGCGCCGATCACGTGACGCTCGAAGCCAACCCGTACTACTGGCGCGGTCAGCCGAAGATCAAGAAGATCATCTTCAAGATCATCCCCGATCGCAACACCCTGCTGACCCAGATGCAGACCGGCGAGCTCGATCTCTGGGCGTACGTTGCGGCGGCCTACGTGCCGCGGGTGCAAGCACTTTCGAACGTCGCGAGCTTCCGCGGTCCCAGTTATCTGTATGCTCACGTCACCTTCAACACGTCGCATCCCGCGCTACGGGAGAAAGCCGTGCGCCAGGCGCTGCGACTCGCCACCAACCGGCAGCTGCTGCGCAACAAGATCAATCACGGGATCGGTATCCTGCAGGAGAGCTCGATCACGCCGGCCAGTCCGTATGCCGTCAGCGTCCCACGGATACCGTATGACATCGCGAAGGCCAACCAGCTGCTCGACGCGGCCGGCTGGAAGCGCGGCGCCGACGGTATTCGCGCCAAGAACGGGACCAAACTGAGCCTCGATTTCGCGACGTACACCGGATCTCCGGACAGCGATGCCCGCATCGAGCAAATCCGCACGATGTGGCAGCAGATCGGCGTGGGAATCACGGTCAAGCACTACAATTCGGCGCTGTTTTTCCAGGTCACCGGCGGCATCATGTACGGCGGCAAGTTCGACGTCACCGCGTTCTCTTGGCAGCTCACGCCCGATGCCGACCTCAATCCGGAGAACTCGTGCGCCCTCATCCCGCCGAAGGGGCAAAACGCCTCGCGCTTCTGCGATCCGCGGCTCGAGCCGCTGCTGCAGCAGGAGAAGACGGCCTATCGCGAGGCGGCGCGCAAGGCGGTCATCGCGAAGGCGGTCCCGCTGATCGTCGACGACGCCGCCTTCATGGTGCTCTACATCCTCGAGGACGTCCACGCGTACAACAGCGACCTCACCGGCTGGCACCCGAACAACACGACCCCGTTCGACAACTTCATGAACGTCGACATCTAGCTCCCTCCTACCAAACGTGCTGGTTGACGTCGAGGAAGAGCGTCCTCGTCGTCTCATACGTTCGGGCAATGTTTCCGACCGCGCGCACTACCGTAGCGATGGGAAGGCTTGCGCCGACTCGATCGTGATGGACGACCAATATGCCCGGGTGCTCGGGGGCCCCGGGCCGCTGCGCGATCTCCACGAAGTCCGCGCCGTTCTTGGTGACGAGCACGCGATCGTCGGTGACCGCACGCGCAAAGACGGCGTCATCGCTCGCGCCGGTTCCGAGCGCGGGCACGGCGACGACCCGTTCCACGTCATGGCCCGCGGCCCGCAGAGCCTTCAGCAGCGAATGCGCGCCGCTATCCTCATCGAGCAGCAGCCGCACGATGCAGATGAGGTTCCACGCGCCGGCGCTCCTCGGCGGCTTCGGCGGAGATGAGGTTCTGATGGTGCTCGACGTAGTGCAACGCTTCGGCGATCGCCCGACGATCGAGATCGAACTCCGCGGCGGCACGTTCTACGTCCCAGCCGTTCGCGCGCATGTCTGCGACCAGCTGCGCGGGTGTCAGGCGCCGGCCTTTGAACACCAATTGACGGCGCCACGAGTGCGGGACGCGTACGAGGAAATCGTACGATGAGTCAGGCCTCAGCGCTCGGGTGAGATCTGGAAACGCATCGGTCGCCTGCGCATCGTCGGCGCGCTGCAACGTGATGACCTGACCCGCGCGGATCGCATCGACGACGCGCTTCCAAAAGCCGAGCAGATCGCGGCCGGCTTGGCTCTCGTTCTCCCCGCCGAAGGCCTCGAGCGCGAGCTCGATCGCCTCCTCGTCGCCAGGGCGGAGCTCGACTTGCCAGCGACGGCGGGTAGCTTTGGCGCTCATGGCTCCAATTGTACACCATTTGGATTCCAAGAGCTATCCGATGGCTTGATGGCCCTCCTCCTGGGATGCCCGGCGCGCGCAAACGGCGAGGGTAGCGGCGAGGAGGATGCAGCCGGCCAGCGGGATGGCGCGCAGGAGGCCCCAGGCCGGGACGTGCGCGTCGAGGCCGCCGGCGGCGTGCTGCTCCGCTGCCCAGACGGCGCTCGCGTCGGCGCCGGCCGGCGCGTGATAGAAGGCGGGCAGCGCGTCGGGCCAGGTCGGCGCTGGAAACGCGTGGGCCAGCGGGATCGCCAGGCACGCCAGCGCGGCAAGCGCGACGAACGGCGCGAAGTCGGCGCGCGTCGCGCGCTCGCCTCGTCCCATCACGACGAACGTGCAAGCGGTGACCGCGGCCAGCGCGACGATCTGGCCCGCCGCGGCCGGGCGCTGCGCGAGGCCGAACCAGTCGACCAGGATCAGCGCGATCGCGACGCCGCTCGCCGCCCGCGCCGCGCCCTGCGTGCGGATGGCGAGCAGATACAAGGGAATCAGCTCCAGCACGAAGTCGTGCTCGTGGAAGAACGGAACGGCCACCGGTAACAGCGCGACCGCGAACAGGGTACCGGCGAGCGGCGAGAGACGCAGCCGCGCGATGACGACGACCGTCGCGACGATCGCGCCGAGCGCGCAGGCGAAGCCGATCGCCGACGCGACCGAGTCGGTCGCGCCGAACGAGGCCGCAATCGCCGCCGGCGTGTACTGGATCGCGTCGAAACGCTCGGCGCGCGCGTGCTCGCCCAGCCGCGCGGCGTACGCGAACGCACCGTGCAGGCCGCCGCCGGCCCACAACGTCAAGAGCGCGAACGCGGCGACGGCGATCGCGGTGCAGATCAGCGCCGTGCGGTCTCGCAAGCGTGCAACGAGCACCAGCGCGAGGTTGGGCTGCGTCGCGGCGAGCAGCGTCGCGAGCGCACCGCCCGCGACGTGGCGCCGCTCGTACGCGAGCAACGCGCACGCGACGCCGGCCGCGGCGACGAGCGCGACTTGACCGAGCGCGAACGCGCTCGTCCCCGGCCCGCTCGCGATCCCGAACGCCGCCGCGGCGACGAGCGCGCCGATGCGCCGCGTCCCGGCGAGCGCGAGCGCCGCCAAGAACAGCGCCGAATACGCGGCCGCGAGCAGCGCGGTCCAGCAGCGCAGCGCGACCGCGTGCGGCAGCCGCGCGAGCGCGCCGAACAGCGGCAGCGCCGCCGCCGGTCCGACGTACGGCAAGAGCTCGTCGCGCGCAGGGTCGACGCCGGCGATCCGCCGCTCGACGTCCCAGACCGCGCGCGACCACGGGTCGCCGCCGGCGTTCCAGACCGCGCCGGCGGCATAGTACGCCTCGAAATCGCGGCCGAATGGGCCTTGCGTCGGCGGCGGGCGCAGCACCGAGTAGGCCAGCGCGGCGGCCAGCAGCGCGCCGGCCAGCGCGACGTTACGTCGCAGCGCCGTCTCCGATCGGGCCGCCGTCCGTCACGCGTGGTGGGTGAGGTGATACGGGTTGAGGTTGGTCGCCGCGGCGCCGAAGCCGGCGATGCCGAGAAGCGCGAAGTATGCAACCGCGAGGATGAGCCGCTGCTGACCGGAGACGATCTGGATCGTCGGGTCGACCACGCCGCGAAAAGCCGCGATCCCGCGCGGGATCGACGACATCAGCACCAGCAACACGATCACCACGGTGAAGATCGTGAACTGCCGCAAGTACACCAGCGCGCCGATCAGCACCAGCGCGCCGACCAGCCAGATGCGGCCGTCGATCGCGCCGGCGACGCGCCCGCCGTCCAGCGGTATCGCCGGGATCAAGTTGAACAGGTTGATGAAGAAGCCGAAGTAGGCCGCCGCGATCCAAAAGTTGTCGCCGCTGCTCAACCCGAAGCCCCAGCAGATCGCCGACGCGGCGATGCCGAAGACCGGCCCCATGATCGCGGCGAAGGCGTTGTTGGCCGGATCGGCCGACATCGGCGAGCTCACGAACGCGCCGAGTCCCGGCACGAACGTCGGCAGCGACGCCGGGATGCCGAGGTTGCGAAACGTCAGGTAGTGCCCGAGCTCGTGCACGGCCAACAGCGCGACGAGGACGATGCCGAACTTCCACCCGAAGAACAGCGCGTAGAAGAAGATGGAGATGAACATCGTCCCGAAGCTGAGCGCGAGTTTGGGCGCGAACACCAGCCACTTGAGGGAACTCAAGGCGAGCAGAGCAGCCTTGAACTTGAGGGCCAAGGCGCCGAGCGTTACCAGGATTCCGCCGGCCGTTCCGGCTCGCCGGCCGCCTTTCGGCTGGCGCGGCTGGCTCAGCCGCTCGTCGTCGTCATGCATCAGCCGCTAGTTCTCGCTCCGCCCGTCCTGCTCCGTGATTGGCGCCCCGAGCTGCCGCCAGGAGACTTGCGCTCGATCTCCTTGCATCGGATCGGCGCGAACGCCGCGTCACGTTGACCGCCGCCGACGCGCTCGCCGTCGCGACGGCCTTCGGGATCGACACGCGCGGCGCCGTCGCGACGCCGCTGCACGGCGGATATTCGAACCGCACCGTGCGGATCGACGCGCGGGCCGGCCGATTCGTCCTGCGCCGCTATGGCAGCTTGCACGTGTCGCGCGCGGCGATCGCGTTCGAGCATGCCGTCGCCGCGCACGCTGCGGCGCGGATGCGCGAGGTCGTGGCGCCGCTGCGCGACGGGACGGGGCGTTCGATCGTGACGGCGCCGGACGGCGGGCTCGCCGCGGTGCTGCCGTACATCGACGGCGAGACCGGCCGGCGCGACCTTGCGAGCGCGCGCGCCGCGGCCGGCGTGCTGGCAAGGTTTCACCGCACGATGCGCGATTTTCACGTCGCGGGCGGGATGCGCAGCACGCGTTTCTTGGGCGCGCTGTCGGTGCTGCGCGAGCGCTTCACCCGCTTCGCCGCCGATCCGCAAACCGCGCGCAAGGTCGACTGGAACGCGCTGGTCGTGGCGGCGACGGCGGCTGCGGCGCGAGTCGCGCCGCGCGCCGCGCTGCTGCCGCACGTCGTCGCGCATGGCGATCCAAATCCCGGCAACGTCGTGTTCGCCGGCGGGCACGTGCGCGGGTTGATCGACTTCGACTTCGCGCACGAGACCGAGCGCGTCTACGACGTTGGCACGCTGCTCGACGAGTTCGGCCGCGCGAACGACGACGCCCCGCTCGATCTCGCGCTGATCGGGCCGCTCATCGCGGCCTACGCCGATGCGGCGCCGCTCGCGCCGGCCGAGCGCGAGCTCGTGCCCGAAGCGATGCTGCGCCGGGCCGCGACGCTGGCTTGGTACGTTGCGAGCCGCCACGGCGAGCGCGTTCCGGGCGACGTGGGCGGCGCGCCGCGCTACGAAGCGCGCGCGGCCGAGATCATGGCCCGAGGCGACGAGATTCGCGAGGCAGCGCGTGGCTAAAGCTCTGCGGGTGGTGTTGTGGCTCTCGTTGGCGGCCGCGGTTGCCCTCGTTATCGTGATGACCTGGCATCCGTGGGTCCAGCCGTGGACGGGAGTGAAGCGATGAAACGAATCGTGGTCTTGGGCGGCGGGTTCGCCGGCGTCGCGGTCGCGCGGCGGCTGGAGCGCAAGCTGCGCGCCGGCGAGGCCGAGATCGCGATCGTGAGCCGTGACAACTTCACGCTGTTCACGCCGATGCTGCCCGAGGTCAGCTCGGGCGGCCTCGAGCCGCGGCACGTCGTGACGCCGGTGCGCGCGCAGCTGCGCCGCACGACCTTCGTGCTGGGTGAGATCGCGCAGCTCGACCTCGCCGCGCACTACGTCGAAGCGCAGCATCCGATCACCGGCACGATGACGCGGCTCGAGTACGATCACCTCGTCCTCGCGCTGGGCAGCGTCACGTCGACCTTCGGCATCCCCGGCGTCGCGCAGCACACGCTCGCGCTCAAGACGCTCGAGGACGCGGAAACGCTGCGCAATCGCGTCGTCGCCGCGCTCGAGCAAGCCGTCGTGACGCCGGCCGGGCCGGCGCGCGAGCGCCTGTTGACCTTTGCCGTCGTCGGCGGCGGCTACACGGGCTGCGAGTGCGCCGGCGAGCTGGTCGATTTCTTCCGCTCGATCTTGCCGTTCTACCGGCCGCTGCGTCTGGCCGACGTGCGAATGGTGTTGATCGAGGCGGGCAACGCGCTACTGGCCGATCTGCCGCCGGCGATGGGCCGCTACACGACGCGCAACCTCGCGCGCCGCCGCGTCGAGCTGGTGATCGGCGACGGCGTGACGCGCATCGACCACGGCGGGATCATGTTGTCGTCGGGCAAGCTCATCGGTGCCGGCACCGTGGTGTGGAGCGCCGGCGTGCGTCCCTCGCCGATCCTGGCGTCGCTACCGGGCTGCGCGCACGCGCGCAACGGCGGGTTGCTGGTGAACCGCGATATGTCGGTGATCGATTCGCAGAACGTCTGGGCGCTGGGCGACTGCGCCTGGATCCCGACCAAGCCGAACGCCGATCAGAACGACAAGTCGGCCTGGTATCCGCCGACGGCGCAGCACGCGATTCGCGAAGGCCCGGCGCTGGCCGACAACATCGTCGCGACGCTGCGCGGCCAGCCGACGAAGCCGTTCTCCTACGCGTCGCTCGGAACCATGGCGTCGCTGGGTGGGCGCCGCGGTGTTGCCGCGCTGCCGGGCGGGATCGTGCTGACCGGTTTCCTCGCCTGGTTCTTGTGGCGCTCGTATTATCTCGCGCGGCTGCCGGGCCTCGACCGCCAAGTCCGGGTTGCCTTCGACTGGACGCTCGGGCTGATCTTCCCGCGCGATATCGCCGAGTTGCGCCTCTACACCGAGCGCGGCCAGCGGGAAGCCCTGCGCGCGGCCGGCCTCGAGGCTCCGCCCGAGCGCGACGGCGCTTGACAGCGTCGGTGAAGGCGCGTAGGTTATAACTATGTTTTTAGTTTTGGCGGCCGTGACGGCGCTCTTCTCGTACGACGGGACGCTGCGTCCCGGTCAGACGCTGACGATCCGCGACGTCAACGGCAGCGTCCGGGTGCGCACCGGCGATCGCCTTTCGATCCGCGCGACCAAGCGCGCCGAGCGCAGCGATCCCAACGCGGTCGCGATTCGGGTGGATCAGCGCTCCAACGGCATCATTGTATGCGTCCGCTATCCCCCGCAGGCGAACCGCGGCTGCGACGAACCGGGAACGCAAATGAACGACAACAACGACACGTCGGTCGCCTTCGTCGTGACGGTGCCGCACGGCATCGTCCTCGACGCGAGCAGTGTGAACGGTGAGGTCGACGTCGTCAACGATGGTCCGACCTCCGCCTCGACGGTGAACGGCACCGTTCGGGTCGAGGGCCGCGACGTGCAGAGGGCGACCACGGTGAACGGATCGGTGACGGTCGACGTGCTCGACCGCAGCCGCGGGTCGCTGGTCGCCAGCACGGTCAACGGTTCGATCGACGTGACGCTGCCGCACGGCACGGGTCTGTCCGTCGACGCGAACACGGTGACCGGCGACATCAACGCGCCGGGCATGGACGTCCGGCGGCCCAAGTACGGTCCCGGCGCGAGCCTGAACGGCACGCTCGGCGACGGCGCGCGTCACCTCAGCCTGCACACGACGAACGGCTCGATCACGCTCCATTGAGCACTCTCAGCTCAGCCAGGCGTCGTCGGGACCGGCGTAGGTGTTGCCGTAGAGCGACTCCGGCACGGGGTACGGCTCGGCTTCGATCTCGTCGGTGGTGCGGTTGACCAGCTCGGCGATCTCGCGCTTGAGCGCCTTGGCGTCGTCCTCGGTGAGCACGCCGCGCTCGACGAGATAACGCTCGAACTTCGGCACCGGGTCGCTCGGGCGATGCCCGGCGACCTCGTCGCGCGTGCGATAGGTGCGGTCGTCGTCGTCGGTGGTGTGCGACAAGAAGCGGTAGCACATCGACTCGACCAGCACCGGGCCGTTGCCGGCGGCCGCGTGCGCGCGCGCGTCGCGCACCGTCGTGTAGACGGCGACGGGATCGAAGCCGTCGCAGCTGACGCCGCGCACGCCGTAACCGCTCGCGCGCGCCGCCACGCTGGGCACGACCATCTGCTTGCTGATCGGCGTCGAGATCGCCCACTGGTTGTTCTCGCACAGGAACAGCACCGGCAGCGCGTGCACGGCCGCGAAGTTGAGCGCCTCGTGCCATTCGCCTTGCGAGGTCGCGCCTTCGCCGAACTGGCAGAATACGACGCGGTCGGCGGCGCCGCTGCGCTTGACGGCCCAAGCCGCGCCGACGGCGTGCGTGCACTGCGCGGCGATGATCGACGAGATCGAAGCGATGCCCAGCGCGCGCGCGGTGACGTGGTTGATGATCGACCGGCCGCCGGTCGTGTCTTTGGCGCGCGCGAGCTGCGAACGAAACAGATCGGCCAGCGGAAAGCCGCACGCCAGAATGATGCCGGTGTTGCGGTAGTACGGATAGAGCAGATCCTTGCCGCGCTCGAAGGCGAGCCCCGTGCCGGCCTGGACGGCCTCGTGCCCTTCCGAGCCCATCGCGATGCCGATCTTTCCTTGCCGGTTGAGCTGGAAACCGCGCGTGTCGACCGCGCGCTGCGTGAGCATGTCGCGGTAGAGCGTGAGCAGTTGCTCGCGGCTCAGCTCGGTTGCGGTCGAGGACGTGGTCGCCATCGTCCGAGCCCTTCCGCGGGCGAGGACGCGCCCCTACCAAGCGGTCGGGCGGGGAAGCCCGCGACGCGGTCGGAAGGACGCCGCGATGCGTTCTCGCCTAACGTTCGCTGCTTGCGCGTTGCTCGTCGCGGTTGCGCTGCCCTCGACGCTCGTCCCGCGCGCGGCCGGGGCGGCCGCGACACCGGCGCAAGTGCCGGCTGCGCCGCGCCGGCCGGCGCCGAAACGAGCCCAAGCGACGCCCGTGCCCGACACGTTCACCTTTCGCGCGATCGGGCCGGCGGCGTCGGGCGGGCGCGTGAGCGCCGTCGCGGGTAGCGATCGTGACGTTCGGCTGTACTACGTCGGCGCGGCGGCCGGCGGCGTCTTCAAGTCGACCGACGGCGGAACGTCGTTTCAACCGGCGTGGGACGGACCGCACTTCGGCGCGATCGGCGCGCTGGCCGTCGCGCCGAGCGACGCGAACGTCGTGTGGGCTGGTACCGGCGAAGCGAATCCCCGCAACGACGTCTCGTACGGCGACGGCGTCTGGCGCTCGCGTGACGGCGGCAAGCACTGGACGCACGCCGGGCTCGACGACACCGCGCTGATCGCGAAGATCCTCGTCGATCCGCACGATCCGAATCACGCGCTCGTCGCGGCGCTCGGCAACCCGTGGAAAGACAGCGCCGCGCGCGGCGTCTATCGCACGGTCGACGGCGGGCGCAGGTGGACCAAGACGCTGTTCGTCGGCCCGGCCAGCGGCGCCGCCGATCTGGCCTGGAACGCGAAGCGCCCGCAGACGGTGTTCGCCGCGATGTGGCAGTTCCGCCGGAAACCCTGGATCGCGACCAGCGGCGGACCGCAGGACGGGCTGTATCGTTCGCGCGACGGCGGCCGCACCTGGACGAAGATCGAGGGCCACGGTTTTCCGGCGGGAATGCTCGGCCGGATCGGCGTCGCGATCGCGCCGACCGATCCGCGCCGCGTCTACGCGGTCGTGCAGTCGAAGCTCGGCACGGTGTGGCGTTCGAACGACGGCGGCGACAGCTGGCGCAAGGTGTCGTCCGACACGACACCCGAGCAGCGGCCGTTCTACTTCAGCCACCTGGCGGTCGATCCGCGCGACGAGAACCGCGTCATCTCGCTCTCGATGTACATGACGGTCACCCGGAACGGCGGCCGGACGTGGAAGCACCTCGAGGGGTACCTGCATCCCGACAACCACGCGATCTGGTGGTCGGCCGACGGGCGGCGCATCATCGAAGGCAACGACGGCGGCGTGGTGCTGAGCCGCAACGGCGGCGTGACGTGGGGCTTTCTGGACCGGCTGCCGATCGGGCAGATCTATCACGTCGGCTTCGACGACCAGAACCCGTACACGATCTGCGGTGGGTTTCAAGACAACAGCTCGTGGTGCGCGCCGACGAACGCGCGCAACGGCACAGGTTTGATGAACCGCGACTGGTACGCGATCGCCGGCGGCGACGGGATGTTCGCGATCCCCGATCCGCTCGATCCGTCGCTGATCTGGACGAACACGCAGGACGGCGTGCTCGGCATCTACGACAGCAAGGCCCGTCAGAGCATCGACGTCTCGCCGTTTCCGCGCGACGTCTTCACCTCGACGACGTCGCTGGCGCGATCACAGTACCGCTTCAATTGGAACGCGCCGCTGGCGTTCTCGCCGCAGGACGGCCACGTCGCGTATTTCGGTGGCAACGTGATCTTCAAGACGACCGACCGCGGGCGGCACTGGACGGCGATCAGCCCCGATCTGACCCGCAACGAGAAGGATCACCAGATCGCGTCGGGCGGCGCGATCACGCTGGACGTCTCGGGCGCGGAGTACTACGACACGACGCTGGCGATCGCGCCGTCGCCGAAAGACACCGGCACGATCTGGGCCGGCACCGACGACGGTCTCGTGCAGCTCAGCCGCGATGGCGGCGCAAACTGGACGGTGGTGACGCCGCGCGGCTGGCCCAAGTACGGCCGCGTCGAGGAGATCGACGCCAGCCCGTTCGCGGCGGGAACTGCGTTCGTGCAGCTCGATCGCCACGACCTCGGCGACGACGCGCCGTACGCGTACGTCACCGACGACTTCGGCACGAGCTGGCGCGCGATCGCCGCGAATCTGCCGGCGAACGCGCCGGTGCGCGTCGTGCGCCAAGACACGCGCAACCCGAACGTGCTGTACGCCGGCACCGAGAACGGCCTCTGGATCTCGCACGACCGCGGTGCTCGCTGGGAGCGAGTGAAGGCCGGACTGCCGGTCGTGCCGGTCTACGATCTGCACGTGCAGCCGGCGGCGAACGATCTGCTGCTCGCGACGCACGGCCGCGGCTTCTTCGTGCTCGACGACCTCACGCCGCTGCAGCAGCTCACCGATGCGCGCGCGCGCGGCGTCATGCTGTTTCCGATCCGGCCGGCGACGCTGTGGGCGTCGTTCCCGTCGGTCGAGCCGGGCGACGGGAACTCGCTGCCCTCCAACGAGTTCGCCGCGCCGAACGCGCCGGCGGGTGCGATCGTCACGTTCTACCAGCATCGCCGCGCCAAGGCGCGACCGTGGCTGGAGATCCTCGACTCGCGCGGGCGCGCCGTGCGCACGCTGCGCGGCTCGTATCCGACCGACGAGGGCCGTAAGTTCTTCGTCACCAACGCGGTGGGGATCAACCGGCTCGTTTGGGACGCAAGCGAAGACGGTCCAACCCGCTGGTACGGAACGAGCCTGCAGAACATGGGCCCGCTCACCGGCGCCGAGGCGCTGCCCGGCACGTACACCGCGCGCCTCCACGTCGACGGGCGTACCTTCGACCAGACGTTCACGCTCGCCGACGATCCGAACAGCCCGTGGACGCCCGAGCAGCGCGCCGCTCGGCACGCGTTTCTCGTCACGCTGTTCTCGTGGTACGACCGGATCGACAAAGCGCTCAACGAGATCGACCGGCGGCTGAAGCAGAAGATGCTGACGCCGAGCGCGCGCGCGCAGCTGATCGCGCTGCGCAACGCGCTGACCTCGAACCCACTGCACGACGAAGACTCGATCGCGCTTCCGGACCGCATTCGCGAACAGGTCGGCGGGTTGGCCGGACAGCTCGGCGGCGGACTGCAACCGCCGTTCGAGCAGCATCAAGCCGCGCTCGACGCGCTGCGTCCGCAGCTCCAGACCGCCTACCTACGGATCGCGCGCGTGCTGGGCAACGCGTTCGTTCCTGGGCCGACATCCGAGTACCGGCCGCCGGTGCCTTCATGGACCGCATCACCATCCCCGGCCCCGACGCAGTTATCGACTCCGTCACCGTCGCCGTCCCCGACGCCATCACCGTCATCGGCCACTGTCCGGTTGCCCGCCGGCACGCCGACGCCGAGTCCGAGCCCGAGCCCGACGCCGTGAGCTCGACGATGGAGCCGCGCAAGCCGTACGACATCGACTCGTTGACCGATGTCGCACTGCGCGTGTTCGCCGAGCGCGGCTACGACGGCGCGTCGATGGACGACGTCGCGCGCGCGGCCGGAATCACGAAAGCCTCGATCTACCATCACGTCAGCGGCAAGGAGGCGCTGCTCGAGCGCGGTCTGGGCCGCGCGCTCGACGCGCTGTTCGCGATCCTCGAAGAGGCCGGCGCGCGCGAAGGAACGGCCGGGCAGCGCCTGCGGTTCATCGTCGCGCGCGTCGCCGGCACGACGTTGCACCTGCTCCCCGAGCTCACCGTACTGTTCCGCGTGCACGGCGCGTCGCGCAGCGAGCGCAACGCGGTCGAACGGCGCCGCGCCTTCGACCGCCACGTCACCGCGATCATCGCGCAGGCGCAGCGCGACGGCGACGTCCGCACCGACCTCGACCCACGGCTCGTCGCGCGCCTGATCTTCGGGATGTCGAACTCGGTGGTCGAATGGTATCGCAGCGGTTCGCTCACCCACGAAGCGATCGCCCGCGCGATCACCGCGATCACCTTCGAAGGCATCACCCGCAGCTAGTCGTCTTCGTCGCCGGTGCGGCCGCCGGCGAGGTACCAGGCCGTCGTGCCGAGCTCTTCGGCGATCCGCAGGCCGTTGACGAAGCCGGCGATCTTGGTCTGACCGTTCTCCATCTGGCGAATCGCGGACTCGGTGACGCCGACTCGCGAGGCGAGTTGCGTGCAGCTCAGACCACGCGCGATGCGCAGACGCCGGAGCCGCGCGCCGAAACCCTCCATTGCCGAATGTCGCGGCGCGCCGCGGGCCTACGACTTCGGGTCGGGCGGACGGACATAGCCGCTGCAACGATAGCCGCGCACGTCGTAGCGGGCCAAGATCCAGGGCCGCAGGGTCGCGCGGTCCTCGCGCGGGAGGCGCTCGATCGCGCCCTGCACCTCCTCCAGGCTGGCCTGCCCGGCGGCGGGGAGCTCGGGGCGAAGACGGTCGCGCGGTTCCATTGGACGCCGACACTTACCAGGTCGCCAATCGAACACCTGTTCGATCCGAGGTAAAAGCTTCGAGACGGACGGGCGCCAGGCTGGGTACGGTCCGGAGCATGGCTGAGGAGCGCCGCGAGCTGTGCGTGATCGGAGCCGGCACGGCGGGCTTCGCGGCGGCGGAAGCGGCGCGCGCCGCCAGGCGCGACGTCGTGCTCGTCACCGGCGACGAGGAGCTCGGCGGAACGTGCATCCTGCGCGGCTGCATGCCGGCCAAGGCGATCCTGGCCGCGACGCAGCTGGAGGGCGAGATCGAGAAGGCGCACGACGTCGGCGTAGAGACGACGCCGGTGCACCTCGATCTGCCGGCGATCATCCGCCGCAAGCGCGCGCTGGTCGACTATTTCGCCGAGGACCGCCAGCACGAGCTCGAGACGTATCCACTGGTGCGCGGGGACGCGCGCTTCGTGTCACCGGACACGATCGTCGTCGGCGAGCGGCGCATCGTCGCCGAGCGCTTCGTCATCGCGACCGGCGCATCGACGGTGCCCCCGCCGATCGCCGGACTCGACGGCGTGCCGAGCGTGACGAGCGCGGACGTGATGGAGATGACGCACGCGCCGCGCAGCGTTGCGATCGTTGGCGGCGGGCCGATCGGCTGCGCCTTCGCGCAGTTCTTCGCGCGGCTCGGTACGACGGTGACGCTCTTTCAGGACGCGCCGGAAGTGTTGCGCGCCGACGATCCCGACGTCGGGTTCGCCGTGCGCCAGGCGCTCGAGCGCGACGGCGTGACGGTCGTGCTCGACGCCGTCGTACAACGCGCGACCCCCGGCGGTGACAGAACGATGCTCGTCGCCGAAACGCCGAGCGGCGCGCGCACCGTGCGGTGCGACGTCGTCGTGCTGGCGACGAACCGCTGGCCGCGCGTCGATGCGCTCGATCTCGCCGCGGCCGGCATCGAGGGCGATCATACCCGCGGCATCGTCGTCGACGCAGCACTGCGCAGCATCTCGAACCCGCGCGCGTACGGGGCCGGCGACGTGCTCGGCCGGCGTTCGCTGGTGCACAGCGCCGCATACGCCGGTCGCCTCGCCGCCACGAACGCATTCTCCGCGACGCCGGCTGCCGCCGAGTGGGATCGCTGGGAGTCGCACGCGCTGTACACCCAACCGCAAGTCGCGGTCGTGGGACTCACCGAGCGCGAGTGCCGCGCTCGCGGGATCGACGTGCGCGTCGCGACGCTGCCCGCCGTCGAGGTCGGCAAGGCGCTCGTCGCCGATCAGACCGACGGCTTCGTGAAGATGCTCGTGCGCGCCGACGGCCGCGTCGTCGGCATCGCCATGGTCCTCGACGACGCGATCGATCTCGCCGGCGAAGCTATTGCCCTCATCGACCGCGGCGCCACCGCGCGCGAGATCGCCGAGATGCCCCATCTCCACCCGACGATGAGCGAACTGTTGGCGCGTGTCGCGGAAAAGCTGTGTTGACTGTTAGGACAGGTTACCTATTCGCGGGTAGGCTGGTCGCGAAACACGGAACCACGATGAACGGCCCAAGGTCGTCGAGGAACTCCACCCGCGCATATTGAGCCATGTCCGTGTGCATGAGGCTTGACCTCTTCGCCGCGTAGACTTCTCGGATCGTGTCGATCGATGCGTCCGCGAGCCCGAAGACCGGCGGTGGGCCGACCAATCCGGGTTGCTCGGTCCCATTGAGCCGGTACGGTGCCATCGTCAGATGCCCGTCTCGAGAAACGAGTATCCAGCCGGCGAGCAACCAGCCTCTCGAAAGAATCACCGACTGATTGACGATGGTGGCGGGTCCCAGCGCCGAATCGGTCGGTACGAGCGACGGGAATCCGATCGCAAACATATTGACCGGCGTGCAATTGTCGCCGCGCGCCGCCGTGCCGCCAAGCGTTGCCTGCGCGACGCCTCCGGTCAGTGAGACGTACGCAAAGACGACCGCTGCCGTCAACAGTCGAAGAGGCGCTTTGGCAAACGGAATTTGCGCGCGCATCACAGGCCCCACCTTACACTCCGATCGGCCCGCGCGAAGGCGGGCGAGCGGTGCACCCCCAGGAGTCACCGCCGGGCGATCGTTTCGGGGACTGATCCGGCATACCTCGGCCGCCTGCAGCTCGCAGTCGGCCTTGCTGGCAGCGAGGTTTACGGGTATACTCACTCCTGACCGACCGTTTGGTAGGGAGAATCTTCGATGGCCTTGACCGCGCCGAACCAGAACCAGCTTGTCGTTCCGGCGGACGGCTTCGCGCCGTACCCCGAGGTGCCTCAGCCCAACATCTTTCCGATGGAGTGGCGGGTCGAGACCCCCAAGCTGGCCGAGCTCTACGAGAGAGCCAAGCGGCACGTCTGGAACCCGTCGGACTTCGCATGGGAGACGCTGCGCGCCGAGGACTTCACCGAAGAGCAGCGGCTGGGGATCATGTACTGGTACGCGGTGCTGGCGAACTTCGACGGCTCCGGTCCCGCCGTGTTCGCCAAGGCGACGATCCACGCGTTCGAGACGCACCAGGAAGATCCGATCCGCAAGTGCTTCTTCTCGATCACGCACGACGAGATGAACCACGAGGAAGTCTGCCAGCGCGCGATCCAAACGCTCGTTCCCGGCGGGCCGATGGACTTCGAGGCGACCAGCGATCTGGCGAAGGCCGCGCAGAACAACATCGGCTGGCTGTACCACAACGGCGGGCGCTACTGGTCGGGCTACTCCGCGTCGCTGGCGAAGTATCCGTTGTCGGTGTTGTTCACCTCGTTCATGATGGGCGAGGTCGCCTCGTCGACGTTGTTCTTCGGGATGTCGAAGAAGGCGACGCATCCGCTGTTCAAGGAGATCTTCAAGAAGGTCGGTCAGGACGAAGCGCGCCATCTCGCGATCTGCCTGACCGTGCTCGAGCGCGATTGGCCGGGTCTCAGCGACGAGTACAAGACGATGATCACCAAGCAGCTGCGCGCGGGCTTCGTGTTCCTGAGCATGATCCTGTGGGAACCGCCCAATCAGTTCTGGGACATCCCTGACTACTTTCTACCGAACCACCGCGTGCTGGTGCAGCACGCGCGCGACGCCGGACTCGGCGTGCTGACCTACGACGAGCAGGCCGAGAACTGGAAGACCGCGCTGGCGCGCGTTCGCGCGATCGTCGGCGAGTGGGGGATCGAGTTCCCCGCCATCCCCGAGCTCGACCTCGACGGCGTCGACGTCGGACACATCGGGCCCGAAGACATCATCCCGGTCTTCTGACTTCGTCGTCCGGCGTCGTCGTCACGACGCTGGGCGGATCGCGAGGAAGAGCGTGACCGCGATGGTGACGAGGATCGGCGTGAGCGCGCGGAACAACCGCGCCGGCGCGACACGATAGGTCATGCCGCGGGCGAGCTCGATCTGGCGGTCGGTCACCCAAGCCATGAGCCACGCGATCTCGGCGATGGTGAGGAACACGAGCGCGGTCGTCACGACCGCGTCGTCCGGCGGCGGTTGCCGCACGACCACCGTGCAGAGGAGCGCCGTGACGGCGACGAGTACGCACGGCGCCGCCCACAGCCAGCGGCGCGACGCAAGGCGCCGCGGCCGGCCGTCGATCCCGATACCGCTGGGCATCCGCTTGGGCGCCGTCGGATAGCGCCGTGCAACGTACCAGCCGAGCGCGAGCACGGAGACGATCGCCAGCGCAACGGAAGCCGGCAGCACGAACGGTCCGAGCGCATCCTCGATCGTCATGCGGCGAGAAGCGAATCGTTGGCGCGATCACGATCGCGCGCGAGAGCGCAGCTCACGATGCGGGTAGCCTTTCGCGCATGGATGCCGTACGCTTCCCGCCGATCGCTGGGCAAGCGCTCGACGGAACGCCGTTCTCGGCACCGCGCGACTTGGCCGGCGCGCGCACGGTCGTGCTGGTCGCGTTCGTCATCGAGCATCGCGCGGAGATCGAGAGCTGGGGGCCGTACCTCGATGCGCTCGTGCGGGCGCGAGCCGACGTGCGCGCTCGGCTGCTGGCCGGCCTGAAGGTCCCGAAGCTCGCGCGCGGCACGCTGGTAACGGCGATGAAGGCGGCGGTCCGCGCACCGGAGCTGCGCGCTGCGACGATCCCAGTGTTCGTCGACGACGTCGACGCGTTCGGCCGGTCGCTCGGCATCGTCGATCGCTCGCACCTCAGCGTGTTGCTGGTCGAGCCCGACCGGCGCATCACCTGGCGCGGCTCGGGGCCGTTCTCGGCCGCGGCCGGCGCCTCGCTGACGACAGCGCTCGGCGCGCGCTGATCATTGCTTGACGCAGTGCTGCGTGATCGTGCCGTTCGCTGCGACGACGGTCGCATCGACGATCGCGTTCCCGGACTTCTTGAGCGTCGTCGTACCGCCCGAATCGCCGCCGGTCAGCAGGACGTGCGTGAAGACGAGCACATTCTCGTGCCAGCCGGGCGTCGTCGCCACGGTATAGTCGCCGATCGAGCCTTCGGCGATGTAGACCCAGCGTTTGGCAGCGGGATCGTACGAGATCCATCCAGCGGCCGAGTACGTTCCGCCGCCGGTAATAGGCGCGCTGACGTGCTGCAGATAGTTGTTGTCGCGCGAGCCGCGGGTGTACGTGACCGTGATCGGTCCCATGCCGTTGGAGAGCGTGCACGACCACGTGCCGACCAGGAAAGCCCACGCGGGTCCGTCGTCCGGCGGCGCTTGCGCCGCGGCCGGCGCCGTGAGCGCGAGGGCGAAGAGGCATGCGAGGATCGCGCGGAGCGTCATGGCGCACTGTACGGCGGCCGGTTGGTTCGGTCCCGTCCGAGGGCGTGTCGGCAGGTCGCCGAAAGCGAACGTCATGACGACCACCCTGGCCCACGGCGCGGACCTCTTCGAGCGGCATCGCGAGACGCTCGACGGCGCGCGTGCGGCGATTCGCAGCCGCGCGTACTACAGCGCCTATCCGGAGAGCGCGAGCGGAAAGGTCTACGGCGAGACGGCCGCGGCAGAAGGGAAGGCCGCGTTCGACGCGCGCCTCGGCCGCCCGTTCGCGCTCGATCAACCGGCCACCGGCGAAACCGTCGCGCCCGAACGCTCGCCGTACGGTCTCGCGCTCGGCGTCGCGTATCCGCTCGCCGACGTCGACGCGCTGGTCGCGGCCGCGGTGAGCGCCGGTGAGCGCTGGGGCCGCGTCCCGATCGGCGAGCGCGTCGGCGTCGCGCTCGAAGTGCTGGCGCGCATCAACCGGCGTTCGTTCGAGATGGCGCACGCCGTGATGCACACGACCGGACAAAGCTTTCTGATGGGCTTCCAGGCCGGCGGCCCGCACGCGCAGGATCGTGCGCTCGAAGCGATCGCGTACGCCTACGACGAGATGTCGCGCGTTCCCGAGCGCGTCATCTGGGAGAAGCCGGGCAAGCCCGAGCCGCTGCGCATCGAGAAGACGTACCGCGTCGTCCCGCGCGGCGTCGATCTCACCATCGGCTGCTCGACGTTTCCGACCTGGAACGCGTACCCGGGGATGTTCGCCAGCCTGGTGACCGGGAACGCGGTGATCGTCAAGCCGCACCCGCAAGCGGTTCTGCCGCTGGCGATCACGGTCGAGGTTCTGCAAAGCGTGCTGCGCGAAGGCGGCTACGATCCGCAGGTCGTGACGCTCGCGGTCGACACGCCGGATCGCCCGCTGGCGAAGGTGCTCGCGCAGCGGCCGGAGATCGCGCTGATCGACTACACGGGCTCGACCGCGTTCGGCGACTGGCTCGAGCAGAACTCGAACGCGCTGGTCTACACCGAGAAGGCCGGCGTGAACTCGGTCGTGATCGACTCGACCGCCGACCTCGACGGGATGGCGCGCAACCTGGCGATGTCGCTCTCGCTGTACTCGGGCCAGATGTGCACGACGCCGCAGAACCTGTTCGTTCCGCGCGACGGGATCCTGGCCGGCGGCACGCGCGTCGCGTTCGACGACGTCGTAGGCGCCATCGTGAAGGCGATGGACGCGCTGCTCGGCGATCCGAGCCGCGCGGCCGGCGTGCTCGGCGCGATCGCGACCGATGCGACGCTGCGGCGCGTCGACGAGGAGAATGCCAAGCCGGGCGTCGTGCGCTCCAGCACCGTGGTCGCCAACCCGGAGTTTCCCGACGCGCGCGTGCGATCGCCGCTGATCGCCGTCGTCGACGCGGCCGACCGCGAGCGCTTCGAGCGCGAAGCGTTCGGGCCGATCGCGTTCGTCATTCGTACCGCCGACACCGACGAGTCGCTGCGCTTGGCGACCGGTGAGGCGCGCCACAGCGGAGCGATCACCGCCATCGTGCACACCACCGATCCGGCGGTGCTCCAACAGGCGCAGCGGTGGGCGAGCGACGGCAAGGTCAACCTCGCGGTGAACCTCACCGGCACGCTGCTGGTGAACCAGTCGGCTGCGTTCAGCGACTTTCACGTGTCGGGCGGCAACCCGGCCGGCAACGCATCGCTCACCGACGCCGCGTTCGTGGCGAACCGCTTCCGCATCATCGAGACCCGCACGCCGGTGGCCAGCGGAGCCGGCGCGGGAGCGTGAGCGTCAGCGAGCTCACCGGCGACGCGCTGGCGCGCGCCTGCGCCGAGGCGATGCTCGAGCGCGACGAGGCGTCGCGCGCGCTCGGGATCGCGCTCGACGACGCGCGGCCCGGCTACGCGCGCTGTTCGCTGACGATCGGGCCGACGATGGTGAACGGCCACGCGATCGCGCACGGCGGGATCATCTTCACGCTGGCCGACTCGACGTTTGCGTTCGCCTGCAACTCGCGCAACGAGCCGAACGTCGCGTTGCAGGCGTCGATTTCGTACATCGCGGCGGTGGAACTCGGCGACCGGCTGATCGCGGAGGCGCGCGAGCAATCGTCGCGCGGCCGCACCGGCGTGTACGACATCACGGTGACGCGCGACGGCGGCGAGCTGGTCGCGCTGTTTCGCGGCACGTGCTATCGGATCAAGGGGACCGTGCTGGAGGGCGCATCGAGCTGAGCGCTGCGGGTGACGGGATTCTGCGGCTTCGCGGCGGCGAGCTGCTCGCGCATCCGCCGACGCTGGCCGCGATGCTCGACGACGCCGCGCAGCGCGCACCCGATCGTGTGTTCCTGGTCGAGCGCGACGCCCGCCGGCGCTGGCGGCAGATCGGTTTCGCGACCGCGGCGAAGCGCACGCGGCGCATCGCCGCGGCGCTGCGCGCGCTGGGCGCGTCGGAGACACGCCCGCTGATGATCCTGAGCGGGAACGGAATCGATCACGCGTTGCTGGCGCTCGGCGCCGCGCGCGCCGCGATCCCGGTAGCACCGATCGACGCCTCGCTGGGACTCACGGCGCACGGCGTCGAGCGCTTGCGCGCGATTGCCGACGTGGTCCGGCCGGCGGTCGTCTTCGCCCGTGACGGTGCGGCCTACGCGTCCGCGGTTCGCGCGATCGTGTCCGACGCCGCGTTCGTGAGCGTGAGCGCGCCGCCCGCCGGAATGCGCTCGTTCGACTACGCGCGCCTGCTCGCGCACGCGCCGCTGCCCGACGGTGAGATCGCGGTCGACGGCGATACGGTCGCGAAGCTGATGTTCGGCAGCGATCCGCAGGACGAGGTCGCGGCGGTCGTCGTGACGCACGGGATGATCGCCGCGATGCTGCAGGGGCTCACCCAAGCGTGGCCGTTCCTCGGACGCCGGCCGCCGGTCATCGTCGACGGTTTGCCGTGGAGCGGCGCGTTCGGCGGCAACGTCGTGCTGGGCGTCGCGCTGCGGCACGCGGGCACGCTTCACATCGACGTCGATGCGGCGCAATCGCCTGCGCGAGCGGCGCAGCTCCGTGCCGAGCTCGGACCGACGCTGGCGTTCGACGTCCCGTTTGGCTGGGCGTTGTGGGTCGAGCAGCTGCGCGCCGACGACGCGCTGCGGCTGCGCTGGCTGGCGCAGCTCGATCTGGCCTGCTGGAGCGGCGCGCCGATGGCGCCGTCGACCCGCGATGCGTTGTGCGCGATCGGCGTTCCGCTGGCCGCGCTGTGGGGCTCGACCGCGACGGCGGGCGCTGCCTGCGCGACGACCGCCGGCGCGCCGAAGTTCGACGCGATCGGCCCACCGCTGGCGGGCGTCGAGCTGGCGCTGGTTCCGGCCGGCGACGCGTACGACGCGCGCGTGCGCGGCCCGCAGCTGACGACCGGATATTATTGGCGGCCCGATCTCACCGCGAACGCGTTCGACGAGGAAGGCTTCTTGCGCACGGGCGATCTCGTGCGCCCCATCGACGCGCGCGCGCCGCAGCGCGGCCTCGAATACGCCGGGCGGATCGACGGGCGGTTCAAGCTCAGCAACGGCGCCTGGGTTCGCGCGCCGGAACTGCGAGCCGCCTTTCTGGCCGAATGCAGCGATGTGTCCGACGTGCTGGTGTCGGGACAAGGCGCCGATGAGGTGGGTCTGTTAGTGCAGCCGGCGGCCGACGCGGCGTCGCTCGACCACGACCTGCTGCGAGCGCAGGTCGTGGCCGCGATGCGCCGCGTCGCGAGCGGCGCCGCAACGGCGGGCGCGCCGCTGCGAGCGCTGATTCTCGACCGGCCTGCCGCGCGACAGTCGCGGACTCCGGCGGACGTTGCGCGCCTGCACGCCAGCGAACCCGACGCCGACGTGATCGTGCTGTGAACGGCTTGGCGGCCGGCATCAACGTCGGCGGGACGACCACCAGCGTCGTGCTGGGCACGCCCGAAGGGACGATCCTGCAGCGCCGCGCGTGGCCGACTCAAGCGCGTGACGGCGACGCGCTGTACGCCGCAATCGTCGAAGCCGCGCGGGAGATCGCCGGCGACGCGCGATCGGTCGGCGTCGCGATCGGCGGACCGATGAACGCGCGCCGCGGTACCGTGTTGAGCGCGCCGCATCTGCCCGGCCTGCACGGCTTCTCGATCGGCGCGCGACTGCAGGCCGATCTCGATCGGCCGGTGACCGTGCATCACGACGCGGCCGCGTGCGCGCTGGCCGAGTTCTTTTGGGGCGCGGACCGAGATGCCGGCGGTCTCGCGTATCTCACCTGCGGAACCGGCTTCGGTGCGGGGATCGTCATCGCCGGCCGTGCCGTCTACGGCTCGCAGGGCGCGTCGTCGGAGCTCGGTCACGTGCGCTACCGCGACGACGGTCCCGACGTGTTCGGCAAGCCGGGATCGTTCGAGTCGTACGGGTCAGCCAGCGCGTTGCCGGCACTCGCACGGCGCCACGATCCGGCCTTCGACGCGACGACCGGCGAGGAGGTCGCGGCGCGCGCGGCGCGCGGCGATCCGACCGCGCAGGCGGCGATCGACGACAACGTGCAGGCCGTCGGGGCGGCATGCGCGCTGCTCGCCGACCTCCTCGTGCTCGACGTGATCGTGCTGGGCAGCCTCGCGACGTATCTGGGCGAACCCTGGCTCGAGCGCGTGCGCGCGGTCTTCGCGCGCGAAGCGCTGCCCGATCGCGTCGCGTCGTGCGCGTTGCGCGCCGGCTCGCTCGAACATCTCCAGGACCTCAGCGGCGTGGCCGCGGCGTTCGCGCCGCACGACGCTCCTTGAGGCCGACGGACCTTGCTCGCGCATTCTCGCACAAGTTATACTGGGCGCTCTGAAAGCTGGGAGGAACGCGTGTTGCGAATCGTCAGGGTCGTCTTGGTCGTTGCGGCGATCGTCGTCGCGTTCGTGCTCGGCCACGTGACGGCGCCGCGGATGGCGCAGGCGCAGTCCCCGCAGCCGGGTGCGGCGTTATCCGACCTGCGCTGCTACGGTGCGCAGTTCGGTCCCCAGGCGCCCACGCAAATCGCGCTGCACGACCAGTTCCAGACCTCCGAAGCGACGGTGACCATACCGCAGCTCTTCTGCGCGCCGGTCACGACGACGCTGCGGCAGCGGGCCGTTCCGGTCGAGGGCGTCGCGGATCATTTGGTGTGCTACTACGCGCCGGGCGGCACGGCGCTGGCGCAGAGTCACACGGTGACCAATCAGCTCGGCAAGATCACCGTGGCGAACCTCGTGCCGCGGATGCTCTGCGTTCCGACGCACCAGGACACTTAATACCGGCCGAGGATGCGCTGCTCGCCGCCGATCGCGTCGAGCGCGGCGCGCAGCCGCACGTCGTCGACGGAAGCGAGCTCGACGAAGAAACGGTAGCGAAACGGCACGCGCCGGTCGGGCCGCGCGATCAGGAACCGTAAGTCGATGCCACGGTCGGCGAAGGCGCCCAGCGCGTCGCGCAGCGAGCCCGGACGATCCTCGACCGCAATCCCGACGCAGGCCCGGTCACCGCTTTGCTCGCCGTCGCCGACTGCGATCGAGAAGAAGCGGGTGTAGTTTTCGGCTTCGTCCGCAACACCGCGGCGCAGGATCGTGCCGCCGTGGATCTCGGCCGCCAGCGCCGGCCCGATCGCGGCGACCGCCGGATCGCCGAGCGCGACGACGTCGCGCACCGCTCCCGCCGTGTCGACGGCCGTCGCGCGTTCCCAGCCGCGCGCGTCCGCGTAGCGGCGGACCTGTTCGAGCGCGACCGGATGCGAGCGAATCACGCGCACACCGTTCTCGCTCGCGCCGGCGCAGCCGATCAGACACAGCTCGATCGCGAGCGTCGTCTCGCCGCGGATCCGCAGCGACGGGTGCTCCCACAGCAGCTCGTAGTTGCGCGGCACCGGTCCGACGATCGCGTTCTCGACCGGCAGCACGCCGAGCGCGACCTCGCCGGCGGCGACCGCTTCGGCGACCGCGTCGAACGAGCCGAACCCGCGCGTCTGCGCGCCGGGGACGAGCGTGCGCGCAGCGACGTCGCTGAACGCGCCCGGATGACCTTGGTATCCGACGACGATCGGAGCGTGCGGCGTCGTCAGCCCGACAGCTCCTGCAGCGCGTTGCGCGCTTCGGCGGCGCGCGGCCCGTTCACGCCGACGACGCGCAGATAGCGGCGAAAGTCGGCGACGGCGTCGGCGCGGCGCCCGATCGCCTGCAGGATCACTCCGCGATCGAACAGCGCGGCCGCGAATTGCGGGCGCTGCTTGAGCACGAGGTCGAGCTGCGCCAGCGCGTCGAGATCGTGACCGCTGTCGTGCAGCGCGACCGCGGCGTCTGTCCGGACGTCGGGGTTCGACGGATCGAGAACGAGCGCGCGCCCGAAATAGACGCTCGCCTTGTCGAAGTGCTGCGAGTCGAACTCCATGTCGGCCAGCCGCACCAGCGCGGCGAGATCCTTCGGATTGCGGGCCAAGCGCGCGCGCAGCGCGGTGAGCTCCTGCATCACCGGCGCCGGCGGCCCGGCCGCCGCGCTGCCGCCGCCGGTCGACGCGCCGGGCAGCGCGTTCGCGTTCTGCACCGTACCCGTTCCGGTCTGCGGCACCGTGAACGTCCCCGGCGGATCGGTCGCGATCGGCGCCGCCGTCGCAGCAATGCGCGCATCGCCTTGCTCGTGCACGGCAGACGGACCGAACGCCGCACCGGTGGTGCCGAAACCGACGCGCAAGAACCAGCCGACGATGCCGAGGAACACGACCGCGAACGCTGCGAAGATCGGGATGGCGAGACGTGCCGGCAAGCCCACGCGACAGACTTGGCGAAGGAGCGTGCATGATCCCCGGTCTGCCCGACGTCGCCGAGCTGCAGCTGCTCTTTGCGCAGTACAACTGGATGCATTTCCGGGGCGAGATCCCGGCCTATCGCATCGCCTACAACGCGCGGTTCTCCAATTGCGCCGGCCGCATCACCTACAAACCGCCGTTGATCGAGCTCTCACCCAAGCACTTGGCCGGTAAACCCGAGGAGCTGAGAGGCACGTTGCTGCACGAGATGATCCACGCCTGGCTCCACGCGCTCGGTAAGAGCCCCGGCCACACCGCGACCTTCAAGCGCAAGATGCGCGAGCTCGGCCTGAGCTCGATCTACCACGACCTCGGCCGCGCCACCCCGCTCAACGAATCGACGAAGCGCTACATCCTGCGCTGCGAGAAATGCACGATGGAACTCCTACGTAAACGCAAGCCCCCGGCCAACCTCGTCTGCGCCCGCTGCCGTAAACCGCTAGCGGTATTCGAGGTCGTCGAAATGCGACCGGTCGAGCTCCAGCGCGCCGCTTCGCGTAGCGATCGCCGGCCGTCTACAGAGCGGCGCTGAAGTAGGTGTAGCCGTTCTCTTGGAGGACGGCGAGCGAGCTGATGCCGGCGGGGACGATGCCGAGGCCGGGCAGGACGTGGTTGCGCAGCTCGGGGTGGATCTCGGTGGGGTTGCCGGGATTCGGGTTGCCTTCGGCTTTGCGGGCGGCGACGATGCGGTTGGCAACGTCGCCCAGCGCGGTGTTGCAGGCGAAGATCTTCACGCCGCGCGCGAGAAGTGCGGGGATCGAATGGTCGGCGGTCGGCGCCATGCCGGCCGTGGCGTGCGACCACGGGTTGCCTTGCGCGAACTCGGGCGGCACGGAGTCCTTGCGGCCGCGCACGACGTCGAGCAGCTTGTAGGTGCGCCACGCCTCGTCGTCGAGGCCGAGCGTCACCGCCGAGCCGGCGATCACGATCGCGATCTGGACGTTGGACGCCGCCTCGTGCCAGCCGCTTTCGAAGCCGTTGAGCGAGTTGACCGCGAACTGCAGCACCGCGCCGTCGTCGGCGCGCGCCGCGCCGATCGCCTGGCGGTGCTTCGCGCCGGTGCGAATGCGCGCGATGAACGCCGCTTCGTCGAGGATCGTGGCATCCGCCACCGCCGCGGTGACGGTCGCGCCCAGTGCGATCGCACCGACAGCGCTCGCCGCGAGAAATTCGGTTCGAGTACCCATCGCGGCTACGATACCACACTCACACCAGGTGGCGCACGGCGAGACCGACCGCCGCCAGGATGAGCGCGACGGCCAGCAGCGTGATGAGGTTCGGCGATGAGACGCGCCTCGCGATCGGTGGTCCGAGGCTGCCGCCGATAATCCCGCCGAGGAGCAGCGGCGTCGCGAAAACCCAATCGACGTCGTGGCCAATGGCGTGTGCGACGATGCCGACCGGCGCGGTGGTGGTGATCACGAACGCGCTGGTCGCGGTGACGACGTGCGGCGGCATCCGCGCCACGATGAGCAGCAGCGGGATCAGCACGACGCCGCCGCCGATCCCGAACAGCGAGGAGAAGAAACCGACGCCGAAGCCGGCGGCGAGACCGACGCGCGGATCGTGCGCGAAGGTCAGATCCTCGGCGGCGCGCGAGGTCATCTTGCGCCGCCCGAGCACCAGCACGGCCAGCACGATCAGCACCGCGCCGTACGCGACGTCGAAGCCGGTCGGGCTGAAGCGCTTCACCGCCAGCACTCCTACGATGCTGCCCGGCACCGCCGAGATCGTCAGCGGCACGGCCAGCCGCATGTCGACGACGCGGTCGCGCACGTAACCGATACTCGCCGCCGCGGTGTTCGCGAACACCAACAGCAACGACGTTCCGGCGGCTTGTGCCGGCGGCACGCCGAACGCGACGCGCAGCAGCGGAATCACGACGAACCCGCCGCCCAGGCCGACCAGTGAGCCGAAGACGCTCGCCACGACCCCGGCCAGAAAGAGCTCGAGCGCGCTTATCGGTGTCAGGTCACGTCAGCTCTGAACGCGCCCGATGTAACGGCGGTCGCGCGTGTCGATCCGGATCACGTCGCCGGGATTGACGAACAGGGGAACGTTGACCGTCGCGCCGGTCTCGAGCTTGGCCGGCTTGGTGGTGCCGGTCGCGGTGTCGCCCTTGAAGCCGGGATCGGTCTCGTCGACCCGCAGCTCGACGTGCGCCGGTAGATCGGCGCCGATCGGCGTGCCGTCGTGAAACTGCACCGCGATCTTCATCCCGTCCTTGAGGAAGTCGGCCGGATCGCCGATGATGTCGCGCTGCAAGGTGAAGTTCTCGTACGTCTCGTTGTCCATGAAATGGTAGCCGTCGGCGTCGTTGTAGAGCATCTGCATGTCGCGGTTGTCGACCGTGGCGCGTTCGAGCTTCTCGCCGGCGCGGAAGGTGCGCTCGACCGTCGCACCCGACTTGACGTTCTTGAGCCGCGTCCGCACGAAGGCCGAGCCTTTTCCCGGCTTGACGTGCAGGAACTCGATCACCGTCCACAGTTGGCCGTCGATGACGATGGTGACGCCGTTGCGGAAATCGTTGGAGCTGATCATGACTGACGGCCCGCTTTCAGCAGCGAGAGACGGTTTTCCGTCCCGCGCCGCAAGCGAGCGACGTTCTCGCGATGCCGGTAGATGATGACGAGCGCCGACGCCAAGCCGTAGATCAGACCGACGCGCCCCAATCCGAACCACAGCACCGGTGCCATCGCGAGCGAGGCCGACATCGAACCGACCGACGCGTAACCGCAGCCGACGACCGCGGCGATCCAGACGATCGCGAACGCGAGGCCGGCCGGCCACCACAACGCGATGACCGTCCCCAGCAGGGTAGCGACCCCCTTTCCGCCCTTGAATTGCAAGAACGGGGACCAGCAATGGCCGGCGACGGCCGCGAACGCGGCCAGCGCGGCGGCGATCGGTCCGGCCAGCGCGCCGGCTGCCAGCGTCGGCGCAAAACCTTTGAGCGCGTCGAGCACGAGCACCGCCGCCGCGCCGCGCTTGCCCAGCGTGCGCAGCGCGTTCGCCGCGCCGATGTTGCCGCTCCCGGACCGGCGGATGTCGGTCGCGTAGAACGCGCGCGAGACGAGCACGCCGAACGGGATCGCGCCGACGAAGAACGCGACGACGACCGACGCGATCGTGACCGCGACCGGACTCACCTCGAACGTTCCGTGCTGCCGCTCTCGGCGCGGCGGGAGCGGAAGTCGAGCGTGAGCGGCACGCCTTCGAAGTCGAACTCGCCGCGCAGCGTGTGCTCGATGAAGCGCCGGTACGAAGCCGGGACGAGCTCCGGGTCGTTGACGTGGAACACGAACAGCGGGGGGTGCGTCTGCGGCTGCGAGGCGTACAGGATCTTGAGCGGCTTGCCGGACTGGATCGGCGGCGGGTGGGCGAGCACCGCGTCGCGCACGATCGTGTTGAGCTTCGCGGTCGGGATGCGCCGGTCGAGGTTGTGCGCAACCTTCTCGACCAGCGGCATGAGGCTCTGCAACCGCCGCTTGGTGAGCGCCGAAAGAAACGTCACCGGGGCGAACGACGCGAACGGCATCTGCGCGTGGATCTCCGCGGCCAGCTCGTTCTGACTGTATTCGCCGAGCTCGCGCACGAGGTCGTACTTGTTGCCGACGATGATGAGCGCCTTGCGTTCCTCGAGCGCGATGCCGGCCAGGCGCCGGTCTTGGTTCGTCGGCCCCTTGAGCGCGTCGATGAGCAAGATCACGATGTCGGACCGCGAGATCGCTTTGAGCGAGCGCAGCGACGAGTAGTATTCGATCGGGCCGTGATGACCCGCTCGCTTGTACACGCCGGCCGTGTCGATCAGCCGAAAGGTGCGACCCGACCACTGCAGCAGCGTGTCGATCGCGTCGCGCGTCGTCCCCGGCACCTCCGAGACGATCGTGCGCTCCTCGTTGAGCAGCGCGTTGAGCAGCGACGACTTCCCGACGTTGGGTTGGCCGATCAGCGCGAGCGCGAGCTCGGGACTCTCCAGCGCGGTGGGATCGTCGGGCGGCAGCCGCTCGACGATCGCGTCGAGCAGATCGCCGGTGCCCTCTCCGTGCAGCGCCGAGACGCCGAACGGTTCGCCGAAGCCCAGACCGCTGAACTCGGCGTGGACCGACGCCGCCGCCTTCGGCGACTCGACCTTGTTGGCGGCGAGGATCACCGGCTTGCGCGTGCGGCGCAGGATGTTCGCGACGTCTTCGTCGGCGGCGACGAGGCCGTCTTGCGCGTCGACGATCAGCACGATGACGTCGGCGTCGCGCGCGGCGGATTCGGCCTGGGCGCGCGTCCCTTGCGCGATCGCGTCGGCCGGATCGAAGTCGGCGTCGATCCCGCCGGTGTCGACCAGCGTGAAGGTGCGGTTGCGCCACTCGGCGAGCGCGTAGAGCCTGTCGCGCGTCACGCCCGGGGTGTCCTCGACGATCGCCAAGCGCTGCCCGAGCAGTCGGTTGAACAGCGCGCTCTTCCCCACGTTGGGGCGTCCGACGACCGCTACGGTCGCCGGTCGCACGCGCAGGGAAGGTGCGGGGGCTTCGGTCATGACCGCCCAAGGTTCCCAGCGTCATGCTCCGTCGCCTCGCGACCGTCGCCGCGTGCGTGCTGCTCCTGGCCGCGATCCCGACGGGCTCTCTCTACGTGACGACCCTGCCGAGCGCCGCCGACGTGTGGGTCGACGGAACGTACGTCGGCCGCAGCCCGCTCGTCGTCGACGCCTTGGCGAGCGGCCACCACGCGCTCGGCGTGGCCAAGACCGGCTGGCGCCCGCTGCAGCTCGACGTCAGCATCGTGAGCGGTCAGACGACGTTGAGCTCGACGCGGCTCGAGTTCGAACGGCCCGGGCTGCGGCCGGCGTTCGGCTCGATCGCCGTCCACGGCGTGGTCGCGACGGAGGCGTTCGTCGACGGCGTTTCGACCGCGCGGTCGAAGGACGGGACCTACCCGGCGTCGGCCGGAACGCACGAGCTGGCGGTCCGCACGCCGCGCGGGCGCATCAGCCGGGCGGTGACCGTGTGGCCGCAGACCCGCACCGACGTCGTGCTCCAGCCGGAGGTCGAGGCGCCGCGCCCCAGCGTCGTCGCGCCGGCCGAGGACTATCTCCCCAAGAGCGCGATCCAGGTCGAGGGCGAGAAGGTCGTGGTACGTTACGGCGGGCACGAGGTCGTCGCGCACTTCGGGCTGACCGCCTATCGTCTCGACGGCAAGGTGGTCGACTACGGCGACGCGCCGACGCTGATCGGCTCGCGCCTTTACCTTCCGCTGGATCTCCTCACCATGCTCTCTTCGGGGACGCGTTGACCACCATCGAAATCACCCGCTAATGGCGCAGATCTACATCGAGACGCACGGCTGTCAGATGAACGAGGCCGACTCGCAGGACATCGCGCGCCGGGCAGTCAGCGCCGGGTTCACGCTGGCCGAGCGACCCGAAGACGCGTCGGTGCTCGTGCTCAACACCTGCACCGTGCGCGACAACGCCGAGCGGCGCGCGTACGGCCGGATCGCGCACTGGAAGGCGGTCAAGGACGCCGACCCGTCGGTGAAGGTGATCGTCACCGGCTGTTTGGCGGAACAGGACAAGGATCGCATGCGCGCGATCGTGCCGCACGTCGACGGCGTGTTCGGGACGCGCGAGCTCGGCGCGCTCGGCGACGCGCTGGCCGCGTGGCGGGCCGAGTACCCGGACGACGACGTCAGCGTCGACCGCGAGATCGAAACGGTGATGGGCGGCGCCGGCGAGGGGATCGCCGGGCCGTACGATGCGCTGCGCGGTTTCGTCAACGTCCAGCGCGGCTGCTCGTACTACTGCACGTTCTGCATCGTGCCGCACGTGCGCGGCCGGTTCGACCACCGCCCGATGAACGACGTGCTGGCCGAAGTGCGCGCGAAGACGCTGGCCGGCGCGCGCGAGATCACGCTGGTCGGCCAGACGGTCAACGCCTACAAGGAGCCGGCGACCGGCGCCGACTTCGCCGATCTGCTCGAAGCGGTGTGCGCGATCGAGACCGTCGAGCGGGTCGCCTTCGTCAGCTCGCACCCGAAGGACCTCAACGAGAAGCTGGCGCGGGTCTGCGCGACGCTGCCGAAGATGAACCCGCGCTTTCACGTCGCGCTCCAGTCGGGCTCGAACGCGATGCTGCGCCGCATGAACCGCAAGTACACCGTCGAGGAGTTCCTCGACCGGGTCGGGACGTTCAAGCGCCACAATCCGAGCTGGGCGATCACGACCGACCTGATCGTGGGTTTCCCGGGCGAGACCGAAGCGGACTTCGCGCGCACCGTCGACGTCTGCGCGACCGGAGTCTTCGCCCAAGCCTACATGTTCGTCTACTCGCCGCGGCGCGGAACGCCGGCCGCGGTGTGGCACGCCGCGGCGGCGGTGCCGCACGACGTCGCGCAGGCGCGGTTCCTGCGCCTCAAAGAGGTGCAGGACGCCGCGGTGCGCGCGTATCACGACCGCAAGCTGGGCTGCGTGGTGCGCGCGCTCGTCCACGGCGTCTCGCGCAAAGACCCGGCGAAGCTGAGCGCCAAGACGGTCGACAACGTGACGGTGAACTTCCCGCTGGTCGAAGCCGTGCCGGATCTCCTCCACCCGTGGGCCGACGTTGCAGTCGAAGGCGCGTCGGTGTGGGGCGTGCGCGGCACCTGCGTCGGCCGGGCTGCGACGTTCGACGGTACCGCGCATCCGGTCGCTGCGCCGCTGATCGATCTGCTCGCCGTCTGAGCGCGCGCGATGAGTGAGACGGACGCGCCGAAGAACGTCACCGTGCGCGATGCGACGATCGCGCTGCTGCGCCGGCTCGGGATGACGACGATGTTCGGCAACCCGGGCTCGACCGAGCTGCGCTTTCTTGCCGATTGGCCGGAAGACTTTCGCTACGTGATGGGCCTGCACGAAGGCCCCGTGGTGGCGATGGCCGACGCGTACGCGCAGCTGAGCGGGAGCGCCGCGCTGGTGAACTTGCATTCGGCGGGTGGCGTCGGCAACGCGATGGGCGCGATCTTCACCGCCTTTCGCAACTACGCGCCGCTGGTGATCCTGGCCGGTCAGCAGACGCGCGCCATGCTGCCCAACGATCCGTTCCTGTTCGCCGAAGACGCGACGCTGCTGCCGCGCCCGTACGTCAAGTGGGCGGTCGAGCCGGCGCGCGCGCAGGACGTCCCGGCCGCGATCTCGCGCGCTCACGCCGTCGCGATGACGCGACCGTACGGGCCGGCCTTCGTCTCGATTCCCGAGGACGATTGGGATTGCGACGCGACGCCGGTCGCGGAACGCAGCGTGATCGACGATCCCGTGCCGGACGCAGCGGTGCTCGACCGGCTCGGCGCGGCGCTCGGCGCGAGCCGCGCGCCGGCGTTGGTCGTCGGCTCCGGCGTCGACCGCGACGGCGCGTCGCCCGACGTGGTGCGTTTGGCCGAGACGCTCGACGCCGCGGTCTGGGCCAGCGCGCTGGCGAGCCGCTGCAGCTTCCCCGAAGATCATCGCCTGTTCCGCGGAGCGCTGCCGCGCGTGCGCAGCGGCGTCGTCGAGTCGCTGCGCGAGCACGATCTCGTGCTGGTCCTCGGCGCGCCGGTCTTCAACTATCACATCCACCGCGACGGACCGTTCATCGCCGCCGGCACGACGCTGTTCCAGGTCACCGACGATCCGCGGCTGGCGTCGGGTGCGGTTGCCGGCACGAGCATCGTGGCCGCGCTCGGGCCGACCGTGCGCGCGCTGCTGCCGCTAGTCGCCGCGCGTCCGGCGGTGCGCCACGCGCGTCCGCGCCCGCACGTCGAGTCGCGCGAAGAGATCACGATCGAGCAGTTGCTGGAGGTGCTCGCCGCCGAGCTGCCGCCGGACGCGATCGTCGTCGAGGAAGCGCCGTCGACGCACACGATGCTGCACGACCTGCTGCCGCTGCAGCCGGGGCGTTACCTGACGGCGGCCAGCGGGAGCCTCGGCTTCGGTTTGCCGGCCGCGGCCGGCGCCGCCCTGGCCGCCCCGGGACAACCGGTCGTCGCGCTCATCGGTGACGGGTCGAGTCACTACGGATTGCCGGGCCTATGGACCGCCGCGCGGCACGCGTTGCCCATCACGTACGTGATCGTCGACAACTCGGGCTACGGCGCGATGCGCTCGTTCGCGCAACTGCACGGCTCGAAGCGATCGGTGGATTATTCGATCGAAGGCGTCGATTATTGCGCGCTGGCGGCGGGATTCGGCCTGCCGTCGCGTCGCGTCGCCGTATCGGCCGACCTCGCCGCGACGCTGCGCGCCGCATTCCTCGAGCGTGGCCCGTCGCTGGTCGACGTCGTCGTCGACGCCGGAGCACGCAATCTGTTCTGATCCCCGGTCGGTCGCGACGTCCGCTTGAAACCGGTTGCAACAATGTGCCAAAGGAATCACCTGGGACAACCGATGAAGGGGTTGCTCGTCGCTCCGGGGGGCGACCTTCATGGAACGGTCAGAGTCTTGCGATAAGCCCATCGCGGAGAGCAACTCGGTTTCCGGCGCCGTGCCCGTCACGGGAGATCGCAACGAACTCGGCCTGCATTCGAGCTTCGAAGCCGTGCGAGCGCGCAGCGTCTTCGTGAACGCCGGTCCCGACAGTGCGTCGATCACGATCAGAATCGTGATCGTCGACGACGATCCCGTCGCCGCTGCGCGCCAGGTCGGGGAGCTGGAGCGCGCCGGGTTGGCGTTCGACGCGCGCGTTGCGATCAGCGAAGCCGACCTGCGGCGCGAGCTCGCCGAGTTCGTACCGGACGTCGTGTTGAGCGAGGACCGGCTGCCGGGCTTCGACAGCCAGGCGGTGTTGGGCGTGGTGCGTGAGATCGCAACCGACACGCCGGTCATCGTCGTCGCGGGGCGGATCGGCGAAGAGCGCGCGGCCGGCGCCGTCCGTGACGGCGCGGTGGACTACGTGCTCAAGAAGAACCTCAGCCGGCTGCCCGGCGCCGTCGTGCGCGCCATCGAGGACGCGCGGCGCGAGGCGCTCGGACGAGTCGCCGAGTTCGAGTTCAACGCGGCGTTCGAGCGGGTCAACGCGCTGCTCGCGAACGTTGACAGCGCGCTGTCCTCGTATTCGCTCGTCGAGGGCCGCTATTACTACGTGAGTCCCGCGACCCGGCGCGTGTACGGGCGTTCCGCCGAAGAGTTCTACCGTCACGACGACACGTGGCATGAGTTCGTCCATCCCGACGACGTCGCGACGTTCCGCGCCTTGCAAGAACGGATGATGGCCGAGGGCGTCGCCGAGGGCCAGTACCGGGTCGTTCATGCTGACGGCTCGGTTCATTGGGTCACGCACCGCGCGAAGATCGCCTACGACGGAAACCGCATCCCGCTGCGGGTCGACAGCGTCGGCGCGGACATCACCGAGCAGATGGAGCAGCAGCGTCAGATCGAGCGGTTGAGCCGCATCCGCGACGTGCTCGCGGCGGTCAACTCGGCGATCGTGCGCATCAACGAGCCGGCAGAGCTGCGCGACGAAGCGTGCCGCATCGCGACCAGCGTCGGCGGGCTGCCGGTCGCGATGATGGTCGAGGTCGACACCACCACCGGCTCGGGCGAGATCCAAGCGCTGATCGGCGACGTCCCGCGCAGCGCGATCGAGCTCGGCTTCGAGCGGCTGTTCGAGGATCCCGACGTGGCGGCGGGCGTCCTCCTCGCGTCGATTCGCGCCGGCCGGCCGATCGCGGAGAACGACATCGAATCGCGGGTGGAACGTGCTCCGCAGAGCCGATGGCTGTCCGAATTCCGGCGTGCGCGCGATCGCGAGCTTTCCGTTCACGATCGATGCCGTTCGCATGGGAAGCCTGATGCTGGGCAGTTACGAGCGCGACTTCTTCAACGAGGATGAGCTCGATCTGCTCGCCGCGCTGACCAACAACCTGGCGTTCAAGCTCGAGCTCGCCGCCAAGCGCGAGCGGGTGAACTACCTGTCGTACTACGATCAGCTCACCGGGTTGCCGAATCGCTCCTTCGCGCAGGAACGGCTCGGCCAGGAGATCGAGGTCTCGGCGCGGCGCGGCGGCCGTCTGGCGCTGCTCGTCTTCGACGTGCGGCAGTTCGCCTACGTCAACTCGACGCTGGGCGACGCCGGCGGGGACGTGGTCCTGCAAGAGATCGCCAACCGGCTGCGCGATCAGATCGGATCGGAGAACATCGCGCGGATCGCCGGTGACCGCTTCTCGATCTTGATCCCGGATCTCAAGGCGATCAAGGACGTGATGTCGGCGCTCGGTTCGCAAGGCGTGCGGCTGTTGGCCGAGCCGATCGTCGTCGCAGGGCGCGAGCTCAGGCTCACCGCGCGCGTCGGGTGTGCCGTGTACCCGTCCGACGGCACGGACGCGAAGACGATCCTGCGCACGGCCGAGACCGCGCTCAAGAGCGCCAAGACCTCGGATGCGCCGTATCGCTTCTATTCGGCCGATCTCAACGAGCGCATGGAGCGGCGCATCGACCTCGAAGCGCGCTTGGAGCGCGCCGTCTTCGAGCAACAGTTCGTGATGTACTACCAGCCGAAGGTCGAGCTGGCCGGCCGCACGATCGTCGGCGTCGAGGCGTTGCTGCGCTGGCGCGATCCGAAACGGCCTGGACTCCTCGTGCCGCCCAACGAGTTCATCCCGGCCCTCGAAGAGACCGGGCTCATCAGAGAAGTCGGGCGCTGGGCGATCGGTGAGGCGGTGCGGCAACATCATGCCTGGCTGACGGCCGGACTGGTGGCACCGCGCATCGCCGTCAACGTCTCGGCGGTTCAGCTCGCCGACGCTTACCTGCTCGAGGACGTCGCCGACGTGCTGAGCGCGTTTCCGACCGACCCGGGACTCGACCTCGAAGTCACCGAGAGCGCGGTCATGGCCAACGTGCGCGCCGCGGTCGACACGCTGCGGGCGATCCACGACCTCGGCGTCGAGATCGCCCTCGACGATTTCGGGACCGGCTATTCCTCGCTGTCGTACTTGTTCCAGCTGCCGATCAGCTCGATGAAGATCGACCGCAGCTTCATCGACGGGATGACGACGAACGAGAGCAAGACGGCGATCGTGTCGACGATGGTCTCGCTCGGGCGCGACCTCAAGCTGCGCGTCATCGCCGAGGGGGTCGAGACCGAGGACCAGGCGAGGCTGCTGCGCAGGCTGCACTGCGACGAGATCCAGGGCTTCCTGATCGGCCGCCCGATGCCGGCCGACGCTCTGGCACATCTCCTGGAGGTTCGCTGACGGCGCCGTAGCGCGCGCACGGCAGGGTGTCGCGACGGCCGCGACGATGTAGTGTCGTTGCCGCTCACCGCCTCGGAGGTCACGTATGATGCGCTCGCCCGCTTCCCGGCTCGCCGCCGCCGTACTGGTCACCCTCGTTGGCCTCAGCGCCGGCGCCGCGAAGAACGCCGCCGGCGCCGCCGCCGAGCCGTACGTGATCGGCGCCATTCTCTCGGAAAGCGGGCCCGGCGCGACGCTTGGGCGTCCCGAGGCCGACAGCATGCAGATGGGCGTCGACGAGATCAACAAGGCGGGCGGCATCGGCGGACATCAGATCGAGCTGACGATCCTCGACGACCAGTCCGACGCGACGATGGCGGTCAACGATTTTCGGCAGCTGCTCGACAAGCATCCGATCGCGATCTTCGGTACGCCGCTCACGCCGACGTCGCTGGCGATCGCGCCGCTGGCCGAGCCGGCGCACGTTCCGCTCGTCTCCTATGCGTCGAGCGTCAGCGTGGTAACGCCGGTGGCGCAGCACCAGTGGGTGTTCAAGGTGCCGATCAACGACACCGAGGTCGCCCGGTCGATGCAGGCCTTCATGAAGAAGCGCAACGAGACCAAGGTCAGCTTCATCTACCGCAACGACGACTACGGCAAGACCGGGATGGCGCACTTCGACGAAGCCGGCAAGCCATTGGGTTTCGAGATCGTCTCGAACGATGCGATTGCGGCGACCGCCAGCGACGCGACGACGCAGCTCACCCACGTGAAAGCCGCCGCACCGCAGGCGCTGATCTGCTGGACGACGCTGCCGTCAGCGAACGTCATCCTCAAGGCCTACCGCGAGCTGTCGCTGCAGACGCCGATCTACTATTCCGACGGTGCAGCGACCGGCGTCTTCCCGAAGCAGGCCGGCGCCGCGCTGGACGGCGCCTACATCGCGACGATGAAGGTCAACATCTATACCGAGCTGCCGAGCAGCGATCCGCAGCGCAAGCTGCTCGAGCATTACGTGCCGGACTTCGAGAAGGGCTATCCCAAGGACGCACCGGCCAGCATCTTCGGGACGTGGGGCTATGACGGGGTAAACTTCCTCAAGGCCGCGCTCGCCAAGGTGAAGGGTCCGGTGACCGCGGCCTCGCTGCGCGACGCGATGGAGAACACGACCTTCGTCGGTGTCTCCGGCACGTTCAAGTTCTCGCCGTCGCAGCACTTCGGTCTGGCCGAGGACGCGGTGCTCATGGCGCAGATCGAAAACCAGCACTTCCGTATCGCAAAGTAGCCGCTGCGAGGAGACCACGATGCCCGACACGACGATGACCACCGGTACCCGCAACGGCGCGGTGTTCGAGCGGCTGAACCCGATGACGCGCGCGGTCGCGACCGTCTCGCACGCGGCGAGCGCGGCCGACGCGCGCGCCGCCTGCGACGCTGCTGCGGCCGCGTTCGACGCCTGGGCGGCACTCGGACCGAACGAGCGGCGCACGCTGCTGCTGCGCTGCGCCGACGCGCTCGCCGCGCGCTCCGACGATTTCGCGCGGCTGATGCTTTCCGAGTGCGGGATGACGGCCGGCTGGGCCGGCTTCAACGCGTACTTGGCGGCCGGCATCATGCGCGAGGCGGCCTGTCTGACGACGCAGGTGCGCGGCGAGGTCGTACCCGCCGACAAGCCGGGAACGTTCGCCATCGCGATCCGCCAGCCGGCCGGTGTCGTGGTCGGGATCGCGCCGTGGAACGCGCCGGTGATCCTCGGCGTTCGCGCGATCGCCGCACCGCTCGCCTGCGGGAACACCGTCGTGCTCAAGGCGTCGGAGTCGTCGCCCGGAGTGCACGCGCTGATCGTCGAGATCTTGGCCGAGATCCTGCCGCCCGGCGTCGTCAACCTGGTGACGAACGCGCCGGCCGACGCGGCCGAGATCGTCGAGACGCTGATCGCGCATCCGGCCGTACGGCGGGTGAACTTCACCGGCTCGACGCACGTCGGCCGCATCGTTGCGACGCTATGCGCGAAATACCTCAAGCCCTCGCTGCTCGAGCTGGGTGGTAAGGCGCCGCTGATCGTGCTCGACGATGCCGACCTCGACGCCGCGGTCAACGCGACGGTCTTCGGCGCGTTCATGAACCAGGGCCAGATCTGCATGGCGACCGAGAAAGTCGTCGTCGACGCGTCAGTCGCCGACGAGTTCGTGCGGCGGCTCGCGGCGCGCGCGTCGGTGCTTCCCGCCGGAGACCCGACCGGACACGTCGTGCTGGGCTCGATGATCGGCGAGGATGCGGCGACACGCGTCGAGGCGCAGATCACCGACGCGCTGGCCAAGGGCGCGACCGCGCCGGCACGCGGCGGGCGCAACGGCACGGTGCTCGGCGCGACGGTGCTCGACGGCGTGACGCCCGCGATGCGGCTCTACACCGAAGAGTCGTTCGGGCCGGTGGTCGTCGTCGTGCGCGTGAACGGCGTCGACGAAGCGGTCGCGGCGGCGAACGACACCGAATACGGTCTATCGGCGTCGGTCTTCGGGCGTGACGTGCGCCGTGCGATGGACGTCGCGCGCCGCATTCAGTCGGGCATCTGTCACATCAACGGCCCGACCGTCGCCGACGAGGCGCAGATGCCGTTCGGCGGCGTCAAAGCGAGCGGCTGGGGCCGCTTCGGCGGCACGGCGGTGATCAACGAGTTCACCGACCTGCGCTGGATCACGATCGAGGACCCGCAGCAGCACTATCCGTTCTGAGACGCTGACGCCGCAGGGGCGGCACCGCGGCACAAAAGGTGACGACCGCCCCATGCGGGGCGGTCGTCTGCTGCGCGTCTAATCGCGAGTTCTAGAACTGCAGGCGGATGCCCGTCGAGAACCCGCGCAGATCGCCGCCTGCGTAGCAGTGCGGACCGGTGAAGGACTCACCGCCCGCGCCGTTGTTCGCGGTCGGGTCGAACGCCGCGAGCACAGTACCGTCGTGGCAGTCCGTCGTGAGACCGCGGCCGCCGGCGCCGAGGTCGTAGTGCGCTAACGCATGGTTCACCGTCTGCGCGTAATCGAAGTAGAATGACAGATGCTGGTCGATGATGTGGCGGTACATCGCGGTGTACATGTTGGCCATGTTGTCCGGATTCGGGGTGCCGAACAGCGTCGGGTTCGCCGCGTTCGGATAGAGCGTCGGCGTGTTATGCTGACCGGGGTCGCCGGGCGTCGGGTTCGCACGCGCCCAGCCGAGGCTGAAATTGTCCCCGTGATGCCCGACCGCTTGCGTCCCCGCCAGCCAGAACCCGTTACGCGTGCGTTCGTTCTGATCGATCAGGAACGCGGGAACGTAGCGGTGCATCGACTCGTAGATCCCTTCGATCGACGTCTGCGGTCCGAACGTCCACTGCGAGCCGATCTTGGCGGCGTCTTCGTCCGCGACGTCACGCGGGTCGAGGTCCGGCAGATCGCTGGTGCGGTTCACCTTCTTGTGAAGCTCGTAGGCCGTCGTGATGTAGAAGTGCCGGTACTCGTAGGAGGCGCTGCCGCTGTACGCGCTGCCGAACGATCCATCGTTGCACGACGGCGGCAGCGCGCCGCTGCCCGGTGCGTTGCCGCCCGAGCAGCCGGCCTCTCCCTGCGCGATCAGATCGTCGTCGATGCCGCGGTTCTGGCCGGGCGACGTCAAGAGGCTCATCGTGAAGCCGCGCCAGTTCGGCGAGCTCCACCACAGCGCGTGGTCCAGACGCGTGCCGAACTCGACCCGGTTGTCGCCGCCCGTGTTGCCCATGATCACGCCGTAGTCACCCAACATGTTGCTGAATGGATTCATGCGCGCCGTCGAAGTTTTGTACGGGGCGTCGGTCTTCCCGATCAGGAACGAGCCCGAGAACTGGTTGCCGACGCCGATGAAGCTGTTGCGCGACGTGAGCGCGCCCTTCACCGTGTTGTCGTTGTTCGAGTTGGTGTTCACGGTGCCCGACGTCGCGGAGACGTCGATCTGCGTCTCCAGCTGGTACACCGCCGAGAACTTGCTCGCGAGGGTGCGCGCGCTGCGCAGGCCGACATACGACTGGCTGGAGATGGCCGGCTGCCAGCCGACGTTTCCGACAGGCCCGTCACCGGACGACTTATAGAACGACTGCAATCCTTTCGTCGTGTCGTCGAGCGAAAGATCGAGCACGCCGTAGACTTGGAGCGGCTCGCCGTGGATCAAGAACGTCGTGTTGTTGCCGGGTGCCACCATGACGGGCGTCGATCCCGGCGGAACTCCCGGCGCGACCGCAGCGGCTGCCTTCTGCGCCTGCAGCTTGTCGAGCTGCGCTTGCATCGCGTCCATCTGCTTTTGCATTGCGGCCATCTGCGCCTGAAGGTCCGATGCGGTGTCCGCTCGAGCGACCGCCGTGGACGCAAGCAAACAAACGAAGACCGCTACTAAGAGCTTCTTCATGCAAAAATCCATTCGTGAGAAAACGTGCTGCCGTCGCCCCAAAATGTGGGACCACGGACGAAAGACTTGCTTCGGTCACCAGGAGCGAAGCCACTGCCTTGCACCGCCCATCGGCAGATTCGTCACGAAAGGTTAACTAAATGAACGCCAGATGAACGAGCGTGCGATCGCGGCGCATTTGCTGTCAGCGGGTCGGGGCGAACAATGCGGTCATCGGGCGGACGGCGTCGTCACCGGCGTGACGCAGGTGCGGAAGGCCGAAGGCGTCCTCGATTGTGCGCAGCAAGCTGTAGTGGTCGTACGGCGTCGGATCGGTCACGCCGCGCGGGCCGTGATTGGTGATGACGATCGTCGGGATGTGACCGCCGCCCGGGTTGTGTGCGTCAACCACGCAGCATGCCTGCGGCGCGCCGGGGACCCGGTCGGCCTTGCCGTCCTCGTCCCAGGTGATCACGACGGCGGTGTTGGCGCGCGGATCGGTCCAGACCGGCGAGGCTTCGATCGCATCGACGAGCTCGCCGACGACGCGGTCTCCCCGAGCAACAAGCTCGGCGTCGGTCTTTCCACACCCCGGGGGCGCCTTCGGAGAGTCGATGCCGTGCATCTCGTTGCACTGGTTCGGGACGATGAGAGCGAAGGCCGGGACATCGCCGCGGCGTAGATCGGCGCGCAGAGAGTCGAAACCGACCAGCTCGCGCGCGAGGTCGGGGTCACGGTGAACGGATGCGAAGTTGGTGAAGCCGGTGTGCTTCGCTGCGTACAGCGCGGCAGGCGCGGTCGGTGTCTCAGGCGAGACGATCGCCAGCGAACCAGCGGCGGGGAGGTCTTCGAGATACGCCCGCCAGGCGAGCCGCTGCGCGCGCAGCTGCGAGGCGAGATTCTCGCCTTCGATCAGGTGCGGGACGAAACCCGGCGCATCGGCTCCCTTACAGAACTCTCGCGTCGAGCCGGGAACGCAGTACCACGCGTCGTCGTCGGCGATCCCGAACGTGTCGCCGCCGAGCAGCGCGACGTAGTTCGGCTCGCTCGGATGACGTTCGGCGTACATCTGCGTCGCGGAACCGTACGCGCGTGCGAGCCGGGCGATGTTGGGCGCGTAGTCTCGGTCGAGGACCATGCCGTAGCCCTTGTTCTCTTCGACCAGCACGAGGATGTGATCGTAGCGCGGGACCGCCTGGTCACCGGCCGGAAGGTCGGCGGCCGCGACGGTCGCCGCACCGAGCGCCAGCGCCAGCGCCATCGCGCCGACCGCCAACCGGTAAACGTTCGACGGCACGTCAGTACTTCTGCGTCAGCGTTAGCGTGAGTTGGGCGGGCGCGAGGCCGAACTCTTCCTGAGGCGTCACCGTGCCCAGATTGTACTGGTTCGCGAGCGCGGTCGTTCCCAGGCCGAGGTAGCCGAAGTACTGGACGGCCTGGTTGAAGATGTTGGTCCCGCCAAGCGTCAGCATCGTCCGGCCGTGGTTGAACGAGCGGCTGATGAAGGCGTTGCTGTGCCAGTACGACGGACGGTTCAGCGGGTTGTTGAACTCGGTGTAGTAGTTGTCGAGGCGGAACTCCCACGGCCCCGGTGCGACGTCGAGCGAAAGCGTCGCCTGATGCAGCGGGATGCCGGCTAGCTGGCTGCCGTTGGTGATCGTTGCGTTGTTCAGCAGGATCTCGTTGCTGATCCCGACGTGCGTGGACGACTCGATGTAGTAGCCGTAGTCGACGTACGCGATGTGGTTGATGCGTTGGCGGCCGGTGAGTTCGATCCCGCGGGCCAGCGCCGACGCCACGTTATAGGTGGTCGCAACGGCGAGGTACTGCAGGACCGTAGCGTTGTTGAGGTTGTAGCCGCACTGCGAGTCGAGGCGCTGGATGTACGTCTGGAAGATGCCCGGCGCGAAGATCACGTTGTTGACGCCGTACTGCAGCAGCGGCTCGTTGGCGGTGAAGAGCTGGTCGGTCACGTGCGTGACGTAACCGTTGATCTGGATATTGCTGTCGCCGCCGAAGCGATGCCCGTAGCCCATCTCGAAGTCGTTGGCGGACTCGGGCAAGAGTGCCGGATTGCCCGCCGTCGTGATCGAGTTGAAGCCGTTGCACGTCACCGAGGTGAGCGATGCGCCTGGGTCCGCCGCGATCGGCGCCTGCGTGCTCTTGAGGGATGGCGACGGGGCGCCGTCCGAGCGGCCGTAGGTGAACTGCACGACATCGTTGTGCGACGGGTGGAACTGGAGGGTCGCGCGCGGGTCGAACGTCGTATGCTCGCTGACCGAAGAGTGCTTCATCCACGCGTTGAGGAAGAACGAGAGCCGGTCGTTGAACTGGTAGCTGTCGCGCGCGAAGTAGCTCCACTCGCCGAAATACTGCGGCTGGTACACGGTTACGCCCGTGAAGTCGTCCTCGTTGCCGGTCTGCAACTGGTGCCACACGCTATATCCGAGCGTGAAGTCGTTGCGGCCGGTGGTGATCTCATCCGACACGAGGTATCCCTGCGTGTTGTAGAAGTTGGCGTAGGTCTTCGCGCCGAGGAACTCGCCGGCCGCGTCGATCCCGCCGGCCAGGCTGCTGTCCTTCCAGTAGGCGTAGTTGTCCACGTATCCGTCGACTTGGAAGGTGTTGTTCCCGGCCTTGGTCGTCAGGTTCAGGTGGTAGTCGCCGAAGCGCGTGCCGCGCTGGCGCCCCGCACCGCCGCCGTCCGGCCCGTAGGTCGCGGCGGCGTACTGCTGCGCGGTGTAGCAGGAGGTCGACCCCGCGAGCGGGTTGGTGTAGACCGTGTAGCCGGCGCCGCCGCCAGGGGCCGTACAGTTGGGCGTCGCCTGCTGCACCTGACCGAGCCGGACGCTGTACGGCAGGTAGTCGTTGTCACCGTTGCCGGTCGAGTCCGACCATTGCGCCGCGTCGTACGCCGTCGCCGTGAGGTTGGTCGCCGGGCTCAACGCGTTGGTAAGCTTTCCGAGCAGCATGTGCTGTTCGGTGTTCTGGCTGACCGCGTAGGTGTTCAGGTTGCGGTTGCAGGTGCTCACGTCGTTAGGGAATTGATCGCACATCCCATTCGGATTGACCGAGTACGGAACGCCCGGGGCCGTGAACGCGATGGGGTTGTCGGGGCGCGCCGATTGGGTAATCGGCCCGGGGTAGAAATCGCCGTACTCGCCTAAGACGGCGGCTGCCGCCGCGTAGCCGAGCCTGTTGTTGAGCATTCCGGTCGCGGAGATCCCCGTCGAGCGAATCCCAAACCCGCCGACCTGCTGCTGGAAGGTGTATTGCGGCTTGGTCGTCGGCGAGAGCGTCACGAGGTTGACGGCGCCGCCGATCGTGTCGTTGCCGTAGAGTCCCTGCGCTCCCGATCCATAGGTGACGTCGATCTGGCTCAGGCCGAACGACGGGCCGACGGAGAAGTTGAACCCGCCGCTTCCGACGCCGAGCGGCCCGACGGGGTGACCGTCGAGCAGCACCGCCGTTTCGTCAGGGCTGAAGCCACGTAGGTTGATGCTGACGTCGTCACCCACCGAGGACGACGTCGAGAGGTTCACGGCCGGCAGCGTAGCGAGCTGGTCGACGACGCGAATCTGTCCCGTGTCGGTGAGGACCTGCGGGTTGATGACTTGCGAGATCGTCGTCGCCGCCAGGAGCGGGTTTGCCGCCGTCGACGCTCGGCCGATGACGCTGAGCCCGTTTTGACTGCCGATGGAGTGGACGAGCGAGGCGTTCACGGTGGTCATGGCGCCCGCGCTGACCGCCAGATCGTCGGTCTCCGACGTCTCGTAGCCGCTCGCGCGAACCGTCAGCACGTAGAGCCCGGGCGCGACGCCGGCGATGGTGTAGCGCCCGTTCGGGTCGGCCGTGCCGCTCGCGACTGTGGTCCCGTTCTGCGTGAGGATGATGGTCGCTCCGCTGACGGGGAGCGCGCTACGCTGGTCGACGACCAGTCCGGTCACCGTAGCGTTCGCCGATTGCGCCGCGGCGGTCTGGGCGAACATACTCGTCATCACGACGCACAATAGCGCCGCGATCGCACGTCGGATCGTTTGCATACGCAGGTCGTATGCCCCCAGTCTTAAGCGGCGATCAAGGTAAGATTAAGCCGATTCGATGAATTCTCCTCATTCATTTGGCGTTCATTTAATCTAACGGCATTGCGCACGACGCTATAGACCCGGGGTTCCTTCTGGACCGAGATAGATCTCGTACGCGGCGTACGCATAGAGCGACGGCGTGCGTCCGAACGAACGTCCGACCGAAGCCAGGATGGCGTGGTGTTCGCCGCGGTTCTGCACGAAGCCGAAACCGAACGACGTCGATGCGGCGTCGAACACCGTGTCGGCGGACTGATGGTAAATCTCTGCACCTACCGACGTTCCGTCTCTGATCTGGTCCGTGGCGGCGAAACCGGTAAACGTGTAGTCCCGGTTCCCGACGCCGGGATTGTGCCAGACGCCGCCGCCGCCGAAGTAGGTCCACGAACCGTTCGTTTTCTGCCCCCAGAGCGGCAAGAACGTCTTCGGTAATGCCGATCCGAGGCCGGCGGCGGCGTCGCCGCTCGGCAGGAGCACAGACGGATAGAACGCGACTTGCGGCCGTCCCGCGCCCTCCTGGACGAAGCGTATTTTCAGCCCGATCGATGTGTCGGCGTAGCCGAACACGGCGCGGCCGCCGGCGGGCTGCACGACGCCGAGCGGAAGGTCGACGGAGAACTGAACGTTCGGCATGAGCCCGTAGTTGATCTCGGCCGACGGTGGGTTCGTGATCGTCGTATGGACCGGCGCGACGTCGTTCTCGTACGTCGAGAAGACGTAGATCTCATAGTGCCGGTAGTCCGTCGGCTGCGGATCGTCGGTCTGATAGGGCGGTCCGGCGGCGGCCGTCGCGCGGAGCGCGCCGAATGCGAGCGCGAGTGCAAGTGAGGCGCGAAGCAGCATCGCATGATCTTAGGCGGCGCATCTGAATCCCCGCTGAACCGCGCTCACTGCCGTATCTGCGCCGGAAGAGCGACCGTGACGATCCCGCCGCCCGTCGGGCGGTTTGCCAGCCGCAGCGAGCCGCCGGCCGAGCGCGCGATAGCGTCGGCGATCGAGAGCCCGAGTCCGCTGCCGGTCTCTTCGTCCACCTCACGCGCGCCGCGTACGTGCTCGTCGCGCCAGAACCGTTCGGTGGCGTGCTGTAGGGCGCCTTGCGAGAAGCCCGGCCCCTCGTCGGTGACGACGATGCGGATCTCGCCCTGGGCGCGCTCGATCGCGACGTAGACCCTCGATCCGCGGGGCGAGAACGTCAGGGCGTTGTGCACGATGCACGTCACGGCGCGTCGCAGGGCGTTCGCATCGACGCGGGCCCGCGCGTCGTCGACGTCCGCCGCGAATGCGATCTCGCGCGCCCGCGCCAGGGGCTCCAACCGCTCGAGCGCACCTTCGACGACCGCGCGCACGTCGGCCTCGCTGTTCGCGACGCGGATCTCGCCCCGCGCAGCAGCGAGCAAGTCGCGCACGAGCGTCTCGAGCTCGTCCGCATGCGCGGCAATCGCCTGCAGCGCGCGCTCGTACTCTGCGGGATCGCGCGTCTTGCGCAGCATCAGATCTGCCTCGGCGCGGATCACCGCCAACGGCGCACGCAGCTCGTGCGAGGCGTCGCCGGCAAACCGCCGTTGCCGTTCAAACGCATCCTGCAAGCGGTCGAGCATCTTGTCGAAGGTCGCGCACAGTCGCGAGAGCTCGTCGTTCCCGGGCGGCACGACGAGCCGCGCCGAAAGATCGGACGCCTCGATCTCGGCCGCAAGCGCGGCGAGCGCGCGGAGCGGACGCAGGCCGCGCTCGGCGACGGCGCTGCCGAGCGCCACGGCGACGGCGGCGACGACGGGGATCCCCACGCCGAACGCGAGCGCCAGCCGGCGATCGAGGTCGGCGATGCGATCGAGGTCGCGCCAGGCCAGAGCGGCTCCCATCGTTCTGCCGCGGTTGACGATCGGTGCATCG